>FWWM01000252.1_pt1 | contig 180732 bp, 159 predicted proteins | sample 2228351 | NCBI WGS metagenome assembly FWWM01 (sample SAMEA103939774, study PRJEB20133) | metagenome | reverse complement strand
TCCTCAAAGCGCTTGTCTATGGCCTCAAAGCGCTTGTCTGTGGCCTCAAAGCGCCGGTTCATGTCCTCGCGCATCTCCTCAAAGCGCTTGTCCATCAACTCGAACCCTTGGCGCATCAGTTCGCGCTGGTGCTTGAGCTCCTCCTCCACCCGCACCATGCGCTCTCTAAGCTCGATCTCATACACCACCTGTGGCTTGCCCAAAGATAATTCAGCCAGCCAGCCAGCCAGGTGCGTTTTGATGAATTCGATGTCTTCTTGAGCCAGCATTTGGTTTAGGTTCAATCAGCTTTTACGCGTATTTTATTGTACGCGCTAAAAACCCTGTCAGGCTAATAAAAATTGCCTATATCCATGTCTTTCCCCGTCTCCTCGGCAGAAGGGTATAATTAATAAAACAAGCGTTAATCCCGGCAACGACAAACCGTTGCAGCTCTCACCAAAGCCGATATCCAGGGGATGTATAACAAAATCTTGAGGAGGAAGACTCATGCAGTATCTGCTTTATCTGTTGCCGCCGCTTTTTGGGGCATTCGGGCTGTATGCCGCTTGGCGGATCTATCAGATCGTCAAGGAAACCCCGGCGGGGGAAGGGAAGATCGCCAAGATCGCCGAACAGATCCATCTGGGGGCGATGGTATTCATCCGCCGTGAGTATCAGATCTTAGGTGTCTTCGTGGCGGTGCTGTTCGGCCTGCTGTTTTATTTTCTCGGCTGGCGGACGGCTTTGTGCTTCCTGGTAGGCGCGACCGCTTCGGCGGCGGCCGGCTATATCGGCATGAATACCGCCACCCGCGCCAATGTGCGCACCACCGTGGCGGCCAGCACCGGCGATGCGGCCAAAGCGCTGGAAGTGGCCTTTTTCGGCGGTTCGATCATGGGCCTGGCGGTGGCTTCCCTGGGGCTTCTAGGATTGGGGCTGATGTATCTGTTCTTCGGGGATGACCCGCAGACCGCCCACGCCCTCCACGGCTTTGGCATGGGGGCATCGACGGTGGCGCTGTTCTCGCGCGTCGGCGGCGGCATCTATACCAAGAGCGCCGATGTGGGGGCGGATCTGGTCGGCAAGGTGGAGGCGGGGATTCCCGAGGACGACCCGCGCAATCCCGGCGTGATCGCCGACAACGTGGGCGACAACGTCGGGGACGTGGCCGGGATGGGGTCGGACATCTTCGAGTCCTACTGCGGCGCCATGATCGCCACCATCGCCATGGCCTCCACCATGGCTGCAGAGACCCTGGCGCCGGTGGGTTCCCGGGGAGCGCTGATGTTCCTGCCCCTGGCGCTGGCGTCGGCGGGACTTTTGTCTTCCATCGCCGGGATCTGGCTGGTCAGGCGCTTTTCCGACCAGCCGGCGGAGGTAGCCCTTAGGATCGGGACCATCGGCGCCGCCGCCATCTTCATCGGCCTGGCCTTGCTCGTGATCGCCCTGGCCCAAGTCAACCTCAAGGCGTGGCTGGCGGTTTTGGCAGGTTCGGTCGCCGGGGTCGTGATCGGTCTGGTGACCGAGTATTACACTGGCGGGCGGCCGGTGGCGCAGATCGCCCGCTCCGGCGAGACCGGTCCGGCCACGGTCATCATCGCCGGGCTGGCCACCGGCATGGAATCGGTGGTGGTGCCGATCCTGACCATCAGCGCCATCATCTTTCTGGCCGACTGGCTGGTGGGGCTGTATGGAGTCGGCATCGCCGCGGTGGGGATGCTGGCGACAGTAGGGATCACCATGGCCATCGATGCCTACGGGCCGGTAGCCGACAACGCCGGTGGGATCGCTGAGATGGGCGGGCTCGGGGCGGAAACGCGCAGGATCACCGATTCCCTGGACGAACTGGGCAACACCACCGCCGCCATCGGCAAAGGCTTTGCCATCGGTGCGGCGGCCCTGGCGGCCCTGGCCATCATCACCGCCTACGGCGAGACCGTCGCCAGCAAGCTGCCCGATTTTAGCCTCGATTTGGGTGATGCCGACGTCCTCGCCGGGGCTTTCATCGGCGGTACCATTCCGCTTTTGATCGCCTCGCTCACCATGACCGCAGTGGGGAAGGCGGCCTTTGAGATGATTCAGGAGATCCGCCGTCAGTTCCGCGAGATTCCGGGGTTGCTCGAGGGCAAGGCCGAGCCTGACACCGCCCGCTGTGTGGACATCGCCACGCAAGCGGCGCTCAAGAAAATGGTCCTACCTGGGGTAATCGCGGTGGCAGCGCCTCCTATCGTCGGGTTCTGGCTGGGGCCGCAGGCGCTCGGCGGGATGCTCGGCGGAGCGCTTTTGGGTTGTGTCTTGATGGCGCTGATGATGGCCAACGCCGGCGGGGCTTGGGACAACGCCAAAAAATACGTGGAGAAAGGCAACCTGGGCGGCAAGGGCTCGGATACCCACAAGGCGGCGGTGGTGGGCGACACGGTGGGCGATCCTTTCAAGGATACTTCAGGCCCGTCGATGAATATTCTGATCAACGTGATGGCCATCGTCAGCCTGGTGATCGCCCCGCTCTTGGTGTGAGCAAAATGGCATCCTTATAGGGTGGGGTTTCCAAAGTAGGGGCGGAAAGTTTAACCTGCCACTAGCTTAAGCCCGGGCGGCAGGTCCTCCATCAGCAGTTGTCTTTGGTCCTCGCCGCTTAAAGGAACCACTTCTTGCACCAAGCGGCTCCACGAGCTGGGCGCTTTGCTGTGTTTGAGTTTACGCAAAACCTGCTCGCGCAAGGTAGAATCGACGTCGCGCGCGCGATCGCCGCTCATTCGCGCCAGGAGGACTAGGCCAAACCCCTTGCATTTGGACTCCCGGGCAAGCAAGCGTCCTAGCCAATCTTCGGCCGTTTCCTTAGGGACGACGTGATGGCTGCTGGCGTAAAACGGGATGCGGCTGCCTAGGCGGCCTATTGCCCACAGCAGGATTTCCTCGGGTTCTTTAGGGTCTTTAAGGCGCGCGATCAGCCACTCTCCCAAGCAGATTTTAGCTTCTGTTAGTAGGTATTCTAAGGAAGCGGCCAGGCGCACGATGTTTTCGTAGCTTTTGCTCTTTAACTCCTCGGCTTTTCTGGCTTTGTGCGGGTCCAAATATTCGCCTAGGTCGGCAAAGATCTGCTGCTGGGCTGCCGGACTTAGGCCGCCGGCGATGCGGCGCCAAAACGTCCACCACTCGGCCCAGTTTTGCACGATGTGGCCAAATTGCACCCCTTGGGGGTACCAAGGCCAGGCTTGGGTCATGCGCCAGTCGTCCAAAGGATAGCCAAATCCTGGGCGCAGGCAAAAGCCAGTGAGATTAAAGTACACCCGTTCGTGCTCGGCGCTGCGGCGGCGGGATTTGCAGCCGGCCAATAAGCAGTCGGCCAGCTCGCGAAGCAGCGGCGCATCCAAGCGGTGGCGCGGGCCGAGCAGTCTTTCCAACTCGTGGACTAGGTGTTTAACCGCGCCGGGGATGACTGCTTTGGACTTTTTGCCAAAGTAGCGTTCAATCAAAGCCATAGCCTGCTCTAAGTGCGGGTGGGAGGCGTCTTGCGGTAAGGCAGAAGGTTTGCGCAGCTCAAAGGCCAGTTTAAAGCGCTGCTCGTCTTTTACGCCTATACATTCCAGCTCTAAGGTGCCGATTTCGGTAAGGCGCGCTGCCAGATGGACTTGAGTTTCGCTTTGACTGCCTGGGATCACAGTGGTCAAGGGAGGTAAGGGAAGCAGACGTTCCCCCTCCAGAGGGATGACTTCTCCGACTTGATGGGGAGTATCTTCGGGGGTAGAAAACAGGTGAAACCGCACCGGCTGTCCCAAACGCAGGGCAAACACGCGCCCTTTGAGCACGATTTCTTGGCCTTCCTCGGTGCCTTTGGGAAACAGGCATACCCCTTGAGCTGCGCCGCGCTGGCCTTCGACGAGCAAAAAATAACTGCGCGCTATGCCGCCTCCGATCTTGATCCCAATCCCGCGCCTTGCTAGCGCGTATGCCACTGCCCCAGAGGCGACAGCAAAATCTGGGTGCGGATTGTCTAGCACCAAAACCTCGTGCTGGCGCCAGCTTTTGAGCACTTCAAGCAACCTGCCGCGAATCGCCGGGCTTAGGAACACGCCGCCGTTGACCAGCACGGCATCCGGCACCGTGTGGTGGGCGCTCAAGAAAGCGGCGATGTGGCGTGTGATGGCTGCATCGGCCGCATAAGGCAGGCCAAACTCGACCAGCCCCAAACGCGTACCCTGGGGGCGTTCGTACAAGGAGACGTGCGGGAAAAAGCCATCCAACACGATCCGTTCAACCTCGTCTCGAGTTAAGCTGGCCGAGCGGGCTTGGCCTATGAGTTTGGTGCCACTGCCGAGCAGGGTGACGGTGGCGGTTTTTTGCCCTGGATCGGCGAGCAAGCGTTCTTTGGCGAGCCGGCAGCTTTCGATCAGCTGAGAAAATTCGGCCGCCGTAAGCTTTTGCCCTGTGGCTAAGCGTTCTTCGAGCAGATAGGCTAGGGTCAGGTCGATGTTGTCTCCGCCAAGGAGCAAGTGATCGCCAACTCCGATTCGGGTCAGCTTCGGTGCTTTTTGCGCCGGTTCGATGCGGATCAAAGTCAAATCCGTGGTGCCGCCGCCTACGTCCACTACAAGCAACGAGCGGTGATGGGCCATGGAGATCAGATCAGCGCGGTGGCGGTACAGCCAGTCGTAGCACACCGCCTGCGGTTCTTCCAACAAATGCAGCCTATTGAGGCCTGCGATTTGGGCAGCTTGTACGGTCAGCGCTCGGGCGTCCTCGTCGAACGAAGCCGGAATGGTCAGCACGAGCTCTTGCGCTTCCAGAGGGTAGGCGGGAAAGCGATAATTCCACGCGGCGCGTACATGCGCCAAGTAACTGGCAGAGGCGATCAGCGGAGACACCTTGACGACCTCTTTGGGAGCTCCCCAGGGCAGGATGGCCGCAGTGCGGTCGACGTTGGCGTGACACAGCCAGCTTTTGGCGCTGGCGACCAGCCGCCCTTGCGATTTGGCGCCCAGCTTGCGCGCCAGTTCGCCGATCACGGGGCTAGATACCGGATCACCGATCTCAGGCTGTGGCCAGGGCAGCTTGAGGGACTCCTGCGCCAGCTCCTCCCCGGCCGGGTGGTAGCGGACCGAAGGCAGCAAGGGGCGGGGGGCGATTTCGCCGGGAGCGATGAGCTGCGGGATCGGGAAGCGGGCAATCGGCGCCTCACGTCCCTGGGTCAGATCGGCATAGGCAACCACCGTGTGGGTGGTGCCTAAATCGATGCCGACCAGATAGCGTGCCGATTGGTTTCCCATCCGGGATTATTTCTTGAACCGCCAGAAGCCGGCCTTGGGCTCCTGCTCTTTAAGCCCGGTTTCGGTCGGGCCTGCCTCAGCGGGCGGTGAGTTCGGTTCGCCTGCCTGGACTGCGGCAGGGGTTTGCGCAGCGGCCGGCGACGGCTCCGCCACTTGGTGAGGGGCTTCTTTGGCGCGCACCTCGAACTCGATTTTCCAGCGCTCGCCGGTGTCCTTGGCGACCGCCTCAAGGCGCAGCGTGCCGACTTCCGTATACGTGGCGGCCAATTGCACGGGCACGACCTCGCCGGCTTGATAGCGTTCCGGCGGCAAAGTCACTTCGATTGCGGCAAGTTCCTGGACTTCGTCCGCAGACCATTGATCGAGCAGCGCCCCGACCGGGTCTTCCCGCCTGACCGTGGAAGCAAAAAAGCGGAAATTGACCGGTTCGCCCACCACCACCCCGAATTCATAAGGCGGCAGCGGCGCTTCGGTGCCTTCCTCCATGCCGAAGGGGGCGACGCACAGGAGGCGGAGCGGCGGCGGGAAACCGGGCACCGCCGGCATGGCGCTCTCCACGCCGACATAGTAGGCCGCCGCCGTGCCACCGCGAATTCGGACCCCTCCCCCCAAGCGAACATAGCCGTAGTAGGCGCCGCCGCGGGCCACCGCCAGATCCAGATCGGCGCCTTCCAGGAGGCGGACGGTTGGCGCACCGTCATTGGTCAGCCACTGATTGATCACCTCCAGCAGCCGTTCAGCCAAAGGCAAGGCCTTGAACACACCGCCATTGAGGAGAACCGCAGTGGGGTGGATGAAGCGCGCGCTTTCGGGCAGCGCCACCCCTTTCAGTTCACTGGCGGCACTGAGCTGGCGGCTCAAAAAATGGGCCAGATGGACGGTGATGCGGGCATCCTGAGCATAGGGAAGCCCCAGGGTGGTCAGACCGGTGCGCGGACGCGAGACGGGTGTTGCGGTGATGTCCACCCGGGGGAAAAAGCCCTCGATTAAGGTATTGGTGACGTCGGCGCGGGTCAGGTCGGCGCGCAGTGTGCCCCCGATCAGCTTGGAGCCGCGGCTGGGGACGACCACCGGCACCTGGGTCAGATCCGGATCTGCCAATAGTTGCTCCTTGGCCACGCGGCAGCTATGGGTCAAGGCCTGAACCTGCCAGGGATCGAGGCGCTTGCCTTCCTGTTCCAGCTTGATCTTGACTACGTAGGCCAGGGCCAGGTCCATGTTGTCACCGCCCAGCAGGATGTGGTCCCCCACCGCCACCCGGCTGAGCTGAAGGTTGCCCTCCTCCTCGGTGACCGCGATCAGGGACAGATCCGTGGTGCCGCCGCCCACGTCCACCACCAGGATGATGTCGCCCACCTTGACCTGCTCACGCCACTGCCCTTCGCTCTGCTGAATCCAGCTATACAGAGCCGCTTGGGGTTCCTCGAGCAGGATCGCCTGGGTCAGTCCAGCCCCCCGGGCCGCTTCGGCGGTCAGTTCGCGCGCGGCTGGATCGAAGGATGCCGGCACGGTGATGACCAGGTGCTGCTCATGCAAAGGCTGGTCGGGATGATGGTGATTCCAGGCATCGCGCAGGTGCTCCAGGTATTCGAGCGAAGCCTGATAGGGGGATACCCGCGGCACTTCCTCTGGGGCTTCGATGGGCAGAAATGGGCTCTTTGGGTTGACGCCGGCATGACAGAGCCAGCTCTTGGCGCTGGAGACCAGGCGGATCGGGGTTTTACTGCCAAGCTCCCGGGCGAGGTGACCTATGATGTGTTCGATATGTTCGCGCCAGGGAAGGACCCGGTCTTCGGGCTTGAGTTCGTCGGGATGGGGAAGATACAGGAAGGAAGGCAGCTGGACCCGATCGGCCACTTCGCCTGGGGCGCTAAGCTGGGGGATGCCCAGCACTTCCACCGGCGCCTTCTCCCGCTCGCACCGGCTCAAGTCTACCCAGGCCACCACGCTGTTGGTGGTGCCTAAGTCTATGCCGACGCAGTAGCGTTTTTCCTCGCTCATAGTTCCACCTCCGCCGGGGCCAGAATGTCCACCTTGTGGCCTTCCGACAGCTGGGGCAACTTAACCTGAGTCGCGCGCCAACCGCGGTGGATCAGCACCCCAGAGAAGGGAGGCGTGCCGACGATGTTGCCGGTGAGGCGGGTTTCGCCCGGATCGAAGCCTTTGGGGACCGTGATCCGGGTACCTTCCTCCTCGGTGCGGACCGGCACGATGTCGAAGTGATCCTCGAGCACCTTGCGGCAGCCTTCGTGGACGATCCGCGCCGCTGCGCCCACGTCAGCGTCGGAATAGGCGCCGATGTCCTCCTCCAGAAAGTCGAGCAGGCGGGCTTCTGCCTGGAACAGACCCAGAAGCTGGAGGGCGGCATCGGGGGTGGGTTCACGCAGAATGATCGGTTTGGGGGGTGGGGCAGGTTTTTCCTCCACCTTGCGTTCTGCAATTTCAGGCGGCATCGGCGCGGGTTTTTCCACCGCGACCGGCTTTTCCGCCAGCTTCTCGACCATTTCGGCTCGCGGTGCGGCACTTTTGCGGAGCAGAATGATGACCGTCAAGGTCAGGACCAATACCTGCAAAAACAATAGCACGACCACGGAAACACCCAGGATCAGGTGTAAAACATCCAAGGTTTCCGGAAGTCTGGTCAAATCGATATTCATGGTACCTCTTTAGATCGTTATCTTCACCAACTGACTGGATTGTATCATCCTCCGGCCTGCGCTGCCCGGTGTCTTGCTTCCAGCCCCATGATCGTTTCGAGCACGTAGCGGGCTGCTTGAGTACGTTTGCGTTTGAGATAGCGCCCTGTGATGCGGGGATCGACCCCTGCTGCAGCAAAGGTAAGCCGGATAGGTTCCAAGCGGTTTTCACAGCGCCGCAGGAGGGCTTGGGTCTCATACCGGGAATCACCGCCTTGGTAGCGATAGCGGGCCAATTCCTCCTGAATGCAGCCAAAGTAGTCTCGGCTAGCTTGATTGGCCTGCTCGATCGTCTGATCTGACAATGTGCTCGGCTGCCAGCGCTTGGGCTCGGGAGCCTTCAGCGCATTGGCACAGCCAGCGAGAAAAAAGCAGCAAAGTGCCGCTGCGCTGTACCCTAGGCGCATGGGATCGACCTCTTGGGACAGGAAAAGATAATCTGCCAGCGACCCAAATTATATGGAGGATGGCCGGCCTATGCCAGGGTGTCTTAGGGATACAATCCGTGTGCTAAAACTTTAAGCAGCTTTCTCCTGGCTTCCGGGTCGCGCCTTGGAGTATGATCTATTACACTGGCTGGTCGAGGGGATCTCTACGCTGTTGTTCAATCCCGCCAAAAAGTCCTGATGAGAGTGGTGTTCATCGGCGCCAGCGCCACCAATGTGGCCTGCGCTAGGCTTTTGATCAAGCGCCGGCATGAGGTGATCCTCATCGAGCGCGATCCAGATAGGATCCAGGCTTTGAGTCAAGAATTGGACTGCGGCTTCATCTTGGGCGACGGCACCCATCCCCACATTTTGGAAGAGGCTTCCCCCGAGTCGGTGGATGCTCTGATCTGCACCACCGGGGTGGATCAGAACAACATCCTCGCCAGCCTGGTGGGCAAGACCTTAAAAATCGGGCGGGTGTTCACCACGCTGGAGGACCCAGAGTTCGAGAAGGTGGCTTTGGCGTTGGGACTGACCGAAATCCTGGTCCCGGCGCGCACCATCAGCCGGTATCTGGCCGATGCCATCGAGGGCCGCGATATTCTCCAGCTCGCCACCCTGCTCAAGGGTGATACTTACCTGTTCTCGGTCGCCATCCCGCCGGGATGGACAGGACCGCTTGTCCGGCTGCCACTCCCGGAAAAGGAAGCCCGCCCGGTCTGGCTGTATCGGGGGGAAAAACTTCTGTTTGCCGATCCTGAACTGGAACTTAAGGAAGGCGATGAATTGATAATACTTGCGCTGGACAGTAAGGTTGCGGAAAGGGTCCGGCAGAATTTGTTGTAAGGAGTAACACGCCATGAATACCTCAGAAAGCACCCTCTTGGCTTTTGCCAGCCAAGCCAAATCGGTCCGTATCCTGACTTTGAGTACCTTTGCCTTTGCGGTCTGTTTCGCCGTCTGGACGCTGTTTGCCATCATCGGCCTGCCGATCAAGGAAAAGCTCGGTTTGAACGACAGCCAGTTCGGCCTTCTGATCGCCACGCCGGTCCTGACCGGTTCGCTCAGCCGGATTTTGCTCGGGATTTGGGCTGACCAGTACGGGGGCCGAATCGTTTACACCCTGCTCATGCTCGCTACCGCGATCGCGGTGTGGCTGCTGGCCTCAGTGGAAAGTTATGGCATGTTTCTGCTCGCAGCCCTGGGGGTCGGGTTGGCTGGCGGCTCGTTCGCGGTCGGGGTCGCCTACGTATCGCGCTGGTTCGAGTCTGCCCGTCAGGGGACGGCGCTTGGAATCTTCGGGACCGGCAATGTCGGGGCGGCGGTGACCAACTTCTTCGCCCCGTTCCTGGTGCTCGCCCTGGGGTGGCAGGACACCGCCCGGGTGTATTCGGCAGCGCTCCTGGTCACAGCAGTGCTGTTTTGGCTTGTGACCGAAGACGACCCGATCACCGCCGAGCGCAAGCGCCGCGGGGAAAAAGCCCCGGCCGCTTTCCTCCAACTGGAGCCTTTGAGGAAACTCCAGGTGTGGCGGTTTTCGCTCTACTACTTCTTCGCCTTCGGCGGGTTTGTGGCGTTCTCCCTGTGGCTGCCGCGTTATTACGTGGGAGTGTACGGCGTCGATCTGAAAGTCGCCGGGGTTCTGGCTTCGGCCTATTCCTTCACCAGCCTGGTTAGGGCCGTGGGCGGAATCCTGGCGGACAAGTGGGGCGCGCGCCGGATCATGTACACAAGCTTCATCGGCAGCGTGGCGTGCACCTTTTTCCTATCCTACCCGGCCACCGACTATATCGTCCACGGCATCGAAGGGCCGATCCGCTTCACTCTGGCCATGCCCCTGTGGCTGTTCACGCTGATGACGATGCTGTTGGGGTTATTCATGACCCTGGGCACCGCCGCCGTGTACAAGCACATTCCGGTCTATTATCCCGGCCACGTCGGTGTGGTCGGCGGGCTGGTCGGGATGATCGGGGGGCTGGGCGGGTTCTTCCTGCCGATCTGCTTCGGGGTCATGAACGATCTGGTCGGGGTGTGGACCAGTTGCTTCATGCTCATCTTCACCCTGGTCGCGATCGCCCTGACCTGGATGCACCTGGCGATTAGGCGCATGGAACAGGCGGCCTTGGCCGAAGAGCTGGGCAAGCTGCCCGAGCTGCCGGAGATGGCAGAGATCCATACCGAGGAGCACGTCCGGGCGATGAGAAAATATTTTACTCCTTAAGGCTGGATCAGTTTGATTCCTTCCGGAGCTTGTTTTTCCTCGACCGGGAGGCGGGAATAGATCTCCTCGGCGGCAGGCCCCGTCACCTGCAATACTCCCCAGGCACCCCGATCGATCCGCGCCAGGGCATGATCGACCAGGGTATAGCTTCCCGGAACCTCCAGCTTGAATTCGATCATCGCCGCACCGCCAGCAGGAATGACCGTGGTCTGGATATTCTCGAGTGGCTGGGCGGTGGAGGCTTCCGGCCAGACGCGGTCGAAGATCTCGCCGATGATGTGCAAGGAAGAGACCCGGGTCACGCCGGCATTGCCTACGAACAGGCGGATTTTCTCTCCCACCCGGGCGGTCAAGGGGTGGTCGACCAGCGCTTTGGTCCTGCCGTTGAAAACGATGTAGTCAGGTCTTTCTTCCAGCATCTTGGTCCTTGAGAAAGGCTGTAACCCTTTTTCCCCATGGGCCCTTTGGTATAGAGTTCCCCCTGGACCAAATAGAACTCGCGGTCTACCTCGGGCAGGCCACCTTCGGGTTCCACCAGGATCAGACCGTACATGCCGTTGGTGGTGTGGACGGGGGGGCGCCGGCGGCGCAATGGTAGAGATACAGACCGGGATGGAGCGCCTTGAACCTGAAGCGTTTGCTCTCCCCCGGCTTGACCCGGGTGAGCGGCGCCCCGCCGCCGGGGCCGGTCACCGCATGCAGATCGATGTCGTGTTCGTGGGTGCTGCTCGGGTCGTTGGTGAGCTTGATCTCTACCGCGTCGCCTGCCCGCACCCTGAGCATCGGCCCCGGGACGGTGTCGTTGAAGGTCCAATAGTGGTATCTGATCCCCGGTGCGATTTCGGCGATCACTTCCCTGGCCACTAGGGATACTCGAATGGTTTTCGAGTCGGTGCGCCTGACCGGAGGCGGGACGCCCTCCGGGCGGCGGCTGACGTCGGCGACCCGTTTGAAGGCTTCGGCATTGAGGATCCCATGTTCATGGGCTGGACTGGAAGGTCCGAGGCCGACCGTTTCCGGGGAGTGGGGAGCGGCCGCTCCATGGTCTGTGTCCGGATCTGCCACCGCCGATTCCATGGATAGGATGCACCCAACCAGCAAGCATAACAACCGATTCTTGCGCATTTGGTCGATCCTCCGGAAGGGTTTTAATCGAATAAGATACCAGGTATCGGACCCTTTCGGCAGCGCCAATGGACTATATGCATCAGCCGTGGAATTCGGCCTCAAAGCCTAGGACCCGAACCAGGATCAATACGCTGACGAGCAGGATCACCCCCAGCCCGACGCGGCAGAACAGGCACATCCCTCCCTGCTCCTGGCGCACCCGGCCGAGGACGTCCACCGCCGCCACGTACAGGAAAGTGCCGCCGGAAAATAGCAGCATCAGCCCGATCCATGCATGGGGCAGATGGCGCAGGAACAGAAAGGTGATCAGCAAACCTACCGGAGTCGCCAGGCTGAATAACAGGAGGCTGCGGAACGGGTGGAGCCCCCTGGCGGGTCTTTGCTGCCACAGAAAAGTGCCCAGACTGAAGGCGACTGGAACCTTGTGCACCATCACCGCCACCAGGATCGGCAGGGTGATGGCCAACAGTTCGGTTGCCACGCCAGCTCCGAGGGCGAGGCCGTCGGTGAGGGCATGGAGGCCAAGGCCGACGGACAAAATCCGGATTTGGCTGTGCTTGTGCGCAAGCTCATGCCCCATGCCTTTGCTTTCCAAGCCCAGCATCAGCAGAAATCCGGTCAGGATGGCCAGCCCGGAAGCCAAGACCTTCGGCAGGCCGAAAAATGTGTCTGGATGGGATGCGGCGGACGGGCAGGTGGGGAATAGCACCTGAAATCCTTCCGGGATCACGATGACCAGCGCCGATGCCAAAAGGAGTCCTGCGGCGACCGCGGTGGTGGCGGCTTCAAAATCGGATCTTCCCACCGGCAGGTAACGGGGCAAAAGGCCTGCGGTCAAAGCTCCCAGAAAAGTGATGAAGGCGACGGCAGAGGCAGCGATCCATCCTGGCATCTTCGGTTTCCCTGAAGTTGGGGGTGGTTGTCCGGTTGCAACGGCGTGCGAGTATATCATCCTGAAGGGCGCGAGAGAACGGAGCAGTTCGTATCCAACCGGATAAGGTCAGAAGTGTTATGCTTAGAAATTTAATGGACGAAGCTTGAGGCATGTCCAAGTGACCGACCAGAATAAACCGTCATCCAAGTACTGCATATTACCGAAGCCGCCTGCTCCAGAGCATCAAGAGCCTTTGCCTTGGCAAGTGCCTAAGCCTCCCGAAGAGGATCCTGAAGGCTGGCTCAGGGTGCAGAAAATCCAGGCCAGCGCGAGCTTTCGCCCGGTCATCCGCGATGCGGAGTTCCTCAACCGCTACGAGACTCGTCCGGTCCGCCTGCAGTTGGACTATCTGAAGCCTGAGCTTGAGCTTCAGAAAGAAGGAGTGCGCAATACCATCGTGGTCTTCGGCAGCACCCGCATCCCCGAACCGGATGCAGCCAGGCGCAGGCTCAAGGCGCTCGAAGCGGCGCTAGCCAAGCGCCCCGACGACCAGGAGCTCAGGCGGCGCGTCAAAGTGGCCGAACGGATCGCCGCCAAGGCCAAGTATTACGACATCGCGCGCCGATTTGGCCAATTGGTCGGCAATTCCGGCCAGGGACCGCTAGACTGCCGCCTGGTGGTGATGACTGGAGGGGGGCCTGGGATCATGGAGGCGGCCAACCGCGGGGCGTTCGAGGTGGGGGCCAAAAGCGTCGGGCTCAACATCACCCTACCCCACGAGCAATACCCCAATCCCTACATCACCCCGGAGCTGTGCTTTCAGTTTCACTACTTTGCCATGCGCAAGCTTCATTTTCTGCTGCGCGCCAAAGCCCTAGTGGCTTTTCCAGGCGGGTTTGGCACCTTGGACGAGTTGTTCGAAACCCTGACTTTGATTCAGACCCGCAAGATCCGGCCGGTGCCGGTGGTATTGGTGGGCGAGGCTTACTGGCGCCGGGTGATCGATTTCGACTTCCTGGTCGAGGAAGGCGCCATCGACCCCGAGGACCTGGAACTGTTCTGGTATGCGGAAACCGCCGAGGAAATCTGGAACGGGATCGTCTGGTGGTACGAGAGCCAAGGGGAAGGGGTGATCGACGGTGGGGAGTTAGAGGGTTGATTGTAGCCGCTACTCTGCCACGAATACAGATGCTTTCTCAGCGACATGGGACATCTCCGCATCGATAGATTGTTCCTCTTGTAGGTACAATTCTATCCTGCTGGCGGTTGGGTTGCGGTAGCGCAAAAATACCGGGTCTTGGCCCCGCGTCGTGGCCACTTCCCCCACCACCACCGGATGACGGCGGGTCAGCGTTGTTCCAAAGGGTACTACGGTTGGAACATGGCTGATTCCATCCACGGTAGCGGTAATAATTCGGCGGCCATCGGAAGTGACCCCGCTGCCGTGGGCGATGGCGATCCATCCTAGGGTTTCGCTGACATGACCGTCGTTCTTGCTTTCCTGCTCGTCCATGGCTATCTGAAAACCCGAGGAACTGATATTGCGCAGCCGGGTTGTGACCGCATCTGCACCGTTGAACGTCTCCACTGCCGAAAACACCGCAGGGGAAGAACTGAAGGCAGCGCCAAAGTTAGCCGTTTGCCACTGTCCTGCCCGGCTCAGGGCATTGGTGTCCGTTTTATGCGCCTCCACGGTAAGCCCTGCCATGCTCTGAACGCCGCTGTCGGCGACCAGATAAAAGACCTGTTCCGGGACATGCAGGCCATCCAGATAATTCCATTCTTGATACTTGAGCTGGAAGCTCTTGCCGGTCAGGTTCTGGAGGCGGATGACGCCCGCTTGAGACCCTGCCGAAGAGACCGGCTTGGCGACCACCACCGGGTTGACGTAGGTCTTAGCCAGGGGCACCTGAATCCAGGCATGGCTCACCCCGTTCACCATCCCCCACTCCATCGCCGCTCCATACGCTGGAGCGAGCTGGCGCAGAGCCACGGTATCCCCACCGTTGAAGCTTACTACCTGGGCGAACAGCTTGCTTCCCAGCGCCAGCACTGACAGGGTCTCGGTTACATGGTCGGTTTCCCCGTCTTTGGACTGTTCCTCCTCCAGTTTTAGGTTAGCGCTCAGGACCGCTGCAAAGCGATGATCCACGCCCGGTTGCTGGATAAGGTACGGGATCTGGGTGCTGCCAAAATCCACCATTCCCCAACTCTTGGGGCTGTAAATGGCCAGATAACCTACTGTCTCTGTAAGGTGCCCGTCCATCAAAGCTTCTTCCTCAAACAGGGCTGCCTCAAAACCGCTGGGGGTTAACTTGCGCGCCCTAACGGTTACCGGCTGACCGCCGTTGGCGGTTTGGATCGTCAGAAACAGGGCGGGCGTGCTGGCGAACGGGGCGCTGAAATTCCTAGTGACCCACTTGCCTGTGCCGTCTAGACTGAATGTTCCCACTTCCCACACGCTGCCGTCGCTCATCGTGTGCCGGCCTGCCTCCAGAACGAGGTAAGGGATGGTTTCGTCGACATGGATATCGTCTAGATAGTCCCACTCCTGAAAGCGTAAGTCAAAGCTAGCACCACCTATATTCTGCAGCCGTGCCACACCAGCTTGCCCACCGCGGTAGGTGGGTGGACCTGCAATCACCACTGGGCTGTGGCAGGCCGTCGGAAACGAAACAGTTTTGAAGACGTGGTTGACAGACGCTTCTCCCACCAGCGGTGGGCAGGGAGGGGCCACGCTAGCCAGGGCCCTTAAGGCGTTCACTTTGCCGAACCCGTAGCGGTCGTTGCGCCCGCCCACATAGGGATCAGGTCCGATCTTGTCGGCAGTATCGCGCAGGATCTGCCTGACCTGGGCCTGGGTAAGATCGGGATTTAACGCGAGGATCAGGCCGGCAATGCCGGCGGTCAGGGGGGTGGCCGAGGAGGTTCCACCGAAAAAGGCATAATAATCGGAAAAGGGTTCATACCCGGCACCACCCGTTCGGTCGGTGGTGAAAATAGAGCGATTGCGGAAACTTCCGGCGCTTGGCTCGACGAAATCCAGCTCCGAGCCAAACTGGCTGTAGTATGAACGACAGCCTGAATCAGAGCTTGCTCCTACCGCAATCGCCTCTGGAAAGGCGGCCGGATAGGCCACCCCGGTGGTAACCTCAGAAACTTCAGATTGGAAATCTCCGAACCGATCGAAGCTGCCGTCGTTGTTCAAGTCTATGAGCAACTGGAGGCCGTCAAAACCCGGTTCGCTGGAGACCCACGCAAAGTAGACCAGATCGCCAGCCGGGACGGTTTTTACGATCTCCACCCAAGTGGATTGGTTGTGCGTGACTGGGCCGGCCTTTAGGGCGTGGGTGAAACACGCTCCTTCGTCGGCATGGGTAGGGTCGTTTACCAGCGTCCACGGAGCCCCGCCGCCGGTCAGCCAGTTCGAGGCTCCGGCCTCAAAGTGCTCCACTTGCCCGCCAGGAAACTCAACCCAGCCGAGCCAAGCGGTGTCCTCACCCCAACTCTCAATAAAGTCTTTACTGTACACCCAGCGGAAGCGATGGGTGCCGGCAGGCAGGCCGAAAACAAATTGGGGTTTATAACCGGAAGCGGCGTTTCCGGAGGCAAACAGTACCACGCTTCCTTTGCCGCCCCGCCCCTGGGTGACGGCATCTTGAATCGCTGACTGAATGGCGGAGCTTGGGGTTCCTCCACCCCAGCTGTTGTTTAACACATCGGCAAAGCTTGCCGCATAGCGGATGGCGTTGGCTGCCGCCGTGGATGAAAATGAAAAACCAAACCCGATCCTGATCGGAAGGATGCGGCAAAAAGGGCAGGCACCCGTGACCCCGATGCCGTTGTTGCCCCTGGCGGCGGCAACGCCTGCCACGGCAGTGCCGTGGTTGTCGTCGGAAAGAGAAGGATTTGGGTTGTTGTCGTTGGCGCGAAAATCCCACCCCCAAAGGTCATCGACAAACCCGTTGCCGTCGTCGTCTAGGCCGTTTAAGGATTCGCCGGGATTGACGAAAATGTTATCCACCAGGTCCGGATGGGTAAGCTCCACGCCGTCGTCGATGACGGCGATGACAATATTTGGTTTTCCTTGTTCGATGTCCCAGGACTGGGGAGCATCAACGTCCGTCTGGGGATTATCCTGGTTGTCAAGGTGCCACTGGAAAGGAAAAAGGGGATCGTTGGGAACAAACGATTTTGAGATTTCCTGGGCGAAGTTAGGTTCGGCCCACTCCACCAGGCCGCTTTCCAGGATGGCATTGGCCGCTTGCAGAGGGTCTGCTGCCTTCAAGTCCTGGAATTTGAGGACATATTCGTCATCGGTGCCCCACAGTTTTTCCTTGACTTCTATCCCCAAGAAGGCATAGGTCCCTAGAAGTTCTTCGATCTCTCGCCCCCGCTTGAGCTTGACTACGACTTCTCCAGTGAGAAACATGCGGGTGTTCGTTTTTGGGTTGACAAACAGCGGTGACACAAACTCTATCTCGGGACGAGTGCGAAAATGGGCCATCGCCTCCTCGATTTTGTGCCTTATCCCTTTGTTTTTAGGCTCTATTTTGTCTTTTTCCCGGTGCAGTTTGACGATCGAGAACCTGGCATGGTCAACAGGGATCTCCTTGATCATCTCTCCAGCTAGGGGAAGACTGGTAAAGATGCTAGTTTCTTCCTGCCTGGCCACCCAAGGCTGGAATTTCACCACGCATTGGGTGGTCGACCGATACAATGGAATTCGTTGTCCTTGCCAGGTATAAAAGTCATTTGCGAAGTATAGGTCGTTTCCCTTGGCTGCTTCTGCAGCGTGAAGCGGGGAGAGAGCCATGGCGGAGAAAATCCACAGGACTGCCAGAAGTTTCCCACTCATCCTGCCGGTTTCGCTATTTTTCTTCAAGGAGGAATGGTTAATAGCACCAAAGTTTTAGAGGCACAACCTTTTTGCGAGGGCGGCTGGATCAGCGCAAAAAGTTGCCTGGCTTTCAGGCCTTGTTCTATGCTACCACTTTTGCTTTGGTACTCTTTAAACTCGATTTCTCCCAAGCTTTGGGATGCGGAGCGCCTATGCCCATCGCTACCCTGACCTTAAATCCTGCCGTGGATGTGACCTACGAGATCGGGCACCTGATCAGCAACCAGAAAGTCCGCGCTAAGGCCACCCGCTTCGACCCCGGCGGCAACGGCGTCAACGTGGGGAGGGCGCTCAAGCGGCTGGGGGTTGCAGCGAGCAACTTCTGCGTGCTGGCGGGAGAGACGGGCATGTTTCTGGAGCGCCTGCTGGGCCGGCACGTGGATGATCCGGTCTATGTCTGGGTGGAAGGTGAGACGCGCATCAACGCCACCATTCTGGAGTGGGAGACCTGCGTCCAGTATGAAGTCACTGGCACCGGGTCGCCGCTGTCGCAGGCAGTGCTGGGATCGCTGCTGGAGCGCTTCGTCAGCCGGGTCGGTACCGGCTACGGGGTGGTGACCGGATCGGTCCCGCCCGGGGTGCCGGAAGACGCTTACGCCCTGTTTATCCGTCAAATCCAAAGCCAAGGCGGGCGCGCGGTGCTGGACGCCCACGGCGGGTTGCTCAAGCGGGGGATAGCGGCAGGCCCTTTCCTGATCAAGCCGAATCGCTACGAACTGGAACAGCTGACCAGAAGGTCTCTGGCCGATGTTCGGGCGGTGGCGGCCGAAGCCCGAAGGATCCAGCAGTTGGGGGTGACGTATGTATGCGTCTCCTTGGGGGGAGAAGGGGCGGTGCTGGCAGGACCGGAAGCGATTTACCATGCCGCCCCACCTCGGATATCGGTTCGGTCTAGCGTTGGCGCCGGCGATTCCATGGTGGCAGGATTGGTGGCCGGATTTGTCCGGGAGGAAGCGGTGGAGGATATCCTGCGCCTGGCGGTGGCGGCAAGTGCCGGCACGGTGCGCCAGCCTGGCACGGAGCTGTTCAAGCCGGATGAGTTGCCCGAGCTCTTGGCCCAGGTTGAAGTCCGAAGGGTTTAGGCGCGCCGTACATAGACTGCCAGCATCCCTGCCGAGACGGCGGTGATGGCCGCTGCTGACAAAAATGCCGCCGGCGCGCTCCACCATTGCCACACGCTGCCGAACCACAGCCCTCCCGGCAAGGCCGCCAGTCCCACCGTCATGTGGTAAAGGCCGTAGGCGGTCGCTTTCAGGTGCGAAGGGGCGCACGCTCCGATCAAGGCGCGCTCTGCCCCCTCGGTCAGGGCCAGGGCGCCGGCATAGCCTAGAAACAGGCTCCAGGTCTGAAGGACGCCGTTCGATGCCAAGGCGAGCAGGACCAGCATGCTCACCCTAAGGCCCCAGCCTACCACCAAAACCTTCAGTTGGCCGAGTCGGTCGGACAGTTCGCCGCCGAGCATCGCCAGGGGCGTTTTGACCGCGGAGGCTCCGGCCCACAGCAAGGGTGCCCAGGCGATCTCCAGACCCCGGTCGGTGGCCCACAGCACCAAGAATACTTCCGGGACACTGGCCAGGGCCAGCCCGCCTCCGGCCAGAATCAACCCCTTAAGCGGCGGATCTAGGGCGCGCCAGCGCAAGGGCGGCGGGGACAAGCTGGGAGGCCGCTTAGGCTCTTTGATCCCGAACAGCAACAGCAGCAGCACGCAAGCCCCGGGGATAGCCGACCACAAGAAAACCTGCTCCATGGGTAGGCCGGCGTGGAGTAGCCAAAACGCGGCGATAGGTCCGACGATCGCCCCCGCGTTGTCCAATGCCCGGTGCAGGCCGAAGGCGCGGCCTAAAAGCTCGGGCGGGGTGGCATGGGCGATGAGCGCATCGCGCGGGGCGGTGCGGACCCCTTTTCCCACCCGGTCCAGAAACCTAAGTCCCAGCACCCAGCCCCAGGCCCCCACCAATCCGATCAGGGGGCGGAACAGGTTGGACAGGGCGTACCCCCAAAGCACCAGGCGCTTATGCCGCCAGCCCCGGTCCGCCAGTCGGCCGGAGAGGATTTTCAGCAGGCTGGCGGTGGTTTCGGCCACCCCTTCCACCAGTCCCACCACCGCCGGTCCTGCCCCTAGGGTGAGGGTCAGGAACAGGGGCAAAAGCGGGGTGATCAATTCGCTGGCGGCATCGTTCAGGAACGACACCAGACTCAAAACCACGACCGTGCGCGGGAGCATGCTCAACGCAGGTGACGGACCTTGACCGGTTTGGGATTGAGATTGCTGTGGCGGTAGGAGTAGGCAAAGTAGATGATCAGCCCTATGCCCAGCCAGAGCAGGAATCGGTACCAGGTCAAGGTCGGCAAAAACGCCATCAGGGCGCCGCAGGAGAGCGCGCCGAGCAGGGGGAGGATAGGATTGAGCGGGGTTTTGAAGGGTCGGTGGAGTTCGGGTTGGGTGATGCGCAGCACGACCACTCCGCCACAGACCAGGACAAAAGCAAACAAAGTGCCGATGTTGACCAGTTCCGCCAACTCCCCGAGCGGCACCAGCCCGGCGATGGTGGCCATGGTGAGGCCGCACAGGACGATCACCCGCACCGGGGTGTGGGTGCGCGGGAAGATCACCGCGAACCAGGGCGAGAGCAGGCCGTCGCGGGACATGGCGAAGATGATGCGGGTCAGGCCGTAGTAGAGCACCAGCATCACCGTGGTCAGCCCTGCGATCACCCCGGCCGCGACCAGGGCCGAAGCCCAGCGGATGCCGAGCAGGTGCAAGGCGTGGGCGACTGGTGAGGAGACATTGAGCTCGGGATACGGCACCACCCCGGTCAAAAGCGCTGCCACCAGCATGTACACCAGGGTGCAGAAGGCGAGCGAGGCGACGATGCCGATGGGGATATCGCGCCTGGGGTCCTTGGCCTCCTCGGCGGCAGTGGAGACCGCATCGAAGCCGACATAGGCGAAAAACACGATAGACGCCCCCGCCAGCACCCCCACCGGCTTGCCTTCTGGGGTGTGATCGAACCAGCCGAACGGCAGCAGGGGCTGCCAGTAGTCGGGATCGACGTGGAAGGCGGCTACGGCGACGAACACCGCTATGGTCAGGAGCTTGACCCCCACCATCGCGGCGTTCAGGCGCGCGCTCTCCTTCACCCCCAGGCTCAACAGCCCCATCAGGATCAAGATGATCAGGACCGCGGGCAGGTTCACCACCCCGCCGGAATTCGGTGCGTGGGTCAAGGCCTTGGGCAGCTCGATCCCGATCGCCGCCAGGGCGTCGCAAAAGTAACCCGACCAGCCGTTGGCCACCGCTGCCACCGCAATCCCGTATTCCAAAATCAGATTCCAGCCCACCAGCCACGCGATCAGCTCGCCGAAAGCCGCATAGCTGTAGCCGTAGGCGCTGCCGCAGCCGCCGATGCTCGCGGCCAGTTCGGCGTAGGCCAGCGCGGCAAACGCGCAGGCGATGCCGGCAAACACGAATGACAGGATCACCCCGGGGCCGGCCAGGGTGGCGGCCACGATCCCGGTCAGGACGAAGATCCCGGTGCCGATGATGGCGCCGATGCCGAGCAGGGTCAGATCCAAGGCGCTCAAACAGCGCTTGAGCCCTCCTTCGGAAAAATCGTGCGCGGTCAGCTTGGTGCGAAACAGTCGCATGCTCGTACCTCGATGATGTTTTGCTGCCCTGCAATTGTAATCAGCAAACGGCCACTTTCCCAACGCCAAAACTGGCATAATCCACTTATGCCAACCCAGCAAGGAGAAAATCATGCAGTTCAAATTCATCCGTTTTTTTGCCGAGCTTGGAATCGGCGACGTCCCCCTGGTAGGCGGCAAGAATGCTTCTTTGGGGGAGATGTACCAGGCCTTAGCGCCCAAAGGGGTCAAAGTGCCGGAGGGGTTTGCCATCACCGCCGAAGCTTACCGCTACGTGCTCGATCAGGCAGGGGCCTGGGAGGCATTGCGCCAGGCGCTGGAAGGCTTAGATCCCAATGACGTAGAGGACCTCAAGCAGCGCGCCAGTCTGGCGCGGCGGATCGTGTACGAGGCGGGCATTCCGGCCGATCTGCGCGAAGAAATCCTTGCGGCTTACCGGCAGTTGGAGCAAGAATCCGCTGAGGCGCTCAGCGTGGCGGTGCGCTCTTCGGCTACTGCCGAGGACCTGCCCACTGCCAGTTTCGCCGGTCAGCAGGAAAGCTATCTTAATATCTGCGGCGGCGAGGCGCTGATCGATGCGGTCAGGCGCTGCTTTGCCAGTCTGTTCACTGATCGCGCCATCCACTACCGCCTCGATCAGGGGTTTGACCACTTCAAGGTGTATCTCTCGGTGGGAGTGCAAAAGATGGTGCGCGCCGATCTGGCCGCCAGCGGGGTGATGTTCACCCTGGATACCGAGACCGGCTTTCGCGATGTGGTGTTCATCGAAGGCAGTTGGGGTTTGGGGGAGAACGTGGTTCAGGGGGTGGTAGACCCGGATGAGTTCTATGTCTTCAAGCCGACTTTCCGCCAGGGGTACCGGGCAGTGCTGCGGCGCCAGCTGGGATCGAAAAAGGTCAAGCTGATCTATGCTCAAGGGGGGCTGACTACCCGCAACGTCCCCACCTCCAAAGCCGAGCGGGAACGGTTCTGCCTCAGCGACGAGGAAGTCATGACCCTGGCCGACTACGCCATCAAGGTGGAGGATCACTACCGGCGGCCGATGGACATGGAGTGGGCCAAGGACGGGCTGGATGGGCAATTGTACCTGGTCCAGGCGCGCCCTGAGACGGTCGCCTCGCAAAAAAGCAGGGCAATCCTGGAAGAGTACCGCCTGACCGGAACCGGCAGGGTGTTGGCAGAAGGTCGCGCCGTGGGCACCAAGGTAGCGGTAGGCAAGGTCAAAGTGATTCCTGAGCTGGCCAGGCTGCCCCAGTTCCGGCCCGGGGAAGTGCTGGTGGCCGACATCACTACCCCGGACTGGGAGCCGGTGATGAAGACCGCTGCTGCGATCATCACCAACCGGGGGGGGAGGACTTGTCACAGTGCCATCGTTGCCCGCGAACTGGGCGTTCCGGCGATAGTTGGTACGGGAGATGCCACCGAGGTCTTGAAAAACGGCCAGACCGTTACCGTTTCCTGCGCTGAAGGAGACGTGGGTCGGGTATACGATGGGGAAGTGCCGTTCACCGTAGAGCAGATCGATCTCACCAAGCTGCCGCGGCCGACATCCAAGATCATGATCAATCTGGGCAATCCGGATCTGGCCTTTCAGACTTCGTTTTTGCCCAATGACGGGGTGGGGCTGGCGCGGATGGAGTTCATCATCGGCGAATCGATCAAAGTCCATCCCATGGCGCTGGTCCATCCAGAACGGGTGGAAGATCCAGGAGAGCGGGCGGAGATAGAGAAACTCACCCACAGCTATCCCGATCCCAAGGAATATTTCATCCACACCTTGGCCGAAGGGATAGGCACCATTGCCGCCGCCTTCTACCCCAAGCCGGTGGTGGTCAGGATGTCCGATTTCAAGACCAACGAATATGCCGCGCTGTTGGGCGGGCGCTGGTTCGAACCTCAGGAATCCAATCCCATGCTGGGATTTCGCGGCGCGGCCCGCTATATCCATCCAGCTTATGCGGAGGGGTTTGCTTTAGAGTGCGCGGCCTTAAGGCGGGTGCGGGAGGAACTTGGGCTTACTAACGTGATCGCGATGCTGCCGTTCGTGCGGCGGGTGGAGGAGGCTGAACAGGTGCTTGCGAAGATGGCCGAATTTGGCCTTGAGCGCGGGCAAAATGGGCTTAAGGTCTACTGCATGTGCGAGATCCCTAACAACGTGGTCCTGATCGACCAGTTCGCCAAACATTTCGACGGTTTTTCCATCGGTTCCAACGATCTGACCCAACTCACCCTGGGGGTGGATCGCGATTCCGAACTGGTCGCCTTTGACTACGACGAGCGCGACGCCGGCGTAAAGGCGATGATTCGGCTGGCGGTCGAGGGCTGCCGCCGCAATGGCGTCCATTCCGGTTTCTGCGGCCAGGCCCCGTCGGATTATCCTGAGATGGCTAAGTTTCTGGTCGAGTGCGGCATCGACTCCATGAGCCTCAACCCCGATGCAGTGCTCAAGACCACCCGTCTGGTGCTGGAGGTAGAGAAACAGCAAGAGCTTGAGCGCGCCCTGTCCTAATGCCGCACGGGCTGAAGCTGCATTTTGCTCCGCTTGGTGGCCAACAGCGCGCGGATCAATAGCGGCACGACGAACAGGGTAAGCAGGGTAGAGAATCCTAGACCCCAGACGATGCTGGTTGCCACCGGGCCCCACAGCAGCGATTTGCCGGCCAGACCTGTGGCCAGGGAGAAAAGGCCAGCGATGGTCGTGCCGCTGGTTAGCAAGATGGGTATCAGGCGGCGCCTGGCGGCATAGACGACCGCGTGCAGCACGCCCATGCCGGCGCGGCGGCGGTCGTTGGCGGCGGCAACCAGCACGATGGCGGAGTTGACCGCGATGCCGGTCAGCGCCACCACCCCGTACATGGTGTACAGCGACAGCGGCAGTCTAGAGAGGGTAAGCCCGTAAATTACGCCGGAAAACGCCAGCGGCACGGTCACTAAAATCACCAAAGGTTGCACGTAGCTGGCGAACTGGGTCGCCAGGATAAGGTAGATCAGACCCACCCCGACCAACCAGATTTGGCGCAGTTTAGCGAGATTTTCCTGAATATCGTCGAGTTCGCCGGTAAAGTCTAAATTGGTGTTCGGATAACGCGCAGCGACCTCCTGCCAGCGACGCATCAGTTCGGCGTTGACCGCGCGCGTCTCGGCTACTTCGCGATCAAGGTCCGCTTCGACCGTTACCACGCGCACGGTTTGATAGCGCCTGACCACCCCGGGGCTCTCCTGGAAGCTTACTTGCGCCAAGTGCTCAAGCGGTCCCGCGCCGGTTGGGGTCACGATCGGCAGCGTCAGCCAAGCGCCGATGTTGCTATACAGCGTCGGTTCGGCTTTGACCACCACCGTGATGTTTTCGCCTTGATGGCGCACGCTGCCGACCGCTTCGCCGTCGGCCAGAAGCCTGGCGGTGCGGGTGGCGCTGATGGGGTCTAAGCCTAGGGCTGCCAGCGCTTCGCCGCGCCAGCGCAGGGTGACGGTGGGCCTGCCGACGGCGCGGTCGTCGCTGATGTCGCGCACTCCAGGAATCTGCGCCAGCCAGGTTTTCACCAGCGCTGTCACTGCCTCGCGTTCGGCGTCGACGTCAGACTTGATTTTTACGTTTACCGGCCGCTGGGTCGGCGGCCCGCCTCTGACAGTAAGGAACGAAGCAGTAAACGGCGAAGCTGCTCGTTCGACAGGAGCGCGCAGCGCCGCAATGATATCTTCCGTAGGGTGGCTTTGGGTGGTGAGCGAGACGATGACTTGAGCATGATGGTCGCCGTACAACGGTTCGACATCGGTGAATTTGATGCCGGCAGTTGCCACTGCCGCGCGCAGCTCTGTGGCCGAAAGGGTGTCTTCGACTGCTTTGGCCAGGCGCGCGGCCACTTCAATAGTCTCGCTCAGCGGCGTGCCGACGGGCAGATCAGCGTGAATGTAGAACAGCCGTGTGGTGTCGAAGGCAAAAAACTGGATTCGCACCGCGCCGGTGGCCAGCAAGATGCCGGCGCCGGCAAACGCCGCCAGCACGACCGCACTGGTGCGTTTGGGATAGCGCAGCGCGCGCACCAGCCAGCGCCCGTAAAAGTTGCGTAGTTTACGCTGCACGCGCTCGCGCCAAAGCGCCCAGCGGCTCTTGGAGGTATCGAGCGCGTGCCGAAACGACAGGATATGGCTAGGCAGTAGCCAATAAGCTTCGAGCAAGCTCAAAGTCAGCGCGGTGGTCACCACTAGCGGCACGATGCGCAAGAAATCGCCTAAAACTCCAGGCAGCAGCATGAGCGGCAGGAAGGCAGCGATGGTGGTCAGCACCGCGCTCGCTAAAGGAGCGGCAATTTCATTGAGGCCTGCCAGTACGGCTTGGTGCGTGGGCATTCCTTGCACGATTTTATCGTGGATGGCCTCGACGATGATGATCGCATCGTCGACGAGCATGCCTAAAGCGATGACCACACCCAACAGTACGGTAAGGTTAAGAGTTTGGCCAAACGCCAATAGACCGGCCATGGTGCCGGAGAGGGCAAACACCATGCCTGAGGCCACCAAAACCGCTAGCCTAAAACCTAAGAAAAAACCAACGCAGGCGATGACCAGCACCAGGCCGATGAGGGCATTGTTTTCCATCAACGCGATGGCACTACGCGTTTCGCTGGTTTGATCGTCGACCAGCTCAAGCGCCAAACCTTTTGCATACAGCGGCGCGCGCACGTTTTCGGCAAAGCTTTTGAGCGATTCGACCAGGGCGAGCGTGTTGGCCTTGGCTTTTTTGGTCACCGCTAAAAGCAGCCCAGGTTCGCCGCGGTAGCGCACCAGTTGGCGGGCGCGTTCGGCTCCTTGCCGGACCGATGCGACCGCACCTAGGGGGATGACTTTGGTCCCTACCTGCAGCGGCATTTGCGCCAGCTCTTCTGCCTGTGGCGTGGTGCCGGCTACGCGCGCCAGCCATTCCTTTTGGGTTGTACCCACGCGGCCTAAGGCTAAATCGCGAAACCAGGCGCGCACTTGGTCGGCCAACGCCACAGGCGACAGTCCCTGCGCGGCTAGTTGCCAAGGATCAAAAGCCACGTGCAGCTCAGGTTCCTGGGCGCCGAACACGAGCACGCGATCTACGCCGGTCAGCCGCTCGAGCTGGCGTTTTAGGCGCTCGACCTCGGCGCGCAAGGTCTCGCCGCCGACCGGCCCATACAGCGCCAGCATGGCGGTGGGGAAGCCGTTGGAGGTGGTGATGTCCGTGATCTTGGGCGTTTTGGCCGCCTCCGGCAGTTCACTGGCCTGGTTGAGCACTTCGCGGCGCACGTCGTTTAAGCGCTTGTCGAAGGTGCGTTCGTCCAGGCGGTGAAAGCGCACCAGGATGGAAGAGATCCCTTCGCGCGAGCTGGAAACGATATAGCGGATGTCGCCAATGCTGTTGAGCGCGTCTTCGAGCGGTTCGGTGATCTCGCGCGCTACGTCCTCGGCGCTTGCTCCAGGATACGTTGTCCAAATATTGACCCAGTTGAAGTTGATTTCCGGGTCACGCGCGCGCGGCATGGCTAAATAGGCTATGGCGCCTACCAATACCACGAGCGCGAAGATGAGGTTCGCCAAGGGGGTATTGGCGAGCAGCTTTTGCCACATCAGGGTTTTGGGCTGGCTTGCCAGGCGAGTGCCCCTTGGCCGCGTATGGCGACCAGCGCCTTCTCTGGAAGGGACACGGCTACTGCGCGCCCTGCTTGGGCGTGGGGTAGCGGCACAAAGCGGGGCGGGGAGGTTGGGTCGTCGCGTGTCCAGACGCCCAGCTCACCGCGCAGGGTGGTCAACGCTTGGGGGGGAAGTAGCGGCTTAGGATCTTGCCAGTGGAGGATGCCGACGCTGCCGACCGGCGCCGGCGTCGCGGTGAAAGCCAAGCGGACTGGCACCAGCTCGCCGGCCTTGACCTGAGTCGGTGCGGCTTCTTGCCAGCGCAGCGGATAACGCTTGCCGTCTAGGCTTTGATAAAAGACTTCGCTCGCTGCGCGCAAGCCTTCTATCCATTGGCGCGGAACGTCGGCGAGCACCTCGGCCTGCTCGGAGCGAAGGCGCACGATGCCTTGACCCGGACTTAGCCATTGCCCGACAGTAGCTAGCCGCTCTTGGATCACCCCGTCGAACGGGGCGCGTACTGTGGTGCGCTCGAGCCGCCAAATAGCGCTAGCGAGCAAGGCTTGGGCGCGTTCGACTTCGCGCTCGGCCAGGTGCACCGCATCGCGCGCGCTGGCCAGCGCTTCCTCGCTGGCTAAGTTTTGGCTGCGCAAGCGCTCAGCCTGGCTGAATTGGCGGCTGGCCTGCCTTAAGCGCGTTTGGGCGGCGGCGAGCTGAGCTTGCGCTTCTGCGCGCGCGTGTTCGTAAGGAGTGCGCTCTAACATGGCGATTGCTTTGCCTGCGCGCACGCGATCGCCTATCCGCACTGGCAGCGTCTCTATGCGGCCGGACACATCCGCCGCCAACACGAGGTCCTCTAACGCCTCGACTTTAGCGCTGGCTCGCTGTGTTGCCGGCAAAGCAATGGCGGACCAAGGTAGCCATTCGGTCAGCTCTTGGTGGATGTTTTCCTCAGCGAAGGTCAAGGCGATTGAGGAACTGACGATCAGCCAAACAAATCCAACGGCAAGGCCACGCACGGATTGGCGGGTGTTTGATAACGACATGGGACATTCATTGTAAAGGCAATGGCTAGCTTTCAATAGCCTATTTTGAACCTCCCTGGCCAGAGAGGGTAAGTTGAAGAGCGCCGGTTGTTGAAGGCTTATCAAGCCAAACTGATTTTGGTTGCGCTATCCCTTGCGGCTGATAAACAATATTCAATCCCCTTTGAATTCCTTAAAAAGCCGCATGGAAGAATTCCAACGCATCAAGCGCCTGCCTCCTTATGTATTCAACATCGTCAACCAGCTCAAAGCCAAGCAGCGGGCAGAAGGCGAAGACATCATCGATTTTGGCATGGGCAATCCCGACCAGCCCCCGCCGCGCCACGTCATCGACAAATTGGTGGAAGCAGCTCAGCGCGAGACCACCCATCGCTATTCCCTGTCCAAAGGGATTCCTCGCCTGCGCAAGGCGATCTGCAGCTGGTACGCGCGCCGCTACCAGGTACAGCTGGATCCCGAATCGCAGGCGATCGTGACCATCGGCTCCAAAGAGGGGTTGGCGCACCTGGCGTTGGCCACCTTGGAGGCAGGGGATACGGTGCTGGTGCCCAACCCGGCTTATCCGATCCACCCTTACGGCTGTGTGATTGCCGGCGCCGACATCCGCCACGTGCCGCTGACTCCAGGCTGCGATTTCTTTGCGGAACTGGAGCAGGCGATCTGCAACCTGTGGCCCAAACCTAAGATGCTGATCTTAAGTTTTCCGGCCAATCCCACCACTCAGTGCGTGGAACTTGCCTTCTTCGAGCGGGTGGTGGCCATCGCCCGCGAGCACAAGATCTGGGTGGTGCACGATTTCGCCTATGCCGATATCGTGTTCGACGGTTACCAGGCGCCCTCCATCCTCCAGGTGCCGGGGGCGACTGAGTTGGCGGTGGAGTTCTTTTCTTTGTCCAAAAGCTATAACATGCCTGGCTGGCGGGTGGGCTTTATGTGCGGCAACCGCGAGTTGGTGGCGGCGTTGGGCAGGATTAAATCCTATCTGGACTACGGCATGTTCACCCCCATCCAGATCGCTGCCATCACTGCCTTGGAGGGACCGCAGCAGTGTGTAGCCCAGATCTGCGAGACTTACTGCAAGCGTCGCGATGTGTTGTGCGATGGATTGAACCAGCTGGGCTGGCAGGTGGCAAAGCCCAAGGCGACCATGTTCGTGTGGGCGCCGATGCCGGAAGCCTATCTGGCGATGGGTTCGTTGGAATTTTCCAAGAAGCTGCTCCTGGAGGCCAAAGTGGCAGTCTCGCCAGGGATCGGCTTTGGCCAGTATGGGGAGGGATACGTGCGCTTCAGCTTGATCGAGAACGAACACCGCACCCGCCAGGCCATCCGTGGGATCCGGCAGATGATGCGCAAAGACGGCACGTTATAATGGCCTAGGTCTGGTTTGATAATAGGAGGACGAATTGGAGCCGGTCAAAGTGGGTCTTCTGGGGTTGGGCACCGTAGGTGGCGGGACGGTGCGCGTGCTGACCCGCAACGCGCGTGAGATCACCCGCCGCGCCGGGCGCGAGATTCAAGTAGCCAAGGCATTCACCCGCAGCCTGGAGAAACCGCGCATCTGTATTACCGAGGCGATCGAATTGGTCACCGATCCCTGGCAGGTGGTGGAAGATCCCAAGATCGCCATCATCGCTGAGTTGATCGGTGGCATCCAGCCGGCCAAAGAACTGGTGCTGCGTGCCATCGAGCTGGGCAAGCACGTGGTCACCGCCAACAAGGCCTTGATCGCCCTGCATGGCAACGAGATCTTTGCCAGGGCCTCCGAGCGGGGGGTGATGGTGGCCTTCGAGGCGGCAGTGGCCGGCGGTATTCCGATCATCAAGGTACTCAGGGAAGGGCTGGCCGGCAACCGGATCGAGTGGGTGGCCGGGATCATCAACGGCACCGGTAATTTCATCCTTACCGCCATGCGCGATCAGGGGCGCGAGTTTGCCGATGTCCTCAAAGAGGCCCAACGCTTAGGCTATGCCGAGGCCGATCCTAGCTTCGACGTGGAAGGAATCGACGCCGCCCACAAGCTCACCATTCTGGCCGCGATCGCCTTCGGCATCCCGCTCCAGTTCGACAAGGTCTATACCGAGGGGATCACCCGCATCACCCCGCAAGACCTCCGCTATGCTGAGGAGCTGGGGTACCGGATCAAATCGCTCGGTATTGCCCGCCGCAGCGGCGAAGGGGTGGAGCTTCGGGTGCATCCCTGCCTGATTCCCGCCCGGCGCCTCCTGGCCAATGTGGATGGGGTGATGAACGCGGTCGTGGTCAAAGGCGATGCGGTCGGTCCCACCTTGTATTACGGCCCGGGCGCCGGGGCCGAACCCACCGCTTCGGCAGTGGTGGCCGATCTGGTGGATGTGGTGCGGGTCCTGACCGCCGATCCTGAGAACCGCGTCCCGCATCTGGCGTTCCAGCCCGATGCCTTAAGCGATCTGCCGGTGCTGCCGATCGGCGCGATCGAAACCGCTTATTACCTGCGCCTCAAGGTGGCCGACCAGCCTGGAGTGCTGGCGGACATCGCCCGCATCCTGGCCGATCAGGGCATCAGCATCGAGGCGGTAATCCAAAAGGAGCCACAGTCAGGGCAAGGGGAGGTGCCGCTGATTTTCCTCACCCACAAAGTGCGGGAAAGCGCTTTGGACGCTGCGGCGGCAAAGATCGAAGCGCTGCCTACCGTAAAAGCGCCCTTGCACCGAATCCGTCTAGAAACCCTGGAGTAAGCATGAACTGTTACACCGGTCTGATCGATCGTTACCGCCCCCGTTTGCCGCTCGCCCCGGATACTCGTCCTATCAGCCTGGTCGAAGGCAATACCCCCTTGATCCGATTGGAAAATCTGCCCCGCCTGAGCGGCAGGGAGGCTAGGATTTACGCGAAGTTCGAGGGCCTCAACCCAACCGGCTCGTTCAAGGACCGCGGCATGACCGTGGCGGTGACCCGGGCGGTGGGCGAGGAAGGCAGCCGCGCCATCATCTGCGCCTCCACCGGCAACACCTCGGCTTCTGCGGCCGCTTATGCGGCGCGCGCCGGCATCCGGGCGTTCGTGCTGATCCCGGAGGGCAAGATCGCCTTGGGTAAACTGGCCCAGGCGCTGATGCACGGGGCCGAGGTGATCCAGGTTCAAGGCAATTTCGATGCCGGCATGCGCCTGGTCAAACAGGTGGCCGGCGAGGCCCCGGTGGCGATCGTCAATTCCATCAACCCTTACCGGATCGAGGGCCAGAAAACCGCCGCCTTCGAGATCGTGGACGCACTGGGGAATGCTCCGGATTTCCATTGCCTGCCGGTGGGCAATGCCGGCAACATCACCGCCTATTGGAAAGGCTACCGGGAGTACTATGAAGCGGGGTTAGCTTCCAAGCGGCCGGTGATGTGCGGCTATCAGGCCGAGGGCGCAGCCCCTTTCGTCAGGGGTGAACCGGTGGAGCACCCCGAGACTGTCGCCACCGCCATCCGCATCGGTCACCCCCAGTCCTGGGAGGGAGCATGGACGGCGCAGCGCGAATCGGGCGGATGGTTCGCTAGCTGTTCCGATGAGGAGATCCTCAAAGCGCAAAAGCTCCTGGCCGATCACGAAGGGATCTTCTGTGAACCAGCCTCGGCCGTCTCGGTCGCAGGCGCCATGCGTGATCTTGAAACCGGCCGCATTCCGGAAGGCGCCACCATCGTCTGCACCCTTACCGGGACCGGCCTCAAAGACCCCGACACCGCCATCCGCCAGTGCCGGTTGGCCCCCAAGCTGGTGGCGGCCGAGCTTCAAGCAGTCAGGCGCGCGATTTTGGACCGGCTTTGAAGCGCAAACGCATCGTCGCGCGTCCGCTGCCTAAGGTGCACTCCCTGCCGGATCATCTCCATCCGGTCCTCAAGCGGGTATATCTTGCCCGCGGCATTTTGTCCCTGGAGGACTTGGATTATTCCCTCGCCCGCCTGCCTCCGCCGGATTCCTTGGCCGGGATCGGGACTATGACCGAGCGCCTCGCCGTGGCGCTTGCCAGGCAAAAGCGCATGTTAGTGGTCGCCGATTACGATGCCGATGGTGCCACCGCCTGTGCCTTGGCGGTCAAAGGCTTGCGGCGCTTAGGCGCGCGCCAGGTGGATTTCGTCGTCCCCGACCGGTTTTGCTTTGGTTACGGCCTGACCCCGGCCCTGGTGGAGGCGGTTGTGGCAAAGCATCCTGAGGTCTTACTCACGGTCGACAACGGCATCGCCAACCTGGACGGCGTTCAGGCAGCCAAGGCAGCCGGGCTAGAGGTATTGATCACCGACCATCACCTGCCGGGTGACAGCCTCCCGCAGGCCGATGCTATCGTCAATCCCAACCTTCCCGGCTGCGCTTTCCCGAGCAAGGCTCTGGCAGGGGTAGGGGTGATGTTTTACGTGCTGTGCGCATTGCGGGCCAGGGTGCGGCAAGAGGGTTGGTTCGAGCGTCAGGGCATTGCGGAGCCGAACCTGGGGGAGCTCCTGGATCTGGTCGCGCTGGGGACGGTAGCCGACGTGGTGCCGCTGGACGGAGTCAATCGAACCCTGGTTTATCAGGGTTTACAACGGATGCGGGCCGGTCGTGCTTGTCCCGGCATTCAGGCGCTGCTTGAAGCTTCTGGCCGAAGGCAGGAGCATTTGACGGCCGCAGATCTGGGCTTTGCGCTGGGGCCGCGCTTGAACGCTGCTGGGCGGCTTCAGGACATGGCTTTGGGGATCCGTTGTCTTTTGGCCGACGAGCTTGGGCAAGCTCGGCTCCTGGCTAGGCGTCTGGATACCCTTAACCTAGAGCGGCGCGAAATCGAAACCAGGATGCAGGCGGATGCGGTTGCCTATCTGGAATCCAGGCAGTGGGATGGGCGGTTTGGGGCGTGCCTGTTCGATCCAAGCTGGCACGAGGGGGTAGTTGGCATTCTGGCCTCCCGGATCAGGGATAGGCTGGGGCAGCCGGTGGTCGCGTTTGCGCTGGGAGAAGACGGCTATCTGAAAGGTTCGGCTCGCTCCGTTCCTGGAATCCATATCCGCGATCTGCTGAGCGAGATCGCGGCCTCCCGGCCCGGTCTGATCGTCCGCTACGGCGGCCATGCCATGGCGGCGGGACTCTCCCTGAAACCCTGCGATTATGCCAGCTTTGCCGCCTTGTTTGCCGACCGGCTGGCGGCCCGCATGAATGCCCTGGCCCCGGATGACGTCATCCATACCGATGGACGCCTTGAGCTTGCGGATTTTTCCCTGCCGCTGGCGGCCGAACTGCGCCGCGCAGGTCCCTGGGGACAGGGTTTCCCGGAACCCTCCTTTCACGGTGAATTCGAGGTGCAAAACGCGGCGCTAGTTAAGGAACGGCACCTGAAAATGACCCTGCGTCCGCCGCACGGGCCTTGGCTGTCGGCGATCGCCTTCGGGCTGGACGATCCGGAGCGATGGCTTACCTGCCGCGAGCTGCGCCTGGTTTACCAGTTGGACATCGACGAATTCCGCAGTCAGCGCCAGTTACAATTGAAAGTCGAGTACCTGGAGCCGGTTCGATGAATGTCGAGCGTGCCGAGATCCGCCGCTTCCTGGCCGAAGATGTAGGCTTGGGGGATATCACCGCGAGCATTATCCCACCCTCCGTCCACGCCAAGGCTGAAGTGGTCACCCGCGAGGCGATGGTCCTGTGCGGTCGGGATTGGTTTCAGGCGGTGTTTTTCGAGCTCGATCCTGCCTGCCTGGTCGAGTGGCAGGTGGCGGAAGGAGAAGAAGTGGCGGCCGGCAGCCGGCTTTGCCTCCTGAGTGGTCCTGCCAGGGCCCTGCTGACCGGCGAGCGCACCGCCCTCAACCTGCTGCAGACCCTGTCTGGCACTGCTACTGCCGCGCGCCGCTTTGCCGAGGCGGTGGCCGGCACTAAGGTGGTGGTGCTCGACACCCGTAAGACCCTGCCGGGACTGCGCAGGTTGCAGAAATATGCGGTCAAGGTAGGGGGGTGTGAGAATCACCGCTTTGGCCTATACGACGGGATCCTGATTAAGGAAAACCACATCGCCGCGGCAGGCTCCATCCGCGCCGCAGTCGCTCGAGCCAGAGTCTTAAACCCTGGCCTTGCCATCGAAGTGGAAGTCGAATCCCTGAAAGAGCTTGAGGAAGGGCTGGAGGCAGGTGCCGATATCCTGCTGTTGGACAACTTCTCCCTGGAAGAACTGCGCGCGGCGGTTTCGATCACCCAGGGTAGGGCGCTGCTTGAAGCTTCCGGCAACATCAACCTGACCAATATTCGGCAGGTGGCCGAGACTGGGGTGGACCGGATTTCAGTCGGTGCGCTGACCAAGCATCTCAAAGCGGTGGATCTGTCGATGCGGGTTGTTTTGGAGCACCAAGGGGGATGAAGCATAATTTCATCTTCCCGGGGTTTGCCTGCACTTCGGTGGGGTTGGTTGTGGTCTTCAGGTGGCTTCCGCAGCAGGCAGGGTGGCTAGCTTCCCCCTGGATCGGATTGGGGGGCGGGCTGGCGGTGGCGGCAGCCGTGTTGCTTGGCTGGCGGGGCTGGTTGGCATCCCGGCAATGTTATGATCTTCTGTTATGTGGTAGCCTCGGGTTGTGGCTGGCCGGGTGGTTGCCTATCTTTTCCTTTGAGGCACCGGTGTTTCGGGCGTATCCTGTCTATTTCGTTCTGCTCGATGCGCTGACCGGACATTTCGTCTTAGGCCATCGCGCGCGCTGGAGCGCCGAGGAATGGCGGATGCTCGTCGGACTGGCGGGGCAGTGGTGGTTAGACGGTCGCCTCCTGGCTGCCTTGGTGTTGGTAGGTTTGCTGCTGCCCAAATATTATCTGATCTATCCGTTGGCGGTGGGGCTCTTGACCGCCCGCAGCGCCCTGGCGCTGGCGCTGGAATCGAATCGAACTTGAGCCGATCAGGGATCGACCTGGAAGGCATCGCGGATCCATTCCAGTTCGAACCCGTCGGGCGTGGGAGTGAGCGCCAGTACATCGAAACGGGCCGGGGTATCGCTTCGACGGCTGGCGAGATAGTGCTTTGCGGATTGGATCAAGCGTTTTTGCTTGCGCGGGTCGACGCTTTCCAGCGCACCCCCGAAGCAGCGGCTGGAACGGCAGCGGACTTCGGCGAAGACTAGGGTGCTCTGGTCCAGGAGGATCAGATCGATCTCCCCGAAGCGGCAGCGGTAATTGCGCGTGAGCAGCTTGAGCCCGCGCTGCTCTAAGAAGGTGAGCGCATAGTCCTCAGCTGCCCGGCCTAGGGAATTACCGGGATACATCGACGGAAAGCTCCGGCGCCAGGCCGTAAACGACCGGTATGCCCTGGCGGAATTCGGCGCAGGTCAGCTGGCGCCTGATCCTACCGTCGTGGTCCAGGGTCAGGATACCGCTTGCTCCGGCATAGCGTCCTCCGATGCCAAGCAGGCGGGTGGGGATCCGGTAAGCGTCCATCCCCAGGGCTGCCAGGCGCAAGTACGCGCCCGAATGGGGGCCCCAGTCGGCTTCGAACTCCGCAACCGTCGGGGCGGTTTCGTGCTCACCCTTGAGAAGCCAGGGAAGGTCGCAAAAACGGACACCCTCAAGATCTCGGTCTTGGCTTGGATCGGGACGGCCTGTATAGATGTCCCAGGTGGTATAAATCGGCAGATACTCGGCCCGATAAAAGACCATCTGCGGCTTGATCATACGTCCATGGACAGGCTGCGCGTGCAGGAACAGAAAATCCGCATCTCGGCGGATGCGCGGGGTGAATTTCGCCTCCCATATCACTTGGCGCAGGCGCTCGAAGCGGCGCTCGGATTCGTCCAGGTTGAGCAACCGGCGAATGGCTGGGGAAACATCTCCGCTCACAGGGTAACGCTGGATTTCCAACACCCGCCCAGATAAGCGTTCCCAATAGGACAAGAAAAAATTTGCGATGCGATCCCCAGCCGGGGTTGCAGGCACCAGTACCAGGGCGCGAAGGTGTCCGTGCTGCCAGGCGCTGTTGGCCACCTGCGCCACCCCTTCCTCCGGCGGTAGGGCAAACTGATACAGGCCGGGCCGGCTCAACCCCTCGATCGCGTTGAGGGCCAGCAACGGTGGATGGAAGCTCTCCAGACGCGCCAGGCGTTCCAGCTCAGGTTTCTGGAGTGGGCCGATGATCAGTTCGGCGCCTTGGCCCGCCGCGCGTTGGTACTGGATGACCGGATCGGCAGCCGTGCTGTCGTATTCAGTCAATTGTGGCTGATGGGTTTCGCCGGGCAGCTTGCGGATCGAGAGGATGGCGTGGCGGATGGCAGCTGCGGCCGCTTGAAAGGGACCTGAGTGGGGCAACAGCAGGGCTAGGGTTTGTGGAACTTGATAGGGGGGTAGCTGGGGAGCCAGCCGTTGTCTTAAGCGCTCCAGGAACCGGCCCTGATCGGCGGGATGGTAAGGATAAGCCTGACGCCACTGATTCAGGGCAAGGTCGAGCGCTTCGGAGCGATGGGGATGGGTTTTCAGGATCCGCGCGAGCTCGATCCAACCGGCAAGATCGCTGCGTGGCTTAGCCTTCAGGCCCTTCAGGGCGTCGGCAGGCAGCAATTGCAGGGCCTGCAGAATCGCCCGCTGGTTTTCTTCCACGTCTTTGGGAGTCTTCAGCCAACTCGAAAGGCGTACCCGTTCACGCACGCTGGCGATCAGATCGCCTTGGAGGGCGAATACGCGCGCCCGCAGTTGGTGATAATCTTGGTTCAGATGATCTGGCAGACGGGCTGGGTCAAGGGTGTTCAGGTGGGCCAGGGCAGTGGTAGGGTCATCCTGTTCCAGCGCCGACCTGGCCTGGAGGAAGGCAAGGGCGATCCGGTCAGCAGGAGATAGGCGGCCAGGATCCAAGCGCGCCAGCAATTGTTGCGCACCCTTTCGATCGCCGGCCCGGTAAAGCGCCTGGGCGGCGCGCAGGAGATAATGAAAGCGCTCGATGGGGGGCAGTTGTTCGGCCGCCTCGAGATATCGCTGGGCTGCTTGCCGGTGTTTGCCCATTGCGGCTAGGGTTTGGGCCTGATGCAGCAAGTCTTCACCTGGTTGGCGGAGATCTGGCGGTACGCAGGCTGCCAGCACGAGCAAAAGCACCAGGCTGGTTTGCAGCCATGAAGCCCTGATCGCCATGGGCATGAGGGGGAGCTTAAGCGTTGTTTCCGCCACCTCCCCAGAATCGGCTCCAGGTACGGCGGCCATGGCTGGGCCGCTGATTCATGGGTAGGTATTCGCGTTGCGGATGGCCTACATAAAGCTGGCGCGGCCGACCGATCTTGATGTTGGGATCGGAGATCATCTCCTTCCAGTGAGCCACCCAGCCCACCGTACGGCCGATGGCGAACAACACCGTGAACATGTTGGTGGGAAAGCCTATCGCCCTGAGCACGATCCCGGTATAAAAGTCCACATTGGGATACAGCTTGCGTTCGATGAAATAGTCGTCCTGAAGGGCGATTCGCTCCAGTTCCATGGCTAAGTCCAACAAAGGGTCGTCCCGTCGGCCTAGTTCTTCCAATACCTCGTAACAGGTCTGGCGCATGATCTCGGCACGCGGGTCATAATGTTTGTAGACCCGATGGCCGAAACCCATCAGCCGGAACGGGTCGTCCTTATCCTTGGCGCGGGCGATGCATTCGGGAATTCGGCTCTTGTTGCCGATTTCCATGAGCATCTTCAGGACCGCCTCGTTGGCGCCGCCGTGGGCAGGTCCCCATAGGGAGGCGATGCCGGCGGCGATGCAGGCAAATGGATTGGCTCCTGACGAGCCGGCTAACCTGACGGTGGAAGTGGAGGCGTTCTGCTCGTGATCCGCGTGGAGGATCAGGATCCGGTCGAGGGCCCTGACCAGGACCGGGTTGGGCTGATATTCTTCGGTTGGATTCGAGAAGGTCAGATAGAGGAGGTTCTCCGCATAGCTCAAGCGGTTTTGGGGGTAGACGAACGGCCAGCCCATCGCGTAGCGATAGGCATAGGCGCCGATGGTGGGCATTTTGGCGATGATCCGGTAGGCAGCCAGCATGCGCTGTTCGGGATCAGTGATGTCCATGTCGTCGTGGTAAAAAGCCGACAAGGCGCCTACGACTCCCACCATGATAGCCATTGGGTGGGATTTGCGGGTAAACCCGCGGAAAAACAGCGTCAGCTGGTCGTGGAGCAGGGTATGGCGTTTGATGTCGCGCTCGAACTCCACCTTTTCCTCAGCCGAAGGCAGTTCCCCATAGAGCAGCAGGTAGCATACCTCCATGTAGTCGCTCTGGGTGGCCAGTTCCTGAATTGGATAGCCGCGGTACAAAAGGATGCCTTTCTCGCCGTCGATGAAAGTGATGGCCGACTTGCACGAGGCGGTCGAGGTAAAACCGGGATCGTAGGTCAACACCTCGGCGCTGGTGTAAAAACTGCGGATGTCGATAGCCGGCGGTCCCAAGGTGCCATGCAATAGGGGGCGCTGGTAACGCTGGTCGGTGCGCTGGTCGATGAAGACGAAACCGCCCCCGTTGCCATTGGACTTGGAAGTTAGATTGTCTGCCATGGCAATGGCCTCTCAATGAGTTCAAGTTGCAATAGGGTACCACGAACCTGCAGGAATGAAAGCCTGGGGCGACGGTCGAAGGTATGAGTTATAATTTTTAAATTTTGCGATTAAAAGCTCTCCCATGAGCGATCCTGTCCAGGAAATTCGAAAGCGCCGCACTTTCGCCATCATTTCCCATCCTGACGCGGGCAAGACCACGCTCACCGAAAAGCTGCTCCTGTTCGGCGGCGCGATCCAGCTGGCAGGGGCGGTCAAGGGCCGCAAGGCCTCGCGTCACGCCACCTCCGACTGGATGGAGCTGGAAAAACAGCGGGGGATTTCGGTGACCACCTCGGTGATGCAGTTCGAGCACCGCGGTTGCTTGATGAATCTGCTCGATACCCCGGGACACGCCGATTTTTCTGAAGACACCTACCGCACTCTGACCGCGGTGGATTCAGCCCTGATGGTGATCGACAGCGCCAAGGGGGTAGAAGAGCGCACGGTCAAGCTGATGGAAGTCTGCCGGCTGCGCAATACTCCGATCATGACCTTTGTCAACAAACTCGACCGCGAGGGGCGCGATCCCATCGAACTTCTGGATGAAATTGAGCAGGTGCTCGGCATCCAGTGCGCGCCGGTCACCTGGCCAATCGGTATGGGCAAGCGCTTCAAGGGGGTTTATCACTTGGAGGAAAATGCAGCGCATCTATTCGACGCCCGTCACCACGATCGCATCGTCCAAGGCGAAGTGATCGAAGGCTTGGATAATCCCGCTCTAGACGAGCGGCTGGGCGATCAAGCTGCTGAGCTGCGTGAGGAGGTCGAATTGGTGCGTGGCGCCAGCCACGCCTTCGATCACCGGCGGTATTTGGAAGGCAGGCAGACGCCGGTCCTGTTCGGTTCGGCGATCAACAACTTCGGCGTACTGGAGCTCCTCGACGCCTTCGCCCGCTATGCGCCCCCGCCCCAGCCGCGCCTGGCGCACGAGCGGGTGGTGACGCCGCAGGAGCCTGGTTTCACCGGATTTGTGTTCAAGATCCAGGCGAACATGGACCCACAGCACCGCGACCGGATCGCTTTTGTGCGCATCTGTTCGGGCAAGTATGGGAAGGGGATGAAACTCCACCACGTGCGCCTCGGAAAAACCGTGGCCTTGGCCAACGCCATCACCTTCCAGGCCGCCAGCCGCCAGCACGTGGCCGAGGCCTGGCCAGGAGACATCATCGGCATCTATAATCACGGCACCATCCAGGTGGCCGACACCTTCACCCAGGGGGAAAAGCTCAAGTTTGGCGGCATTCCTTACTTCGCCCCGGAGTTGTTCCGGCGGGTCGTGCTCCGGGACCCTCTGCGCGCCAAGGCGCTTTACAAGGGATTGGTGCAGCTTAGCGAGGAAGGGGCGACTCAGGTGTTTCGGCCGCTGAAGAACAACGATCTGATCCTGGGTGCAGTGGGGGTGTTGCAGTTCGACGTGACCGCGTTCCGGCTCAAGGACGAATACCACGTGGAATGCGGCTTCGAGCCTGTCAACGTCGTCACCGCCCGCTGGGTCGAGTGCGATGACCTGAAAATGCGCGAAGAATTCAGGCTTAAGAATTTTGAATACCTGGCCGAGGATGGGGGCGGTTTTCTGGTCTATCTGGCTTCTAGCCGGGTGAATCTCCAACTGGCCCAAGAGCGCTGGCCGCAGGTCAAGTTCAAGGCTACCCGCGAGCTGGGAGAAATTCCTATGCCCCCTTGGAAATGAATTTGTTAAAATAAATAATTTATGCTCAAAAGTTGGTAATGGTGGTGGGGCTAGTTCAGTCTAGATTCACCCAACGGTTATTACCTTGTCATCACCCATTAGAATTTTAAGGAGGAATAATAATGAATCTGCGCAAGCTGATCTTTGCTGCTGTCCTGGCAGCAGCTATGGGAGCGTCTTCGGCGGTGGAATTCAGCCAGGAGGAAAACCTGTTCCTGGGGATGAAGGTCTATGAGCGCGCCGCCGGCCGCGGTTGCGGTACCTGTCACGACGTGCGCCCGTTCCCCGATCTGACCCAGAGCATCAAGAAGCTGAGCAAGGAAGAGTTCATCAAGGTGGTCAAGGAGGGCCGTCCCGGTACCATCATGACTCCTATGGCGCCGCAGATCATGCAGATCGGTTTGGTGGAGAAGGCCTGTATGACCGAAAGCCAAGCCCTAGATGCTTTGTACGCTTATTTGCAGGCTCTGGCCGAGGGCAAGGGCAAGGTGACAAAGCCGGCTACCCTGGATGCGAAGATCAAAGCTTGCGGCAAATAAGCCAAGCCTTGCGATTTCTTGGAACCGGCCCGGCAACTTCCGGGCCGGTCTCATTTACCGTCCGCCTCCCTGAAACCAGGCGAGTCTGGCGTGCAGCCTCACCACTTCACCGATGATGATCAGAGTCGGCGCTGAGGCTTTTTCCTCTTTGGCCCGCTCGGCCACAGTGGCAAGCGTTGCGATGATCACCCGCTGGCGCGGGGTGGTGCCTGATTCGATCAAGGCTGCCGGCATGTCCGGCGGCATTCCGTGCTGGATCAAAGCCTGACAGATCTCTTCAAGACCCAGCATCCCCATGTAAATTACCAGCGTTTGCCTAGGGACCACCAGCTTGTCCCAATCCAGGTTTGGCCGATCCCCCTGACGGTGGCCGGTGACGAACAGACACGACTGGGCATAATCGCGGTGGGTGAGCGGAATGCCCGCGTAGCTGGCGCAGCCCAAAGCAGCCGTGATGCCGGGCACGACCATGAAGGGAATCCCCTCATCGGCTAGGGTCTCGATTTCCTCACCGCCGCGTCCGAAGATGAACGGATCGCCCCCTTTGAGCCGCACCACCCGCTTGCCTTCCCTGGCCAAGCGAACCAATAACTGGTTGATGGCCTCCTGGGGTAAGGGGTGATCAGCGCGGGCTTTGCCGGCATAGAGCTTTTCCGCATCGCGCCTGACCAGAGCAAGAATCTCATCCGAGACTAGCCGGTCGTACACCACTGTATCGGCCGCTTGGATCAACCGCAGCGCGCGGAAGGTCAACAGATCCGGATCGCCGGGGCCGGCGCCTACCAGGGCCACGTAGCCCAGCGGCGTGCGGTGTTCGGCAGCTGCCGCAAGCGCGTTGGCCATGATCTTTTCGGCGGCGCTGGCTTGTCCTGCCAGCATCAGTTCGCCCGGCGAGCCGGTCAAGGTCTGCTCCCAGAACCGGCGGCGCAGGTCCTGACTGGAAATCGCCTGTTTCACCCGCAAGCGGAAGCGGCCGGCGAGATCGGCCAGTTTCCCGAAGTTGGCCGGAATCAGGCTTTCCAATTGCGCTTTAAGTAGGCGCGCTAGGACCGGCGCGCGCCCGCCGCTGGAGACGGCGATGACGACCGGCGAACGGTCCACGATGGCGGGCATGATAAAGTCGCACAAATCAGGTTGATCCACCACGTTGATCAGGATTCCCCGCTGCCTAGCAGCGGTCGCGATGGTGGTGTTGAGGAGGCGATCGTCAGTGGCGGCGATGGCCAGGGAGAAACCGTTTAAGTCTTCAGGTTCGAAGGCTTTGGGTTCGAGCGCGATCTTCCCGGCCTCGGCCAACGCTTCGAAATCAGGGTGGAAAGCAGGCGCGATGGCCGTTACCAGGCTTCCGGCGCGCAGGAGCAGCTGCGCCTTGCGCAGGGCCACCACTCCTCCACCGATGATCAGGCAGGGCCTGTGATGGAGGTTGAGGAAAACCGGCAGGAAGTCCATCAAGCAGGTTTCAGATTTGCTATCATTCTAAGCTTTATTGAAATTCATTTTTGTGTAAGTCCACCATGGAGTTCGACCGGGAACTGGATACCTCAGGGCTCAATTGTCCCTTGCCGCTCCTGCGCCTGAAAAAGACCTTGAACGAAATGGAAAGCGGCGAGGTGATCCACGTGATCGCCACCGATCCGGCCTCGGTGCTGGATTTCGGCGTATTCGCCGAGCAGACCGGAAACGCGATTTTAAACCATGGCGAGAATGATGGAGTATTCCATTACTGGATCCGCAAAAAGTAGGGGTAACCCCTCATTCTCTATAGAGGCGGCCACGGCGGGCCGCCCAAACGCACAGGTTCGGGTGCCAGACGCAAGGAGAGAATCGTCCAGTACCGCTGTCTGGCTACCTGTTCCAGAATGGGGTCGGGGTCGACCGCGACCGGATGGCCGACCTGCTCGAGCAATGGCAGGTCGTTGTGGGAGTCGGTGTAGAAGGTTGCGCCTTCAAGGTTTGGATCCTTGTCCTGGAGCCATTCCATCAGATGGGTGACTTTTCCTTGCTGGAAACAGGGGATGCCGGTAAAACGCCCGGTGTAACGGCTCTGCTGGAATTCCGGTTGGGTGGCAAGCAAGTGGCTGACGCCAAATAATTCAGCGATCGGCGCGGTGACAAAAGCATTGGTCGCGGTCACAATCACCAATCGCTCCCCGCGGCTGCGGTGGTATTCCACCAGCGCCCTGGCGGCCGGCAGGACCAAAGGTGCGATTTTTTCGCGCACGAAGCGTTCGCGCAAGGCATAAAGAAACTCGACGGGATGCTCGCTCAAAGGCTTTAAGGAGAATTCCAGAAATGCCGCAATATCCAGCCTGCCCTGTTGATAGTCCAGGTAGAAGCGGCGATTGGCAGCTTCATACACCTCTGGATCGACGACCCCCTGTTCCACCAAAAATTGCCCCCACAGGTAGTCGCTGTCATCGCCAAGCAGAGTATTGTCCAGATCGAAAAGGGTTAGGATAAAAGGTTGGGAGCGCTTTGGAATCACTTGCGATGGCCAGACTGGTTGTGTAGGTTATGCCTGCATGAACGCCAGAGTTTATCATCAAATCCCGCTATGCCTTTTAGGCTATGATTGATTCTGATGGCTATCGCCTGAATGTGGGGATCGTCTTGTGTAACGATACCGGTCGTGTATTTTGGGCACGGCGGGTGGGCATGCATTCCTGGCAGTTTCCTCAAGGGGGGATCAAATTGAAAGAGAGTCCGGAGGCGGCCATGTTTCGCGAATTGTATGAAGAAACCGGGCTGCTCCAAAAAGACGTCGATGTGATCGGCCGGACTCAGGATTGGTTGCATTATCAGCTTCCGGAGCGATATATCCGACGCAATTCTTTTCCTCTTTGCATCGGGCAAAAACAAGTATGGTTCCTGCTCAGGCTGAAGGCGCGTGAAGACCGTATCCGCTTAGACCGGTGCAGCAAGCCTGAGTTCGATGCCTGGCGCTGGGTTGAGTATTGGCAACCGGTGCAGGAAGTGGTCTATTTCAAGCGCGAAGTCTATCGCAAAGCATTAGCTGAACTGGGCGAGTTATTGGTCCAAGATTCAGTTCCTGTCGATCCTAAAAGCTTCTTGGCTGCCCGCGATCGATTTTAGATTTAGCCTTGAGTCGTCGGCGGGCATAAAGGGGGAGGGGTGCTTCGACATCGCTGGATATGGCCGATCCTGTTGCCGATCCTGATGATCGGCAATTTACTTTACGGGGATGAACCGGCGTCAGTCCCCGCAGTCATCGTCCATTCCGGCGTTGCGATCGACTCCTTGTCCCGCAATGAGCTGCGTGCGATTTTTGCCATGCGCCGCAGGATCTGGCAGAATGGTGCCCCGATCCAGGTGTTTGTCCTGCCCGACGATCGTCGTCTGCACCAGGCTTTCTGCAAGCAAATCCTCAATATTTACCCCCATCAATTGCGCCGGATTTGGGATCGCGGCGTGTTTTCCGGCACCGGGCAAGCCCCGATCGAGGTCGATACCCTGGAGGAAATGCAAAGCCGCGTTGCCTCGACGGAAGGAGCGATCGGCTATGTGGATGGGGCACACCTTAAAGCCTCGGTGAAGGCCGTCACAGTTCATTGAAGCTTTGGTGGCCATGCTTAATGGCGGGTTGCGGGACTTTAACCATGAAACGAATTGGGGTTGCGCTGGTTTTATTGGTATGGGCCCTGGCGGGCGAAGCGGGGGAGCGAGGTTACAGGAATGCCCAGGTCCATGGTTTTCTGAGCCAAGGATTCGTGCTGACTTCGGCCAACCGCTTTTTTGGCAATAGTGAAGACGGCAGCCTGGATTTCACCGAGGCCGGGATCAATCTCTCGGTGCGTCCTTACGGGCCGCTGATGCTGGCTGCCCAAGGCTTGTTTCGTCGCACGGGGGAGGTCAACCCCAGAGAATTTCGGCTAGATTATGCCCTGGCCGACTATACCTTCTGGTCCGGCTCCCAGGGCCGTGCAGGGGTCTTGTTGGGTCGGGTGAAGAATCCGTTTGGTCTGTACAACGAAACCCGCGACGTGGCTTTCACCCGGCCGACGATTTTCTTGCCCCAAAGCATTTATTTCGACCGCACCCGCAACCTTGGGCTTGCCAGCGATGGAGGCCAGGTGTATGGGGAGTACGGCACATCGTGGGGAGAGTGGACGTTTAGGTTCGCAGCTGGCTGGCCAAATGGGGTGCAGGACAAAGAGTTTGAGCGCTTGATGGTAGGTCGTAACCTACCCGGGCGCTTTAAGACCAAGCTATCTTATCTTGGGCGGCTGACCTACGAGTCTCCAACGCGGTCTTTGCACTTTGCGATTACCAGCGGCAGGGTGCGTCCCTATTATGATCCTAAAGGGGCCAATCCGTTTCAGGCCGGGCGGACAAGCCTAGTACCGGTGATTTTCTCCGCCCAGTACGAGGGTGAGAGGCTGACCGTGACGGGCGAATACGCGCTGCGTTTCCTTAAGCTTTCGGGGTTTGGGCGGTTTTTTCCAGACCGCAGCGACACCGGTGAGAGCTATTATCTGCAGGCAAGCTACCGGGTATTGCCCAAGCTCGAGCTGGTCGGGCGATACGATGTGTTTTTTGCCGACCGCGACGACACCAGCGGGCGCCGCTTTGCCGCCCTCACCGGCCGTCCCCGGCATACCCGCTTTGCCCGCGACTGGACGGTCGGGGTGCGCTGGGACATCAGCCGTTCCTGGATGGTGCGTGCTGAGTATCACCGCGTGGACGGCACCGGTTGGCTGCCGATCTCGGATAATCCGGACCCAAACGAGCGCAGGCAAAGGTGGCACATGTTCGCTTTGCTGCTCTCCTTCCGCTTTTGATTTCAGTAGCCGGGCAGGGAAACATCTAGCCCCGGGGGAGGGTGGTCCAGCCGCTCCACCCAGGTGTGAATCTGGCCGCAGGCATGGAGTTCGAGCCAGCGCCAGCCGGCTGCCTCGGCAGCCAGGGCGAAGGTTGCCGATCCGGGTTTGAATTGGAAACAGGTGGATGGGACGCTCCACAACCGGAGCGAGCGGTAATTGCTTTCGAATACCTGGTGGACGTGACCGAAAATCACCCCTTTGACGTTGGGGAAAGATTCGAGCAGGGTCAAAAATTCCCGCCCATTGTCCAGCTGCATGGTGTCCATCCAGGGGCTTGCAATCGATAGGGGAGGGTGATGCAGGGCGATCAACGCGGGACGATCCGGGGCCTGTGCCAGGCTACGGGTCAATAATTCAAGTTCCGCAGCGTCAAGATGTCCCCCGGTGGACCGAGGTAGGTAGCTGTTCAAGCACAAAATCTGCCAGGTGTGGGTCAGGATGCGTTTGGCACAGCGCTGAGCATTCCGGCACAGGATGGTGGCCATCATCTCAGGATCGTCGTGATTGCCGGGTAAGACGACCCAGGGAACCTGCAGGGTTTCCAGGTAGCGGGTTAAACGCTGGTAAGCAGCCGGTAAAGGTTCCTGAACCAGATCCCCGGTCAAGAGGATCAGATCCGGCGGCCAGTCCTGCGTGCGCTTGAGATGGGTCAGAACCTCTTGGAGACTGCGTTCGGTGTCTACTCCCATCAAGGTCTGACCGGGCTGTTCCAGCAGGTGGCAATCGGATAGTTGAAGTAACCTAAGCGGCTCGCCGTGGGTGACCAGCCGCCATGCTGGCCCAAGGCTCAAAGCCGTTTGAGAAGTACCTTCGAGTTGCGTTTTAGGTTGACGCACTGCCTTCGCTCTAGGGGTAAGTCGTTGAAACTGGCCGGGTGAAAACCGCGCTCTAGGAACCAATGAGAAGTTCTCGTGGTCAGGACAAACAGGCCGGTCAGGCCCTTGCTGCGGGCCTGGTCTTCTAAGTGCGCCAACAGGCGCTGGCCGCGGCTTTGGCCGCGATAGTCAGGATGCAGGGCCAAACAGGCCAGTTCCCCCATCTTAGCCTGGGGGAAGACGTGGAGGGCGGCGCAGCCCACTGCTAAGCCGTCTCGGTCGATGACCCAGAAATCGCCGATGGCCATTTCCAGCTTTTCCCGCGAGCGTTTCACCAGGATACCCTCCTGCTCCAGCGGTTCGATCAATTCCAGGATGCCGGGAATGTCATCCAGCCTGGCCGGACGTAAGGTTTCGAAAGGCTCGGCCGAAATGAGGGTGCCAATGCCGTCGCGGGAGAACAGCTCCAGGAGCAGGGTGCCGTCCACGTGTCGGTCGAGGAGATGGACCCGGCTCACCCCCTGGCTGACGGCAGCCACCGCCGCCTGGACATGGCGCGCAGTGGCGGCGTCGAAAGCATCTTGGGTGAGCAGTTCGCGTGCCTCCTGACAGGTCAGCTGGGGGATAGGCTGCGGGTCGTCACGGAGCCGGCACGGGGCTTCGGTCAAGATCAAGAGCTTGTCCGCCTTAAGGGCCACTGCTACGGCAGTGGCTACCTCTTCCGCGCTTAAGTTGAAGACCTCGCCGGTAGGGGAGTAGCCAAGCGGTGCCAAAATCACGAGATTGCCCTGATCCAACTGCATCGATATGCCATCGCGGTCGATGCGCCGCACCTCGCCGGTGTATTCGAAGTCCACCCCCGCGCGCACTCCTAGCGGTTTGGCGATGACGAAATTGCCCGAGCTGACCCGGATCCTAACGCCCGCCATAGGGGAATCGGCCAGTCCCATGGAAAACAGCGCCTCGATTTCCACCCGGGCAGTGCCAGCAGCTTCCTTGACGCATTCTAAGGTCGTCGCATCGGTGATCCGAACGCCTTGGATGTAGCGCCAGCCTAGTCCCCGTGCCACCAGGCGCGCTTCGATCTGGGGGCGAATGCCATACACCAGCACCAGCCGGATACCCAGGCCATGAAGCAGGGCTAAATCGTGCACCAGGTGGGGAAAAGCGGGATCGAGCAGGGCTTCGCCGCCGAAAGTCACCACGAAGGTGCGCCCGCGGTGGGCGTGGATGTAAGGGGAGGAACTTCGGAACCAGCGAACGTAAGCAGCAGTGTCCATCAGTTGAGGCAAAAATGCTCGACCAGACGACGCAGGAGGCGAATGGCGGGATCAATGTGCTTTACGGGGAGATACTCGTCGGGTTGATGGGCCTGGTCGATGGATCCGGCACCCAAGATCACTGTTTCTAGTCCCACACGGGCCAGGTAGGGAGCCTCGGTGGCAAACGCCACCGAGCCTGCGGAGCGACCGGACAGTGCCTCGCATAGCCGCACCAGCTGAGCATCGGCGGGAGTCTCGAAAGCTGGTACGCCGGCGAACAGCGGCTCAACCCGAGCTTTGAGTTGGGGGTAGGCGGCCAGGGCCGCTTCGACCCGATGGCTGAGCTCGCCTCTGATCGCTTCGGGCGCCATCCCGGGTAACAGGCGCAGATCCAGATAGACGCGGCAGTGGCCGCAGATCCGGTTGGGGCTGTCGCCGCCATGGATGGCACCCAGATTCAGGGTGGGAAAAGGCACTTCGAAGCCCGGATGGCGTAATTGGGTCAATTCGTCGCGCCAGCAAAGCAGCGCCCTAAGCACCGCGACCATGCCTTCCAGGGCGCTCGCCCCGAGGGCGGGATTGCTCGCGTGCCCGCTGCGACCGATGACTTCCACCGTCTCCATCAGCACCCCTTTGTGCATCCTGACCGGTTTGAGGTCGGTAGGCTCGCCGATGATAGCAAATCGCCCTGCAGGCAGCCCGGTTTCCGCCACCAGGCGCGCCCCGTCCATGGTGCTCTCCTCGTCGGCGGTAGCCAGGACGATCAAGGGTCGATGCAGGCGATTGAGATCGATTTGCTGCAGCGCCGCCAAGACGAAGGCGAAGAAGGATTTCATATCCGCTGTTCCAAGGCCGTAAAGGCGCTCATCCCGTTCGGTCAGGCGGAAAGGATCCTGAGACCATCGGTCTGGATCGCAAGGCACGGTGTCGGTGTGACCGCTGAGCACCAACCCTCCCCCTGCCTCCAGGGGTCCCAGGGTAGCGATCAGGTTAGCCTTGGTGGGCCTCACCTCCTGCAGGGTAAGCCTAAATCCCATTGCTTCGAGCCACTCTGCCAGCCGGTGGATCACCCCCAGGTTGGATTGGTCAAAGCGTGGATCTGCGCTAGAGACCGAAGGTTCGGCCACCAGCGCGGCGATCATCTCGATGGGGGTGGGCAGCGGCATGGAAGGTTAAAATTTAAGATTTTGGTCGGTGACCGCCCCTTGTGAGGCTGAGCTTACCAAGGCCGCATATTTGGCGAGCACCCCGCGGGTGTAGCGGGGGGCAGGCTGGTGCCAGCGCGCCAGGCGCGCCTGGATCTCGGCCTCGGACAAGTGTAGCTGGAGCCTGCGGCTTGCAGCGTCGATGCTGATCGTATCGCCGTCCTGAACCACGGCCAGCGGGCCTCCCACATAAGCTTCCGGGGTGATGTGGCCGACCACGAAGCCGTGGGTACCGCCGGAAAAACGGCCATCGGTGATCAAGGCCACGTCTTTGCCCAGCCCTTTGCCCATCACCGCGGAGGTGGGCGAGAGCATCTCGCGCATGCCTGGCCCTCCTTTAGGGCCTTCGTAGCGGATCACGATCACCTCGCCTTTCTGCACCGTCCCATCCAGGATGCGTTTTAAGGCTTCCTCTTCGCAGTCGAACACCCGCGCCCGGCCGGTAAAGCTCAAGCCCTCTTTGCCTGAGATCTTGGCCACCGCGCCTTCAGGGGCCAGGTTGCCGTACAGAATCACCAGATGGCTGTCCTGTTTGATCGGATCGCTTAAAGGGCGGATGATTTGCTGCCCCTGCGGGTAAGGGGCGACCCCGGCTAGGTTCTCGGCCAGGGTTTTGCCGGTGACGGTGAGGCAGTCGCCGTGCAGTAGCCCGGCGTCGAGCAAGGTTTTCATCAGCGGCTGGATGCCGCCGATCTCGACTAGATCCGCCATATGGTAACGGCCGCTGGGCTTTAGGTCCGCCAGTACCGGCACCCGCTCGCCGATGCGGGTAAAATCGTCCAGGGACAAGGGCACGCCTGAGGCCTGCGCCATGGCCAGAAGATGCAGGACTGCGTTGGTCGAGCCACCCAGGGCGATGACTACGGCGATGGCGTTCTCGAATGCCTTAAGCGTCATGATGTTCCTAGGCTTAATGCCGGTTTCCAAAAGCTTCAGGACCGCTTTGCCGGCTTCTAAACAATCTGTTTGCTTGGCCGGGGAGACGGCTGCCTGGGCCGAACTGCCGGGCAAGCTCATGCCTAGTGCTTCGATCGCCGAGGCCATGGTGTTGGCGGTATACATTCCGCCGCACGCCCCAGGGCCGGGGATAGCGTGGTGTTCGATGGCGCTCAAGGCGGCATCGTCGATGCGGGAGTTGGCGCGCGCTCCCACCGCTTCGAACACCGACACGATGTCCAGTTTCTGGTCCCCTAGGCAGCCGGGCAAGATGGTGCCGCCGTAGACGAACACCGCCGGGCGGTTAAGGCGTGCGATCGCGATCATGCAGCCGGGCATGTTCTTGTCGCAGCCGCCGATCGCCACCAGCCCGTCAAAGCCCTGGCAACCCATCACCGTTTCGATCGAATCGGCGATCACCTCGCGCGACACCAGGGAGTATTTCATCCCCTCGGTGCCCATGGAGATGCCGTCGGAAATGGTGATGGTGTTGAAGATCACTGCCTTGCCGCCGCTTTGATCAACCCCGCGCGCCGCCTCTTGAGCCAGTTTGTCGATGTGCATGTTGCAGGGGGTCACCATGCTCCAGGTGGAGGCGATGCCGATCTGAGGCTTCTGGAAGTCGGCATCGGTAAAGCCGACGGCGTAAAGCATGGCCCGGCTAGGCGCGCGCTCCCTGCCATCGACCACCTGGGAAGAAAAAGGACGTTTGCTGTCGGCAGGCATCAGGGCAATCCTCCAATTCGGTATGTTTAAAAGGAACTCCAGCTATGCCGGCGGCGCCATCCCAGACGCGGCAGAATCAAACCAAATATGATCCCCCCGCCCAGTACTGCGGCTCCGATCAAAAACCAGCGCTGCGATTGGTCTTGGTTTAAGGTTTGATTTTCCAGCTTGAGCTGGCTGAGTTGTCGCTCCAGCTCGATCACCCGCTCCCTCAGCTGGTTGCGCTCGTTCTCGAGCGCCAGGGCATTGGCCGATACGTTGCGGATCCGCTGAAGTTCAGCGGTCAACTGGGTGGCACGATCGGTCAGCGCATTCTTTTCAGCGCTCAAGGTGTTGTGCTGATTTCTCAAAGTTTCTAACTCCTGGGCCAGGCGGGCGTTTTCCTGGGTCAATTGTTGCAGTTTATCACTTAGGGTTTGGAGCTGAATCCTGCAACTGCGCTCATCGCTGAGGTGGCGGGTAAGCACCCAGCCTACGGTGCCATCGCGCAGCCGTACCCGGCTATACCCGCTTTGGGGGTCGTGTTCCAGCAAGGTCAGGGGGGTACCGCTGGGGAGCAGGCGCAAAATCTTGTACTCCGTCCCCTTGCCAGCGCGCAAGAGGACTTCCTTGGTGTTGGTAACATAGCGGTCTGTCTCGCCAACCGCCAACAAGGGAAGGACTAAAAGCAGGCTGAAACACAGCATCTTCATGGCGCTTGGTGATGAGCGATGACTACCATCTAAGGCTTAGGTCTCATGGGGATTTTAATTTTGCGCTGTCAGCAGGAATTCAAGCAAGGCTTTTTGCGCGTGCAACCGGTTTTCCGCCTCGTCCCAAACCACGCTTTGCGGCCCCTCTAAAACTTCAGCGCTGACCTCTTCTCCGCGGTGGGCCGGAAGGCAGTGCATGAACAGGGCATCAGGGGCAGCCCGTTCCATCAATGCGCGGGTGACCTGAAATCCCCGGAAGGCTTCAATTCGTTGCGGTTGTTCTGGTTCCTGTCCCATGCTGGCCCAGACATCGGTGACCAAAAGATTGGCGCCCTCGGCGGCTGCGGCTGGGTCGTGACCCAGGCTGACGTGGGAGCCTGCGGCCTGAATGAGCTCGGCTTCGGGAGCATAGCCTGGAGGGCAGGCGATGTGTAGCTTAAAATCCAGTTGCTGCGCAGCCTCAATGTAGGACTGGCACATATTATTGCCGTCGCCGATCCAGGCCACCTTGCGTCCGGCAATGTCGCCGCGGTGCTCGAAATAGGTCTGCATGTCCGCCAGCAATTGGCAAGGATGGAAGCGCTCAGTCAGGCCGTTGATGACCGGCACGCGGGAATTTGCGGCGAAGCGGACCACGGTGGAGTGGCGATGCGTTCTAAGGACGACGCAATCTACCATGCGCGACAGTACCCTGGCGGTGTCTTCCAGAGGTTCACCGCGGTCCAGTTGGGAATCGCGCGGGGACAGGAAAATCGCCGCCCCTCCAAGCTGCACCATGCCGGCCTCGAAGGAAACCCGGGTGCGGGTGGAGGCCTTTTCGAAAATCATCCCCAAGACTTTGTTTTTGAGGGGTTCGTAAGGTTCCTTAAGGCGCTTGAGCTCGCTGGCGCGTCGAATCAGGAAGCGCAACTCGTCGGGGCTCAGATCCATCAGGGTGAGAAAATGACGCACGTTCACGGTGCTATTCCTTGAATAAGATCTGCCAATATATCTACCAGAAATTCGGCCTGGCTGTCTTCCAAGATCAAGGGAGGCAGCAGGCGCACCACAGTTTCGGCGGTCACGTTGATCAACAGGCCCCGCTGAAGGGCCGCTTGGACCAGGGTGGGGGCGGGGCGATCCAGCTCAATGCCAAGCATCAGGCCACATCCACGGATGGCTTTGATCCTAGAGCAGCGGTTAAGGCGCGCTTTGAGTTCAGCTCGAAGTTCGCCTCCCAAGCGTTCGGTTCGGCTGAGAAGATCTTGCCGCTGGATGACCTTGAGGACTTCTTGCGCTATCCGGCAGCCGAGGAAATTTCCTCCGAAGGTGGAGCCGTGCATCCCAGCTTGCAAGACTTCGGCCGCTTTCCCCTTGGCCAGGCACGCGCCGATGGGAAAGCCGTTGCCCAAGGCTTTGGCCAGGGTCATCACATCTGGAACGATGCCTTCGTGCTGCCAGGCGAACCAGCGCCCGGTGCGGCCGATACCGGTTTGGACTTCATCCAGCATCAACAGCCAGCCGTTCCGGTCGCAGATGCTACGCAGCTTGGAGAGATAGCCAGGCTTGGGGATCCTTACCCCACCTTCCCCTTGGATTGGTTCCACCAGCACCGCGACGATGTCTTCATGCTCGGACAGCTGAGCGACGGTAGCAGGATCGTCATAGGGAACGCGCACGAAGCCTGGAACCAAGGGTTCGAAACCCTGCTGGACCTTAGGGTTGCCGGTGGCGCTCAAAGTGGCCAGGGTGCGGCCGTGGAAGCTGTGCTCGGTGACGATGAGCTTGGGTGCGGCAATCCCTTGTGACCGACCATAGGCGCGCGCGATCTTGATTGCTGCCTCGTTGGCCTCGGCTCCGGAGTTGCAGAAAAACACGTTGTCCATACCGGCAAGGTGCGTCAGCTCAAAAGCCAGCGCTTCTTGCGGTTCAATCCGATAGAGATTGGAGGTGTGCCAGAGCTTGGAGGCCTGCTCGCATAAGATGCGGGTCAAAGCCGGGTGGGCATGGCCGAGATTGCAGACCGCAATGCCGGAGATAGCATCGAGATAACGCTTGCCCGAGCGGTCCCAAAGCCAGGCCCCTTCACCTCGGGTGAAGGCAACCGGCAGCCTGGCATAAGTGGGCATGATGGATCTGGTCATGGATGCGGTGGCTGATTCTCAAACAGGGTGAAAAAAACAAAAAGGCAGCCCCCGACTGCCCGTGAATCTGCTCTTTCTTTAATTTTATTGAAATCCAGATTGGTCAACAACCTCGGCGTAAGTGGCTGGGATGCTTTCGCTACGAGGTACGGCGAAATCGTCAAGTTTTTGCCATATAATTGATTAAATGAATCGAATCCGTTTGCTACCCCTGCCATTGGTCAACCAGATTGCCGCCGGTGAGGTGATCGAACGGCCAGCATCGGTAGTCAAGGAATTGGTGGAGAACAGCCTAGATGCCGGTGCCAGCCGGATCGACATCATCGTCGAAGCCGGCGGAGTGGGGTTGATCCGGGTGCGCGACGACGGCAGTGGAATCTCCCGCGACGATCTGCCCCTGGCAGTCGCCCGCCATGCCACCAGCAAGATTGCCACCTTGGAAGACCTGCTCAAGGTGCACAGCCTGGGCTTTCGCGGCGAGGCACTGCCCAGCATCGCCGCGGTAGCGAGGTTGGAACTGATTTCCAGAACCGCAACCGAACCTTGTGGATGGCGCTTGCAGGTCAACGCTAACGGTTCGCCTTCAGCGCCAATGCCGGTGGCTCATCCACCTGGTACCACTGCGATCGTGACCGATCTGTTCTACAGCGTTCCAGCACGGCGCAAGTTTTTGCGCAGCGAGGAGACAGAATTCGGCCAGATTCGTAGATGGCTTGAGCGCATCGCCTTAAGTTGCTTTGAGACAGGATTTGTCTTGCGCCACAAGCAGCGCGAGGTTTTGCAGCTGCCGCCAGCGCAAATGGCGGTAGAACGCGAAGCGCGCCTGGGCCAGATCTTAGGGCGCGAGTTCTTGGAACACGCCCTTGAGGTGGATTGTGTTGCCGGGGATCTGCGTCTTAGGGGTTGGATTGGCCTGCCCACCCTCTCCCGGCTCCAGGCAGACATGCAATTTTGGTATGTCAACCGCCGACCAGTGCGGGACAAGCTGCTCAATCACGCCTTGCGCGTAGCTTTCCGTGATGTTTTACCCAGCGGGCGTCAGCCGGTGGCGGTGTTGTATCTGGACCTAGAGCCAAGCTTGGTCGATGTCAACGCTCACCCGGCCAAGCTCGAAGTACGTTTCCGCGATGCCCGGACCGTGCGCGACTTCATTGCCCAATCGCTCTATCGGCTGCTGGGGCAAGCTAGGCCCGCGCCGGCGGCAGGCACGTTTGGCGGGCGGCTATCGCCGCCACCCCAGGTAAATGAATCCCTTTCGTTCTATCAGGCCCTAGGTGAGCAAACCGAGCGGTTGCCAAATCCGGCCTTAACGGAAGCCGAAGAGGCCATACTTCCATTGGGGCAGGCGCTCGCCCATCTGCACGCCATCTATATCCTTGCCGAGGCGCAAGCAGGGTTGGTGATCGTCGATGCCCACGCCGCCCACGAGCGTATCCTTTACGAAAAATTAAAGCGGCAGCTGGAGGACAATGCGCTTGTTCGCCAGCCCCTGCTGTTGCCGCTAAAGGTGGCGGTCAGCCCCAGTGAGGCTGAGCTGGCTCAGCGTTGTCAAGACTTGTTGGCCGAATTGGGGATAGAGGTCGAGGTGCTGGGCCCTGAGGTCCTGATCGTTCGGACCTTGCCGGCTTTGCTGGCTGGGGCTGACGTCGCCGGCTTGGTGCGCGATCTTTTGTCCGAGCTCGCCCACAGCGATGCCGCCACCGAGGCGCAGGCTGCGCTGCGGGAACGCCTGGCGAGTCTGGCTTGCCGCCGGGCAGTGCGGGCAGGCCAGCGCCTCAGCCGCGAGGAGATGAATGCACTGCTGCGCGAACTGGAACGGACCGAGCGCAGCGGGCAGTGCAACCACGGCCGTCCCAGCTGGGTGGTGTTGGATTTTAAGACCCTGGACCGGTTTTTTCACCGCGGCCGGTGATGATAAAGCCTAAGGTGCTCCTGATCATGGGCCCAACGGCGGCCGGCAAGACCGAACTTGCCTTGAAGCTGGCCAGACAGCTCGATGGCGAGATCGTCAGTGTAGACTCTGGTCTGGTCTACCGCGGCATGGACATCGGCACCGCCAAGCCTAGCCCCGAGATCCGGACCGAAATCCCCCATCACCTCATCGATATCCTCGATCCGGCAGAAAGCTATTCTGCCGGCCGCTTTGTGCGCGATGCCTTGGCTCTCATCCCAGAAATTGCCGCGCGCGGCAGGCTGCCCATCCTGGTGGGCGGCACCATGATGTATTTCCACGCCTTGCTGTCCGGGATGGCGCCTTTGCCTGCGGCCGACCCGGCAGTGCGCCAGGCGATTGATGCCGAGGCCGAGCGCCTGGGCTGGCCTGAGATGCATAAAAAACTCGCTGCGGTGGATGCGGAGGCGGTCTCCCGCATCCATCCCAATGACTCCCAGCGCATCCAGCGCGCCTTGGAGGTCTACCACCTCACCGGCCGGCCATTGAGTACCTGGTGGCGGCAGTCCCCCTTGGAGGACCTGCCTTTTCAGCCCTGCAAGCTGGTGGTTTGTCCCCCCGACCGCAGCCTGCTGCATCGCCGCATCGAAGCGCGCTTCCACAGCATGTTGGCGCAAGGTTTGGTGGAGGAGGTCAGACGGCTTTACCAGCGTGATGACCTTCACCCGGATCTCCCTTCAATCCGCAGCGTCGGCTACCGCCAGGTTTGGGGGTATCTGGCTGGAGATTACGATTGGGAGACGATGGTCCAGCAGGCGGTCTGCGCCACCCGCCAGCTCGCCAAGCGTCAGCTCACTTGGCTTAGGCGCGAGCAGGAAGCGCTCTGGCTCGATCCTGAGCGGTTCAAAAGCGCAGGTTGATCGAGAGAGAGAAATCGCGCCCGCGTCGGAAGGCGCGGGCTTTCTGATTGCCCTGGGTGAAGCGGACCTTGCCGTCGATGAGGTTTTGCATGCGCACTTGCACCGACCAGTGCTGGTCAAGTTTCTGCTGCACCACGAAGTCTAGCTGGTGGAAGGGATCCTCGTAGATGTCCGGGGCGCCTAGAGAGCCCACTTGGGAGATGCGCTTGCTGAAGGTGTTGTAGAGCAGGGTGGCCTGGGTGCCTGAGGCCTGGTTGTCGTAGCCCAGTTGAACGTTGACGATGTGCTTGGAGTGCCCCTGCAGCGGGCGCTTGGGGTTGGTGAGGGTGAGCAGGTTTTCGGGCAGAAGCTCGATTTCTGACTTCGACCAAGTGTAGTTGCCAGCCAGGAAAAACCCCTCCAGCCGTGGATGGAGGAATTCCAGGGCCTTGCGGAAATCGAGTTCCACCCCGTACACGGTGGCGCTGGCAGCGTTTTGGAGCTGAAGTAGGCCGGCGGGACCGGGAAGCAGGATTTTTTCTATGGGGTTGGTGAGATCCTTCCAGAAAAACCCTAAGCTGAAGTTCTCCTCGGGGGAGAAGTAATATTCCCAGCGCGCGTCGTAGTTGTGGAACTGGGCCTGCTGGAGGTTGGGGTTGCCCACAGTCTCGCGGTCGGTTTCCGGGTCGGTGAAGGGGGCTGGGGAAAGTTCGCGGAAATCCGGCCGCGACAGGGTTTTGCTCCAGCCCAGGCGCAGCTGCTGGGCGTTCGAGATCAGCCAGGTTAAGGTCACCCCCGGCAGGGCGTCGCGGCTGTCTAGGGTAGAGATGATCGGCTGGTTGGTGGGATCGAACAGGGCGAAGGTGGTGACGTTTTGCTGGTTTTCCTCGATCCGCACCCCGCCGCTCAGGCGCAGGGTATGGAAAAAGGTGCTGTCCAGTTCGGTGTAATACGCCCTGAGTTTTTGAGTAGCGATGTAGTTATCGGTGGCGCGGGTGATTTCCTGGAGGACGAAGCCCTCCGGGCCGATGTTTTCCGGCACCAGAATTTCCTCCAAAGAAGGATTGAGGAGGATGTTGCGGTCGGTCGAGCGTGGGCCTGAGGGGGCATAGCGGAAGCGGCGGATGGAGGAGTTGCGCTCGCGGTCAGTTTGCCAATACCCAGAAGCTAGAGAGCCATTGATGTGCTTGCTGAAGAACGCAAAAGGCAGCTTGAGGTCGAGGCGGAAGCTGGTGTCCTGATCCTCCAGATGGCCGAAGCTGATCTGGTTGTTGTCGGCCTTGCGGGAAAACTCAAACTGCCCAGTTTTAGGAATCTCGTCATAACGGTAAAGGCGCTGCTTGGGTTCGTCGCGGGTGGCGGTGGCCTGCGAATACAAAAAATGTATCCACAGGTCGCCTAGGCCTTTGAAGGTGTGTTCGGTGCCGACCTGCCAGTCGAACAGTTCGTTCTCGACCAACCACAGGCGTGTGCGCCGGATGTTTGCGCCTTCGGTGTTGGTAAAGCCCTCGATGAACCTGACCTCGTCGGTGGTGTCGCGCACCAGCATGACCCGGCCGAACAGTTTGTAGTCTTCCAGGTAGTCGGCCTCCAGGTTGAGATAAGCGTTGGTTTTGACCTCCTGGACGGTGCGCTGCACATCGAAGTCGTTGATCAGCTCCAGTTCCCCTCGCTGGTTGGCACTGAAATCGCGCCGCACTTCGTCGAAGTGGTTCCAGCTTTGATCCCAACGCCCCAGGGCGACAAAGCCGAAGCCTAGGTCCCCGAGCTGGTAGCGGTCCCCCAGGGCGGCACTGATGCGCCCATTGGGTGGCAACTGATCCCGCTCGACGTCCCAGACGTCGGTGAGCTGTTCGCCGAAACGCTCCAGTTCCTGGGGAGTGAATCCTTCAGGCGCCGATGGAGTCTTAGGACGCAGGATGGTGCCGCCGGCGATGGCCTGTTCGAGAGCTTTGGGAAGATCGCGGGTGCCGTCATCGACCCCGATCCAGTCGAAGTCGCCACCGTTGTAAACCAGTCCCTTGGCGAAGCTGGCCTCGGTGTTGAAACCGATCTGGCCACTTAGATCGAGGAGAAAGCCGTCCGGGACGCTGCGGGTGCGCAAATCCACCACCCCGCCAGAAAACTCGCCTGGCATGGGTGCCGAATAGCCCTTCTGAATCTTGATGGAGTCGAGCATCGCCGAAGGAAAGAGGTCCAGTGGGATGACGCGGCGGGTGGGATTTGGGGTGGGGACAGCGATGCCATTGAGTAGGGTGTTGGAATAGCGTTCCCCCAAGCCGCGGATGTAGGCGAAGCTGCCGCCCACGATGGTGACCCCGCTGGCGCGCTTTAGGGCCGCGGCCACGTCTGCATCACCGGCGCGGCTGATCTGCTCGGCGCCTAGGATGTCGGTGACCTCGGCGGCGGTCTTTTCCTCGCTTAGAACCGCGACCACACTGCCGGCCAGGTGGGGTTCGATCACCACGAAGGGGGGCATCTCCACGCCTTTTGGGGTCAGCTCCAGCTCCAGCCTCTGGGTCTGATTGGCCAGGATTTGCACGCCCTCCTGCACCTTCAGGTTATGGCCCGGGGCAGCAGCCGAAAGGCTGTAGGTTCCTGCCGCCGCCTCGATACGAAAGCGGCCTTGGGCGTCAGCAACGACAGGTTGGGCCTGGCCGCTTAGGAAAATTTCCGCCCTCGCCAGAGGCTTGCCGCTGACCGCACTGAGAACCCTGCCTTCCAGCACCCCGGGCGGGGCCGCCTGCTCCTTGGCCGGCGCGGCAACTGAGGTGGAAGCCGAGCTTTCCACGCTCACCTTGGGCGGGCGGCCGTCGCTGCGGGCAGCGACCAGGATTTGGACGTCTTCGCCGGCTTGGAACGCCCGCTCCAGGATCGCCAGTACCTGATCCAGGCGGTGCAGTTCCAGGCGGTGGATTCCGGGTGCCAGGGTCAGTTCCAGGGCGCCGCTGGCGTCGGTTTGGCCGTGGAGCTTGCCGTCCACCCAAATCGTGCTGTCGGCCAGGGGATGCTCGTCGAGGAACACGTACAATTGCAGGCGGGCGCTTTCGGCCAGGGCGGCAGCCGGCAGCCAAAGCAGAAAGAAGGCAAAAAACAGCTTGTCCATGCGTATTGATTGTTTTTTGATTCAGACGCAGCGCCAGGGCTGATCCTCGCATTCTTTGAGCAGGCGCCTGAGTTCTGCAGCCTGGCGGAAGACCTTGGGATCGCGGATGGCGCTCAGGTAAGGCTCGACGAGTTGGAACCGACCGGCGCGGTAGGCGGCGTAGGCCAGGGCATAGCGCACCGCATCCTCCTCGAGCAGGCCTATGCGCGCTAAGGGTCGGTGCAACGCCAGCACCTCGTCGTAGCGCTTGAGGGCTAAAAGCAGGGCGACGCGCTGGCGCCGCTGAATCTTGGAATCTGGCACTGAGGCGTTGAGGTAAAGGGCCCTGTAATAGGCCCCGGCACGCCGGTAGAGTTCTACCGCGTCGGCGTATAGGTTGGGGTCGAGGCGGGCTGCTTGTTCCATTATCCAGGCCGCGGCCATCGGCATCTCCCGGCTTAAGTAGGTGTGGGCGAGCAATTTGGCCAAAGTGGTGTCCTGGGGATAGCGCAGGCGTCCCTGCTCCAGAATGCGTGCGGCCAACTCCGTTTCGCCCCCCAGCCGCAAGGCATTGCCCAGGGCAGCATAGTCTTTGGCGCTGCCGCGGCTCAGATCGAGATACGCCAGCCCAAACTCAGCCGCTTGGTGGTAGAGCTTTTTCTCCAGCAGATAGAAGACCTGGCGGCGCAGGAAGCCAATCTCCTGGGGGAATTTGCGCCGCGCTTCGGCCAGCGTCTGCCACGCGGCCTCTTCCTGGTGGAGATGCCAATGGCTTTGGGCCTTGATTTCGTAAAGGGCTGGATACTGGTCCAGCACCGCTTTGGCGTGTTCGATCGCAGCAAGGGTGTCTGCATAGCGCTGGAGACGGTAGTACCCCTGGGCCAGATAGACGTAAAGCAGCGGGTCGGGCTGGCCTTCGGCGCGGGCTTTTTCAAGGTGCTCTAGGGCCTTTGGATATTGCTGTAACCCAAGATACGCCAGCCCGACCAGGGTGTGGTAGCGTTGGCGGAGTTTGATTGCTGTTTCCTGATCTCCCTCCGGCAAGGTCTGGGGCAGCAGGATCCCCAACGCGCGGGTCGGCTGTCCGTCTTGGATCATCTTCGCGGCCAGATCTAGCTGGGCGGTTAGGTCTAGGTGGGTGGCTGCTGCCGCAAAAGGCGCAGCAAGGCATAACATCAGGTAAAAAATCAGGCAACGCATGGTTTAGCCTAATTGGAAGACGATCTTTTGCTGCACCCAGGTCTCGACCGGTTTGCCCTGGTAGCGTGCCGGACTGAAACGCCAGCGGCGGATACCCTCCAGAGCGCTTGCGTCAAAGACCCCAGGGGGGGAGGATTCGAGCACTTGCGCCTCCACCACGGCGCCGCTCTCATCGACCAGTACGGAGAGCAGGACGTGGCCCTGAATGCCTTTTTTCTTTGCCGCTGGCGGATAAGCAAAGGAGCCGGTAGCTACCGGCTGCGGAGGAGTATCCACAGCATCCTGGGACATTGCGTCCACCTGAGTGTTGCCCACAAGCCGATCGTCCATGCCGAAGTCCAGGCCCACGTCGGGCAGGCCGAAATCGATGCCGGAGAGGGCAGCCCCCAGGTCTGGAGTGGGGACCGGCTTTAAGCGCTTGCGCTCGGCTTGCCTGCGCGGTTTGGGTTTGGGCTTGGAGGGTGGTTTCGGGGGGGGTGAGGCCAGTTCCAGAGGCGTTGCCCGTGGGCCATCCTGGCGATCTGGTGCTTTGGCGTACTCGTTCATCCAGATCACCAGGGCCAGCACCACGATGCTGCCGCCGATGCCGGTCAGCACGGCGGCGGTCCACAGGCGCCATTGGGGCTGGTGGTCGAGTGCTAGGGAGGACATGGTCAGCCGGCCTCCTGTTCGGTCGCCACGCCCACATTTTTGGCCCCGGCCAGGCGCGCCTGGTCCACCACCTCCACCAGGCGGCCGGCGGGTACCTTGGTGTCGGTGACCACGAGCACGTCGCTGGCGCCCTCATGGAGTAAGGCCCGCACCTTGCTCTGTACCATCCATACCCGAACCGGCTGGTTGTCCAAGTAGACGTTGCCCTGGGCGTCGAGGTAGATGCGCACCGCTTTGCTCGGAGCCAGGGAGGCGCTGGCAGCGCTTGGACGCTGGATGTCGAGGTTCATGTCCTTGACGAAGGTGGTGGTGACGACGAAGAAGATCAGCAGAATGAAGACCACGTCGATCAATGGAGAAATGTCGATGCGGTTTTCTTCCTCGGGGTTTTGTCTCAGTCTGCGCATGATTTGTGCGAAGCTTGGCTTAGGGTTTCGTGCAACCAGTCCTGGAGCTTGAGGAGATCGCTTTCCAGGTGTTTCTGGCGACGCTGGAGCACGGCCAGGAGAAAGTAAGCTGGGATCGCTACCGCCAGGCCCAACTGGGTGGTGAACAAGGCTTTGGAGATGCCGCCTGCGATTCCGCCGGATTGGCGAAACAAGGCCATCTCCGCCAGCGAGTCGAAGGTCTCTATCATCCCCGCCACCGTTCCCAAAAGCCCGAGCAAGGGGGAGATCAAGACTAGCGATTTGGCGAACAGTTGAAAGCGCTTAAGACGCCTGGCAGCGTGCATAAACACCAAATCGATTTGGCCAGGGCGCTCCAGCTGGGCGAGCAGGGACGCCAGCTGGCGGCAGATTTGGGGGAGAAAGCCGTGACCGCGGATGGGTCTGCCCTGGAGGATCGCCTGACCCAAATGCTCGATCTTAGCTCGGGTACCGCGCCGCAGTAGCCACAGGCGATAGCCGATGCTGAACCAGAGCCAGAACAACACCAGGCACAAGATTGGCATCACCTGGCCTCCTGCCGCCAGGTAGGTTGGGAATTCGGCAAATCCAGCAGCCAACTGCTCCATCAAGCTGTTACTCGTCTGGCATATTGGACGTGAGGTGTTTGCGACAGTGCAGCTTGGCTGCTCACCAGTCTGCTCTCGCGCACTGCCAATGCCGACAGTTCCAAATCGGCCTTAAGACCCCCTGCCCAGCCATTGAGCAAGTTGCCGAGCAGCAGCAGCGGTATGGCCACCACCAGTCCAACCTCGGTGGTGATCAGGGCGACGGAGATACCAGTCGCCAGAAGCTTGGGGTCGCCGGTACCAAAGCGGGTGATGACGTCGAAGGTCTCGATCATCCCTGTCACTGTTCCCAGTAGTCCGAGCAAGGGCGCCACGGAAGCGATGACCAAGATCAGACTGGCAAAGCGATCGATGCGCACCGCCTGTTGCAGCAGAGCGTCGGCGACGGCGATCTCCCACTCCTCCTGTGCCAGGTCCAGATGGGAAAGACTGGCCTTGAGCACCGGCGCGTAAGCGCCTCTCGCCTGATTGAGCAGGTTTTGGGCAGCTTCTTGTTCCCCGCTGGCGACCGATTCGACGATGCGCCGGGTCAGACCCTTGCCGCCCCACCCGGACCCAGTCAAAATCCCGACCCGCACCAAAGCCAAAAGCAAGCCGAAGACACCAAGCCCGGCGATGATCCAGGCGATGGGGCCGCCGTCGTGGAGCACTTGCTGCCAGGTCTTGGTTTGCTCCGGTTCGACCGGCTGTGTCAGGCTCTCGAACAGAAACAGCGGAGCGACCGAGATCCTTTGATCTTTGCCTAGGGCCTTGGCGAATTTCGCCCCAGCAGGCCGATCCAGGAGGCGGAGCCTGCCTTCCCCGGCCGGGAGCAGGATGCCTGAAGCCGCATCGCTGATGCCGTAAGCGGCGACGTTGCCTAAGAAGAAAATCTCCCCTTTGACTTGCCGGCCGTCCGGCAAGAAGAAGGAACCCGGCTGGCGGTGGGGGGTGCTGCCTAGGGCTAAGGCCTTTAGCGCCAGTTGCAACAGATGCTCGAACTGTTCGGTCTCGCCGCTCTTGGGGGCAGTTGCTTGGATACCGTGGTCTGCCAGGGTGGTCCTGGCCTGGGCGAAGGTCGTCTCCAACAGGGCGGCGTTTTCGTGCGCGGCCTCGTGGTGCTTTTCCTCTTCCAGCAGGGCTTCCTCACGGCGTTTGACTTCCCGGGAGAGATTTAAGGTTTGCTGCTCCAGAGCGGCGATTTTGCCCTCCATCTGTTTTGCCTGCGTGGCGGCTTCGCGCCGGAAATCTTCGAGCAGTTTGTTAAGTTGCCGCCTTTGGGTGTCTAGGAAAGCGTATTCGCGTCGGTAAGCGGCTTCCAGGGATTCTGCCGTAGGTGCCATCTCAGCCGGTGGTTGATTCGCTTCCTGAGCCTTCGGGGTCTTCGCTGCAGTGGGATCGGCAAAGGCGGTGCCTGCCAGCCCGCCTGCAAGGAGTAAAACGCAGGCTTTAAAATTCATTGGAGATAGTCCTGATAGGGAAGTTCGAAATAACCCTGGCGGATCTGCTTGCGCAGGGATTCCATGAGGTTGGCGATGCGCTTTTGGTCATCGGTTTGAGAGACCGTTTCATAGCGCCACCCATCGCCCTGGCGCCGGGTCAGGCCGTAGCGCCCGTCAGGGGTCTTGAAGAACAGCATGACCATCCCCAACTTGGCGGTCTCTACCAGGGTGCTGGCGCCCTCTAAGGGAATGATCTGCTGATACAGGCCGTTTTCCCGGGTCAGGCGCAGCTCGTCCTCCACCAGCGCCCAAAGCTCGCTTGCGAGTTTTTGGGGCGGAGCGGTGCCGGCCCCAAGCTTGGCCTCGAGCTGGCTCAGCGCCTCCAGGCGCTCGGCGCGCTTGAAGGGAAGACTGGTCTCGATATACCGGCGCAGGGCCGCTATGCCCTGCTCCAGGGGTTTTACCAGTTCGGCATCGGTGGTGTCAGTGGCAGGAGCCTTTTGCCGCAGGGCTTCCAATTCGCTCTGGAGCTTTTGTAGGGCCAGTTCCTGACGACGTTTTTCCGCCTCCAACTGGGCGATCTGGGCTCCCAATGCTTCCAGTTTCTGGCGGTGGTCACCCTTGGCCTGATCCAGCTCTTGTTGCAGACTCTCCACCTCGGCGCGTAGCTCGGCCAATTGCCGGGCCATCTGTTCGAGACCTGAAGGTTTGGCCTGGACGGCCAGGGGAATGAGCAGACTTAAAACCCAAACCGTGATTCGAACCATAAACTTAAGGCCTTGCAAAAAGAAAGGCGCAGTCCCTTGCGCCATACCATTTTCCAGGTAAGAAGGAGGATTTACAGACCGATGGTCCATCCTTTGGTCCAGTCGCTGTTCCTGTCCTTGAAGGGACTGATGTAGCCGACTGGGGTGAAGAACGGGTCGCCACTGATGGGTTCCCCTCCGGTCAGGAGCGGGGAGCTGTCCGCCGGCAGGAAGCCTTCAAGCAGCGGATCGCCAAAGACATTGCCCGCCTGGCTGGCGAACCACTCGGCGACAGAGAAGGTCGCTCCTGCTCCATCTTTGAATTCACAATTGAACGCATAGCTATGGTCGATGGTCAGTTCGCCCGTGAGCGCACCAGGCGAGCCGGCGTTGGCAAAGGTGGCCTCGTCGGAGAGGCGCATGCAGGTGGGGCTGTTGACGAACACCGAGTTTTTGATATTCGCGCCGGTGCCGCGCCGAAGCTCTGCCCCTTGGCTGCCGACCGCAGAGCCTAAGCACAGCAGGTTAGAAATGGTGGGTTTGGAACGCGGTTGGCTGTCGAAGTTGTCCTCATTGTTGTCGGCTTCGATGCAACGGTCGGCGTCGCCTTCGGACTGCTTGATCAAAGCAAATTGCACCTTGCCCCGCCAGCCCTGGCCCCAATCGAGGCTGTCGTCGCGGTTGTTGACCAGCACCAGGTGTTTGACCTGGGCGGTGCCGCCGAAGAACTCGATGCCGTCGTCCTGCCCTTCGAAGACTTCAATGAAGTCCAGCGTGGTGCCAGCCCCCACCCCCAGCATGGTCAGGCCGTTGAGTTCCTGGTCGGGACGGACGGGAAAGCCAGCCCAGCGGATCTGGGTGTATTTGATCACTCCACTGTTGTCGTTAGGGTCGTTGCCGCCGTAAGGAGTGAGCATCGCTTCGTCGAACTGCTCGCACACCGGCACCCCAACGTTACAACCGTTGACCGGGCCGTTGCCGGCGATCACCACCCCGCCCCATTCGCCTGGGGTCTGCTCCAGCGGGCCGGTGAACACAATCGGCTGGGTAGGGGAGCCGACGGCTTTGATCTTAGAGCCGCGGCGGATGTAGAAAAAGTCGGCCGCCTGCTGGCCCTGGATGCGGGTGCCCGGCTCGATCGCTACCGTGACCGGTTCGGTGTTATCGCCGCCGAAGAACACCCCGCCTTGGAGCACCCAGGTGGTATCGTTGGTCAGGGTGACGTTTTGTTTAATCTCGCCCTGGAGCAGGCAGGTGTTGCCGCCCAGAGGTTGGGCAAACCCTGGACAACCGCTAAAGGCAGTCGGATGAAAGCCGGTCAGGCGGAAACGCATGGGATTGGTGCCGGGGATAAGCGTCAAAGTGGCGGCAAATTCCTGACCGCCGACGTTTACCGTGGGGATGAACGCTTCCAAGGTGGTGGCATCGAAGTAGGCGCGCACCCCTTGCGGGGTGGGGACCTGAGCTGCACCGGTGAGCACAAGCTCGATGCTGGGAGAGGTTTGGACTAAGGCCAAGGTGGCGTTGAAAGTGGTGATTTTGCCTTCGGCGTCGACCAGGTCCACCGCATTGATGGTGACGGTGTTGGTGGCCGGATCGAAGCTGGCTGTGGCCGCGAGCGTATCGGCGCAGACCAGGCCGCCCAGCAGGGCCAGTAAGGCTGGATTTTTGGTTGTTCTCAGTCTCATCGTGCTACCTTGAGGAAGTTTGAAAACAAGCTGTGATCCTAACGCCCATTTGTGACAAACATTTTTCAATCAGATGACGATTTGATGACAATCGCCCTGGTGGTGGACGCCGCTTTGCCAGGTCGGTAAAATTCTGAGTAATAGTCAACTGTTTGGGAGAGTGTTTCCATGCCAATCAAGATCGCCATCAACGGCTATGGCCGGATCGGCCGCAACGTGCTGCGGGCCCTGTTCGAGTCCGGGCGTACCGACGAATTTACGATCCTTGCCATCAACGACTTGGGCGATGCTGAGACCAATGCCCACTTGACCCGGTACGATACCGTGCACGGGCGCTTTCCCGGTGAGGTGGCGGTAGATGGGGATTGTTTGGTCGTCAATGGGGCCAGGATCCGGGTGTTGGCGCAGCGTGATCCGGCCAAGCTGCCTTGGGAGGAATTGGGCGTGGACCTGGTGCTGGAATGCACTGGCTTGTTTACCTCCAAAGACAAAGCCTCGGCCCATTTGCAGGCTGGGGCGAAAAAAGTATTGATTTCGGCGCCAGGCGGCGAGGACGTCGATGCCACCATAGTCTACGGCGTCAACCACCATGTTCTTAGGGCGCACCACACGGTGGTCTCCAACGCCTCTTGCACTACCAACTGCCTGACGCCGCTGGTCAAACCCCTGTACGAAAAAATCGGCCTCGAGCGGGGGCTCATGACCACCATTCACGCCTATACCAACGACCAAGTGTTGATCGATGTGTTCCACAAGGACCTTAGGCGCGCGCGTTCTGCCACTCAGAATATGATTCCCACCAAGACCGGAGCGGCGGCGGCGGTTGGGCTGGTGTTGCCGGAATTGAAGGGCAAGCTGGATGGCTTTGCGGTGCGGGTGCCTACCGTCAACGTCTCGCTGGTGGATTTGACCTTCCACGCTTCCCGCCCCACCTCCAAGGCGGAAATCGACCAGATCCTCAAAGACGCAGCCCAAGGCGAGCTCAAAGGCATCCTGGCCTACAACGACCAGCCTTTGGTGTCGATGGACTTCAACCACGATTCCCATTCTTCCATCTATGAAGCTACTCTCACCAAGGTGATCGACGGCACCCTCGTCAAGGTGCTGGCCTGGTACGACAACGAGTGGGGGTTCTCCAACCGCATGCTCGACACCGCCAAGGCGATGATGGAGGCAGGCTGACCCATGGCTGACATCTATGTGCCTAGGCGCACCAAGATCGTGGCTACCCTGGGACCGGCCACCGATCGCGAAGGCGTGTTGGAGCAATTGCTCAAGGCGGGCGTGGACGTGGTCCGGCTCAACTTCTCCCACGGTGAGGTCGACGACCACCGCCGCCGGGCTAAGCGGGTGCGAGAGCTGTCGGAGGAATTCGGCCGCCACGTGGGTATCCTCGCTGACCTGCAAGGTCCCAAGATCCGCATCGCCTGCTTTCGCGCGGGCAAGGTGTTCCTCGATGCAGGGTCTCGGTTCGCCCTGGATGCCGATCTGCCCTCCGATGCTGGAGATGAGACCCAGGTAGGGATAGAATACCAAAATTTGCCCCAAGATGTCCGCACCGGCGACGTGTTGCTGTTGGATGACGGGCGCATCGTGCTCAGGGTGGAACAGATCGTCGGCAATCGCGTGGGGTGCATGGTCGAGGTTGGGGGGGTACTGTCCGATCACAAGGGTATCAACAAGCAAGGCGGGGGACTGTCGGCGCTTGCTCTGACCGACAAAGACCTGAAAGATATCAAAACCGCGGTAGAAGTCGAAGCGGACTATCTAGCGGTCTCCTTCCCGCGCTCGGCCGCCGACATCCATCTGGCCCGGCGGTTGCTCCGCGAAGCGGGAGGGGAAGCCAGCATCGTGGCCAAGATCGAACGCGCCGAAGCGGTCCAGCCCGGGGTAATGGAAGAGATCATCGCCGCTTCCGATGTCATCATGGTGGCGCGCGGCGACTTGGGGGTGGAGATCGGCGATGCGCGCCTGCCCCAGATTCAAAAGGACTTGATCGCCAAGGCGCGCGAGATGGACCGGGTGGTCATCACGGCGACGCAGATGATGGAATCGATGATCGAAAACCCCTTGCCGACGAGGGCCGAGGTGTTGGATGTGGCCAATGCGGTGTTTGACGGTACCGATGCGGTGATGCTGTCGGCTGAGACCGCAAGTGGCAAATATCCGGTGGAAGCCGTCAAAGCCATGCACCGGGTGTGCCTGGAGGCCGAAAAACATCCCCAGACTCGCCGTTCCTCGCACCGCATCGACCGCCAGTTCAAGCGCATGGACGAGGCGATCGCCATGGCCACCATGTACGTGGCCAACCATTTTCCGGTGCGGGCAATCGCTGCGATGACCGAAAGCGGGGCGACGCCGCTGTGGATGTCTAGGATCAGTTCGGGGATTCCCATCTACGCCCTGACCAAGCACCTCAAAACCTGCCGCAAAGTGACCTTATACCGAGGGGTCTATCCAATTCATTTCCGCTTCAACACGACCGAACACGTGGCGCTGAACAAGGCCGGTCTTAGGGAACTCTTGCGTTGCCGCGCAGTGACTGAAGAAGACCAGGTCATCATCACCAAAGGGGATCTCACCGGGGTGAGCGGGGGGACCAACACCTTGAAGATAGTCAAAGTCAAAGACGCATTGGCGCTGGAATCTGTCGCCTAACGAGGAGGTGGCTATGCAACTGGGTATTTCGCTGACCGAATTTCTCATTCAAGAGCAGCGCAAAGCAGCCGGTGCCACCGGCGAGCTGACGCTGCTGATTTCTGACATCGCCAGGGCGTGCAAGGCGATCGCGCGCGAGGTCCGGTATGGCGCGTTGGTTGGCAATCTGGGTCAAGTAGGGGAGGAGAACATCCAGGGCGAGGTACAGGAAAAGCTGGACGTACTCGCCAACACCATCATGACCGAGACGCTGCGCCGTTCTGGGCACGTGGCGGCGATGGTCTCGGAGGAAAACGACGAAGTCATCATCGTGCCCAAACACAATCGGGGCAAATATTTGGTGTGCTTTGATCCTTTGGATGGTTCTTCCAACATCAACATCGATATGTGCATCGGGACGATCTTCTCCATCCTGCGCTGTCCGGAAGGGGTGGACGAGCCGTCCGAGGAGCATTTCCTGCAGCCCGGTACTCAACAAGTGTGCGCCGGATTTTGCGTGTATGGTCCAGCCGTCACGTTAGTGTTGACGACCGGCAACGGCGCTTATGGCTTTACCCTAGATCAGGGGATAGGAGAGTTTTGCCTTACCCATTCCAACATCCGCATTCCCGAGGAGGCCAAGGAATTTGCCATCAATATGTCCAACTGGCGCTTCTGGGAGCCGCCGGTCAGAACCTACATCGAAGAGTGCTTGCGCGGCAAGGAGGGTCCTTTAGGTAAGGATTTCAACATGCGTTGGATCGCCTCGTTCGTCGCCGAGGTCTATCGCATCCTGATGCGCGGCGGCTTTTGGACCTATCCCCTGGACGAGAAACTCAAGGCTAAGGGTCTGGAAGGGCGGCTGCGCCTTTTGTATGAAGCTAACCCGATGGGCTTTATCGTGGAACAGGCCGGTGGCGTCATTTCCACGGGCAGGGAGAGGGTGCTGACCTTAAAGCCCAAGCACATCCATCAGCGGGTGCCGTTGTTTTTGGGAGCGAAAAAGGATTTGGAGCGCATCGAAGCCTACCACCATGAATGGGACCACAGCCAGGGACAATAAAAACTACGGCTGTGCTAACTATACCCGCTAGAATGTATCACCTACCCCGTCCCCGTTGGGGCGGGATAATTGTATTCCGATGAATGAACTTATAGGGAGGGAGAACATGCCTTCACGCCGAGAACTCGCAAATGCCATCCGCGCCCTGGCCATGGACGGAGTGCAGAAAGCCAAATCTGGACACCCCGGAATGCCCATGGGCATGGCGGACATCGCAGAAGTGTTGTGGAACGACTACCTGCGCCACAATCCCAATAACCCCAAATGGGCCAACCGGGATCGTTTCGTACTATCCAATGGTCATGGTTCGATGCTGATTTATGCGCTGCTGCACCTGACCGGGTACAGCCTTCCCATCGAGGAGCTGAAGAACTTCCGCCAACTCCATTCCAAGACCCCGGGTCATCCTGAGTACGGTTATACTCCAGGAGTGGAAACCACCACCGGTCCCTTGGGTCAGGGGATCGCCAACGCGGTGGGTATGGCGCTGGCGGAAAAGATTCTGGGGACCCAGTTCAACCGCGACGGTCACCATATCATCGATCACTATACCTACGTTTTTCTGGGTGACGGCTGCATGATGGAGGGGGTCTCGCATGAGGCCTGCGCGCTGGCCGGCACTTTCAAATTGGGCAAGCTGGTAGCCTTCTGGGATGACAACGGCATCTCCATCGACGGTGAGGTCGAAGGTTGGTTTACCGACGATACCGCCAAGCGCTTCGAAGCCTATGGTTGGCACGTGATTTCCAATGTGGACGGCCACAACCCCGACCAGATTAAAGCGGCGATTGAGGAGGCCAGGAGCATTCAAGACAAACCCAGCTTGATCTGCTGCAAGACCATCATCGGTTATGGCGCCCCCAACAAGCAGGGCAAGGAAGAATGCCACGGCGCGCCGCTGGGTGATGACGAAATCGTATTGGCACGCGAGGTCCTGGGCTGGAAATATCCGCCTTTTGAGATTCCCCCGGAAATCTACGCCGGTTGGGATGCGCGCGCGAAGGGTGCGGTGTGGGAGAAGGAATGGCAGGATAAGTTCGCCGCCTACCGGACCGATTATCCTGAGCTGGCTGCAGAACTGGAGCGGCGTCTTAAAGGTGAGCTGCCGCAAGACTGGTCACAAGTGGCCCAGGCTTACATCAATCAAGTCAATGCCAAGGCGGAAAAAGTAGCGACCCGCAAGGCTTCTCAGAATACCTTGGATGCCTATGCTCCGCACCTGCCTGAGCTTTTCGGTGGCTCGGCAGACCTCACCGGCTCTAATCTGACCAACTGGAAGGGTTGTAAACCCGTGAACTATCCGGGCAATAGCCACGAGGATGGCAATTACATTCATTACGGCGTGCGTGAGTTCGGCATGGCCGCGATGATGAATGGCATCTATCTCCACGGCGGCTTTCGTCCTTTCGGCGGGACATTTGAGATTTTCTCCGACTATGCCAGAAATGCTATCCGCATGTCGGCGCTGATGAAGCTGCCGGTGATTTATGTGCTCACCCACGATTCCGTCGGCCTGGGGGAGGACGGTCCGACCCATCAACCGATCGAGCAACATGGTTCCCTGCGCATGATCCCCAACTTTCACCTGTGGCGCCCGGCCGATGCGGTAGAAACGGCGGTTGCCTGGCGCGATGCGATCAACCGCATGGATGGTCCTTCCGGTTTAGCCTTAAGCCGCCAGGGGCTGCCGCATCTGGAACGCACCCCGGAGCAGATCCAAGCCATCAGCAAGGGAGGGTATATCTTGCGGGATTGTGACGGCAAACCGGAGGCGATCATCATCGCCACCGGTTCCGAAGTCCATCTGGCGGACGAAGCCGCAAAGCTCTTGCAGGCGGAAGGCAGGAAGGTGAGGGTGGTGTCCATGCCGTGTGAGGATGTCTTCGCTGCCCAAAGCTCCGAGTACCAGGAAGCGGTGCTGCCCTCGGACGTGACCGCCCGGGTGGCGGTGGAGGCTGGAGCTACCGATGGCTGGTACAAATATGTAGGACTTAATGGTAAGGTGATTGGTCTGGACCGGTTTGGCGAATCGGCGCCCGGTGATCTGTTGATGAAGGAATTCGGATTCACCGTGGACAGAGTCGTCCAAGCGGTCCGTGAGGTATTAACCAATTAATCCGTGAGGAGGCTGTTATGGCACTCATTACCTTAAGGCAATTGCTCGATCACGCCGCGGAAAACGATTACGGCGTGCCGTCCTTCAACATCAATAACATGGAGCAGGTGCATGCGATCATGGAGGCGGCGGCCGAGGTCGACAGCCCGGTGATCATGCAGGTCTCGGCCGGGGCGCGCAAATACGCCGGAGCCACCTTCGTGCGTCACCTGGTCCAGGCAGCGGTGGAACAGTGGCCGCATATTCCCATCGTCCTGCACCAGGACCACGGCGCCGATCCCGGAGTGTGCGCGCGTTCGATCCAGTCTGGCTTCACCTCGGTGATGATGGATGGCTCCTTGATGCCGGATATGAAAACCCCTTCAACCTACCAATACAACGTGGAGGTCACCTCGAAAGTAGTCGAAATGGCCCATGCCTGCGGCGTGTCGGTGGAGGGCGAGTTGGGCTGTCTGGGATCGCTGGAAAAGGGCGTCACCGACAAAGGTGAGGCGATCAGTAAAGAGATGCTTCTGACCGACCCAGAGCAGGCTGCCGACTTCGTCAAAAAGACCAAGGTGGATGCTTTGGCGGTGGCTATCGGTACCAGCCACGGGGCGTACAAGTTTACCAAGCCGCCGACGGGGGAGATTCTGGCCATTGACCGGATCAAGCAAATCCACGCCCGGATTCCCGACACCCATCTGGTGATGCATGGTTCCTCTTCGGTACCCCAGGACTGGCTGGAGATCATCAACCAATATGGCGGTGACATGGGCCAGACTTATGGCGTTCCGGTGGAAGAGGTCATCGAGGGGATCAGGCACGGGGTGCGCAAGGTCAACATCGACACCGATCTTCGCATGGCATCCACCGGCGCGATGCGCAAGCTTTTGGCGGAAAATCGCAAAGAATTCGACCCGCGCAAAATCTTCGCTGCCGCCACCAAGGCCATGAAGGAGATCTGCAAAGCGCGTTACGAAGCCTTCGGCTGCGCCGGTCAGGCTCCCAAGATCAAACCGGTTTCCCTAGACGAGATGGTCAGGCGCTATGCTTGCGGGGAACTTGACCCCAGGATCCATTGAGCTTTAAGGCTTAATTCAGGCTCCGGATGATCGATCTCCGGAGCCTTGTATTTAACATCGAGGAAATTTTAATGGCACTTATTACCTTAAGACAGCTGCTCGATCATGCCGCCGAGCACGGCTATGGGGTTCCGGCATTCAATGTCAACAACATGGAACAGGTCCATTCGATCATGGAGGCGGCGGCCGAGGTCGACAGCCCGGTGATCATGCAGGCTTCGGCCGGGGCGCGCAAATACGCAGGTGAGCCGTTTTTGCGCCATTTGATTTTGGCAGCAGTGGAGCAATGGCCGCATATTCCCATCGTCCTGCACCAGGACCACGGCGCCGATCCCGGAGTGTGCGCGCGTTCGATCCAGTCTGGCTTCACCTCGGTGATGATGGACGGCTCCTTGATGCCGGATGCGAAAACCCCGGCGTCCTATGAGTACAACGTGGAAGTGACCGCCAAGGTGGTGGCAATGGCCCATGCCTGCGGTGTGTCGGTGGAGGGCGAATTGGGCTGTCTGGGATCGCTGGAAACCATGCAGGCCGGCAAGGAGGACGGGGTCGGTGCAGAAGGGAAATTGACCAAGGAGATGCTCCTGACCGACCCAGAGCAGGCTGCTGACTTCGTCACCAAGACCAAGATCGACGCCCTGGCCATTGCCATCGGCACCAGCCACGGGGCGTACAAGTTTACGCGTCCGCCGACGGGGGAGATTCTGGCCATTGACCGGATCAAGCAAATCCACGCCCGGATTCCCGACACCCATCTGGTGATGCATGGTTCCTCTTCGGTACCCCAGGACTGGCTGGAGATCATCAACCAATATGGCGGTGACATGGGCCAGACTTATGGCGTTCCGGTGGAAGAGGTCATCGAGGGGATCAGGCACGGGGTGCGCAAGGTCAACATCGACACCGATCTTCGCATGGCATCCACCGGCGCGATGCGCAAGCTTTTGGCGGAAAATCGCAAAGAATTCGACCCGCGCAAAATCTTCGCTGCCGCCACCAAGGCCATGAAGGAGATCTGCAAAGCGCGTTACGAAGCCTTCGGCTGCGCCGGTCAGGCTTCCAAGATCCAGCCGATCAACCTGGAAGAAATGGTCAAGCGCTACGCTGCTGGCAAACTAGATCCGAAAGTGAACTGAACGTCGGTTTTTCGCTCGGTGGGGGCGTCTAGAGGACGCCCTTTTTGTTGGGATAAGGTGGCCGAAATTAAGCTAGACTTTCCTTTACGAAGTCTGCAGCAAGATGCTGCCAGCATGAAATTGCCAGGTGATGCAGCGGGGATAGGCGTGAATTAGGTGAGTGCCTTAGCTGAGCTGTATCTGCAAGTCCGGCGTTTGATCCCATTGCATTTGCTGCCGCAGGCGATCTGTCAACGCTTGTGTGAGGAGTTGGCCATCGAGGAAGCGGCGGTCGGTGATATCCTGTTCCAGCGCGGTAGTGAGGACTCGGATTGGATTTATCTCCTCAAAGGGGAAGTTGGATTGGAGGCGGATGGTATCGTCATGGAGCAGATCAGCGGTGGCAGTGATGCAGCCCGTTTCCCGCTTGCCCATCAAGTGCCACGAAAAGTGGCGGCCCGTGCATTGACCGAACTCCATTATATCCGCATCGACCATCGACGATTGAAGCTTATGGAACATTACCAAGACGATGTCCTCCAATCTGATCCGGAAGAATCAGGGGCAGATCCCAACGATTGGATGACCAAACTGTTCAAGTCGCCGGTTTTCCAGCGTCTGCCGGCGAGCAATTTGCACAAGATCGTTCAGCGGCTGCAAGCGGTAGAGGTCAGCCGAGGGGATAAGCTCATCGCTCAAGGGGAGGCGGGGGATTGTCTCTACATCCTGCGCACCGGCAGATGTCAAGTGACCCGCAAGCCCCGCCCCAATGCGCGCGAGATCAAATTGGGAGAGCTTCGGCCTGGCGATCTGTTTGGCGAGGATGCACTGCTTTCGGGTCAGCCCAGGGCGGTGGATGTGACCATGCTCACGGATGGGGTTGTGCTGCGTTTGGACAGGGAAGACTTTTTGGCCTTGGTGGTCGAGCCGGTCTTACAGAGACTGAGTTTTGAGTCGGCCTTGCGCGAGGTTGGGCAGGAATCGGTGTGGTTGGATGTGCGCGATCCCGACAGTTACCGGCGCCGACATCTTGAGGGCAGTCTCAACATTCCCTTCTTTTCCCTCAGGATGCAGTTAGGCAGCCTCCAGCGCCAGCGCAGGTATATTCTGGTATGTGATCAAGGAGGCCAGAGCGCCGCTGCCGCTTTTCTACTGCTCCGCTTCGGCTTCGAAGCTGCGGTGTTGGCAGGAGGGTTGGCCAATGTACCGGCCAAGTGTCTGGTGGGCGAAGACACCTGCCTTGAGACAGCGCCCAGTGAGCCGGAAAGGACCGAAGCTGAAGTTCTTTACGAGGAGCCCGGCAATGATGACAAAAAGATCAGCCAGGGTCTGCCCGAAGGGCGGACGGAACAGATTCAATGTCTTCAGGCCGAGCTTGAGAGCTTGCGGGCGGAAAATGCAGCGCTAAAAGATTTACACCAGAAAAACCAGGCGCTGGAAGCCGAATCGGTAGCGCTACGCCTGCGGGTGGTGGAACTGGAGAAAGTGATCCAGCAATATTGCGAAGCGGCGCAAGCTGAAGGGGTGGGAGAGACCATCCAGGCATTGCAAACCGAATTGGATATGGTTCGGGAGCAGGCTGATCAGGACGTTACCGCCATGCGCCATGAGGTGGAAGAGGTGCGGCAGGAATGCGAGCGCCTGCAGCGGGCACTGGCCAGCCTTGAAACCAAGCCAGCGGCCGCTTTGCCACCGGATTTGATCGCGGTGGATCCGGAACAGCTCCCGCTCCAGTTGCCGGTGGCGGAAGTTCTTCCGACTCCACTCAAGGGACGGACCGCCCCGGCATTGTGGTTGTTGGTGGGGGTCCTGTTGAGTTTGGCCGGGTTGGGTATCGGGCTGCAGACCCAGTATGGCCGCCACTGGCTGTTGACCTGGCTGCAGAGGGATATGCCAGCTATGGCACCGCTTGCAGGGCTGGCAAATAAGTCAGCGGCACGGGAATCGCGCATGAATGAGCCAAGGAAGGCAGTTCCGGAAGAGGGCCCACCCGCCCATCCCGAGAATCGGGAAGATGCCGGGTTGGAGTCAGATGGGCTGTTTGCTCAGTGAACGATCCCCGCAGGGAGTTAAGCTATTTGATCTTGGCTTCCTTGAAGATTACGTGCTTGCGTATTACCGGATCGTATTTTTTGAACTCCAGTTTGTCCGGGGTGGTGCGCTTGTTCTTGGTGGTCGTGTAATAGTACCCCGTATCGGCAGTGGAGACCAGTTTGATTTTGTCCCGCATGGTAAGCCTCTTAATTTTAGCGGTTAAATTTTAATGCCGCGTTGGCGCAAGTCGACCAGCACCGCGTCGATGCCTTTTTTGTCGATGATGCGCATTCCATGGCTGGAAACCCGAAGCCTCACCCAGCGGTTTTCGCTTTCTACCCAGAATCGATGCTCGTGCAGGTTGGGCAGGAAGCGCCGCTTGGTCTTGTTATTGGCATGGGAAACATTGTTGCCGACGATCGGACGCTTGCCCGTCACTTGACATACTCTGGACATGTTTTAATCCCCAATAAATTTGAACGATGAATTTTAACCTAAATACAACATTTTAGCAAAAAATGGTGGTACTATTATCATTACCACTGCCTGTCCAACCGCTAAGGATTAAGCCCGATCCATGGTCATCCATAAATTCAAAGCGCCTGTTGAACTGGGCGTCGTGATGGATCCCATCGAGGCCATCAACATCCACAAGGACAGCAGTTTCGCCATGTTGCTTGAAGCCCAGTCCCGGGGATGGATGCTGTTTTACCTGGAAATGAGCGACCTTTATCTGCGCGATGGGCGAACTTATGCCCGTATGCGGCGTCTGACGGTTCAGCGCGATGAGCGCCGCTGGTATGCGTTTGAAGGAGAGTGCGAACGCCCTCTGGATGAGCTGGACGTGATCCTGATGCGCAAGGATCCTCCATTCGACCAGGAATACATTTATGCCACCTATTTGTTGGAATGCGCTCAGCAGCGGGGGGTGCTGGTGGTCAATCATCCGCGCTCCTTGCGGGATGCCAATGAAAAGCTGTTCACCGCCTGGTTTCCCCACTGCTGTGCGCCCACCCTGGTGGCCCGGGATCCACACAAATTCCGGATGTTCCTGCGCGAGCAGGGTGAGATCATCTTAAAGCCCCTCGATGGCATGGGAGGGGCTTCAATTTTCTATGTGCGTCCTGACGATCCCAATGTCAGCGTCATTCTGGAAACCATGACCGCCAAAGGCCTGCGGTTCGTGATGGCGCAAAAGTATCTGCCCCAGATCGCTGAAGGAGACAAGCGCATCCTGCTGATCAACGGTGAGCCAGTGCCTTATGCCCTGGCGAGGATTCCAGCAAAAGGCGAGTTGCGCGGCAATTTGGCTGCCGGTGGTCGGGCGGAAGGGCGGGTATTGACCGACCGCGACCGGTGGATATGCGCCCAGGTGGGACCCGAACTTCGCCGACGGGGATTGGTTTTTGTCGGCATCGATGTGATCGGAGACTATCTCACCGAGATCAATGTCACCAGTCCCACCTGTATCCAGGAATTGGATAAACTGTTCGGATTGAACATCAGCGCCCAGTTGATGAATGAAATCGAGGGATTGCTCAAACGATGATTCAGGCATCCTTGGGTAGCCCATCCGATCGCCTGTTGGTGGCAGTGGTGGTCGCCCTGGTAGTCCATGCGGGGCTGATCGTTGGGGTGCGCTTCAGATTGCCCGATCCGCCTAAGATAGGCCGTACCCTGGACATCGAGTTGATCCAGCAACCCGACGCTAAGCGGCCGCAAGAGGCGGACTACCGAGCGCAGGCCGACAGTCAAGGAAGTGGAGTGCAGCAAAACAAGCCCAAGCCAAAGGCGCCGTTGGCTGCCCCAATCAACCCTCCACTTCCGATGCCTCAGGGAGCAGACTTGGGGCGCGATCGCCGTCAGCCCCCCCGTTTGACCGAGGATCGAGCGGACGCCAGCTTGCTGATGGCAAGCCAGACAGAGACGATCGCCGAGCCTCACTTAGACTGGAACCTGTTGACCCGTCAGATTGCCGAACTTGGTGTGGCGCCGACCGAGATGCAATTCAACGTCAAGGAGCGGGTGGTGCCGATTCAGCAGATCAACGCCCATAAACACATCGCCGCCGCCTATGAGCGCGCTTGGCAGGCAAAGGTGGAGCGGATCGGCAATCTAAACTATCCTGATGAAGCACGGCGTAAGGGGTTGTCTGGTTCTTTGTTGGTCAGCGTTTGGGTGGCCAAGGATGGTAAGGTGAAAAGGATCAAAATTCACCGCTCTTCGGGGTATCGTGTGCTGGATGACGCGGCGGTCCGAATCGTGCGTCTGGCCGCGCCGTTCTCTCCGTTTCCAATGGAGCTGGCTACCCAGGCGGATGAGATCGTCATCACCCGAACCTGGAAATTCTATGATGAGGCAGGTCTGGCCATGGGCCATTGACGGACTTGAGCGATGCTATGACACAACCCGACGAGACTTGTTTGACCGGCCAATTTCTGATCGCTATGCCGACCTTGGCAGATCCAAATTTTGCCCATACGGTGACCTATCTGTGCCAGCACAGCGCCCATGGGGCGATGGGGATCGTCATTTCCCGTCCCTTGAATATGTCTCTTGCAGATGTCCTGGAATCGATGCAGATTCCCATTCAGGATGAGCGTGCTGCCGAGATGCCGGTTTATCTTGGCGGTCCGGTGCAGCCTGAGCGCGGTTTTGTCCTGCACAGTCCGGTGGGAAATTGGCAGGGGACCTTGGCAGTCAGCGACGCGATCGGACTTACGACTTCGCGCGACATCCTTGAAGCTATCGCTGCAGGTTCAGGACCGCAGAAGTGGCTAGTCGCTCTTGGTTATGCAGGCTGGGGGGAAGGCCAGCTGGAGCGAGAGATCCTCGAAAATTCCTGGCTTAACGTGCTCGCCGATCCTGATATCCTGTTCGATCTGCCTCCGGCCCAGCGCTGGAAGGCAGCAGCTTTGCGATTAGGAATCGATCTGAGCCTATTGTCCTTGCAAGCCGGTCATGGATAAGCATGGTACTTATTTAGGCTTCGACTATGGGACCTACAAGATCGGAGTGGCGGTCGGGCAGTGCATCACCGGGACGGCTTCTCCCCTGGAAACCATCCGTTCGGAAAAGAAGCAGGTCCGGTGGGGGGCCATCGACCGGCTGGTGGAAACCTGGCGCCCGGATGCCTTGATCGTCGGAATCGCCTGTCGGCCCGATGGCCGGGACAATCCCATCACTCCTCTGATGCGCAAGTTTTGCCGTCAACTTGAGAATCGCTATCGACTGCCGGTGTATCAAGTGGACGAGCACCTGACCAGCTTCGAGTCGCGCAGTATCCTGTTCGATGAGGCCAACCTGGGTGCCCGCAAGGTGCAGGAACTCAACGATCAGGTGGCGGCCAAGCTGATCTTGCAAACCTGGCTCAACCATCACCTGGATGCAGCATGAAGACCGAGGTAATCGAATGGGACGTAGAGGCCTTGTTGGCTGTGTTGGAGGCTTGTCTGCGCCGCCAGATCGAAGTGCGCAGCTTGGAAAATCCGCTCATCGTAGGGATCCATACCGGCGGGGTATGGGTAGCCGAATGGCTGCGCCAGCGCCTCGGAATCCCGGAAGCCATCGGCAGGTTGAATATCTCCTTCTATCGCGACGATTTCTCCCGCATCGGGATGCACCCCGAAGTCCGGCCCAGTCAGTTGCCCAGCACCGAAGAGCGCGACGTCATCCTGATCGACGACGTGCTGTATACCGGGCGTACCATCCGCGCCGCGCTCAACGAACTGTTCGATTATGGCCGGCCGCGTCAGGTGATTTTGGCGGTGCTGATCGACCGTGGCGGCCGCGAGCTTCCGATTCAGGCCGACTGCGTCGGCGCCCGAATCGAACTGGCGGGAGGACTGCGCATCAAGCTAAAAGGTCCTGAGCCTTTGCGGCTGGAATTATCCTAGGTCGGTGCCTGAACCATGCAAGCCGCCGATCTACAACTGGACAGCCAAGGCCGGTTGCGCCATTTCCTGACTGTCGAGGGCCTAAGCCGAGAGTGGCTGGTACGGATCATGGATACCGCCGAGTCTTTTGGCAGCGTCGCTCTCCAAAAGGTGAAAAAAGTCCCCCTGCTGCGGGGCAAGACCGTGGTCAATTTGTTCTTCGAGACCTCGACGCGCACCCGCACTACTTTCGAACTCGCCGCCAAGCGCTTGTCTGCGGATGTGCTCAATCTCAACGTTGCGCTATCTGCCGCCGTCAAGGGGGAAAGCCTGCTCGATACCATCCGCAACCTGGAAGCGATGTTTGTGGACATGTTCGTGGTGCGGCATCCCGCCAGTGGCGCGGCCCATTTTATCGCCCGCCACGTGGCGCCCCACATCAGCGTGATCAACGCCGGGGACGGCCGCCACGCCCATCCCACCCAAGCGCTGCTGGATGTCTTCACTATCCGCCGCCACAAACCGAACTTTGCCTCCCTCAAAGTCGCCATCGTGGGCGATATTCAGCATTCACGGGTAGCGCGTTCCCAGATTCACGCTTTGAGGACTCTGGGCGTGCCCGAGGTTCGGGTGGTGGCGCCGCGTACCCTGTTGCCGGCAGCGGTAGAGAGCTTGGGGGTCATACCGTTTTGCGAGCTCGATGCCGGACTTCGGGAGGTAGACGTGGTCATTATGCTGCGCTTGCAAAAAGAACGGATGCAGGGGGCATTCATTCCGAGCGAGCACGAGTATTACCAGTGTTTTGGTCTGACTCAGGCGCGCCTAGAGCGGGCCAAGCCCGATTGCCTAGTCATGCATCCTGGGCCGATCAACCGCGGTGTGGAAATGGCCTCCGAAGTGGCCGATGGGGTGCGCTCGGTGATTCTGGAACAGGTCAGTCATGGCATCGCTATCCGCATGGCGGTCATGGCGCTCGCCATGGGAGGGCCGTACGGATGACCAAGCTCGCGATCGTAGGCGGGCGAGTCCTAGATCCTGAGGCGGAAACCCTGAGGCTGGGTAGCGTCTGCCTGGCAGAAGGCCGGATCGTGGCGGTCGGGGAGGTGCCAGCGGGATTTCAGGCGGATGAGATCCTGGACGCCAAAGGGAACATCGTCAGCCCTGGTTTCATCGATCTATCCGCTAACTTACGTGAACCCGGCTACGAGCATAAAGCTACGATTGCCAGCGAGACCGCGGCAGCGGTAAAAGCAGGGGTGACGACAGTCTGCTGCTCGCCCGAGACCGATCCGGTCATTGATACACCGGCGGTGGTGGAGCTGATTAGGGAGCGGGCTTTGGCTTCCGGCAAAGCCAAAGTGGTTGCCGTCGGTGCCATCAGTCGCAGCTTGCAAGGGATTAACTTAAGCGAAATGCACGCGCTTAAGCTTGCCGGCTGCCGGCTAGTGAGCAACGGTCGGCAGCCACTGGCCAATCCGCTGATTTGGCGACGGGCGCTGGAGTATGCCGCCACCTATGACCTGCGCATGGTCGTCCGGCCACAGGATCCCTGGCTGGCAGGCGGAGGCTGCGTCCACGAAGGCAAAGTGGCGACTCGCTTGGGGCTGCCTGGGATTCCGGTCAGTGCCGAAACCGTGATGGTAGCGCAGATGCTAGCTTTGGTGGAAGAAAACGGGGGCAGGGTACACTTTGCCTGTCTCAGCACGGCTCGGGCAGCAGCCATGATCGCAGCGGCAAGGCAGGAGGGTTTGCCGGTAAGCTGTGATGTGGCGGCTCATCAGCTCCATCTGACCGAGAGCGCGGTGGAGGGTTTTAATCCCATGGCGCACGTGTTGCCTCCCTTACGTTCCGCAGCTGACCGTGACGGCTTGCGCCGAGCGCTGGCGGAAGGGGTGATCGCGGCGATCTGTTCCGATCACCAGCCGCACGAAGCCGATGCCAAACGCAACGTATTCGCTGCTACCGAACCTGGAATTTCAGCTTTGGAGACCCTTTTGCCCTTGACCCTTAAGTTGGTAGAGGAAGGGGTATTATCACTTCCCCAGGCAATCGCCCGGCTGACTTTGGGACCGGCGCAGGTGGTTGGATTGTCGAGTGGCAGGCTTGCCCCTGGCGCGCCTGCCGACCTGTGCGTGTTCGATCCGGAAGCGGAATGGATCGTGGGCGAAACCACCTGGCTCAGCCGGGGCCGCAATACCCCTTTCTGGGGACAGAGGCTGAAGGGCCGGGTGCGTTATACCTTAGTTGACGGCCGGGTGGTTTACCGCGGTTAGTCGTCCACCAAGTGCATTTTGTCCACTCCCCCATATTTGTCGGAGGCGTCAGCGCCCAATTTGATCATCAGGCGCACCTCGTTGCGCGAATCGGCCGCAGCGAGAGCGTCCTCGTAGCTGATCTTGCCTTGCCGGTAGAGATCGTACAGACACTGGTCGAAGGTCTGCATGCCGTGCTCGCGCGAACGCTTCATCAGATCTTTCAATTGATGGACTTCGCCCTTTCGGATCATGTCCGCGGCGAGGGGGGTGTTGATCAGAATTTCCACCGCTGGATAACGGCCCTGGCCGTCGATGCGGCGGATGAGCTGCTGGGCGATGATGGCCTTGAGGTTCAAGGACAGATCCATGAATAACTGGCGGTGCATGTCTTCAGGGAAAAAGTGCAAGATCCTATCGAGAGCCTGATTGGCGTTGTTGGCGTGCAGGGTGGTCAGGCACAGATGGCCGGTTTCGGCGAACGTGATAGCGTGCTGCATGGTCTGGCGGGTTCTCACCTCGCCGATCAGGATTACGTCCGGGGCCTGGCGGAGGGTATTCTTGAGGGCCACCTCATAGGATTCGGTGTCGGTTCCCACCTCCCGCTGGGTGATAATGCAACCTAAGTGCTTGTGGGTATACTCGATCGGATCCTCGATGGTGATGATGTGGCCACAGCTGTTTTGATTGCGGTATTTGAGCATCGCCGCCAGCGAGGTGGATTTACCGGTGCCGGTGGCGCCGACGAACAGGATCAGGCCGCGCTTGGTCATCGCCAGCTCCTTGAGGATCGGCGGCAGGTTGAGTTCTTCTACGTCAGGGATGTAATCCTGGATCCTGCGGATGACCATCGCCGGAGTGTTGCGCTGGTAGTAAGCGCTGACCCGGAATCTGGCCAAGTCTTTGAGCGCGATGGCGAAGTTGCATTCGCGGGCGTTCTCGAATTCGTCCTGCTGGCGTGGCGTCATGGTGCTCAAGACTAGTTCTTTGGCTTGCGCCGCGCTTAAGGCGCTCTGGCTTAAAGGCTCCAATTTACCGTTGACCTTGATGCTGGGAGGCCGTCCAGCGATGACGAACAAGTCGGAAGCTTGGTTGTGAACCATCAAGGTGAGCAGGGATTCGACGTTCATGAATAGCTCCTTAGAATGCAGCTTTGTTGACCGCCTTGACCCGGGCGGTTTGGCGCGCGACGATTCCTTTTTCCACCAGTTCCAAAAGGTGCTGGTCTAGGGTCTGCATGCCGTCCTTACGCCCGGTCTGGATCGCCGAGTACATTTGCGCCACCTTGTTTTCTCGGATGAGGTTGCGAATCGCCGGTGTCCCGACCATGATCTCCCAGGCGGCGGTGCGCCCGCTGCCGATTTTCTTGAGCAGGGTCTGGGCGATGACCGCCTGCAAGGATTCCGACAACATGGCCCGGATCATATCCTTTTCTTCCGCTGGGAAGACGTCGATGATGCGGTCGATGGTTTTGGCCGCTGATGAGGTGTGCAGGGTACCGAACACCAAGTGGCCGGTTTCAGCTGCGGTCAAGGCCAGGCGGATGGTTTCCAGATCGCGCATCTCGCCCACCAGGATCACGTCAGGGTCTTCACGCAGGGCCGAGCGCAGGGCCTCGTTGAAACCCAAGGTGTCGCGGTGGACTTCGCGCTGGTTGATGAGGGATTTTTTGCTGTGGTGGACGAATTCGATCGGGTCCTCGATGGTGAGGATATGGGAGTAGTTGTTGGAATTGATGTAGTCGATCATCGCCGCGAGCGTGGTCGATTTACCTGAGCCAGTGGGACCGGTGACCAGGATCAGTCCGCGGGGTTTCTGGGTGACCTCGCGGAAAAAGGGCGGGCAGCCCAGCTCGTCCAGGGTCAGCACCTTGGAGGGAATGGTCCGAAACACTGCCCCCGCCCCCCGGTCCTGATGAAAGGCGTTGACGCGGAAGCGGGCGATGCCGGGCAATTCGAAGGAAAAGTCGGTTTCCAGGAATTCCTCGTAGTCGCGGCGCTGCTTGTCGTTCATGATATCGTAGATCAACGCGTGGACCTCCTTGTGTTCCAAGGGAGGCACGTTGATCCTGCGGATGTCGCCATCCACTCGGATCATGGGAGGCAGCCCTGCGGATAAGTGCAGGTCTGAGGCGTTGTTTTTGACGGAAAAGGCGAGCAACTCGGCGATGTCCATGGCAATTTCCTGAATGGTCGATGATTTTTGTCAGCTGCGAAAATTATAGAACAGAACCATGACTATCCAACAGCGAGTAAAGGCGATTCAGCACAGAATCCAGACGGCCCTCGATCAGGTCGGCCGTAAGGATAAGGTGACCCTGGTGGCGGTGGGCAAAACTCACTCCCCACCTATCCTTTTGCTGGCTTATCAGGCAGGCGTGCGTCACTTCGGTGAAAACTACCTCCAGGAAGCCCTGGCCAAACAGCAGGCGCTGGCCCATTGCGATATCACCTGGCATTTCATCGGGCCGATCCAGGCCAACAAGAGCCGCGCCATCGCCGCTCGTTTCCATTGGGTCCACAGTGTGGACCGGCTCAAGGTCGCTCGCCGTTTGAGCGAGCAGCGGCCGGAATGGCTGCCGCCGCTGAATGTCTGTCTCCAGGTCAACATCAGTGGGGAGAGCAGCAAATCCGGGGTCAGTCCTGAGGAGGCCCTGGAATTGGCCCGGGCGGTGCGAGAGCTACCGCGCCTGCGGTTGCGGGGATTGATGGCGATTCCGGCCCCTTGTGGGGATTTTGAGGCCCAACGCGAGCCGTTGCGGCGGCTGCGGGGATTGTTCGAAGCGTGCGCCGGCCTGGGGCTTGATACTTTGTCCATGGGCATGTCGGCCGACCTTGAGGCGGCGGTATTGGAGGGGGCGACCCTGGTTCGGATTGGATCCGCCCTGTTCGGTCCCCGGCACTCCCAGAGCAGGGAGGGCACGCAGGTTCGCCCCTACTAGGCTGAGGTGAGGCGGCGTTCGAGGGCAATCTGCGGTCGATATTCTGGAACCAGGGTGCGGAGCAGAATCATGATTTGGCCCTCGTCGTAAGCTTGACAGGCTTTGCCCATCTGATCTAGGAGTTTGGCGATGATCCTCGGGTCGCAGGGGCGTGAGTGGGCCAGAAGCAGTTTGCTGTGGATGGTAGTGGCCAGGTTTTCGTCTGCATAAAACAGTTCCTCGTTCAGTTTCTCGCCTGGGCGAAGACCCGTGTAGCGGATCTCGATATCGATCCCCGGGCGTTTGCCGCTCAGGCGGATCATCTGTTCGGCTAAGTAACGGATTTTGATCGGCTCGCCCATGTCCAGGACGAAGATTTCCCCCCCCGTGCCCGCGGCCGCCGCCTGCATGATCAGTTGACAGGCTTCGGGGATGGTCATGAAATAACGGCTGATTTCCGGATGAGTCACCGTGATCGGGCCACCCATCCGAATTTGCTCGCGGAACAGCGGCACGACGCTGCCGGCCGAATCGAGGACATTGCCGAAGCGTACGGTGAGGAAACGGGTTTTGCCAAGGCTGTCTAGGCTCTGGCAAATCATCTCTGCGGCCCGCTTGGTGGCGCCCATGACGTTGCAGGGATTGACTGCCTTGTCGGTGGAAATCAGAACGAACTCCTCCACGTCGGCCTCGATGGCGGCCTCGGCGACGATACGGGTGCCCAGGCAATTGTTATACACTGCTTCGCGGAGCTGGTTTTCCAAGAGCGGGACGTGTTTGTAGGCAGCGGCATGGAAGACGATCTGGGGGCGATGGGTTGCCATCGCTTGCCGGATCGACGCCTGGTCGGTGATGTTTCCCAGAATCGGCACGATGGAAAGCTTGGGGGAGGACTGGCGCAGATCATTCTCGATCCGGAATAGATTGTATTCGCACAGCTCGAACAGGATCAGCCGCTCTACCGGCAGGGAGGCCAGCTGACGGCACAGCTCGGAACCGATGGAGCCGCCAGCGCCGGTGACCATTACGGTTTTATGGCACAAATGGGTGTGGATGGCGTGCCAATCCAATTGGGCAGGTTCGCGACCCAAGAGGTCTTCGATCGACACCTCCCTAAGGCCCATGCTGACGGAGCGGTAGAACAGGCTTTCCTTTAACGAAGGCAAGGTCAGGAAAGCCACTTCAGCCTGCTCACAATATTCGACAATCCGGCGCATTTGGTGGTCGGTAGCTGAGGGGATCGCGATCAGAATAGCATCCACGCGGTATTTGGCTACCAGCTTCGGGATTTTCCGGCACCCCCCGGCGACGCGGATGCCGCGGATCTCGCGGCCTTTTTTCTTGGGATCATCGTCCACCAGGACCACCGGTCGGTATTCCGGGTTAGGGGCTTTGAGCAGTTCCCGCACCAGCATTTCGCCAGCGCGGCCGGCGCCTACCACCAGGGTGCGTTTGCCGGTCAGCATGGTGGTTACCTTGTCCTTCCAGGCCCGGTAGATCAATCTTGGGGTACCGATGAGGATCGCCAGCAAGGCGCTGTAGATGAAAGGAACCGAGCGCGGAATCGATTCCAGGCGATCGTAGAAGAACCCTGCGCAAGCGATACATGCGCTGCCCACCAGAACCGCTTTGGCGATCTGGAGCAGATCCGGCAACGAGGCAAAGCGCCACAGGCTGCGATATAAGCGAAAGTAATAAAAGCTGATGCCCTGAACCCCCACTACTAAGGGCAGGAGCTTTAGACCTTGCAGGAATACCTCTTCCGGGATGGGTTCCAGATTGAACCTGAGCCAATAGGCGCCGAGCCATGCCAAGGGGATGAGGCAAAGATCGTGTAACAACACCAAGCTCGGGGTGCGGAGTTTGTCAAGCGTGATGTTCATAGACCCCCGTTGTTTATTTGCTACAATGGCTTCGGCCAGTCTGTGGTGGCCCGATCTCTTAAGCCTGCCGTAGGAGATTAGAAACATTATGGCAAAACATTTGTTTCTCTGAAAGTTGTCTGCTAGGATTAACCAGGGTCTTAAATGTTGCTTTTGAGCAAAAAGCAAAAGCAACCCCTGAGGGACGATTCGAGTGCTTTCAGGTAATCGTTGAAAACTCAACAACTCCAAGTTAGGGGAGGATGGTATGAAAACGCAAAAAATCAGTATGGTTCTGGCGAGCTCGCTGGCAGCTACCCTAGCGGTCGCTCCGCAGGCACAAGCCAACGGCTGGGAAACCCATAAAAAGGGAGTTCAGCCCAGCCGCATCGAAGAACTGGAAGAGCAGCTCAGAATGCTCAAGCAGGAACTGGCCGACCTTAAAGCCCATCAGCAGGCCCATCATCAGGAGATGATGGAGCTGGAGGATTGGAAAAAGCAGTTTGCTCCTGTGCACAAGGGGCATGAGAACCTGCTGTTCTTCCGCGGCGGGTATGCGCGCCTGATGACCGATAGGGCCCAGGATATCCTGCCGTCGCCTGGCACCTCCCATGGAAACGGTCAGAATGGATTCTACATTGGCGCCGGCTTCGAGCATAACTTAAGCCATGATATCTTTGGTCTGACCGAAGGCACCTTCCTGGAAGGCACCGACCTTTTGGGCGAGGTGATGTTCGAGTACAAGCGCTTTGCTCAGGGTAAGGCGCTGCTCACCGATGCCGACGAGGGTGGTGTCGTCTCCCCGTTAGCGCCGGCTAGCAAGCAGGAGACCTCCACCTTGACCCAGTTCACCTTGAGCGCTGCCCCCAAGATCCGCTTCTGGCGCGAGAGCATGATTCGGCCCTGGATCATCCCGTTTGGATTTGCCGTCCACGTCGTCAGCCCACCGTCCGACGGGGTGACCGTGTTTAATCCGGGATTGATGTTCGGGGTCGGTACCGAGGTCAATCTGTGGGAAAACCTGTATGCCGGCGTCGATTTCCGCTATCACGTCACGCCGGGCAGCGACAGCAGCTTGAGCGGGGTCGAAGACACCGACACCGACGGCCTGACCGCCGGCGGTTACGTCGGTTTTGGCTTCTGACCGCTTGCATCTCCCTGCCAGACAAGGGGCCTTTATGGCCCCTTGATTTTTGCCCGCCTGCTCCCGCTTCCACTACAATAGGCGGCCATGAAGGCCTTGTATCCTCCGTTGGAACCCTACGCCGTTTACTGGCTGGAAGCTGACGGTCACCGTATCTATTATGAGGAATGCGGCCAACCGGAAGGCGTGCCAGTGGTGTTCCTCCACGGTGGTCCCGGTTCGGGTTGTCGGCCGGAGCACCGATGCTTCTTCGATCCAAAGCGCTACCGCATCATCTTGGTGGACCAGCGTGGCTGCGGTCGTTCTGAACCTTTGGGGGAACTGCGCCACAATGATACCTGGAGGCTGGTGGAAGACCTGGAAACCATCCGCACGCATCTGCAGATCAACCGCTGGCTGCTGTTCGGCGGCTCCTGGGGAGCGACCTTGGCTTTGGTATATGCTCAGCGGCATCCCGAGCGGGTATTCGGCTTGATCCTGCGCGGCGTATTCTTGGCCCGTCAAATGGATCTTGACTGGTTCGTCAAGGACGGCGCGCGCCGCATCTATCCGGATTACTGGCACCAATTGATCAAGAGCCTGCCGGTTTCGAGCTGGAGTGATCTGATCGACGGGATGTACCGAGCGGTCATCGGCCACAACGAGGGATTACAGCTGCGGGTGGTGGAGGCGTGGAATCGGTGGAGTGCAGCAGTGACTTTAGGGGTCAAGTTCGACCCCAATACCTTGCCTGACCCGGGGGAGTTACTCGCCAAGACCAAGATTGAACTCCATTACGCTGCCCACCGCTACTTCCTGGAAGAGAATCAAATCTTGCGAGATTGCCAGCGGATCCGCACCTTACCTTGCAGCATCATCCACGGCCGCTGGGATCTGCTTTGTCCCGTGGAGGCCGCGTTTTCCTTGCGTCGCCGCCTGCCCGGTGCCAGGCTCAGGATTTTGGAACATTCGGGCCACCTCGCGGCCGGGGAGGAAATGATCGATGCGCTGGTGGATGCCACCGACCGGATGGCGGAGCAGCTGGCATGAAGCGCCGTCTGATCGTCGCCTTAACTGGTGCTACCGGGGCCATCTACGGCGTGCGCATCCTGGAACTGCTGGCGCCTTTGCCTGATTGGGAGACCCACCTGATCGTTTCTAATGCCGGTCTGATCAATCTGTATCATGAGCTGGGAATGAAACGGCGTCAGCTCCAGGCGCTCACCGATGTGTACTACAACGTCAATGACATCGCCGCCGCCATCGCCAGCGGCGCCTTCAAAGTCGAAGGGATGGTGATCGCCCCCTGTTCCATGAAGACCTTGGCGGCGGTCGCTCACGGTTTTGGCGACAACCTCATCACCCGGGCCGCCGATGTCACCTTAAAAGAACGCCGCCCGCTGGTCTTGGTGCCGCGCGAGACGCCTTTGAATCTCGCCCACTTGCGCAACATGGTAAGCGTCACCGAGATGGGCGGCATTATCTTTCCGCCCTTGCCGGCGTTCTATGGTCGGGAGAAGGCTTTGCCTGAGCTGATCGATGAAAGCGTAGGACGGATTTTGAGTTTCTTCGGGATCGAGATCGAGGGGTTGGTTGAGGCGTGGGCAGGATTGCGGCGCTAAGATAAGACCCGACAGATCGCCGAGGTCAGGTGATCTAAGTCTTCCTCCTCGATCACGAAAGCCGGCATGGTATAGACCAGCTTGCCGAACGGCCTGAGCCAAATCCCGGCCTCGACGAGTTTGGGAGTGATTGCGGCCAGATCCACCGGTTGGTGCATTTCCACTACTCCGATCGCTCCCAGTACCCGAACTTCTGCCACCTTTGCCAATTCTTGGCAGGGGGCCAATCCCCGCTGCAAGCCGGCCTCGATCCGCCGCACCTTGGCTTGCCAATCGGATGCCAGGAGCAGATCGATGCTCGCTGCCGCTACCGCGCACGCTAGCGGGTTGGCCATGAAGGTAGGGCCGTGCATGAAGCAGCCCGCTCCTCCCTGGCTGATGGTTTCGGCAACCTCCGCTGTGGTGAGCGTGGCGGCAAGGGTCAGATACCCTCCGGTGAGCGCCTTGCCCAAACATAAAATGTCCGGGCCGATGCCGGCGTGCTCGCAGGCGAAGAGTTTCCCGGTGCGGCCAAAGCCGGTGGCGATCTCGTCGGCGATCAACAGCACTTGGAATTCATCGCATAAGGCGCGCGTCTCCTTAAGATATTCAGGGTGATAAAACCACATTCCGCCTGCCCCCTGGACGATGGGCTCCAGGATCAGGGCGGCGATCTCCCGGTGGTGGCGTTCCAGGATTTCCTGAAGCGGCAGTGCCGCCTTGGAGTCCCACGACTGGTGGAAGCGGCAGGCAGGTCTCGGGGCAAAGAATTGCGCAGGTAAGAACCCGGAAAATAGATGGTGCATCCCGGTGATTGGATCGCATACCGCCATCGCCCCCAAGGTGTCGCCGTGGTAGCCGCCGCGCAAGGCCAGAAAGCGGTTTTTCCCACGGTGCCCGCGCGCCTGCCAGTACTGCAGTGCCATCTTCAGCGCGACTTCTACCGCCACCGAGCCGCAGTCGCTGAAAAACACCTTTTCCAGCGGCGCCGGGGCCAGAGCCACCAGCCGCCGGCCCAGTTCGATCGCAGGTTCATGGGTCAGTCCCCCGAACATCACGTGGGCCATTTGGTTAAGTTGCGCTTCGATGGCGGCGTTGAGGCGCGGGTGGCGGTAGCCGTGGATGACGCACCACCACGACGCCATGCCGTCGATCAGCTCGCGCCCGTCGGCAAGGCGCAGGCGCACGCCCCAGGCCGAAGTCACCGGTAGGACCGGATAGCTGGCAGGAAGGGGGCTGTAAGGATGCCACAGGTGGTAGCGATCGAATGCCAGCGCCTGGTTCCAGTCGATCAAAACTCTACCTCTACAAAATTTATGCTTGGTCGCTAAAGTTTTCCCGATTGTGTCCGCTAACCTGGGTGAACGCGATGATGTCTCTAACCAACCAGGAGGATACTTAAATGCCCAGTGTAATCAATACCAATATGATGGCGCTCAACACCCAGCGCAGCTTAAACCGCACCGAGAGCATGATGAACCAAGCCATGGAGCGGCTGTCTTCGGGGCTGCGCATCAACAGCGCCAAGGACGACTCGGCAGGTTTGGCGATCGCCACCCGCTTCGACGCCCAGGTGCGGGGACTGTCGGTGGCGATGCGCAACGCCGGCGACGGCATCTCCATGTCCCAGACCGCAGAAGGCGCGCTCGGGAGCATGACCGAGATGCTGCAGAAGATCCGGGAGCTTGCGGTGCAGGCGGCCAACGCCACCAACTCCGACTCCGACCGGGCGTCCCTGAACGCCGAGGCGCGCCAGCTCATCGACGAGGTCCAGCGCATCGCCGAGCAGACCCACTTCAATGGCACCAAGCTGCTCGACGGCAGCTTCGGCAAGAAGGTGCTCCAGATCGGCGCGAATGCGGGTGAGACCTTCACCTTCAGCCTCGGCAAGGTGACCACCGACAAGCTCGGCGCAGGCCAAAGCGCCGGGATCTCCACGGTGGCGACCGACGACGCCTTCCAAAACGGCGACCTGATCATCAACGGGGTGGCGGTCGGAGCCTCTCTGGCCAGCGACGACACCGCTTCCACCGCCAATGCAGCGGCTTCGGCCATCGCCAAGGCGGCGGCGATCAACCGCGTCTCCGACCAGACCGGCGTGATCGCCAAGGTCAATGCCAATACCGTGGCCGGCAGCTCGATGACGGGGGTTGCTTTAGCCGGATCGATTACCATAAATGGCGTGACCATCAGTAGCATTGAAACGAGCACTGATACGGTAGCCACGCGCCAGGCGGTGGTGACCGCGATCAACGCGGTCAAGGACCAGACCGGCGTGGAGGCGATCGACACCGGCCAGGATTCGACCGGCATCACCCTGCGCGCCGCAGACGGACGTAACATCGAGATTTCCTTTAATATTGTGACTGCTGCCGCCACCGGCCTGGCTGCTACCGACACTTACGAGGGCAGCATCACCCTGGTGGCCAGCAATGGCCAGCCGATCAAGGTCGAATCCGGCACCAACGGGGAGGCAGGACTTCAGCGCGTCGGGCTGGTGGGCGGCACCTACGATGCCCAGGTGGCGACGGTGTCGTCTCTGGATGGCAAGAAGACCGCCGCCGGGTCCACCGCCGGTGCAACCGAAACGCTCAACGACGGCGACCTGGTGATCAACGGGGTGGCGATCCAGGCTGCGCGCGCCACCGACGACACCGCTTCCGACACGACCGCCGCCTCCAGCACCAAGGCGGGCAGCGCCATCGCCATCGCCGCCGCGATCAACCGTTCCAGCGAGGCCACCGGCGTGACCGCCACCGCCGATGCGAACATCGTTGAGGCAACCAGCGGTACTACCGCCGGGACCGCGGGAACGGATGCGATCAAGGTGCACATCAACGGGGTGGCCACTGCCCAGGTCACCTCGGTAGGGGACCTGGAGAAAGACCGCGCAGCGACCGTGGAGGCGATCAACGCTATCGCTGACCGGACCGGGGTACGCGCCGAAGATACCGGCAACGGCGTCCGCCTGATCGCCGATGACGGCCGCAATATCAGCATCGCCGTGGAGACGGTTGGGGCTGCCAGTACCACCGCCATGTTCGGATTGAACGGCATCAACTCGAACGCGACAGCCGGGTTCGCTTTCGCAAGCGACGCCGAAACTTACTACGCCACCGTGACCTTGCACTCGGCCAAGGCGATCGACATCCAGGCCGGGATCAACGGCAAAACTGCGCTGGAAGACCTGAAGTTCTTTGCCGGCACCTATGGCGGGGCGGAAACCGGCCAGTTCCTGAAAGACGTGGACATCTCCACCGTGGCCGGGGCCAACAAGGCGCTCGAGGCGGTCTCCAATGCCTTAGAGACCATCAACAGCGTGCGCGGGGATCTGGGCGCGGTGCAGAACCGGCTCGAGTCCACCATCACCAACATCCAGGTCAACCGCGATAATTTGACCGCTTCCAAGTCCCGGATCATGGATGCGGACTTCGCCGAGGAGACCACGCAACTGGCCAAGGCCCAGATCCTCCAGCAAGCGGGTATCGCGATGCTGGCCCAAGCCAAGCAGGCTCCACAACAGGTGCTGTCGCTGCTTAGGTAAGCGTAAGCTGTAAGCCTTTGACGCAGGAGGTTGATCATGGCGAGCATTACCTCGTTGGGCATAGGCTCTGGGCTCAACATTCAAGACATCGTCGGCAAGCTCGTCGAGGCCGAAAAAGCCCCGACCGAAGCCCGCCTCACGCGGCAGCGCGACGACATCCAGGCCAAACTCTCAGGCCTAGGCCAGATCAAAAGCGATCTTGCGTCCTTGCGCGATGCCTTGCAGAACTTGAAATCGCCGATTTTCTGGCAGCGCCGTCAAGCCACCTCCAGCGACGACCAAGTGCTTACGGCCACGGCTGGGTCGGTGGCGCGCGAGGGGAGTTACCAGGTAACCGTCAACCGCACCGCCCAGTCCCACGCGCTGGCTACGTCCGGGTTTTCCGCGGTGGACGAGGTGGTGGGGACAGGTACCTTGACGATTCGCTTTGGCACCTGGTCCTACGCTCAGGACGGCAATCCCCAAAGCTTCACCGCCGACCCTGAGGTGCCCAGCCAAACGCTTGTCATCGACGCCAGCAACAACACGCTGTCCGGCATCCGCGATGCCATCAACCGGGCCGGGATCGGGGTGCGCGCCTCCATCGTCAACGACGGCTCGGGCTTTAGGCTCGTGCTTTCCTCGACCGAAACCGGAGCCAAGCGGGCGCTGGAAATCAGCGTCAGCGACGGCGACGGCAATGCCACCGATCCCCTTGGGCTTTCGCGCCTGGCTTTCAACCCTTCCGCCCTGAACCTGACCCAGACCCGCCAGGGGCAGGACGCAGAACTGATCGTGGACGGCCTCACTGTGACCTCGGCGAGCAATTTGGTCACCGGCGTCATCGACGGGGTGACCTTGAACTTGAAAAGCGCCTCTGTGGAGAAGGCGGTCAATCTGACCGTGGGGGTGGACGAGGAGGCGATCACCCAGTCCCTGCAAAAGTTCGTCGATGCCTACAACCTGCTCAAAGGCCACGTCGCTGAGTTGACGGCGTTTAACCAAGATGGTAGCCAGCCCAACGGAGTGCTCCTGGGCGATGGCACCCTGCGGGCGGTGGACAATCAGCTCAGGCGTACGCTCGGCCAGGTAGTGCAGGGGCTGGAGAACGCCGGCATCCGTTCCCTGGTCGACGTGGGCCTTGCCAGCGACCGCAGTACCGGCCAGTTGTCCCTGGATGCCGAAAAGTTCAAGCAGCTTCTGCGCGCTCAGCCTGAGGCGCTGAAAGCCCTGTTTGCCACCCAGGGCACCACCACCGACGCCCAGGTCCAGTACTTCGGCGCCACTTCCAAGACCCGGGCTGGAACCTACAGCCTAGAGGTCACCCAGCTCGCCACGCAGGGAAGCTACCAGGGTGCTGCGGTGCTGCCGGATTTTGCGACCACGCCTTTGGTGATCGATGGCAATAACGATGAGTTTACCCTGGAGGTCGACGGGGTGCGCTCGGGCACTATCTCGATCACGCAGGGAAGCTACGCCTCGGGGGAAGCGCTGGCCCAGGAAATCCAGAACCGGATCAACGCCGATGCTGCCCTCAAGGCGGCAAGTCGCCACGTGGAGGTGAGCTACGACGCCGACAATAGACGCTTCGTGCTCACCTCCGCCACTTATGGCAGCAGTTCCAACGTCGCTTTCGTCTCCGTGGATACTAATACCGCCGCCGAGCTGGGCTTCAGCCTAGGGGCGGGAACCGCAGGCCAGGATGTGGCCGGCAAAATCAATGGGCTCGAAGCGGTGGGCAAGGGGCAGTTCTTGACCGGGGCCGAAGGTGACCCCAGCGAAGGCCTGCAGCTCAAGATCGTAGGCGGCGCCTTGGGCGAACGCGGCAGCGCGACCTTGGTGCGCGGGGTGGCCGACCGGCTGGACGATCTCATCCGCAGCTTGAGCGAAACCGGTGGCCTGCTGGGTGGCAAGATGGATAGCCTGAACCAGCGCCTGGCTAAGCTGGCCGAGCAAGAGCGGCGCTTAAACGACCGGATGGAGCAGTTGGAGAGTTTCTATCTCAAGAAATTCAACGCCATGGATGCGCTGGTGGCCCAGTTCAAAAGCACCTCGGATTATCTAAGCCAGCAGCTTGAGGCACTAAAACCCAAAACCGACGACAAGTAGCTGACCGTCTATATAGAGATTGGAGGAGATTTGATCATGTATGCCGCAGGCAATACAGCTTTGAAGCAGTATCAGCAAACCGGCATCGAGAGCCGAATCGAGGATGCCGACGGCCACCAACTGGTGCAGATGTTGTTCGACGGGGCTTTAGAGCGGGTCAGCGCCGCGCGGGCTGCCCTGGAGGCGGGTAACCTGACGCGTAAGGGGGAGTTGATCGGCAAAGCGGTCACTATCCTGGGCGGTTTGCGCGAAACTTTGGACCTAAAGGCGGGCGGCGAGCTGGCGGCCAATCTGGATTATCTGTACGGCTACATGCAGAAAAGGCTCCTGGAAGCCCACCTGAAGAACCGACTGGAAGGGTTGGAGGAAGTGATCAATCTGCTGCGTCCGTTGGCGCAGGCCTGGCGCACCATCCCCCAAGCGGTCCGCCAGGCCTACCGTCAAGGGGCGATTAAAGCGACTTGAGCTTGGATTCGATTGTTAGGAGGCCAGGCCATGAAGATAGACTTAGCTTTCCATCATTATCTGACCACCTTAACTTCCACGGGCAGGTCGGTGGCAGGGGAGGCGCGGAAGGCAGAGGTGGCTCGGCCGGATGGGGGAAAAGTCATGCCGGCGCGGCGGGCCGAACCCTGGGAGATCGAGCAGGCGATCCAAGAGATCAACGACTACATGCAGTTGGTCAGGCGGAACCTCGAGTTTTCGGTGGACAAGGACACCCAGCGCGTGGTGGTGAAAGTGATCGACGCCGAAAGCGGCGAGGTGGTGCGCCAAATTCCGCCGGCCGCCGTACTGGAGCTGGCAAAGTACTTAAGAGAAAGAGAAAACAAAGGCTTGTTGCTCGTCCAGCGCGCTTGATAGAGGTCGGTGTTATGGAGAGGCTCGAATCCTTACTGAAAATTACTGAGATCATGCGCACCGCTGCGGCCAGCGGAGAGTTAGAAAAAGTGGCGCAGCTTATGGTGGAGCGGGACGAATTGTTAGGCGACGTCGCCGGGCAGGATACACCCAGCCTAAAGTTGCGCGAAACCTTAACTCGGCTCATGGCGTTGGATCGTGAGATCGTCGGATTCCTGGAGCAGGCAAAAGCGGCGGCTGCCGCGGAACTGCGTCGACTCCATGCCGGACAACGGGCACGGCAGGCTTATGTGGCCAATCGGTGAGCGGGATGGGTTTGCATGATCCGGCACTAGCGCGGATCGCCGCCCTCAATCAGGACCTTTTGGTATCTGCCCGGCGGGGGGATTGGCAACGGGTGCAGGCCTTGGAAAAGGCGCGGCGCATCATTGTCCAGGACCTCCTTAAAGGCAAACTGAACCCCACCGATCCATGCCTGATCAGGTGTATCCAGGAGATCGTCCAGGTGGACCGGGAAATCGTCAGGTTGAGCCTGGTTAAGCGCCAGCCAGCCCCGACCGATGCGCTTAGATCCTGTGTAGGATGATCTCCAGTACCAGCTTGCTTCCGAAATAAGCTAGCGCCAGGGCTGCGAATCCCCCTAAAGTCCAGCGAATCGCGGTCCGTCCCCGCCAGCCGAAGGTCCGGCGACCCCACAACAGCACCCCGAATATCAGCCAGGAAAGGATCGACAGCACAGTCTTGTGGACCAGATGTTGAGCGAACAGATTCTCCACGAACAAAAATCCGCTGGCCAAGGACAGACTGAGCAGCACGAATCCTACTCCGATCATTTGAAACAGTAACGCTTCCATGGTCTGCAGCGGCGGCAGGGAGCGCACGAACCAGTTGGCCCGTTTGCGATGCAACTGAAAGTCTTGGCAGGCCAGGAGAAGAGCCTGCAGGGCGGCGATGTTGAGCAGACTAAACGCGAGGATGGACACCAGGATGTGAGCTTGCATTGCGGCGCTAAGATCGGTCAGGACATGCACTTCGACCGGGAAAACCAGTCTAAGAACGAGCGTGACCGCGGCCAGGGGCAATACCGCCACCCCCAGTTTGTCCACCGGCTTGTCGATCGTCGCGAGCAAAAACAGCAGGACGACCATCAAGCTGACCAGGGCGGCGGTATTGAAAAAGCTCAGGTCGACCCCAGCGGGTGTGACCATCAGCCCGACCAGGGCGATGCAATGCAGTATTATGCCTGCCCAGGCTGTCCCGAGCCGCACCGGACGCGGGGGAGCGTGGCCACCTCTTTCCGGACGGCGCAGCAGCAGGGCGGTAGCGATCGCGTAAAGGACGATGGCGAGGATGGCGGATGGGTAAGTGGCAATCAACAAAACTTCCCTCTTGACCTGAGTCTGGCATAATGTAAGGCTGATATGCAGCGGCCGATAGCGCTCCCATATTGTATTGCAGGTGATAGCGCAAAATGTTTGATAATCTCTCTGAACGGTTAACCCAGACCTTCAAAAAAATCCGCGGCCAGGGCCGGCTCACCGAGGACAACATCAAAGATACTCTGCGCGAGGTGCGGATGGCCCTGCTGGAGGCTGACGTCGCCTTGCCGGTGGTCAAGGCTTTCATCGATCGGGTCAAGGATCGGGCGCTGGGCCGAGAAGTCCAAGCGAGCCTGACGCCGGGGCAGGCGTTGGTCAAGATCGTTCACCAGGAACTCATCGCGGTGATGGGTGGGGCTAGCTGTGGTCTGGATCTTGCTACTCAGCCGCCGGCGGTGATTCTGATGGCCGGTCTGCAGGGATCGGGGAAGACCACCACCGTGGCTAAACTGGGGCGTTGGCTCAAGGAGCGCCAGAAAAAGAAGGTCGCCTTGGTCAGCACCGACGTTTATCGTCCGGCTGCCATCGATCAACTTAAGATTCTGGCCGAGGAGATCGAAGTCGAATTCATCCCTTCCTCTCCTGAGGAGGATCCGGTGGGGATTGCCAAACGGGCAATCGATCACGCCAAAAAGCGCCTTTTGGATGTCATCATCATCGACACGGCCGGTCGCCTGCACATCGACGCCGATATGATGGCCGAGATTCAGACTATCCACGCCGCGGTCAATCCCATCGAGACCCTATTCGTGGTGGATAGCATGACCGGTCAGGACGCGGTCAATACTGCCAAGGCTTTTCACGACGCGCTGCCGCTGACTGGGGTGGTGCTGACCAAGGCGGATGGAGATGCCCGCGGTGGAGCGGCGTTGTCGATCCGCCACATCACCGGAAAGCCCATCAAGTTCATCGGTATCGGCGAGAAGACCGATGCCCTGGAATTGTTCCATCCCGACCGGATTGCCTCCAGGATCTTGGGGATGGGGGACGTGCTCAGCCTGATCGAGGAGGTCGAACGCAAGATCGACCGGCAAAAGGCGGAAAAGCTGGTAAGCAAGCTTAAGAAGGGTAAAGGCTTCGATCTGGAAGACCTGCGCGATCAACTGATCCAGCTCAACCGGATGGGCGGTATTTCCAAGCTTCTGGACAAGTTGCCTGGCCTGGGGGAGATGCCCAAAAACGTCAAAGAGGGCATCGACGACCGCGAGATCGATCGCCAGATCGCCATCATCAGCTCCATGACGCCCCACGAGCGCCGTTTCCCGGCGGTCATCAACAACTCGCGCAAGCGTAGGATCGCTAATGGTGCCGGGGTTCAGATCCAAGACGTCAACCGGCTGCTCAAGCAGTACACCCAGATGGAAAAGATGATGAAGAAAATGAAAAAGCTGAAAGGCTTTGGCAAAGGCTTTGCAGGGATGCCGAAACTGCCGTTTTGAAGGAGCAAGCTTTGACCCAACTGATCGATCGTTTCGGCCGCCGCATCAGTTATCTGCGTATCTCCATCACCGACCGCTGCGATCTGCGCTGTTTGTATTGTATGGCTGAGGAGATGGTCTTCCTGCCGCGGGCGCAGATTCTCACCTTGGAGGAAATTTATACCCTTGCGGCAGCATTTGTAGAGCTTGGGGTGGAGAAAATCCGCATCACTGGCGGTGAGCCCCTGGTGCGGCGTGGCGCCTTGGATCTGATCGAACGGATCGGGCGCCTGCCGCTCAAGGAGTTGGTGCTCACCACCAACGGCATGCGCCTTGCCGAGTGCGCCGAAAGGCTCGCGGCAGGCGGGGTGAAGCGGGTCAATATCAGCCTCGACAGCCTCAAACCGGAGCGCTTCCGGCGCTTGACCCGGGTTGGGGAATTGAACTGCGTTCTGGCAGGGATCGAAGCTGCCCGCCGGGCAGGGTTCGCCAAGATTAAGCTCAATTGCGTGGTGATGAAGGGCTACAATCACGATGAGGTCATCGATCTGGTCCGCTTTGCCGTCGCCAAGGGGCTGGACATCAGCTTCATCGAGGAAATGCCTTTGGGGGTGATAAAGGAACACGATCGGGTGGCGGTGTTTTATTCGTCCGATCAGGTACGCGCCGATTTGGAGCAAGAGTTCCAGCTGCTGCCGACTGCCGAGCGCACGGGGGGACCTGCGCGCTATTTCAAGGTGGTCGGAAGCGATAGCCGGGTTGGCTTCATCTCCCCCCACAGCCATAATTTCTGCGCCGACTGCAACCGGGTGCGGCTGACCGTCGAGGGGCGGTTGCTCCTTTGTCTCGGCAACGAGCACTCGGTAGATTTGAAAAAGGTGCTGCGCCACTATCCGGGCGATGAGGCCAAATTGCGCCAGGCAATCGTTTCTGCTATGGCGATCAAGCCGGAAAGACACCATTTCGATTTGCACGAACGCCCCGTTATTCTCCGCCACATGAATGCGACGGGGGGGTGATCTATGCTTTTGGTTTGGGAGGTTGTGTGACCCAGAATCTTGATTTGCGCAGGCTGCCCGGTATGCCGCTGTTTCAGGATCCCGACCCGGAAGAGACCCAGGAGTGGATCGAGTCCCTGGAAGCGGTGATCCAGGCCCAGGGACCGCAGCGGGCCCATTATCTGGTAGAGCGTTTGATCGACAAGGCGCGTCGCTCGGGCATCAACATCCCGTTTTCCGCCACCACCGCTTACATCAATACCATCCCGCCGCACCTGGAAAAGCGCTGCCCCGGAGATATGGCCATCGAACGCCGGATCCGCTCCTATGTGCGTTGGAACGCCATGGCTATGGTGGTGCAGGCCAATCGCAAATCCACCGAATACGGCGGCCACATCGCTACCTTCGCTTCGGCGGCAACCTTGTACGAGGTGGGGTTCAATCACTTTTTCCGCGCCCCTACCCAGGATTTTGGCGGCGACCTGGTGTACTTCCAGGGGCATGCCTCGCCGGGAATTTACGCCCGTGCTTTCCTCGAGGGGCGTTTGACTGAGGAACATCTGCACAATTTCCGCGCCGAAGTGACGGGTAGGGGGTTGTCTTCCTATCCCCATCCCTGGTTGATGCCGGATTTCTGGCAATTTCCTACTGTCTCCATGGGGCTTGGGCCTTTGATGGCTATCTATCAGGCGCGCTTCATGCGCTATCTGCACGACCGAGGGTTGTTGGACACCTCAGGGCGCAAGGTTTGGTGCTTTGTCGGCGACGGCGAGATGGATGAACCCGAGTCGATCGGCGGCTTGTCGCTAGCGGGTCGGGAATGCCTGGACAATCTGATTTTTGTGGTCAACTGCAACCTGCAGCGCTTGGACGGGCCAGTGCGCGGCGACGGTAAGATCATCCAGGAGTTGGAAGGTTTATTCCGCGGGGCCGGTTGGAACGTGATCAAGGTGATCTGGGGTTCGCGCTGGGATCCTTTGCTCGCCCAGGACACCAAGGGGCTGCTCAAAAAGCGCATGGAGGAGGCGGTAGACGGCGAGTACCAGACCTACAAGGCCAAGGACGGAGCCTATGTGCGCAAGCATTTCTTCGGCAGATACCCAGAGCTTTTGGAGATGGTCGCCCATATGTCGGACGAGGAGATCTTCCGCCTCAACCGCGGTGGCCACGATCCGCAGAAAATCTATGCCGCCTATGCCGCGGCGGTGGAACACATTGGCCAGCCAACGGTGATCTTGGCCAAGACGATCAAAGGATATGGCATGGGGGAGGCTGGCGAGGGCCGGATGGATGCCCATCAGCAGAAGAAGCTGGAGGAAAAAGCCCTGAAAGAATTTCGCGACCGCTTCGACATCCCTATCCCGGATGACAAGCTGGCCGAGGCGCCTTTCTACAAGCTGCCGGCGGATAGTCCCGAAATGGAATACCTCCACGAACGCCGCCGCGCCCTTGGCGGCTATCTTCCTCAGCGCCGGCGCCAAGCCAGTAAGACCTTGCCGCTTCCGGATTCCCAAGCGTTCGATTTCGCTCTCCAGGGAAGCGGTGATCGGGAGATGTCCACCACCATGATGTTCGTCCGCATCCTGGCAGGTCTTATGCGCGATCGGCGGTTCGGCAGGTACGTGGTGCCGATCGTCCCCGATGAAGCCCGGACTTTTGGGATGGAGGGGTTGTTTCGCCAGTATAGTATCTATTCGCACGTAGGCCAGCTCTATGAACCAGAGGATGCAGGTGAGATCGCCTATTATCGCGAGGATCAAAAAGGTCAACTTCTGGAAGAGGGCATCACCGAGGCCGGTGCGATGAGCGAGTGGATCGCCGCGGCCACCTCTTACAGCAATCACGACCTGCCGATGGTGCCGTTTTACATCTACTATTCGATGTTCGGCTATCAGCGCGTGGGCGACTTATGCTGGGCGGCGGGGGACATGCAGGGGCGCGGATTTTTGCTGGGCGGAACCTCAGGCCGAACCACCCTGGCCGGGGAGGGATTGCAGCATCAAGACGGGCACAACCTGTTGTTTTTCTCGGCGGTGCCCAACTGTGTGGCTTATGATCCATGTTTTGGTTATGAGTTGGCGGTCATCATCCGTGACGGCCTGCGCCGGATGCTGGAGAATGGCGAAAACGTTTATTATTACCTGACCGTGATGAACGAAAACTATCCTCATCCACCGCTGCCGGAGGGCGTTGAGGAAGGCATCCTCAAGGGAATGTACCGGTTCGCAGGGACTACAGACGCCCAGGTGCAGTTGCTCGGCAGCGGCACGATCTTGCGCGAGGTGATTGCCGCCGCCGAGTTGCTTAAGGAGGATTTCGGGATTGCCGCTGCGGTTTGGAGCGTAACCAGCTTTTCCGAACTCCACCGCGACGGCATGACCTGTGAACGCTGGAGCCTGCGTCATCCCGGTGCTAAGCCCAAGCAGTCTTACGTCGCTGTCTGTCTGGAACCCACCCAGGGGCCGGTGGTGGCGGCGACCGACTACCTCCGTATCCACGCCGAGCAAATCCGACGGTTCGTGCCGCGTCCCTATTATGTCTTGGGAACCGATGGTTTCGGACGCAGCGATGTGCGCAGGACCCTAAGGCAGTTCTTTGAGGTGGATAGGCATACGGTGGCAATGACAGCGCTCAAGGCGTTGGCCGATGCAAGCAGCGTACCGGTAAGCTTAGTCAAGGAAGCAATCGTAAGATATGGGATTGATCCAGACAAACCCGCGCCGTGGACGGTATAAGCAGGTTCGGATAAATAATTCTGAGCAAAAAATAACAGGGTGAAAGGGTGACGGTAAAGGAAATATGCGTCCCACCGCTGGGTGACGTGGAGGTCGTAGATGTCATTGAGGTGTTGGTCAAACCGGGGGATCAGATCGAGCAAGAGTCCCCTCTGATCACGCTGGAAAGCGACAAGGCTTCTATGGATATGCCCTCCCCGGAGGGGGGGCAGGTCAAGGAAGTGCTGGTCAAGGTGGGGGACAAAGTCAAAGAGGGCGTCCCTGTCGTGCGTCTGGAAGTGCCGGAAGCTGCCGCTTCCAAGGCAGCGCCTGAACCTGCCACCCCCGCGCAGCCGGAGGCTGCGCTTAAAGCCCCTGTGCCTACCCAGACCGCACGACTCAAACTCGTCCCGGAGCCGGTGCCGGCAGCCATGGCACAAGTGCCTCCTTATGCCAGTCCATCGGTGCGCAGGTTCGCCCGCAAGCTGGGGGTGGACTTAAGCCAGCTCAAAGGGAGCGGCCCCAAGGCCAGAATTTTGCGCGAGGACGTGGAAGGTTTCGTCAAGGAGCGCCTTCAGGGTACCCTAGCTGGTGCCGGTATAGAGATTCCCCCGGTGCCCGAGGTCGACTTCGCCAAATTCGGCCCGGTGGAGACGATATCCTTATCGCGCATCAAGCGCCTGACCGGCCCGCATCTTAAGCGCGCTTGGCTCAACGCGCCCCAAGTAGCCCAGCATCACGAAGTGGACATCACAGGGCTTGAGGAATTTCGCCACAATCTAAAACAGGAAGCTGAAGCCAGGGGGGTCAAGCTGACACCGCTGGCGTTCGTGCTCAAGGTCCTGGCGAGGCTGCTCGGGGAATTTCCCACCTTCAATGCCTCGCTGGCCCCGGATGGGCAAAGCCTGATTCTCAAGCGTTATTTCCACATCGGTGTGGCGGTGGCCACCCCAGAGGGGCTGGTCGTCCCAGTCATCCGTGACGTGGACCGAAAGGGCGTGTGGGCATTGGCAGAAGAAGTGGCGGAGGTCAGTGCGCGTGCCCGAGCCGGCAAGCTCAAGCCGGATGAGCTTCAGGGTGGATGTTTTTCCGTTTCCAGCCTTGGGGGGATCGGCGGGGGCTTTTTCACGCCGATCGTCAACGTACCGGAAGTGGCCATTCTTGGAATTTCCCGGGCTCGCATGCGGCCGGTGTGGGACGGCGGTCAATTTGTACCCAGATTGATGTTGCCCGTTTCTCTCTCCTATGATCATCGGGTGATCGACGGTGCCGAGGGAGCGCAATTTGTGGTCCGGTTCGGGGAGCTTTTGGGGGATTTGCGGCGCTTGGTTTTATAGGGGGGAACGGATGGCGATCGAAACCGAGGTGTTGGTCTTGGGGGGTGGCCCCGGTGGTTACACGGCAGCCTTCCGGGCCGCCGATTTGGGCAAGCGCGTGACCCTGGTGGAGCGGTACCCGGTCCTGGGAGGCGTGTGTTTGAATGTCGGTTGCATTCCTTCCAAAGCGCTGCTGCATCTGGCTCAAATAGTCTACGAAGCGCGCGAGTGTGCCGCCAAGGGCATCAAATTCGGCGAGCCGGAAATCGACCTGGACCGGATTCGCCAGTGGACTGAGCGGGTAGTCAAGACCTTAACCACCGGCCTTACAGGTCTGGCCAAACAGCGCCACGTCCAGGTGGTGCAAGGGGTAGGTCGGTTCGTCTCCGATCATGCGCTGGAAGTGAAAACTCCTCAAGGTGGCGAAAAGATCACCTTTGAGCACGCGATCATCGCTGCCGGATCCAGGCCGGTGAAGTTGCCTGGTTGGCCGGAAGATCCCCGGATCATGGATTCGACCGCAGCGCTGGCATTGGAGGAGATTCCAGAATCCCTGCTGGTAGTGGGCGGTGGCGTGATCGGACTGGAGATGGCCTGTGTCTATCACGCTTTAGGAGCCAAGATCAGCGTGGTGGAACTTGCCGATCAATTGCTTCCTGGAGTTGACCCGGATTTGATCAAACCGCTCCATCAGACCATCGCCAAGCGCTATGAAGCCATCTGGCTGAGCAGCCAAGTGACCGGCGTTCAGGCAACCGAACGGGGATTGGAGGTCAGTTTCGAAGGTCCCAAAGTACCTGAGCGCCAGGTCTTTGACCGCATTCTGGTGGCGGTGGGTAGGCAGCCGAACAGCGATCTTTTAAATCTGGATGCGGCTAAGATCGCCACCGACGAGCGCGGTTTCATTCCAGTGGATGCCCAGCAGCGTACTAAGGTACCGCACATTTTTGCCATTGGCGACATCGTCAAGGGTCCCATGCTGGCCCACAAGGCAACTCATGAAGGCAGGGTGGCGGCTGAAGTCGTCTGTGGGCTGCCGTCGGCTTTTCAGGCATTGGCCATCCCGTCGGTGGCCTATACCGACCCGGAAGTGGCCTGGATGGGAAAAAGCGAAGCACAGTTGGAGGCTGAGGGGATCGAGTACGATAAGGGCATCTTCCCCTGGGCAGCCAGCGGCAGGGCTCTTGGGATGGGGCGGCGCGAGGGGTTGACCAAACTGTTGAGTGACCGCAGAACTAAGCGGATTCTGGGCGCTGGCATCGTCGGTCCGCACGCCGGCGAGCTGATCGCCGAAACGGTACTGACGCTGGAGATGGGGGCCGATGCCGAAGACCTTGCCCTGACCATTCATCCCCACCCGACCCTGTCGGAAACCATCGCATTTGCTGCCGAGATCATTGACGGATCGATCACTGACCTTTACCTTGGCAGGAAAGCCTGAAGGAAAACCTGGTTGTGGAAACAGTCGAATTGTGTTGCAAGCGCTTCGGCGAGGAGGGTCCCCCGTTAGTGATCCTGCATGGCTTGTTCGGCGCCGGGCGCAATTGGTACTCCCTAGCTCAACGGCTCTCGGGCGAGTTCCGGGTGTATGTGCCGGATCTGCGCGGTCACGGCGAGTCGCCCAAGACAACCCCGCTGGATTATCCGCACATGGCGGCGGATCTGGCAGCCTTGCTGGTCAGGGAGGGGTTGGAATCGGCTGACTTTGTGGGCCACAGCATGGGCGGCAAGGTGGCGATGACGCTGGCTTTGACCCGCGCCGAAGCGGTCACCAAGCTGGTGGTGGTGGATATCGCGCCAGTTCAATATCTCCATAGTTTCGATTACGTCATCGAAGCCCTGAAATCGCTGCCACTGGCGAGGCTTACCAGCCGCCGTGAAGCGGACGAATGGTTGGCACCACGGATTGAGAATCCGAGTGTGCGCCAGTTCCTGCTGCAGAACTTAGTGGTCGATAACAGCCACTACCAATGGCGGATCGATCTGGATCTTCTCGCCTCTGCCCTACCGGCTATCACCGGTTTCCCCTTGGGTCCTGAAATCCGGCCTTTTCCGGGGCCGACCCTGTTTGTAGGCGGGGGGCTTTCCGAATACATCAAACCCCAGTACCATCAAGCGATCCGGACTTTATTCCCCAACGCCCGGATCAAGACCATCGAGCACGCCGGTCACTGGGTGCACATCGACCAGCCCGATTGCTTTGAGGCGACCGTACGCTGTTTTCTGCGCGGGCAGGAGGGATGTTAACCGCTGGCCCCGTTTCCAGCAGCGTGCGGACCAACCGAAGATCGTCCTCGGTATCTACGTCAATGGCAGCCTCAGGATAAGGCAGGATAACGAAATTCACCTTCAATCCGAGTTTTTTCTCCACCCGCCGGGCAAGCTCTTGGGTACTCAGGCGGCCAAGCAGGTAATCCACCAGGGCCGGCGCACCTAAAGCCAAGACTAGGCGCCAGGGACGTTTGCGCTCCTGTTCCAGCTGACGCCACAACTCAACCAGGCGGCGGCCTTGGGGAGTGAGGAAGGCGAACAGGTTGCAAGTGCAGAACGACCCGTCGGCAAATTTCAATAAGGTGCGCCGGACCTTTGGATAGCGTGCGGCGACTGCCGGATATGGAACCAGTCCTACCGCAACGTCACCCCCTAAAGCAATCGCTTGGTGGCAGAAGTCCTCGAAGATCCGGGGGGCGGGGAAGGCGATGTCGGCAGTGGTCAAAAGGACAAGTCGATTCTCTGGGATGCGGGAGAGTCCCGCCAGTGCGCTAAGGCTCGGGGAGGGCTTGGGGGCAATCCATTCCAGCCAGGGAGGTTTGAGCAAGGATACGATGGGATGGTTGGCCAGGATTTCCCAAGCAGGTCCCAAAAGCAGGCAGCGGGCTATGGTTGGGCATTGTTCCAATGCTTTAATGACCCGCACCAGCATGGGATCGCCTTCGATCAGCGCCAAGCTCTTGCAGGGTACGCCAGCAGCTTGGGCCACCGGGTTGTGGCCTTCACGATCGGCGGCCAGAAGGAGGCAATCGAATTTTGGCATTGCGTTCATAGCAATGGTTTCTCGTAAATTCGGTAGCGTTTGTACACTTTAGCGCCTAAGCTTTCGACCACGCCGCGCATCCTGAGATTGTCCTCTAGAATCCAGGACAGCTCGACCCGCTTGATGCTTTTGGCAAGGAGGGACTCGCGCAGCGCTTCGATCAAGCGGTAAGCGATGGCGGCGCCGAGGAGATTCTGCCGATAGCGGCGCACAATCCCCATCAGCATGACCCGGGCGGTGTCGGGATAAGCCATCTTCCAGCGCCATAGCAGCCTGACCCAATTAAAGGGCAGCAGGCGACCGTCCAGACCGCGCAGCAGTTGATTTAGATCCGGCATGGCGACGATCATGCCCACGGCCATGCCATCGATTTCGGCAATCTGGACGAAATCGTCCTCGATGACCAAGCTTAAGGTTTTGGCCAACTCAGTAAACTCGGCCTGAGTAAAGGGAACAAAGCCCCAATTGTCTGCCCAGGCATCGTTGAAAATGTTGCGCAAAAGCTCGAATTCCTGGAGCAAGCGGGTACGGTACAGCGGTCTGATCGCAATTTCTTCGGCAGCTTTGGCGGCCAGTCTGACCGCGGCCTTAGGAGGGGTAGTATCGGCCTCCAGAAGGTAGGCGAGCAGGTCCTGGACTTTATGGTAATTCAGTTGTTCCAATCGGCTGGCGTAATAAGGTGGGTTATAAGGCATCATGACTAGCGGGGCTTGATCGAATCCTTCCACCAGCAGACCGCATTCGTGATTGATGGAGAGGTTGTATGGCCCTTGAACTGCTTCCATCCCCTGCGCCTTAAGCCAGCTTTCGGCCTGAGCTAGCAAACCTGCAAATACCTCTGCCTCATCGACTGCCTCCAACATGCCGAAAAACCCTACCTGCCGGCCATGTTGGCGCAGATACAATCGGTCGATTTGGGCGCTGATGCGACCTACCGGTTTGCTTTCCTGCCAGGCGATCCAGCCTTGCCATTGAGCGTGGGCAAAATAAGGATTTTTGCGCGAGAGGTGCAGGCGCCGCTCTAATCGCAATGGGGGAATCCATTGAGGGACGCTGGCATAAATGCGCCAAGGAACTTGAATGAATTCCTTAAGATTTTGGATATGGGTGACCGGAGTGAGCGTGATCGTCGAAGTCATCAGAAACTGAACTGTTGCATCGTTGCCTTGAAGATACAGTTGATTGTTAATTGGCAACAAGCTATGCTTAAATCCAAGAAGGCTTAAGCCGGATAGCCAGTCCTGGTAGTGCTAGATCCCATGCTTGTCTATGGATTGGTGGAGATGCTATGATGTTTTTTGGTCATAGATTAACTTGCTTTCGCGCAAAAGCAACTAAAAAGGGAACGGTTTCCCACGCTGCTGACCTTCAGCCTGTTGTTTGGAACTAGCCTTAGGGATTAAAAGATTGTTAAGGGGAGAGGCTCTTGGGTGCTCAAGCTACGCCAACTGAAAATACGCTGCCGCTTCGGCGCGCTGATTTCAGCACGCTTGCAGAAGCGCTAGATTATGCCGCATTGGGCCAGACTGGGTGTAACTTTTACACCGGCAGAGGGGAGTTGGTGGATGCCCTGCCGTATGCCGAATTACGCCGGCAGGCGCTCGATCTGGCGCAACGACTGGCCGGATTGGACCTGCCCCGCGAGTCACGCGTTGCCTTGGTCGCCGAGACTACACCAGAGTTTATTTGCTTTTTCTTTGCCTGTCAATACGCCGGGCTGGTGCCGGTGCCGTTGCCCATCCCGTTCAGTCTCGGCAGCCATCAAGCCTATGTGCGCCAGCTCAAAGCCATGCTTCAGAGCTGTCGCCCCAGCATCGCTATGGCCCCGGAGAATTTCGTCTCTTTCCTGGCCGAAGCAGCCGAAGGGTTGGGTATCGAATACTTCGGCTCACCGCAAGATTTCCGTCGGTTAGCCTTAGCGCAGACTGTGCCTGTCCCGCTTCAGCCCCATGAACTGGCCTACCTGCAGTACACTTCCGGCAGCACCCGTTTCCCGCGCGGAGTGATGATCAAACAAGCGGCAGTGATGGACAACCTGGCGGGTATCGCCCAGTACGGGGTCGACTTGCGCCCTGGCGATCGAGCGGTTTCCTGGCTTCCGTTTTACCATGACATGGGGTTGGTCGGCTTGATGCTGACCCCGATCGCCTCCCAGGTATCGGTCGATTATCTGGGAACCCAGGAATTTGCCATGCGTCCCCGGCAGTGGCTAGCGCTGATCTCGAAACACAAGGCGACCATTTCTTTCGGCCCGCCGTTCGGTTATGAGCTGTGCCAGCGCCGCCTGCGGCCAGGGGAGGCTGCCAAGTTCGATCTGAGCACCTGGCGCGTTGCCGGGGTAGGGGCAGAGATGATTCGCACCGATAGCCTGCGCGAATTTGCCCGAGCACTGGCACCTGCCGGCTTTAGGGAAGAGGCATTTTTGCCTTGCTACGGGATGGCAGAATGTTCGCTTGCAGTCACCTTCGCCCCCTTAGGTCAGGGATTGAGGGTGGATCGAGTCGATGCTGAGCGTTTGGCGGTGGAGGCTCGGGCCGTTCCGGCCCCTTCGGGGCAGGGGAGGGTCAACGAATTCGTCGACTGCGGACGGCTTTTGCCAGGATTTGAACTTAAAATTCTGGATAGCGAAGGCAGGGAAGTTGCGGAACGAGAAATAGGAGTTGTCTATTTGCGTGGTCCCAGCGTCATGTCGGGGTATTTTGAGGATCGGGGCAGCACGCGGGAAGCTCTGTCGGGAAATGGCTGGCTCAACACCGGGGATCTTGGTTACCGGGTTGGCGATCGCCTTTACCTGACCGGGCGGGCGAAGGATCTGATCATCGTCAACGGGCGCAACATTTGGCCGCAGGATCTGGAGTATCTGGCCCAACAGCAACCGGAGGTGCGTCCTGGGGATGCCCTGGCCTTCGGGGTGCCTGGCCCTGACGGCGGCGATCTGACCGTGATCGTGGTACAATGCCGCGAGACCGATGATGCCAAGCGCGCCGATCTGATCGCGCGGATCCGCTCCCAGGTACAGGCGGAGATCGGGGTCGATTGCATTGTGGAGCTGGTCCCCCTGCATACCTTACCGCGCACCTCTTCAGGCAAACTGTCCCGTTCGAAGGCCAGGCAGAATTTTATCGCCACCCACGATTTTGCCCATCCCCATGCCCAGGGGCGGCGGGCGGCAGGCTGAACCTCGCAGGTGTCGTCGGCAGGACTGCGTTCACCCCTGATCGCCCTGACCGGAGCCACCGGTTTCATTGGTGCCCGTATCGCCCGCCATCTGACCCGCCAGGGTTTTAGGGTGCGCGCTTTGGTAAGATCGGGATCAGAGCCACGCCTCCCCCATGATGTTCCAGTTGAGATCTGTCCTGGCTCGCTTTCGAATCCAACAGCATTGGCGCAGCTTCTGGATGGGGCCTGTGGCATCGTGCATTGCGCCGGCCTGGTTAGGGGTTGGACTCAGGCCCAATTCGATGCCGTCAACGTCGCTGGCACCGAACGCTTGGTCAACTTGGCCGTGCGCCAGCCCAAACCGCCACGGCTGGTTTTGATCTCCTCCCTAGCTGCCCGGCAGCCGCAATTGTCCCCTTATGCCTTGAGCAAATACCGCGCTGAACAGGTGGTGGCAGAGTTGGGCGATGCGCTGTCCTGGCTGATCCTCAGACCGCCGGCGGTCTACGGTCCAGGAGACCGCCAGTTGCTGCCGCTGCTTACAGCGCTGGCGAAAGGCTTTTTGCCGATCCTGGGCCCGCAGGACGGGCGTTTTTCCCTGCTGTTCGTCGATGATTTGGCCCGTGCGGTGGAGAAGGCATTGGCTCATCCTGAGGTGGCAGCGCAGGTATTTGAACTACATGATGGTAAACTTGAAGGTTACGGATGGGACGAAGTGCACGCTATCGCCGAAGCATTCCGTGGCGGGGCGGTCGTGCGTCTGCCACTGCCAGAGTGGGGGCTGCGCGCGTTGGCGCAGTTTGCGGCTACAACTTCCCAGTTGGTTGGCCGGGCTCCGATGTTGACACCAGCAAAGGTCAATGAGCTGCGCCACCCGAATTGGGTATGCGACAATAGCGCCATCAGCCGGGCCATCGATTGGCAGCCTGAAATCCAGTTTGCGGCTGGCCTGCGTCTGACCTTGGGTGATTCGAAATTAACCCGCTTAAGTCCAGTAAAGTAAGATGAAAGCTTATCAGGAAATTTTGACTGAATTGACCGCTGCCATCCGTTCTTTAGTCCCCAATGCGGAGGTGCTAGATGAGGATACCGAGTTAGTGGGAAATCTGGGCCTTGATTCCATGAGGGTGATGAATCTGCTCCAAGAAATCGAAGATCGATTTGACGTTTCCATCCCTTTGAATGTGCTCCCCGATGTGCGCACTGTCGGGGATCTGGCGGATAAAATCCAGCAATTGCTGCAAGACCAATGACTCTACTGGATAAGTTCAAACCGCTCCAAGAAGCGCGGGATAGGCTCAAAGCCTTGGGAGCCGATCCTTTCAGCGTGACCGTGGACAAGATCCTGTCGCCTACCGAGGCGATCGTGGGCGGCAAGCAGGTGATTCTGGCGGGAACCAACAACTACTTGGGGCTAACCTTTCACCCAGAGTGCATCGCTGCCGCCGCAAAGGCCCTGCGGGAAGGAGGTTGCGGCACGACCGGTTCGCGCATGGCGAATGGGAACTATGCCGATCATCAGGCATTGGAGCGGGAATTTGCCGAGTTCTATCGCAAGCCCTACGCAGTAGTGTTTTCCACCGGTTATTTGGCCAATCTGGCCCTCCTGTCCACCTTGCCGGGGGCAGATGACGTGATCCTGCTCGATGCCGATTGCCATGCCAGCATCTATGACGGTTGCCGCATGAGCCAGGCTGAGATCATCCGTTTTCGGCACAATGATGTGGACGACTTGGCCAAGCGCTTGCGCCGCCTCAAGGAACGGGCCACCCGGACCCTAATCGTGGTGGAGGGGATCTACAGCATGCTCGGGGATATGGCGCCGCTTAGGGAGATCGCCGCGCTCAAACAGGAGCACGGGGCGTATCTGTTGGTGGACGAGGCGCACTCGCTCGGGGTATTGGGAGACCACGGCCGGGGGCTGGTGGAGGCCGAAGGAGTCGAAGATCAGGTAGATTTTGTCGTCGGAACGTTCAGCAAAAGCCTGGGGGCCATCGGCGGTTTCTGCGTCAGCTCCCATCGCGAGCTGGATATTCTGCGCTATGCCGCGCGGCCTTATATTTTCACCGCCTCTTCCTCGCCCGCGTTGATCGCTTCCACGCGGGTGGCGTTGCGTTTGCTGCGTGACGGCAAGGATCTGCGCACCCGCCTTTGGCACAATGCCCGCCGGTTCCATGAGGGCCTTAAAAGCTTGGGCTTTAAGGTGGGCCCTCAGCTAAGTCCAGTGATTCCAATCGTGTTGGGAGAATCCCGCGAGCAGGCGCTGACGATCTGGCACGAATTGCTGGTGCGGGGGGGCTATGTCAACCTGGTCATGCCACCTGCCACGCCTGACCCAAGGTGCCTTCTCCGGTGCAGCATGAGCGCGGCCCACCGGGACGAACAGATCGATAGCTTGCTTGCCATCTTCGCTGAAGTTTTCACCGCGCACGGATTTTCGGCCTGATGCTATGCGCCTGCTGATTCAGTTCATCCAGACCTATCCTTGGCAAAGCACCGTCGTGCTTTTAGCCCTGCTTCTGGCTGGACTGGTGGAGGGAGCCAGCATGACCGCCTTGCTGCCGATCCTGACCACTGCGCTGGAACCGCCGGGTCAGGGGGGTGAGATCTTCCTTAAGGACAAGCAGGGAGGAAGTGCCTATTTATTCCAGGCACTGCGCTGGCTGGATCTTACCCCGACCCTGGGGGTGTTGATCGCGGTATTGGTGACGGGGACGGTACTAAGAAGCGGATTCGTTCTTATTGCCAATAAGTACGTCGGTTACACTATCGCTAAAGTGGCCACCGATTTGCGCTTGAATTTGCTTCAGGCCCTGCTCGCTGCGCGCTGGGCCTTCTATTTGCGCCAGCCGGTGGGAATGCTGGCCAACGCCATGTCGAGCGAGCCGGATCGGGCCTCAAAAGCTTATTTCTTCGGGACTTCCATGTTGGCCGCGGTGATCCAGATGCTGGCCTATATGGGAGTGGCGGCCAGTATTTCCTGGCAGGCGACCCTGGCTTACCTGGGCGGGGCAGCGGTTGTAGTCTATGGGCTCCAATTTTTCGTGCGCATGGCGCGCAAGGCGGGCAAGCGTCAAACCCGGGGATTGAAAGCCTTGCTCAGCCAGCTGACCGATTGTTTGCAGTCGGTCAAGCCGCTCAAGGCCATGGGACGCGAGGAGTTGGCCGATCGCGTGATCGCGGCCGAAAGCTTGCGCTTGAACAAAGCGCTCGAACGGGAAGTTCTGAGCAAGGAAGCGCTCAAAGCGGTGCAAGGGCCGGCATTTGTGATTTTGATGGCGGCCGGTTTTTACGTCGGCCTGGTCCAATGGCGCATGCCGGCGACCGAGATCATGGTGCTGCTGTTGCTGCTCAGCCGGGTGATGAACGGCATGGGCAAGGTACAGCAAATGCTCCAGAACATGGCCACGTGTGAAAGCGCTTATTGGTCTCTGCGCCGGACCATCGATGAGGCCCGTCAGCAGGTGGAGCCAGTCGGGGGGAAGCGGACTGCGACCCTGGAACGGGCGATTGAATTCGAACACGTGGCGTTTGCCTATGGTAGCCAGCCGGTGCTCAAAAACATCTTCTTAACCATCCCTGCGCGCAAATTAACTACCTTAATCGGTTTTTCCGGTGCGGGCAAGACCACTGTCGTCGATCTCATCATCGGTCTATTGCACCCCCAGCGTGGCCGCATCCTGATCGACGGGGTCGACATGGAAGAGATTGACCTGCGCGCCTGGCGGCGGATGATCGGTTATGTCCCCCAGGAGAACCTGCTCTTACACGATACCATTTTTGCCAACGTCACCTTCGGTGATCCCGAGCTGACCGAACAGGATGCCTGGTGGGCACTTCAGGCTGCCGGTGTGTTGGATTTTGTCGCGGCTTTGCCGGAGGGCATCCACACCCTCGTCGGAGAGCGCGGCGCGCGCCTTTCCGGGGGCCAAAGACAGAGGATCATGATCGCCCGGGCCTTAGCCCATCGGCCTAGGCTATTGATTCTGGACGAAGCGACCAGTGCCCTTGATCCAGACAACCAGCGCGCCATCTGCAGGACATTGGCGGAGCTCAAGGGGGAAATCACTATCCTCGCCATTTCCCATCAGCCTATCCTGGTTGAGATCGCCGATGAGGTCTACCGACTCGGCGAGGGTAGCGCCTGGCAAGTCGCCGAACCAAAAACCGCAATTGCGGCCTTGTCCTAATCCAACCGATTACAATCGCAGTTTCTGCACCGGACACCGGACTTGCACCGGCTGGTGGGAGGTCAAAACCACTATTCCGCCGCCTTGCAGATGCTCCTCCAGCAGGGTCTGGACCCAGGCGATGCCGGTTTGGTCCAGGGAGGTGAACGGCTCATCCAGGATCCACAAAGTGGCTTCCTGCAGCAGCAGCCTGGCCAGGGCGATGCGCTGGCGCTGGCCGGCGGACAAGGCCCGGGCCAGGGTTCTCTCGTGACCGCCAAGGCCGGCGCGGATAAGGATCTCATTCAGATCGGAATCCGGCCGGATGCGGTAGAGCCGGCTTGCCAGGGTCAGGTTTTCCAGCGGGGTCAGTTCCCCTTTGACGCCAGGGTGGTGGCCCAGATACGCCAACTCCTTGAGGAACCTATGCCTTTCCCTCTGGATCGGCTGGTCACGCCAGCGGATTTCCCCTGCCGCCGGCGGGCTGAGGCCGCACAGGATCCTGAGCAAGCTCGTTTTGCCGCAGCCGTTGGCCCCTTCGATGTGGAGAAGCTGGCCGCAGGAAAGTTTAAAACTTAGGCCGCTGAACAGCCAACGGTCACCGCGCACGCACTCGAGATTTGCTGCGGTTAGGGTAGGGGCGCCCAGGGAAGCTCTAAGGTTAAGCTGATTCATCACTGTGGGTTTAACTCCAAGCTCACACAGGCGCTGGCAGGCAAAGATTCCTCGTGGGGTGCCGAAAAACGCGCGTGAATATAAATAATACCGGTTGTATACTCAAGCTCTAGTATTCAGCATAAGGAGGGCCAAATCATGAAAAAGCGTTGGTTTGCGGCCGTCCTGGCCGCCATGGTACTGTCTCCTGCGTTCGCGGATGTCAAAGCCGTCGTTGCCTACCGGCAAGGGACGATGAAGTCTTTTGGCGGACACATGGCAGCCCTGAAAGCGATTTTCGCCGACGGGCAAAAGCAATTTTTGCCTTATGCGCTGGCTCACGGCGAGGCGATCGCCGGGCTTGCCAAGTCGATTCCAGATATGTTTCCTCCAGGAAGCGAGTACCGCAAGAGTGCTGCCAAAAAGCAGATCTGGCAGAACTGGGACGATTTCGTCGCCCGGGCTCAGAATTTGGAGCGGCTGGCCCGGGAATTCGTCCAGGCGGCCAAAGCCAACGATGAAGCGGCCATGGGATCGGCGTTCCGGAAAATGGGCCAGGAAGGCTGCAGCAGTTGTCATGAGCGGTATCGCGAAGATTAAACCGAAGGTCTTAGGGGTCTTGGCAGTACTGCTTGCGGGGTCGGCGGTAGCTGCCGAGACTTCGCAGGGAGAAAAATTGTTCGCCATCGGCGGGTGCAGCAACTGCCATACCGCTAAGGACGGTCCAATCTTGGCTGGTGGCGATCCGCTTGAAACTCCGTTCGGGACTTTTTATCCGCCCAACATTACGCCTGACCCTGAAACCGGGATCGGAAACTGGAGCGAGGAAGATTTCATCCGCGCCCTCAGGGAAGGAATCTCGCCCCAGGGCCAACCTTATTATCCAGCCTTTCCGTTCACTTCTTACACCCGCATGACCCTGGCCGACCTCAAAGCCCTCAAGGCTTATCTGGACACCGTTCCAGCGGTCAGACGAAAAACCCCTTCTCATGCCTTGCATTTCCCCTTCAATGTGCGGGCGGGATTATGGGGATGGCGCTGGTTGTTCTTTCGTCCGGAGCGTTTTAAGCCCGATTCCTTTCGTTCAGAGCAATGGAATCGGGGCGCCTATTTGGTGGAGGCGGTAGGTCATTGCGGCGAGTGCCACACCCCGCGCAACTGGTTCGGCGCCCTCGACCGCAGCCGATCCTATGGCGGGGCGATGTTGGGGGAGTTGCGTGCACCGAATATCACCCCTGACCCCGACTACGGCATCGGTGAATGGAGCAAGGCAGACCTTTTATATTTCTTCCAGACCGGGATGAAACCCGATGGCGATACCGCCAGCAGCGAGATGGCCAAGGTGATCCGGAACGGCACTGCCAAGCTGCCCGAGGAAGATCTGCGCGCGATCATCGAATATCTAAAAAGCCTGTCGCCGATTGCGTCTGAGCCATAACCTAAAGCTTGGGATTTTTCCATGCGCCAGGATTTAGGGTATTCTCCATTGGGCTTTAAGGATTGTCATGGCATATCGACTTCCTGACCAGCTGGGGTTTTTGCGTCCGCTGCTGCTGCAGCAGGTCTGCCACCGCCTCCGTGCCGTCAACCGGCCATTCGTCACGCTCAGTTACGCCCAGAGTCTGGACGGCAGCATCGCCCCCGAACCAGGCAAGCCGTGCGCCCTCAGCTGCCATACCTCGCTGGAGATGACCCATGCGCTTCGGGCCTGCCACCAGGCGCTGTTGGTGGGGGTGGAGACAGTTTTGGCCGACGATCCCCGTCTGAACGTGCGTTATGTGGAAGGCGACGACCCCCGCCCGGTGATACTCGACAGCCGCTTGCGTTTCCCGGAAACGGCGCGGGTATTGGATTCTTCCCATAAGCGGCCGTGGATCTTCGCCTCGTGCGAGGCGCCGCTAGCGCGCCAAAGGCGCCTCGAGGCATTGGGAATCCGTCTGTTTCGCGTGCCGGAGGAGAGGCCCGGCCGGCTGGATCTGATCGCGGTGCTGCGCTGTCTCGCCCGCCATGGGATTAGCACGCTGATGGTGGAAGGTGGAGCTTGCGTCATCCAGGCTTTTCTTAACCAGCGTCTGGTAGACTACTGTGTCCTTACCCTGGCGCCGCGTTTTCTGGGTGGAGTCAAGGCGCTGACCGGACAGCTGGCAGTACCGTTGATCAACTGCAGTTATCAGCGCCTGGATGCCGATTTGGTGGTCTTAGGGCGCATCGCTCCGGTATGAGGACCTGTGCCTTGTTCCATACTGCACCAGGCCGGGTCGAGGTGCGCGAACTGGAAGTTGCCGAACCTGGCCCCGATGAGGTGCAAGTTACAAGTCTTTATTCCGCCATCAGCCCGGGAACTGAAAAGCGCATCTTTGCCGGCAATCTGCCCGAGGAGCTTCCCCTAGATGCCGTCCTGCCCAGTCTCGCCGGCAGCTTCCGCTATCCCTTCCGCTACGGCTACTGCCTGGTGGGGGAAGTGACGGCGGCCGGTGCGGGGGCGGGAGAGGCGCTGGTGGGCAAACGCGTGTTCCTGTTCCACCCCCACCAGACCCGTGCGGTGGTGGCGGCATCCGAATGCCTTAAGGTGCCTGAAGATATCGACAGCGAGGACGCTCTGTTCTTCGCCAACCTGGAGTCGGCGGTCAACTTGGTCCACGACGCTGCTCCTCTGCTCGGAGAGCAGGTGATGGTAGTCGGCCTCGGCATCGTCGGGCTGCTCACCGTGGCGGTCCTGGCTGGCTTTCCGATCACGCTGTATGCTTCGGACCCCATCGCCGAACGCCGCCGGCTGGCTGAGGCGCTGGGCGCCTTGACCTTCGATCCCAAGAGCCCTCAGCTGGGGGACAGCCTTGACCTGGCGATCGAGCTTTCCGGCAGCCCCGAAGGTCTCCAGCTGGCCATTGATCTTACCGGCTTTGCTGGCCGCATCGTCATCGCCTCCTGGTATCGCGGTAAGGTGGCGCTGGGTCTGGGCGGGGCCTTCCACCGCAGCCGCATCCGTCTTCTTGCCAGCCAGGTGAGCACCATTGATCCGGTTCTTTCCGGCCGCTGGAACCGAGCGCGCCGCCATGTGCTGGTGTGGGAGTTGGTGCGGCGCCTCAAACCTGCCCGCTTCATCAGCCACCGCTTTTCCCTGCAGGAATCCCAGGAAGTTTTTGAGCAACTGGAGCAGGATAGGCTGCTGCAGCCGGTGTTTGTCTATGGCGGCTGAAACGCCAGGATTATACTTTGCGCAATTTGGCTTTAGCGCGCAACTTCATCTTGTAAAAGTGCCAGTAGGACGGAGAGGTTGAGATCATGTACCGCTTGGCTTTAGCGCGCGACTTTATCGCCCGCCATTACCTGATCGGCGGCGATTTCGGTGCCGAGAACCAAGAACACAGCCACGCCTACCGGTTGGAGGTGCGCTTGGCTGGGGAGACCTTAGATTGCCACGGCTACCTGGTGGACTTGGTAGCGTTGGAGCAGGCGATGGAAGAGGCAGTGGGGCGTTTTCGCGACCGCTGCCTGAATGATCTTCCGGAGTTCGCCGGCCTCAACCCAAGCTTGGAACACTTCTGCCGAATCGTATGGCAGCATCTGCAAGAACGCCTGATGCTGGATTGCTGCCGCCTGGAAGTGCGGCTATGGGAAAGCCCCGGCGCTTGGGCAGGGTATGACGGCAGCTGAGCTGGCCAGGTATCTAGAGGCCAAGGCCCTGCTCGATCAGCGCAGTTTGAACCCGCAGGTTTTTGCGGCTTTGCGTGAGGTGCTCTCAGGATTTCCCGAGGCTGAGGTCGTGGACCTAGGTACCGGCACCGGGGCCATGTTGCGCCGTCTGGCCCTCGCTACCTCCAACCCGGCGCTGGTCCTGATTGGGGTGGAACGGGAGGCGGTCCTGGCCGAGGCTGCAGTGGGCTATTGCTGGCAGGCGCTGACGGCAGCAGGCTGGGAGTGCGGCCCTACCGAGAGCGGTTTCGAGGCCAGGCGGGGCAGGTGCTGGCGCCGGTTCCGTTTCGTCCACGCCGATTGCCGCAAGTTTAATCCCAACGCGCCGTGTCAGCTGGTCTGTGCCCACACCTTCATGGATCTGGTGCCCCCCGCCCGGATTCTGACCCAAGTGGCCGATTGGCTGTCACCGGGTGGGTTGTTTTATGCCACCTGCAACTATGACGGCGGCACCACGCTGTTTCCAGGCTATTCCGATCCGGCCTTAGAAGCTGAGCTTCTGGTCTGCTATGATCGATCGATGGAACTTCGGCGGCTGGACGGGGAAGCTACCGGTGGCGCTTTATGTGGCCGCCGCCTGCATCAGGCATTGGTGACAGGGGGGTGGGAGATTCTGTGCTTTGGCAGTTCCGACTGGAACCTGACCCCGCTACGAGGCGGCTATCGTGATGCCGATGATGTGGTGCTGGAGGCACTTTTGGCGATGATCCGCAGCGAGGCCAAAGGGCTAGATCCCAAGGCGCTGGAGGATTGGCACCGGGAGCGGCTAGACCAACTGCGGGCGGGGAGGTTGGGGCTGATCATTCATCAGCTGGATTTCTTGGCCGCACGGCCTTAAAACACAGCCCGCCGCACAGTCGGGGAAGCCCCAACCAAGCCCCCAGCCAATCGAGTGCGGTCAGCCCCCATCCCAACAGCTTCGGCAGCCCGCCTCTGGGGACAAACCGCCAGTAATCCAGGCAAACAATTTCCAGCCCCGCTTCCTGCACCAGCTTTAGGACCCAAGCTGCGTCCAGAAAACAGTCGCTGCTTAAGATTTTCGAGGGCCGGTTGAGCTTTGGCGCCAGCCAGCGGTACCAGAAAAAGCCGGCATTGGGAGTGAGGCAGACGAACGCCCCGCCCGGTTTCAGTACCCGCCGGATCTGGCGGAACACCGCCGGTTTATCCGGCACGTGTTCCAACACGCCCACCATCAGGGCAACGTCGATGCTGGCAGCCTGCACTCCGGCCAGAGTCTCGGCCGACGAGGGAAAAAGTTCGATTTGTTTGCAGCAGGGAAGCTGACGGCGTAAGCTGGCTGCCCGTTCGATCATGGCGGGTGAAAGGTCGATGCCGATGCTGTGCTGGAACCTGTGAGCCAGCGCAAACAGATGGATGCCGGTACCGCAGCCGATCTCTAGCAAGGTTCCGCGGGAGGTTCCCGCCAAAAGCCGGTCGATGATCTTAAGGCGATAACGGAGCAGGCGTTCGGGCTTGCCGTGAAGGTCGCGGTAATCGCTTGCCAGAGCATCAAAGAAGGCGCGGATGTCAGCTGGTCCGCGGACTGGCACCGGTTGGGTCGGAGTCATCGGACCGCTTGAAGATCATCCAGAAACTGGCCAGAAAAGAAATCACCAACGCTCCTGTCAAAGCCGCCAGCACCCATTGGTAGGCAGCGGGCATCGGCCCAAGTCCCAGGATCAAACCGAGCAGAGCAGTCGTTCCGATGGGCCTGGCCAGCGGTAGGGGAGGGAGGTCGCAAGCCTTGCGCCCGGCCAGCTTGAGCGTGAGGACGAAGCCGTAACGCAGCCCGCCGCAGATCAAGATCCAGGCGGGGACACCTGCAGCGTGGTAAAGGAGCACGGTCAAAGCCAGGGTAAAAAAGGCATCGGTCTCTTTATCGAACAAATCGCCGAACGGGGAGGTTAGCTGCAAGCGTTTGGCCAGCCAGCCGTCGAGACCGTCCAAGGTGCACCAAAGCAAGGTGACTGCCACCACCCACCTGCCCGTTACCGAACTTCCAAGCAGCCCTAAGATTCCTGCCAGGCGAAGGAGGGTGACCCAATTGGCTAGGCCAAAACGGCCACAGGGAGTCCACAGGCCGCGCTGTTGCCACACCAAAAGCAGAAAGGAAGCCCCACCGATGGCAGCGAGCAGGGGCAAGGGCAGGACGCCGGCGACGACCAGCAAGGTCATGGCCAGCATCACCGCCGCATGACCCTCGCTCCAGCAAGTCAAGGATGGTTCTGCTGGATAGCGCTTTGATCCCAGCGAGCGGTAGAGTGCGGAAATCATAAAAAAATTATACTGGTTTCCATGAGGATCTTGCTGGTTCATCCATCCAGGTACCACCTTTCCGGTGGTCACCTCTACAACCGCGCGCTCCTGGATCAGGCCAGGCGCCATCGTTTTCCAATGCAAGGCTGGATTTGCCAGGCAGGGAAGCCTCCCCCGCCGGCGGATTTGATGTTCTGGGACAGCCTGTGCTTGCCTGATCTGGTCGAGCAGCCTCTGCCAGCGGGGGCGATCCACGTCCTTTTGCTCCACTGCCTTCCATCCTTGGACCCAGGGCTTACCCAGTCCCACCGCCTGGCCCTAGAGCGGCTCGAGAGGCGGGCTCTGGCGCGCGTCGACCACGTGTTGGTTACCGGTCCAGGGCTGGTGGAACCATTGCGCAGGCAATGCCCAAAGCGGCCGCTTTGGGTGTGCGAACCAGGCGTAAGCGAGGATTTTTTGTCTCCCTTGCGGCGCCCTGCCTTCTCCTCTACCGGCTTGGAACTGGTAACCGTGGCGAATCTGCTGCCCGCCAAGGGCCATGGGGATCTTTTGGAGGTATTGGCTGGGCTTAGGCGCTATCCCTGGCGCTGGCATTGGGTAGGTTCGTGCGAGCTGGATCCGGCGTATGCCCTGCGTTTGCGCAAGAAAGTCCAGCAGCTTGGACTGTGCGGGCGGATCGTTCATCACGGGGTGCTGCCGCCGGGGCGTTTGGTCACGCTGCTGGATGCCGCTGACTGGTTCCTGTTTCCAAGCCGCTTCGAAAGCTTTGGCATGGCGCTTGCTGAAGCTGCGGCGCGGCGGGTGCCGATTATCTGCAGCCGAGTAGGGGCAGCAGAACGCTGGGTGCTCCCCGGGCGGACCGGCTGGCTGCTGGAAGCCGATGATCGGGCTGGTTTCGCCAGGGTGCTCAAGCGCTGCTTTGAAACCCCAAAACCCCGCCGGGTTTGGCAGCAAGGCTACCGATGGCTGCTGCCGCCGCCGACCTGGGACCTAGTATTCCAGCGCTGGCAGCAGATCTGCCTGACGCTTTTCCAATGCAGCAGGCGCTGGTCAGCCTCATAGGGCTTTGAGGACCACCACGGTGACGTCGTCCTGGAAGACCGCGCTGCCGCAGAAGTCATGGAGCTCGGCGATGACGAGGTCGATGAGCCCCTGGGGGGTAGCCTGCCTGTGCCGGGTAAGCAGGTTGCAAAGGCGCTCGCTGCCAAAGAATTCACCTTGCTCGCTCTCCGCTTCGATGAGCCCGTCGGTGTAGAGGAATACGATATCTCCCGGCTCCAACAGGGTGGTTTTCTCCTCGAATGCAACCTCCCGTTTGACCCCAAAGATCAGGCCTTCGGCATCGAGTTGGACGCAGTCGGCTTGCCTTTGGCGCAGCAGCAGCGGCGGATTGTGTCCGGCGCTGGCATAGCTGAGCTGCCGCGTGGCGGTGTGGTAGCGGAGATAGAACATGGTGATGAAGTGATCGGCCCGGTTGAGGTCTTCAAACAGCGCTTCATTTAGAAGCGCAAGGGTATCTGCAACCGTCCTCTCCAGCCCGAGCTGGGTCTTCAAGGCGCTGCGGGTCTCGACCATGAACAGGGCAGAGCCGACCGCATGGCCGGAGACATCGGCGATGACCACATCGATTTGCTTGCGCCGCTGAAAATAATCGAAATAGTCGCCCCCTACCTGGGCCGCCGGCAGACAGTAACCGGTCACGTGCACTGCGGGCAGCTTCAGGGGGGACGAGGGGAGCAGGGATTTCTGGATCTGCCGCGCGAGCTTCAGTTCGTTGCGGGCCACGGCGAGCTTCACCTGGGTCTGGCGGATCATCGCCTCGGCCTCGAGCTGCTTGGTGATGTCCCGATCCACCCCCCGCCAGCCGGTCAACCGGCCTTGTTCATCGAAGATCGGTGCCCCGCTGGATTGGGTAATCACCTCGTGGCCGTCCTGGTGACGGTAGTGGTTGAGGATCCGGAAAAAGCGCTGCTTGATGGTGCTGACAGGTGGTACCTGCGTAGCCCAATGTTTTCGATTCTCGGGGGTGAAGAGTTCATAGTAGTGCTTGCCGACGATCTCCTCGGGCGCATAGCCTAGGATCTCCTCGACCGCAGCCGAGCAATAAGTGTAGCGCCCGCTGCTATCCTGTTCCCAGATCCACTCGCCGGTCAGCTTGGCGATCTGGCGGAAGCGCTCTTCGCTTTTGCTGAGGGCGTCTTCGACCTGCTTGCGCTCGGTGATGTCTTCCTGAACGGCGATGAAGTGCGTGATCTTGCCTTGGGGGTCCTTGATCGCAGCGATGTGCTCCCGCGCCCAGTAGAGTTCGCCGTTCTTGCGCCGGTTCAAGATCTCGCCCTGCCACTCTTGGCCCGACAGGATCGTTTTCCACAGCCGCTGGTAGATTGCCAATTGGGTCTTGCCGGATTGCAGGAGGCGCGGGTTCTTGCCGATCACCTCCTCAGCCGGATAGCCGGTCAATTGGGTGAATCTGGGATTGACGTAGCGGATGGTGCCTTCGGCGTCGGTGATGACCACTGCCAGCGGAATTTGCTCCAGCGCGCGGGAGAGCCACAGGAGCCTCTCCTCGGTGCGTTTGGTTTCAGTCAGGTCGTGAACGATGCCCACGAACGCGCGCTGCCTGCGATAATGGATCTCGGCAACCGACAGGTGCATGGGAAAGACGCTGCCATCTTTACGCCGGCCGGCGACTTCGCGGCCGATACCGATGATCCTTTGCTCCCCCGTTTCCAGATAGCGGCGAAGGTACTGATCGTGCTGGCTGCGGTAAGGTTCGGGCATGAGCAGGGTGATGTTGCGGCCCAGCACCTCTTTGCGGCGGTAGCCGAACAGCCGCTCGGCGGCGGGGTTCATCAGTCTGACGCGCCCCTGTTCATCGATGACGATGATCCCATCCACCGCATCGCGCACGATCGCGCGCAGCAGGGTGATCTCCGGCTGCTTCTGGTTTCCGGGATCTACGCGCTTGGACTCTTCCATTTCAACATTGAATAATAACAAGACCGGTTGCCATTTGGTTGTCCGGACGGCCGATATGAAATCCCTGGACGTAATCCACTCCAAGCTCGCGCAAAAGCTGCAATATCGCCTCGTCTTCCACGCCTTCGGCGACCACTTTTTGCCCGTAGCCGTGGGCCAAAGTCACAATCGCTTGAACAAAAGCGCGATCGCCCAGGTCAGTGGCTAGTTTGCTGGTGAACGACTTATCGATCTTGACGTAGGTGAACGGAAGGTGCTTCAAATAATGAAAAGAGGCAAACCCTGCGCCGAAATCGTCGATGGCGAATTGGAAACCGAGTGCGCTCATCGCCTCCATGACCTTGCGGGCTGCGGCGACGTCGGCGACAGCTGCAGTTTCAGTCACTTCAAACAAAATTTGCCGTGGATTCAATCGCCCGGCCTTGACTTCAGTCCTCAGGGGCTCGGTCCACTGGGTGTCGGCCAGGGCATTGGCCGAGAGATTGATCGCCAGGACCGGCTTGAGGCCGCGCGCTGCGTTCTCTTTCAGCACCCTGAGGGCCTCTTCGACGACAAATCGGTCGATGGCTGATATGATTCCTGAGCGCTGCGCCGCATCGATGAACACCCCGGGCAGGATCAGGGTCCCGTCCTCTTGGCATAAGCGAAGCAGGGCTTCGTGGTAAACGATCGCTTGGCTGACCGCGTCAGCGATGGGCTGAAAATGAAACAAAAAGCGCTTGTGTTCCAACGCCCGGATGATGACCTCCTTCCAATAGACCCGTTTTTCCGCCCCTTCCCGGGTCTGGTCCTCGAAGGAAAAGGTGTGGAATCTCCCCCTGCCTGACTGCTTGGCCTGGTACATGGCGAGATCGGCATTGGCCATGAGGTCTTCGACGTTGCTGCCGTGGTGGGGAATCATAGCGATCCCGACGCTGGCGGATATCCGATAGGTTTTACCGGCGTAGTGAAAGGGGGTTTCCAGGAGGCGTTCGTTCAATCCCCGGGCGAAGGTTTCAGCTCCAAAGACAGTGGTGTCGGCCATCAACACCGCAAATTCGTCACCTCCCAGGCGCGCGACCGTATCCGAGCTCCGCGCCCGTTCCTTGAGGAGTTTCGCCAGCATCTTAAGCAGAGCATCTCCGGCTGCGTGGCCGCTCGAGTCGTTGATGTCCTTGAAGTTATCCAAGTCGAACAATACCAATGCGCAGCTTCTTTGGCTTCGAGACAGTTCCGCCACGGTGCGCTCCAACTCTTCCTGGAATCGATGCCGGTTGAACAGGCCGGTCAGGGGGTCGTGGGTGGCCAGCCAGGCCAGGCGGGCCTCGGCGCGCACCCGGTCGGTGACGTCCAGCCCCACGGAAAGCACGGCGATTTGGCTGGAGTGGGTTTCCTTAAGGCGCGTGTGCACCCAAACGATGTCGCGCAGCGTGCCATCGCGGCAGCGAATCTCGATTTCATGCTGAAACTGGAAGTCACCTTCCCCGGCCGGTTTTTGCAACCATGCCAGCAAATCCTCCGCGGCGTTTGCATGATGGAGCAGAAAGGTGAAAGGTTGGTTATAGAGTTCCGCCGGAGAAAATCCAGTCAGCCGGACGCCGTGTTCATTGACCGTTTTGATGATGCCGGTTTGCGTCTGGGTGACGATGATCACATGGGCGGCGTTGAGTAGGCCGCGGATAAAGTCGCGCTCATCGGCCAACTCACGATTTTTTATTGCCAACGCCTCGGCCTGGCTTTCCAGTTGGTACGATAGGGTGGTCGCGGTGGTTTCCAAAACGTCGATTTCATCGTAAAGATCGATCTTCTGGCGCTTGGATGCAAGTGCCGCGCGGGCGTCTGTATATCTCCCTAGAGCCAGCAAGGGAAGCGTATTCGCCAGGCGTTGCAGGCGCTTGGTGGGCGCGCGAATCAACAGCAGCAGCAACAATTCGCCGACCACGGCGATGGAGCCGGCCTCGAGCAGCACGCTGACGGTCGCTTGCTGGATTTTGGCAAAGGCCTCGCTCACGTCGGAAAACAAAACGATCCATCCACGGGGCGCCTCGATCAGCTCCCAGAGCTGGATTCGGTGAATGGCGTAGGTCGATTTCCGCCAGCTGACGAAGACCCCATTCCCCAATTTGTCCAGATCTGGATAGCGCCTTGCCAAATGGCCTAAGAAAGGCGCGAGGGCTTGCCGGTTGGTGAGCGCTGCGGGCCACCCCCAAGGAGCTTCCGGGTTGGCTTGACTTTGGTCCTGGACGAAGATGCCGAGGTCGGTATTGGAGCCGGTGATGGCCTGGAAATCGAGAATGAGGTCGGCGATCGATTGGGTAATTCCTATCGCGCCTGCATTGCGTCCTTGGGCCAAAATCGGCGCTAGGGCGCGCAGTTCGCACCCAGGATGGCAGCTTAGCACGGTGACCGGGGCTTCACTGGCCAAGACCCTGGAGACCAGTGGGGCGATCCCGGCGGCGGGGGCCTGGTCCTGCGGCCACTGCCATAGGAGCTGGCCTTCGGTGCCGAACCATTCGATGCTTTGCAGGTCCAGTTCGTAACTGAGCGCGGTCAGGCGCGCAAGGTGCTCCTGGTCCGGCAACCTGGCTTGGGATGGATCGACCCACATCGCCACCACCGATCCCAAACGCTGCAGGCGGTCGGTGGAGCGCTTAAGCAGCCCGTGCATTTCTTGTTCTATGGTGGTAAAGCGAGCTTTGAGCTGCGCGTCGAACTGCTGGCGGAGGTAAAGGTAGTTCAATAGTCCAAAGGTGCCCGTCAAGGCCACGATAAGCAGGCTCAGGTGGAAAAAAACCTTCCAGCGCAGGCTGACAAAGCGCGAGATTCTTCTGCTGGGTTGCTTGTCTGGGTTAGGTGTTTGGCGCATAGGGCGGACGATGCTCAGAAGCGGAATGACACCATCAGCGCAAACAAGTGCCAATAACGATCCCCCTGCCGGCCCTAAGCCTCGGATTGTCTTTCTCCGACAGCCATGCCGTCCCATCGACAAAGTGGTATTTCCCCAGCACTAGCCAATTGCGCGCCAACTCCCAGCGGGCGCCTATCGTCAGGTCTCGGGCGAAAAACCGGTGGCGCGGCAGCCCGGTCAGTTTGGCAGTGTCACGGCCGTTGCGATCGTCTATGTTGGCAAAAAAAACATCGTAGCGGGCGAGCAGCGACCATTTCGGGTTGAGGCGATGCTGTCCCTGCAGGTAGAAACTTTCCGAAGTGTTGGTTAATTTGACGCCGCCTGGTGTGAACCCCCGGCGTTCGGTGATGACGCGGCCATACTCAGCGGTCAATGTTAACGTTTCCGTATTGTATTGCAACGATGCCAGCGGATATTGCGTTTTCAGATTCCCGGAGGCCACGCCCGGCAGCGAAGGGTGGAAATCACGGTCAAGGTCCACCATCGAGAACATCAGTCGCAAGCGGCCCTCGAACCACTCGTAGGTCGCGCGGCCGGTCAGCATTGGCCGACCGTCGAGCCGGCCGCGAACACCGCGTATCCCGGTCAAGAATTCCTCCGCACCGCCGGTGTCGTCGAGAGGTTCGGCGACCAGAAACTCGGCGCTTAAGGCGTGGTCAGCGTAGGTATAGCGCCCATAGAGAGCGAAGGGATTTTTCACCCGTCCCAGGCCCAAGCCGAGGGTGCCGGTCTGCCCCAGCGGCACGTAGTAGTCGAGTTGGGCATAGTCGAGCCTGAGCCCTTCCTCATCGGAAGCCCCGGCCTGGCGGAACAGCCCTTGGGCTGAAACCAGAAGCCGACTCCATGGGCGTGCGGAGAGGTTGACACCTACTTCGGTGAAATCCAGACTGCCGTTGTGGCGGCTGTTGCCGAACAAGTTATTGCCTTCAGTGATGAGATAATCTTGGCTTACAAAGCCGTGCATCTGCCAGTCGATGGGGCTTGCCGCCAGGGGCTGGCGACAAAACCCAAGCAAGCAAATAAATCCGATTTGGACCAGGGATCTACCCATGGGAGTGGCTCGCTCAATGTGCACGAAGATCTTGCCCATGTAAGACGTACCCGATGGAACCTAGGGTCTTTTTGCAGTTCCAACCCATAATCACGGCACAGGGCAACGACCAGATTGGGGACGTCTTGTTGTTCCAAATTCCTTGGGTCAGCGAAATAATATCATTCGACCAACATACGACGTTGTTGGTCATCAATGTCAACTGCTCGATCGTGGTGTGTTTTCGGATCTCAAGCGGTAGGGTTCAATTCGATGTCCGTATACCGGTATAACCCTAACTGGAATAACCATTGATTCCGCCCAGCCTTCAAGTGCTAGGATGATCCCTGCCTAAGTATAGGCCAGCCACTAAGCGAGCCAGTTGCGCTGCAATACCAAACCGCCAGCCCCAGGCGATCGTCAGCATCCAGGCGAAGCGCCGGACGGCTACTGCCAGGCAGCGGTAGCCGGTGAAGATTCGGCGCCACTGCTGCTGGACCGTTTCTGCCCCACCCGCAGCCATCGCTTGAAGATGGAGTATGATCGCATCGCGGGCCAGAGCGGCATGGCCCGAGGCGAGGTTGTCGATCGACTGGTGCAGGCGCACGATGGTAGCGTCTAGGCCATGGGATTCCAGTTCGAAGATCAGGCGCCAATAGGTGCGGCCCAGGCCGCTCAGTTCGATGGCGAGATTCAGTCCCAGAAGCTCGGGCAGAAACTCCTCTGGAAACTGTCCAATGGCGAGCAGGAGGGCGGGCAGGTCGAAGGCAAAAGGAAGAAAGCCGGGATGGCGGACGAAGTCCTCTGAGTCGAACGCCGGCAGTTCAATCCCCGCTTCTTGAAGCAATTTCCGGTAAACGTTGGCGTGGTTGTGACAGGCTTCACCGTCGCCGACCTCGTCGCGAAAGATTTTCCACAAAATCTGCCCCACCGTCGGGTAGCTGCGCGCCAAAGGCAAGGTCTTAGACAGCCAGCACCCATCCACCAGGATTGTTGGGGCGAGTTGTTCTATGCCAAAGATGCAGGCAGCCTTAGACAGCACGGGGCCGGTACGATTGGATTCAATGGCGCTTTCCCGGGCGTGGAGGTCCTCCACCCACTGGCGGAAGGCGGCTGGGGTATAGGAGAAAGGGGCTTTGCCCCTCCTGGCGCGGGCCAGAATGCTCTCCACTAAAGCGTGAGCAGCTCCCAGGCAGTCAGGAAATTGGTCTGGATGCAAAAACTGATGGTAGAGCAGCGGGGAGGGGAGAAGTCTTGTCTGGCTGGGTTTTGAGCGTGCCGGCAGATGAGAGCCCTCACCTTCCCTCCCTCTCCCAGTGGGAGAGGGCAGGGGTTCGGCGGGAACTGGGGCAAGGTGATGGTTTGAGTCTGCTGCCTGTTCCCAGCTTAACCAGGAACGCAGCAGATCTTGTTCGGCCTGGCTGAATACCCCGAACATCGGGCCGCCAAAGGCCAGGGTTTGGGTCACAAAGCGATCCTTCCAAGGAGAGCTCAGGAACGCTTTCAGGAACGCCTCACCGGTGCCGTTTTCCAGCTCCGCCAGCCATTCATCCAGCGGTCGCCCGCCTACCTGGATGCGGGCATGATGACCTCGGCCATAGCGGGCTTTCTCCCGCAGCAGGGCCAGCGCTTGCCGACGCGGGTTGGCGGCGATCGCCTCCCAAGCCGCAAGCCAGGCGCGGCTGCGCCGGTGGTAGAAGGCGATCCCTGCTGCCAGGCGGGCAGGGTCTGGCTGCAGTCTAAGGCATGCCGCTACCGCTTCCTGCACCGCCTGAAAGTCACAAGCCTCTGCTCGGGAGAATCGGAACAGCCCTCCTGCCAGCCTGGCATGGGCCAGCGTGATCCCTAAAATCTCGGGCAGAAACACCTCACCTAGGCGCCCCAGCGCGGTCAACCAGAGGAGGTCGTCGCGCAAGGCCAAGGGCACGTCGGCGACTGTCATCCCATAAGCCTGGCGCTGCTCCGCCGCTACCGCCTCCAGCGCCACCTGGAGGCGCAGCAGCGCCGCCCCCATTTCGGTGTGGGCATTGGCCATAGAGACTACCCCTTCCAGCCAGCAACCTTCGATCTGGCCGATAGGGGCGAACCAGGTCCGCCAGCGGTCGCGCAGAAGACCGGTGGGAGGTACCAGCTTAGGTGGTCCCGGATCGTCTCGACAAGCGAACAGGGAGCGCAGCCAGTACCTTTCTGGATCAGCTTGAAGCTTCGGGGGCTTCCACATGGGGCTTCAAAAACAGATACTCTTCGATCGCCAATAGATCCAGGCCGCAGGTCATGAACGTGGCCACCGCATCCTCGGCGCTGTGGAGGATGGGTTTGCCCATCAGGTTGAAGCTGGTGTTGAGCAGCACTGGCACCCCGGTCAGGCGATAAAACGCCTCGAGCAGGCAGTGAAACCTGGGATTCCATTCCCGGCGCACGCTTTGCACCCGGCCGGTCCCATCTACATGCACCACAGCCGGTACTTTGACTGCCGCCTCCGGCTTGAAATTCAATGCCCGCTCCATGTAAGGGGAGGTCTGATAGTTCTCGAAGAATTCGGGGCCGTACTGGTCCAGGATGGCCGGGGCGAACGGGCGGAATTCCTCGCGGAACTTGACTTGCTTGTTGATCCGGTCCTTCATCCCGGGATCCCTGGGGTCGGCCAAGATGGAGCGATTGCCCAAGGCGCGCGGACCGAACTCGGCCCTTCCCTGGATCCAGCCGACCAGATATCCACGGGCCAGATAAGCGGCGACGGTGTGCTCTAGGCGTTCGTGCAAACGCTGGACTCTAAGGCCGCTGAATCGGACCAGGCGCTCGAGGCGCGTCGCATCCAGGAGGCTGCCTAGATAGGGTGAAGCGCATGTAGGCGGGCGCTTTCCCGGATGGTCCCGGTGCCAGGCCAAAAGGGCCGCTCCAAGAGCTGTGCCGTCATCGGCCGGGGCGTAAGCGACGTGCAGGGCTTGGAACGGCGTCAGTTCCAGCAGCCTGCCGTTGCACGAAGAGTTCAGCGCGCACCCGCCTCCCAGCACTAGCTGGGGCAAAGGGGCTTTAGCGTATAGATTAGCCGCCAACTGGCAGACCAGTTCGGTGAAGTATTCTTGTCCGGTTCGGGCCAGATCCGCTACCGTTGGGGCGGGCTCTTCGGGCTTTCGCCGCCGCGCTTCAAATTCGGGCAGAGCAGCCAGGATGGCGCTCAGGTTCTGGCGCAGATCCAGCCCCTCAACCCACAGCATCTGCCGCAGCTTTCGGTATAGCGCTTTATCCACCTGGCCGTAAGCAGCCAGACCCATCACCTTCCACTCTTCCCCAGCCAGCCAGTCGAAGCCGCACAGTTCGGTCAGCCACATGTAGAAAAACCCTAGGCTGGCAATCCCCCGTCCGAGCTGAACGCGTTCTAATTTTCCATCCCTGTATCGATAGGCGGCCAGTGAGCCCCGTTCCCCGTAAGAATCCAAGATCAGGCAGGCGGCTTCCGAATATGGGCTGCTGTCACAGGCCATGATTGCATGGCAGTCGTGGTGGTCGAAATGGCAAAAGCGCAAGCGTGTGTTAGGAAAATGTTCGCTCGCCAGGCGCACCAGGTTGACTCCCCCCAAGGGGATACTGGCGTTCTGGCAGGCGAGCATGTGGAAGAGTTTATACTTTTCCAGGAAAGTGGAATGGTCGCGGTAGCCTTTGGCCACCAAGCCAGGCGGGCGGAAGTAGCCCAGCCAACGGCTTGTGGGCTCGTACCAGGGCCGTTTCGAGGACCAATTGTTGGCGATTACCCATTCGGCTCGGGGATCACAGTAATGCTTCAGCCAATTGGCGATATGGGGAAAGGGATCAGGTGGACAATTCAGCCCGCGCTTGTGTTGCAGGCAGCGCTCGGTTGCCTCGGCGAACAATACCGAACCTTCCTCATCCACGATGGCGATGGCTGGATCGTGATAGGTGGTGCACAAACCAATATAGATTTTTTGCGTCATACATTACGCTTGGCGTGGTAATCTTCCATTAGACAGCAAAATAGCATGCATGAGTCATCACGGTGGCAAAGATCTGGCAGTGATTGGCGTTATTACTCCGCTTTGCTGATCCCTTTCACCTGCCTGGGATTTCTCCTCAGTGCTCCCCATCCTGCAGAAGAGGCTTTGCTGTGGCTGCTGTCGATGGCCGTGCCGGTGGCTGCTGATTATTTCGGCCTTAAGGTAGGCCGCCGGGCCAAAGTGACCAGGCACGCGCCTTCTCTTGCGTGGCTGCCGGTGCTGTTAGCGGTGTTGTTCATCAGCACCACTTTGATGCTCCTGATCCAGAGCAAGACTTGGCGCTGGGATTCGCCTCAGGCGCTGGCCGACACCCTGGCTGCCCTGGTCGTAGTGAAATTTCTGTTCGGCAGCAACGCTGCCATTTCTGGCCTGGTTACCGCCCACGAGCTGATTCACCGCCGTGCTCCGCTCGTTCGCGCCCTCGGGCGGGTGCTGTTGCTCCTGTGCTGTTATGAGCATTTTGCCACCGAACATATCCGTGGCCACCACCGCCGGGCCGGATCGCTTGAAGATCCCGCCACCGCTCGCCTGGGCGAGAGCTATAGGGAGTTTTGGCGCCGTACTGTCCCAGCCCAATTCCTCAGTGCCTGGCGCCTGGAAAGTCAAAGATTGCGCTTGACCAGGCGCTTGAACTGGCGCTGGTTGCGCCATCGGGTCCTGCAGGGAGTGATTGCAGAAGTGGGCTTGCTGGGGGCGATCGGGATAGGTTTTGGACCGGCGGCGCTGGCAGCGTTCGCAGTCCAGGCGCTGATGGCGGTGCGCAATCTGGAGGCGATCAACTATGTCCAGCACTGGGGACTCCAGCGCGCAGCCGGCCGGTCCCGTCCACAGGATGCCTGGCGTACCGACGCGTGGTGTTCGACTTACTTGCTGCTGGGGCTGGCCCGTCACGCCCATCACCATCGTCATCCGACGCTTTCCTATTACCAGCTGGAAGATATACTGTCAGCACCCAAGCTGCCTTATGGTTATTTTGCTTTGATGTTTATCGTGACTTACTGCAATCGGTCATTCCAGCAGGCAGCCACGATTGAATTGAAGCGGTTGGGGCTGGGACCATTTGCGCGCGATTCAGGATGAACGGGAAAGCTTGGGCTCGGTCTTAAGCATCAGGTGTTTTGACTAACCTAAGGGAACCATCTTATGAAAAAACTCATTGCTTTTTCCTGCTTGTTGGGTGCTGTCGGCTGCGCCAGTTACGGCACCTGGCGGCCCACTGTCGATCCTTACAATGATCCCAACGCGCACCGCATCCAGCAGGATTTGGCCGAGTGCCAGCAGTTGGCCAAGCAAGCCTCGGGCGGAACGTTGGAGGAGGCGACCAAAGGCGCTCTGGTGGGTGGGGCCATCGGGGCGGCCACGGGTGCAGTCATAGGCGCTCTGACTGGCGCGCCGGGTAGAGGAGCTGCCTGGGGGGCGGGGTTGGCGGGTATGAGTGCCGGTACCTGGCAGGGGTTGAGCGCCGAGGAGCGCTACAAGCGGGTTTACGTCCAGTGCATGCGCAACCGCGGTCACAACGTGCTCGATTGATCCAGGTGGGCGATGATCGCCCGCCCGAAGTCGGAGCAGCTGACTTCCACTGCGCCCTCCATCAGCCGGGCCAGATCGTAAGTTACGGTTTTGGCCCGAATGGCTCCCTTAAGACCAGCCAGGATAAGCTCTGCCGCCTCGTGCCAACCCAGGTGGCGCAGCATCATCTCTGCGGACAGGATAAGGGAGCTGGGATTGACCTTGTCCTGGCCGGCATATTTGGGAGCAGTGCCGTGGGTGGCTTCGAACAACGCGATCTGGTCGGATAGGTTGCCGCCCGGCGCCAGGCCGATACCCCCCACCTGGGCGGCGAGCGCATCGGAAATGTAATCGCCGTTGAGATTGGGGGTGGCGATCACGTCGTAATCCTCAGGGCGGAGCAGGATCTGCTGGAGGAAGGCATCGGCGATCACGTCCTTGACTACGATCCCGCGACCGGTGACAGGGTGTTGGAATGCATGCCAAAGGCCGCCGTCGATGGGTTGGGCGCCGAACTCCTCGCGCGCGACCTCATACCCCCAGGTGCGGAACGCCCCTTCGGTAAACTTCATGATGTTGCCCTTGTGGACCAGGGTGACCGAGCTTCGGTCGTGTTCGACTGCATAGCGCAGTGCCCGGCGCACCAGGCGCTTGCTGCCTGCCTGCGAGATCGGCTTGATGCCGATGCCGCACTGCTGGGGAAAGCGGATTTGGGTGACCCCCATTGCCTGCTGCAGGAAGGCGATCACCTTGTCCGCCTCTTTTGAGCCTGCCGGCCATTCGATGCCAGCATAGACGTCTTCGGAATTTTCCCTAAAGACTACCATGTCGATGCGCTCGGGGTGTCTGACCGGGCTAGGGACGCCTTGAAAATAGCGCACCGGCCTAAGGCAGACGTATAAATCCAACACCTGGCGCAGGGTCACGTTGAGGGAGCGGATGCCGCCGCCCACCGGGGTGGTGAGGGGGCCCTTGATGGCCACGGCAAACTCCCGGATCGCGGCGATGGTCTCCTCCGGCAGCCAAATGGCATCGCCGTAGAGGCGATTGGCTTTTTCGCCGGCGAAGATCTCCATCCAGGCGATCTTGCGCTGGCTGCCATAAGCTTTGGCTACTGCAGCATCGACCACCTGCTGCATCACCGGGGTGATGTCTACGCCGATGCCGTCTCCCTCGATGAAAGGAATGATAGGGATGGGCGGCACGTCCAGGGAGAGATCGTCGTTGACGCGGATTTTATCGCCTTCGGCTGGGATTTGGATTTTAGAATTCATGGAGTCACTCCAAGGGGTGGAAATTGAGTCTGGGGGAACGCCTGAACCGAACCGAGATGCCTGCTTCCATTTCTGCTTCGCGAAGATCCGTGCTGATCTGATAAGACGTTAAGATTTGGGCTAGCGCTCCGGCCACGATCGCTTTAGCTAAATGCTCGCCGGCACAGCGTTTGGGGCCTACTCCGAAAGCCACTACGCAGCGTTTGCCCGCTGGTGTTGCGAGGAAACGGTGGGGATTGAAGCGGTCTGGCTCCGGCCAGCGCCGGCGGGCTGGCCAGAAGCCGAGAAATACCAGCGTGCCCGGTTCGATTCGCCTGCCGCCCAGCTCGAACGGGACGACGCAGTCGCGGGCGATTGAATGGGCGCTTGGGATCAGCCGCAGGGTCTCCAACAAGGTGGCTTCTAGGAGGGAGGCGTCGGTTCCATGGACCTTGATTTGGGCGCGCAGCGTTTCCTGGAATTGGGGATGGAGGGCTACAAGCCACAGGGTGGAGGCTAGGAACATGGTAAAGGTGTCTTGGCTGGCAAACAGCAAGGTGACCAGTTCGCTGCGCATTTGGGGATCGGCAGCTGGGGAATCGGGAGCGGGACGGACGGAGTCGATTGCAAGATTCAGCCGCCGGGCCCAGAACTTCCCCCACAGCCAAGCTGGGAAAGCCACCCATCTGTTCCAGTCGCCAAAGATGAGCCGCGCGCTGGCGATCAGTTCAGTGGCAGTGCTGATCTGCCTGGTACAGAAGTCAAAGCGTTGTGGGTCCGTCCTGATCGGGCCGAACAGTGCGCTGATCAGGGCGTGAAAGACGATGGATCGGGCCAGTGGTAAGGAGCTCATCCATACCCCCGCTCGAATGGCCAGGCTGGCTGCAGTCGCTCCTGCCGCCTCCCACGCCTGGCGGTTGGACGCATGTTTCAGATGGGACATGACCGTCCGGCGCCTTTGGGTCCATTCCTCCCCCTGGGAGGTGAACAGGCTGTTTCCCACGAACTGTTTGAAATCCTTGACGAAGCGCAGGCGCGCCAATTTTCCGTCCGCTTCCATGCGGCCGGCCTCCAAAATCAATTCATGATCGAACACTAACAGGCAACGCGTCATCCCCAACCGGAAAGGGATGACCCCTTCCGATCCCAAACTTTCTGATAAGCGGTCTAAAATGCACAAAAACGCTCCCCGCCAATACTGGCCGGAAGCGGTTTGGATGAAAACGGGTTTGGTCATGGGATTGCCGCCGCCAAGCAATAGGATTGTTTGCATTATAAACCGCGCGGACTGGTAATATGAGATGTCTTTGAAGTTGTTGTCTTCCTGGGGAGTGCCATGACGATGGATTGGCGCCGCCTGCTCTCGACTCGCCGGCTGGGCCGGTCAGCCGCAGAGCCTGCTGAGGCAGCTTTACCGCGCACCGAATTTACCCGCGATTACGACCGCCTGATTTTCTCTTCCGCTTTCAGGCGCCTGCAGGACAAGACCCAGGTTTTCCCCCTGGCCAAGAGCGATTACGTGCGCACGCGCCTCACTCACAGCCTGGAAGTGGCCAGCGTCGGCCGCTCCCTGGGGATGCTTGCGGCCGAAGTGATTCTAGGGCGCGAGCCTGAGCTTCAGAAGGTGGTGATTCCTCAGGACATAGGCACCCTGGTAGCGGCGGCGTGCCTGGCCCACGACATTGGCAATCCGCCATTCGGCCATGCCGGCGAGGACGCCATCCGCGAGTGGTTCGCCCGCTGGCCTGGGATCGGCCAGATGGCCGAAGCCGAAGCCCAGGACCTGTTGGAATTCGAGGGCAACGCCCAGGGCCTGCGCGTGTTGTGCACCCTGCAGAATCCGAGTCAGCCGGGGGGGATGCAGATGACCTGTGCGATGCTGGCGGCTTTTACCAAGTATCCGCGCGAATCAGCGGTGGCGGAAAACCAGCGCGGGGGGGCCTCGGGGCGCAAGTTCGGCTTTTTCCAAAGCGAAGCCGGGTGGTTCGAGGAAGTGGCCGAAGCAACTGGCCTGCTCCGCAGGCCAGGCCGGGGCCTGGCCTGGTGCCGTCATCCGCTAGTATTTCTGGTGGAAGCCGCCGACGACATCTGCTACCACGTGATCGATGTGGAGGACGGGTTCAAGACCGGGGTGGTCGGTTTCGAGCAACTTCAGGCATTGCATGCGCCTTTTCTGTTGCCGAAGCAGCGCGCCAAGGCGAAGACATTTTCAGATCCAGCGCAACAGGCAAGCTATTTCCGTTCCGTTACCATCGACCGCCTGATACGAGGGGTGGCGGATGTGTTTGCCACCTGCTATGGCGATTTGATGACCGGTACGTTCGATGCGCCCCTGACCTCATGCATAGAACACGCGCCGGAATTTGACGCTTTCAAGACTCTCGCCGAACAGCAGGTGTACCACTGCCGGGCAGCGGCTGCGGTCAAAGTGTGCGGATTCGAGGTGATCGCTGGGTTGCTTTCGGCCTTGCTTGAGGCGATTGAGGAACGGGCAGCGGGCAAAGCCGGCGGCCGAGCTACGACCCTCCTTAGCCTGATGCCCGGTGGGGATAGGGACTTTAGCTCCCTGTCTCCCTATCAGCGGGCGCTCAAAGCGACGGACTTTGTGGCCGGCATGACCGATTCCTATGCGGTGGAATTGTACCAGCGCATCCGTGGAATCTCTCTGCCATAATATACAGCAAAAATTGAGGCTCTTGGGGGACCGTAAGCAGACGAAATTAGCGATGCACATCCTGCTCAGCAACGATGATGGTTATACTGCCGAAGGGCTAATCCGCCTGGCCGAGGCCCTGAGCCAAAGGGCGAGGGTAACGGTGGTGGCGCCGGACCGCGACCGCAGCGGCGCCAGCAATTCTCTAACCCTCGACCGCCCGCTTCGGATCAGCCGGGCCGAAAATGGCTTTTACCGGGTGGATGGAACCCCGACCGACTGTGTCCACCTGGCCATTACCGGTCTGCTCGAGGAGGAGCCCGACATGGTCCTGGCCGGCATCAACCACGGGGCCAATCTAGGCGACGATGTCTTATATTCCGGCACGGTGGCCGCCGCCACCGAGGGCCGTTTCCTGGGATTGCCAGCGGTAGCGCTGTCTTTGGCCGGTGAGGATCCGCGTCATTTCGACACCGCAGTGGCGATAGCCCTGAGCCTTTTGGACCAGATGGAGCGTAAACCCCTGCCTTCCGACACCATCCTCAACGTCAACGTCCCCAATCTGCCCCTGGCCGAGATCAGGGGGTTTCAGTCCACCCGGCTGGGACAGCGGCACAAGGCAGAACCCGTGATCAAGGCAACCGATCCACGCGGACGCACCATTTATTGGGTGGGGCCGGCAGGTCCCGAGCAGGATGCAGGTCCCGGTACGGACTTTTATGCGATCCGCTCGCGTTATGTTTCGGTAACTCCGCTGCAGATTGACCTGACCCACTACCCGGCCATCGATGCTATCGCCAACTGGTTACCGGAGAGGCTTTGAAGTGAGTGCAAACCGAGACGGCATCGGCATGACCTCCCGCCGTACCCGCGAAAGAATGATCGAGCGCCTTAACGCGCAGGGCATCCTCAACCCTGGGGTGCTAGCGGCGATGGCCTCGGTGCCTCGGCATCTGTTCGTGGATGAAGCCCTGGCCAGCCGGGCCTACGAGGATACCGCCTTGCCCATCGGCTTCGGCCAGACCATCTCCCAGCCTTATACGGTCGCCCGCATGACCGAACTGACCATCGGCCAGCGCCGCCCGGGGAAGGTCCTGGAAGTGGGAACCGGCTCCGGGTATCAGACCGCGATCCTGGCCCAGTTGGCCGGGACCGTCTATACTGTCGAGCGGATCGAGGCGCTGCAGAAAAAAGCCCGCTTCCGCCTTTATGACCTGAAGATTTACAATGTCAAATACGAGCACAGCGACGGTGGTTGGGGCTGGCCCAAACATGCCCCTTATGACGCCATCGTGGTGACTGCGGCCTGCCGGGAGATTCCCGACCCCCTGCTCAAGCAACTTGGACCGGGCGGGGTGTTGGTCATCCCAGTCAGCCAGGGCACAGAGCAGGTACTCAAGCGCGTCACCCGCACCGATGCTGGGTATGAGGTCGAAGACATCGAGCGGGTCAGATTCGTCCCCCTGATCGGAGGGATCGGCTGATGTTCGACAGGTTTTACCAGAAAGCGCTTGGCTATGCCCGCCATCGGCGAGCGGTGTGGTATCTGGCCGCGTTGAGCTTTGCCGAATCGTGGTTTTCGCCGCTTCCCCCGGATGTCATCCTGGCGCCGATGACCCTGGCCGAGCCCCGGCGCGCCTGGAAGCTGGCTATGTTGACCACGCTCGCGTCGGTGCTGGGCGGGGTATTCGGTTATGCGATCGGCTATTTTTTCTTCTCCTTGGTGGAGTCTTGGCTTAAGCTGTGGCACTATTGGGACGCTTATCTGACTGCCAAGCTGTGGTTCCAAAACTTCGGTTTCTGGGCGGTACTGGTGGCTGGTTTTTCACCTATTCCCTACAAGGTTTTCACCATCGCCGCCGGGACCCTGGCCATGCATCCTTTGCCGTTCCTCCTCGCTTCGGTCATCGGTCGGGGCGGACGCTTTTTCCTGGTGGCCGGATTGATCGCCTGGGGGGGCGAGCGCCTGGAGCAGGCGATTTACCGGCATATCAACTGGATCGGCTGGATCTCGGTCGGCTTTGCCCTGCTGTTGCTGGTGGGCTATTACCTGTCCCGATGACGGGTTATGCCAAACACCAAAAGTTATTTTCCAACAAGCCCCTCCTCCTCAAGGGGGGAGGAGTTGGGAAGAGAGTGCGAGAAGCCAATGCCTTGGGAATTTGCCCTCTCCTCCGGCAGAAAACTTTGAGAGTTGATATTAGACTTAGGCGTGGCCGCTCAGCAGTGCATAAATGCGTTTGAGGGCGCGCTCCACGAACGGTCTTCTGTCCAGTTCAAGCTGTTTGGCTTTTCCTTCCAGGATTTCCCTAGCCAGTTTTTTCAATGGTCTGACTGCGACCTGAATGCCTGCCTGGTTGACGAAGATGTAGTAAGAGGTCTTGGGGCTGTACCACGACAGCTTAGCCCGGACAGGTGCGCCGGTTTTGGCGTCTTCGAATTCGAACCAGGTGCCCAGCTTGATCTTCTGAAGATGCTGGAGAAGGTTTTCCAACTCAGGGGAGAGAGGGGGCGGTGACGGCTGTCTTCCAAGAAGTTCTTGTGGGTCTAGATCCTGCAGCAGCGGATAGTGGTTCGGATCGATGGTTTCCTGGGGCGCCGGCAGTTCACAGCTGTCAGCGTCGCTGGCCAGGGCGACTTGCTGACAGGTGGCCAGTTCGGCAAGCAGACGGTCGGCGCTGTTCTCAGGGTCGCCCAGTAACGCCAAACCTTCCTTGATCGATTGCTTGAGGACGGGTAGTTTCCGGCGGAGTTCATTCTGCTGCTTGAGGGTGGTTTTGGGCTGTACGCTCCAGATGATTTCTCCGGTTACCTCCAGATAATGCCGGCGGATCTCACTATCTCTGCCTTTGCGCAAATACAGCAGCACCAAAAGGTTGGCCCAGGGCCCGAAGAGCAGCTTCTCGGCCGCTTTGGGCAGAGGTTGCCCGCGCACCACCTGAACCAATTCCTGAGCCACGGTTTGCCTTGCCTCACGCAGCCGCTCCTGGCCCTTGGCTTTCTCGATGGCGCGCTTTTCCAGCATCCGCGCCCGCTCTTGGAATTGACGTAAGAATTCTTCGAACTCTGCCAGCAGGCGATCGAACAGCTCGGTGGTGCCGTCGAATCCCGTCAGGATCTGATTGACTGTCTCCCGCATGCGGGCATAGACGATCTGCTCGTTCTTGTCGGTGGCATTGCAAAGCGCACCGGCCTGGGTCAGGGCATTGAGCAGGCGGCGGGCGGGGTGGCGGCGCTTGAAGAAAAACCTGCGATCCAGCAGGGCGACTTTCAGATAGGGGGTATGCAGGTGACTTAAGAGCGCTTTGACCGAGTCGGGAAGATTTGGGTCATTGAGCACCTGCTCGAACAACATCCCGACCAGCTCGATGACGTCGGTATCGGTGTGTTCGACCTTGTGCTGCTCGATCAGCTTGGTCAATTGCGCCAACTGGGCCTGAAATTCAGTCCGGATCTGTTCCAGAGGATATTCGGCGATATTCAGGGGGACGGTATTGGGCTGCCCGCTGCTGCCACGGAGGGTTTTGAGGGCGGTGATCAGATCGGTGATACGGCCGCGCCTGGTGCCGGTCGGAGGAGTGGATCCCGGACCCCGGCGCTGGCGGAGCAGATGACTGATATTTTGAAAGGTTTCCTGCTCGAGGATTTCCTCCTGAGTGGTCGGTCGATCGTCTATTCGATCCTGTGATTGGGGTGCTGCCGCTTGGGAAACAGGGTCCCAAGTCCCCGCTTCGGATTCGATTTCCGTTTCCTCTGCTTCCGCATCCGGTGCAGGTGCCGAACCGGTATCCCCTGGCGGGAGGTAAACCGGATGTTCCTCCAGATTGGGCAGGATGCCTGCCTCGATCAAAAGCCGGTTGTATTTCTGATAGACCGGTTCGGCCTGGCGGAGAACCTGATGGTCGAAAGCCTCAATCAGGCTGATCTTGACCCCGGTATCGATCGGAATCAAAAGCGCAGAGAGCGCGCTCCGGTAGGCGTTACAGAGATGCTTGGGGCTACCGGGCAGTGCCGCGCTGCGTTCCCCGGGCTTGAATCCATTGTTGATCACCGCCAGACGCTGGTTGAGGGTAAACAGGGACTCGCTGGAATTGACGCAGGCGTTGCTCCCAATGGTGTCGAACGCCAACTCGATCTCGAAGGTTTCTTTTTCCACCAGGGACAGGCGCTTTTGCTGCCCGGACAAGCCGCTAGCATCGTCAGTTTGGAGCGCGATTTCCTGGCCTAGAATGAAGCGCTCGAAGCCCGCCATCAGCTCGTTATAAAAACGCTGCGCCATTTCCTCGCGCCGGTCGTGGACTTCCTGGCGCACGTCCACGCAATGCGCCTGGAAAACATTGCTCTCCGCCTGGTCCGCTAGCTTGAGAAGGATGTTGGGGAGTTCTTCCAAGAACTCCCGGAACAATTTGCCGAAGTCATCCACCACCTGCTCACGGCAGCGGTGGGCAAGATCGATGTAGCGGGGCAGAACCCCATGAGCGGAGGCTGAAGCAGGTGGCATTTTCCCAAATTCAATAGTCGATTTCCGGCCAGCGCTGGACTAGACCATGCCATTGAATGCCAACGCCCGGCAGGACCTTAACCTGGGTCACATCGCGCATTTGGTGGACTTCCGGTTTGCCGTAGCGACCGTCCTCTAAAGCATAGCAGATGATCAGGCGTTCGATTGGGTCCACCAACTAGTATTCGCGGACCCCGGCGCGTTCGTAGACCGCCCGTTTGCGTTAGTGGTCGTGGAAAGCGCTGGCGGGCGAGATGACTTCGATAACCAAGTCAGGCGCGCCGCGCACGCCGCGGCGGTCGAGTTTGGTCTCGTCGCACACCACCAAAACGTCCGGCTGGAGCAAGGTGTCGATCAGCTCGTCCGCCTCGTTCCCCTTGGGCAGACGCACGTCCACGGGGGCGATGAAGGGGCGTCAGGGTTTGCCTTCCAGCTGATTGGCTAGTTGGCGGTAAATCTCGCCGGCGATGTCCTGATGCTCTAGGGTAGGAGCCTGAGCCATCCGGTAAGCAGTGTGAGATATTTCTCTAAAAAAAATGGTAGGGGGTAGACTGGAGAGAAGGGGCAACTGTCCCATGCATGGCCAGTTCCTCGTTCAGTTGCTTAATTTGAGGTTGAAAAACCCTAGTTTTATCGAGTTGATCAGCAATCATGAGGTGTTTTGAGGCCAGTGAATGATTGCCCAATTTGATCGCCAGGTCTGCCAGGCTGAGATGGAGTATAGGTTGGTTAGGACTCTGCTCAACCGCAGCAAGGGCAAGACTTGCTGCGGTTTGAGGATTATTTAAGTAAAAATAATAGGCGCTTAAGTGTGATAATAATATTCCCTTTGCATAATCTGGTACATTCGGATTGCCAAGCACGGCCTCGAATAGGGAAACGACCGTACTTTCGGGTAAGGACACAGCTCCTGCGATAATCCAATCCACAAGCTTCTCGAATGGCTTAATAATGGTCATGGTAAAATGTGATTCAGAGAGGCGGTGTTGTAATTCAGCTATGATTTCAGAGCTCAATTTTTTCTTGGTGCTTTGCTGGAGTAGGATCATGGAAAACAAGCCGTTTATGCTGTTCTGATCTGCTTTTATGGAACGTAAAAAGTATTTCTCCGCAGTGTCGTATAAATCTAAGCTTAGTTTTTGGTCTCTCAGTATTAAAGTAGCTAATATGACTCCTGCCTCATAATTGGCGCGAGCGGAGTTTGGCGAGTGATCAGCAGCGATTAATGTCAGCTTTCTAGTATCTCTCCACTCGTCTACTCGTAACAGTATTACGGTGCCAGTCATCCAGATCGTCAAGAAGGCGATTATTGGCCGAATTTGAAATGCCTTGAGCTGTGCAGGGAGATAACTAGAGATGCCATAAGTCAATCCTAGAATTGGCCCAAACATTGGCAGATAGTTGCGATGTTCAAAGGCCAGTTCAAGTGGAAAAACACTTGACTCCATGCTATGTCCTGCAAGAAACCAGAAGACGGCAAATGCAAATAATGGTGCTTTTTTCCGTGTCATAAATGCGCCGACACTGACCGCCACAAGTCCTGCCATTGCGATAATGGTAGAAGGAGGATTGAGTAATCCACGCGAGATTAAAATGTCATCGTGAAATAAATTGAGCTGAGTCGGGTCTGGGATTACGATCCAACGCAGATAAAGCCACAGAATGCGCGTCTCGCTCATTAATCTTTCTAGGAGAGAAAAGTTCCTGTAGATGTAAGCGCTGGTTAACCAGTTAGGGTTAAAGTATATAAACAAAATGAAAATCAAAACCGGTAAGGCGACGGTGGCGATAAAAAACAGTTTGATTTTCAGGTTGGCTTTTTTCGAATAGGTGGAAAAGCGAAATAGGGTGGTTTCAAGGACCAGCATGTATAGCGGTAGCAACGCCCCATTTTCTTTTGCTGCTATAGCCAAACCGCCGCAGCCAAATGCTCCGACAACGATCCATAGTAAGCCAGTTCCCGATGCTGTAAGTTTTTCTCTGCCGTGGAGGTAAAAGATAAGACCTGCGACAGTGAACAACGCCGCCAGGCTGGTCATGCGTTGAACGATATACAAAACGGCGGTGAGATTGATTGGATGCAACAGCCACAAGCCAGCGCTGATGGCTGCAATCCATTGGATCCGAGCTTCAGCAAGATCATGCCGGTGATGAGCGCGATAGACTCGCAGAATCTTTTTCGCCAGCTGGAAAATTAGGCATCCGGTCAAAAGGTGGATGATCAGGTTGGTGAGTTTGAAATAGAATGGGTCTAGGTCGGTTAAATAGTAATTCACCCAAAAACTGAGCATACTGATTGGGCGCCCCAGGGGACCTGCGAAACCAGAGAAAAATACTTGACGCAGACCCTCCCAATCCATGACCTTGACTTGCAAGAGTTTGTTATTAACTATGTTGTCTAGGTCATCGAAGATGAAACCGCCTGCAAGGCCAGGCCAATACACTGCAGCGCTGATAAGAAAAATTCCGATGAATGCAGCATCAGCGCGGGAAACATGCAATGCTGCTGTGAAACGATCCATGCTTTTGGTTGTTGTTTGCATAATAAATTCAAAAAAGGGCGTTTCCATTGGAAACGCCCTCTCCGATACGCGATTTTAACCTCGGCAGTTTGCCGGTAGATATTTATCGGCTAAGGTACTGTTGGTGCATATCCACCTCACAGTGCCGTTGGTTTGACCGGTACCATCAAATACAATGTTACCTGTCACTCCGTTGCCTAAGTTTTGGGTTGCAAGTGTAATTGTTGCCGCCGTACTACTAGTCCTAGAGTAGCTCACTGACGAAATATAGGGAGAGGTTGCACTGCTAACCCCGGCGGCGGATAGGTCAGCTGGCATAACCCCCATACTCTGGAAATACTCGCTCACTGAGATTTTGGCTGCGTCGGCAAAACTCAGGGGTTCAGAGACCTTTGCCCTGACCGTATAGTCCTGGTATGCAGGGATGGCGATTGCCGCCAAAATCCCAACGATCGCCACCACGATCATCAGTTCGATGAGAGTAAAGCCTTGTTGTCTGCGTTGTATCATGATGAGTCTCCTTAATGTTAGTTAAACAAACAAGTGGCACTCGGTTTAAAGCAAATACCTTGCCAAATTTATATATCAATTCAAATCAGAGGCTTATATGATGAAACCTGCGGCATAGGCGCAGGAAGGCAAACCTTTGGGGTCAGAAGCTGACGGATTTGGGCAGGCGCATGGGTGGCGCGAAAGGACGGAAGGCTTGGCGTTTATGGTGTTGCCTCCGGCCAATAGTCTTCGGCCAGCGCTTGTTCGGCGGTGAAGGGCGGTTCAGGCGGAAACCTCGCCTACTCCAGCTCGGGTTGGTCGGCTGCAAGCAGCCTGGCTTTTTGGTAGGCTTTGGCAATACCTCTTCAAGCTGGAGCTTGAGGTCGGGATTGACCGCTAAAAGATCGGCCAAGCCCAGGCGCTGGACGGCAATTGTCCGCCGCCAACTGTTTCCGCGCCGGTTGGGCTGGTAGATCCATTTGAGCAGATGGGCCGCCAATATCGCCAAGCGATGGTACAATTCCCGCCGCTCCCGCGTGCCCATGCTTTCCAGCTCCTCAATCAGATGGGGCACATCAAGCTCGTTAAAGCGCCCCTGCCGCAACAACTGGGCCTGCCGGTGGGTCCAAGTGTAATAATCGAAGTCGTACAGGTCAGCGTTCATGGCACCGCGTTGTGATCTTAGGACTTAGGCTATAATAATCCGCTTTTTAAACCGACCCAAGCGACCATGCGCGAGACTTTGACCCTCGGCATCGAAGGCTTCTCTTACCCGGACCTGTACGATCCCCGGCGCCTGCAAGATTTGCTTGCGGCGTTCGATCGCTTCGTCGGAGAGCGTGACCCAGGCTTGCTTGCTGAGTTTGCCACTTACCGTGTGTGCCAGGGGGAGGGGATGGCGCCGCAGGCCGTTTCTGACCTGCTCGTCCGCATGGCCCCTCGCGTGGGAATCTTTCTGGCCCGGCTGTTCCGGATTGAGGAGGCCCATGCCGCCAGGATAAGGCAGGTCAGCAGGGAGCTGGCGACGGTGCTGCGCTACCGCGACGAGATCGTCGGTCAGGAGGCGGCCAAGCGCTTCAAGGGGGAGGACCCTGAAAGCTGGGAGATCGGGCCGATCCGATCCCAGTTCGAGGCGATGCTTCTGGCGCTGGGAGAGGGGGACGACCGGGAGCTGGCTGTTGCCGCGCTAGCGGTGCGGCTAAAAGACCTGATCGCCGAGCCAAACGCGGCGGAGATCACCGGGCTCAAACGGCGGCTTGCGGTGCATCCAGAAGCCTCAGCCAGGTTCAGGGACGAGCTGGAACTGCCGCCGGCGAGGTTCGTAGCCGCGCTGTATACTTGCGCGCTGCGCTGGACGGCTGCTGCGGCCTGCCATTCGGTGCTCCGGTCTGAGGTGAAGGACTGGGTAGCGTTCAGGTTCCCCCAGCGCACCGATCCCAGCCGCCTGGTCGAGCACGAGATCGTGGAGCGGGAAGGTTACTTGGCCTGGGCTGCCCCCCAAGGTCACCACCGCAGGCGGGTTGGGTTTAGTCTCACCGACAGCCGGTACCGCAACCTCCGCCAGGTGCTGTACGAAGTCGACCACTGCATCTATTGTCACGAGCGCGACACCGACTCGTGCGCCAAGGGGATGCGGGAGAAAAAGACCGGCAGATTCAAGACCGGACCTTTCAGCAATCCCATCACCGGCTGTCCGCTGGGCGAAAAGATCTCCGAGATGCACACCGTCAAGCGCCAGGGAGACGACATCGGCGCGCTGGCGCTGGTCATGATCGACAACCCCATGTGCCCGGGCACCGGGCATAGGATCTGCAACGAGTGCATGAAGGGCTGCATTTATCAGAAGACCGAGCCGGTCGACATCCCAAAGATCGAGACCCACGTGTTGACGCAGGTTTTGGAGTTGCCGTACGGATTTGAGATTTACAGCCTCCTGACGCGCTGGAATCCGTTGAACATTTGCCGGCCGTATGCCTTACCCTATAATGGCAAGAACGTGCTGGTGGTCGGTATGGGGCCGGCCGGCTATACCCTGGCCCACTACTTGGCTAATGAAGGCTTCGGTGTGGTGGGAATCGACGGTCTTAAGATCGAACCGTTGCCCAAGCGCTGGCTTTGGGACGGCGAACGGGAGCCTGAGCCGGTGCGCGATTTTCAAGCACTGTACGAGGATCTGAACGACCGGATGATGCTGGGTTTCGGCGGGGTGGCCGAATACGGGATCACCGCGCGCTGGGATAAGAACTTCCTCAAGGTGATCTATCTCGCTTTGGCTAGGCGGCGCAATTTCCGCTGCTACGGCGGGGTGCGTTTCGGCGGCACGCTCACCGTCAACGAAGCCTGGGATTTGGGGTTCGACCACATCGCCATCGCCGCCGGCGCCGGCAAACCCACCATCATCCCCCTGAAGAACAATCTGATCCGCGGCATCCGCAAGGCATCTGATTTCCTCATGGCGCTGCAGTTGTCCGGAGCGGGAAAGCAATCTTCGCTGGCCAATCTTCAGGTGCGCCTGCCGGCAGGGGTCATCGGGGGGGGACTGACCGCCATCGACACCGCTACCGAGCTTTTGGCCTATTATCCGGTCCAAGTGGAAAAGATCCTGCACCGCTACGAGACCCTCGCCGCCGAGCTGGGCGAGGATAAAGTCAGAGCGGTTTACGACCAGGAGGAAAAGATCATCCTCGACGAATTCCTGGAACACGGCCGGGCTATCCGCACCGAGCGAAGGCGCGCCGAGGCTGCCGGCGAGACGCCAGATTTCCTGCCGCTCTTGAATCGATGGGGCGGGGTGACGGTGTTCTACCGCCGCGACCTGAGAAATTCTCCCGCCTACCGGGAGAACCACGAAGAAATCCAAAGAGCCCTGGAGGAGGGCATCGTCCTGGCCGAAGGGATGAATCCTGAGGAGGCTATCTCCGACCAGTATGGTCATCTGAAGGCAGTCAGATTCCGCCGCATGGCGGAGGTGGACGGCCGCTGGCAGGCCACTGACGAGACTGTGGAGGTGCCCTTGCGCAGCCTGATGGTGGCTGCAGGCACCTCGCCCAACACGCTTTATGAAGAGGAACATCCCGGCACCTTCGAGATGGAAGGCAAATACTACCGGCCGTTTGTCCCCCAGTGGGTAGATGATATGCCCGATCTCAAGCCGGTGGAAGACGAGCTTCTGGGGCCCAAACTCAGCCGGCCGGCGCCGTTTACTTCCTACCGCAGGCAGGGGAAATACATTACTTTTTACGGCGACAACCATCCGGTCTACGCGGGCAACGTGGTGCGGGCGATGGCTTCAGCTAAGGACAGTTATCCCCATATCGTGCGCCTGTTCCAGAAACAGCTGGCGGCCCTAGATCCAACTGGGCAACCGGCGCGTGACCGGGCTTGGGACGAGTTCTGCACGCGCCTGGACGAGCTGCTGCTGCCCAAAATCGTCGAAGTGGTGCGGCTGACTCCCAGCATCGTCGAGATCGTGGTCAAGGCGCCGATGGCCGCCAAGCACTTCGCCCCGGGCCAGTTTTATCGGATTCAGAACTTCGAGGCGTTGGCCCAGAAAAGCCACGGTACTCGGCTGGCGGCGGAGGGGTTGGCCCTGACCGGGGCGTGGGTAGACAAGGAACGCGGCGTCGTCTCCCTGATCGTGCTGGAGATGGGCAGTTCCTCCAAGCTCTGTAGCCTGTGGCAGCCGGGCGATCCGCTGGTGGTGATGGGGGTGACCGGAGCACCCACCGCCATCCCTTCCGGCCGCACAGTATTGCTGGTGGGTGGGGGATTAGGCAATGCGGTGCTGTTTGCCATCGGCAAAGCCCTCAAAGCGGCTGGCAATCAGGTGTTGTATTTTGCCGGTTACCGCTCAAGCCGCGATGTGTTCAAACTGAAGGAGATCGAGGAGGCCTCGGACGTGATCGTATGGGCGGTGGATGATGTGCCCGGCAATCAGCCGATCCGGCCTACCCGGCCTCAGGACAGGAGCTTTGTCGGCAATATCGTCGAGGCGATGCTGGCTTATGCCAGGGGGGAGCTTGGGCCGACCCCGATCCACTTCGACGACGTAGAGCACCTGATCGTGATCGGATCGGACCGCATGATGCGCGCGGTCAAGGAGGCTCGCCAGGGGATCCTTTCGCCTTACCTGAAAAAGCAGCACGTAGCCATCGGGTCGATCAACTCGCCCATGCAGTGCATGCTCAAAGGGGTCTGCGGTCAGTGCTTGTGCCGGCACGTGGATCCGAAGACAGCTCAGGAATACTTCGTCTATTCGTGCTACAACCAGGACCAGGAATTGGATCGGGTGGACTTCGACCACCTCCACGCCCGTTTGCGCCAGAATACGGTCCAGGAGAAATTGGGCAATCTGTGGCTGGATTACATCCTGGAACACCGGGGCAAGTAAATTTCGCCTTAACATGACAAAGAAAATCTATAAAATACATCGATTAATCTGACGCGACTCAATTTGCAAGTAACGAGAGAGATTGAAATCTTATGGTTAAGATTCGTTTGGCACGCGCGGGTGCGAACAAGCGTCCTTTTTATCACGTAGTGGTGGCCGACAGTCGGGCCAAACGCGACGGTCGGCATATCGAGCGGGTGGGCTATTTCAACCCGCTGGCGGAAGGGGGCGATGCCAGGCTCAGGCTGGACATGGAACGGGTGGAACTTTGGCTAGGGCGCGGTGCCCAGATGACTGACCGGGTCAGGAGCCTGCTGCGCGAATGGCGCAAGCTCAAGGCTTCCGAAGGCCAAGCGGCAGCTTAATTTAATTAAATTAAGAGGTGTGACAGGGCGCATACCGGTAGGTGAAATCTCCGGCGCGTTCGGCATTCAGGGGTGGGTGAAAGTCTACTCCTACACCCAGCCCCGGGAGAATGTGCTGCAATATTCCCCCTGGGAACTGGAACATCGGGGCAACCGCTTCAAGGTTGCGGTTTTGACTGGACGCCGGCAGGGGCAAACGGTGGTAGCGGCTTTGGAGGGCATCGCTACCCGCGAGCAGGCGCAGGCCTTGCGAGGCGCCAAGATCAGCATTGACCGTGCCCAATTGCCAGAGCTTCCGCCAGGCGAGTTTTACTGGGTCGATCTGATCGGACTTAAGGTCATCGATCTTAACGGTCAGCACCTGGGGCAGGTGGCCGATCTGATGGAAACCGGTGCCAACGACGTGTTGATCGTGCGCGGGCTAGGGGATAAAGAGATCCTGATTCCCTGGCTGCGCGATCGGGTGATCCGTGACCTGGATTTAGAAGCTGGCACGATTCGGGTGGACTGGGACTTGGATTACTGATGCGCTTCGATGTGATTACCCTGTTCCCGGACATGGTCGATCACGCCTGCCGGTTCGGAGTGACCGGACGGGCACGGGAGTTGGGCTTGATGCGCTTGTTTCTTTGGAACCCGCGCGATTTTGCTCACGATCGCCACCGCACGGTGGACGATCGCCCTTATGGCGGGGGTCCTGGAATGGTGATGAAGGTCCAGCCGCTTCAGGATGCGATCCGGGCTGCCAAAGCAGCCGGGGAGGTGGCAGCTCAGGTGGTTTACCTGTCTCCCCAGGGCAAGTGTCTGGATCATGAGGCGGTGAAACGCTTTGCTGGCATGGAAGGCTTGATTCTGGTATCCGGGCGCTATGAAGGCGTCGACCAGCGCTTGCTGGAAAACGAGATTGACGAGGAATGGTCGATCGGCGATTACGTGCTGTCTGGGGGAGAGCTGGCCGCTTTGGTGGTGATCGACGCAGTGACCCGGCTGTTGCCTGGGGTGTTGGGCGATGCCGAGTCGGCCGGGCAGGATTCTCACGCCGATGGCTTGTTGGACTATCCCCACTATACCCGTCCAGAAGAGATCGACGGGCGGCGGGTGCCGGAAGTTTTGCTCAGCGGGGATCACCGAGCGATCGCCCGCTGGCGCAGAAAACAGGCGCTCGGGAGAACCTGGCTGAGACGGCCGGATTTACTGGCAAAGCGGGAATTGACGGCGGAAGACTTGGCCTTGCTGGAAGAATTCAAACTTGAGCTGGAGCAAAAAAATGAGCAACATCATTGAGCAGATCGAAAAGGAACAAATCCTCAAGCTGGGCAAATCGATTCCGGACTTTGGTCCCGGAGATACGGTTGTCGTTCAGGTAAAAGTCAAAGAAGGGAATCGTGAGCGTCTGCAAGCCTTCGAGGGGATCGTGATCGCCAAGCGTAACCGCGGCTTAAATTCTGCTTTCACCGTGCGTAAGGTTTCCCACGGTGAGGGAGTAGAGCGGGTATTCCCGTTATACAGCCCGATGGTGCAGGAAATCACGGTCAGGCGTCGCGGCAAGGTACGCCGGGCCAAGCTGTACTATCTGCGCGAGTTGCGCGGTAAGGCGGCGCGGATCAAAGAAAAGATCTAAACCTCGTCGGGGCGGCAGGAAGCGATTAGATTTGCCGCGCGTGTCGATCCGGTGGCGTTCCGTTGCCGTTGCAGATCCCCCTAGTCGGCGGGTGATGCCCGTCGCCTGCGGTATCTTGGTAATCGATGGTCTAGGGGAGACCGTGACCGGCTTGTCCTGGCAGCCGGAAGTCAGGTGGGAAGCTGAGGCAGGCGAAAGGCTGACCACGGTCGTAGAGCTTCTGGCAGCTTATTTTCGCGATCCAGACATCGCGTTCGAATGTGAGTTGGCCGAACAGGGTACGGCATTCTGCTACCGGGTCTGGCAAGCCCTATTGGAGATTCCGCCCGGGCAGGTGCGCACATACGGCGAGCTGGCACGCCAACTTGGGACTTTCCCCAGGGCGGTGGCGGCCGCCTGCCGGGCGAATCCTTACCCGATCATCATTCCTTGTCACCGGGCAGTAGCCAGGAGCGGGCGGGGAGGCTACTGCGGCCAGTCCCATGGCGCTGCTTTGGAGATCAAGCGTTGGTTGCTGCGCCATGAAGGCTGGCGTGGATGAGGCGGACCTGATCCAGCGCTTTACCGACGCCCTGTGGCTGGAAGAGGGGTTGAGCCCCAATACCCTAAAAGCCTATGGCACCGATTTGAGGCTGTTTTCTGGCTGGCTTGAAAAGCCTCCGGCTGAGGCAACCATAGAGGACCTGGCGCGCTATCTGGGCCAGCGTTTCCACGCGGGGGTCAGCGCCCGCAGCAGCGCGCGGCTTTTGTCTTCCTTGCGTAAATTTTACCGCTACCTGGTGCGCGAGGGTTTGATTGCAACCGACCCCTGTGCCGGGATCGAATCCCCTTATTTGGGGCGCAGCCTGCCGGATACCCTGAGCGAGGCCGAGGTCGAATCCCTGCTCAATGCCCCCGATCCACAGCAGCCTTTGGGGCTGCGGGATCGCTGCCTGCTCGAAGTTCTGTATGCCACCGGGATGAGGGTCTCGGAATTGGTGGGACTGAAGGGCGATCAGGTGGACAGAAAGCTTGGCGTGGCTCGTATCTGGGGCAAGGGTGGCAAGGAGCGGTTGGTGCCATTGGGAGAAGAGGCGCTGGCCTTACTGGAGGAGTATCTGGGCAAATCCCGTCCCCTGCTTCTAGGAGCCAGACAGTCGGTGTTTTTGTTCGTCACCCGGCGCGGAGGTCCCATGACCCGCCAGGCGTTTTGGTATTTGATCAAGCGCTATGCTCGCCAGGCGGGGATCATCAAGCCCCTGTCGCCCCATACCCTGCGCCATGCGTTTGCCACCCACCTTATCAATCACGGTGCGAATCTGCGCGCGGTGCAGATGCTATTGGGCCATAGCAGCCTTTCCACCACCCAGATCTACACCCACGTCGCCCAGGCGCGCCTGCAGGATCTGCACGCGCGCTTCCATCCGCGGGGATAGACTAGAATTATTGCATCGCGATCGAAATTGAGAACCTAAACGATGGGAATCCGGATAATGGTCACCGGCGGGGCAGGCTACATCGGCAGCCACACCTGCGTAGAGCTTCTGGCAGCCGGTTTTGAGGTCGTAGTGGTAGACAACTTCAGCAATAGCAAACCGGAGGTAATCTGCCGGCTGGAGCAAATCGCCGGTCAGAAGATCCCGTTCTTTGCGGCGGACATCGGCGATCGTGCGGAGATGGAGCGCATCTTCGCCTGCACTCCCTGCGCCATCGTAGTCCACTGTGCCGGTCTTAAAGCAGTGGGGGAATCGTGCGAGCAGCCTTTGGCCTACTATCGGAACAACGTCGCCGGTACCTTAGCCTTGTGCGAGGCGATGGCGGCAGCCGGAGTCAGACGGATGGTGTTCAGTTCTTCTGCCACCGTTTACGGCAATCCGGCCGCCGTTCCCATCCGGGAGGACTTTCCTTTGCAGGCCACCAATCCTTACGGCCGCACCAAACTGTTCATCGAAGAAAGCCTGCGCGATCTGGTGGCTGCAGACCGGTTGACCAAAACCGATCACCCTTGGACAGTGACTTTACTGCGCTATTTCAATCCGGTCGGTGCCCATGCAAGCGGGCTGATCGGGGAAGATCCAAGGGGAGTCCCGAATAATCTTGTGCCTTATATCACCCAGGTGGCGGTGGGAAAGTTGCCGGAGCTTAAAGTGTTCGGTGACGATTACCCCACTCGTGACGGCACCGGGGTACGCGATTACATCCATGTGGTGGATCTGGCCAAAGCCCACGTCAAGGCGGTGGAAAAGCAGCTCGCCGTCACGCCTGGCAAAGTATTCACCTACAACTTGGGAACCGGCACCGGCTACAGTGTGTTGGAGATGGTGCGTGCTTTCGAGCGGGTCTTAGGCAAAACCATTCCCTATCGCATCGTCGGGCGCCGGCCTGGGGACATCGCCGAAGTATACGCCGATCCCTCCCTGGCGGCCAAGGAGCTGGGTTGGCGGGCCGAACACGGGATCGAAGCTATGGTCCAAGACGCCTGGCGCTTTCAAAGCCAAAATCCCAACGGTTATCCAGATTAGTTGCGCTTTGAAACCTGATCCATCTTCCAGTACCAACCAGCAGGGTCCGGTGGAGAAAAGTAGCGCCTAAGGATCACATCGAAGCGGTTGCCCAAAGCCTCGACAGGATTGAATATCAAGTCAGTGCTGTCCGGCAGCAGGAGGGCGCCGGGAACCGGTTCCCCCCCGTGGACGGCGTAACTGTCCAAGCGCCAGTACAACCCTTCTGGATCGTCGGGATTGGCGTAGGGGACCAGTCTGGCCCAGTAGGCAATCCCATTTACGTCCACCGAGTCGATGGTGACCGACCAATCGGATTCCAGGCGCACCGTAGGTTGACTTAAGTTGATGCTGACCTGAAGCCGGTAGTCACCTTCCTGAAGCGTACGAAAGGCGCTATTGGCCAGGATCTGATAGCGGCCGGCAGCCAGTTGAAGCACTACCAGCGCATCGTTGCCGGCCCCGCCATCGTCATCAGACCGGAGGATGTTTCCGTCGGCCTGCCTGATTTCCAGGTAAGGGTCCAATTGATCGGAATCCATGCGGACGACGACCAGTCCCTCTACGGGGAGGTCCAGGGTGTATAAATCCAGCGCGCTGTCGTCGCTGGCAAAAGCGCTTTCGGCGATGTCCAAGCGCCTGCAGTCAGCAGCTTCCAGACGGCCTGGGATCCAGACGTTCAGGGGCAAGGGAGTGGGGGTTTGGCAAGCTTTGGGGATAGGATTTTGGCCGCCATATAGAGCGGCTACGCCTTCGATGTCATCCTTTTGCGGTAGCGTCAGGTCGCCCACCAGGCTGGACATGATGGCGGGGACCCGGTCCTCATGGTCAAGACCCAAAGCATGACCCAATTCGTGGGTGGCGACCCGCGTAAAGTCGGTGACTCGGGAGCGCAGAGGACCCTCGTATATGTCCCAGGCCTGATTGTCGTTGAAGACGATGTCGGTCTCCTGGAGGGTGCCGTCATTGAAGAACAGGCTATAGGTAATGGCCAGGGTTGTGGAACCGAAGGCAAAGCCGCAGTCGTCGCGCCGGAAAGCGATGCTATTTAAGCCATCGTCGCGGCAGGGATCGGCGAAGGTGCCTGCTTGCCCGTAGAAGGTGAAGGCGGTGCGCTCGTTCCAGTGCCGCATGCTCGCTTCGAAGGCGCTGTTCCAGGGTATTCCGCTGGGAGAGGTGGTTTCCCCGCGCGTATTGATGAGCTCATAGACAAAGGTCGTCTCAGCTTGCGGCCAGCGGTTACCGCTTAAGACGTAGGCGAAGGCGATGCTGGAACCTGTGCCTAGCCACAGAAGAACCCCTATTCGCTTCATTTTCGAATTTTGCCCAGGTGCAGGCGCAACTGTTGCTTGAAGTCTTCCAAAGGCAAGGCTTCATTAGCCAAGGCATCGCGCCGGGTCAGGACCCCTTTGGCAATTCCCCGGCTGATACGGGGCAGGCCTGCGGCAGGCTCAAATTCCAGCCGGGTGACGGGTTGACCGGCGGCGGTTTGGATGCGCAGGCGACCTGATTCATCGGCATAAGTGACGAAATGGCCCTGCGACCAGCCATACAGAGGGTGTACCTGGCGGCGGCTTAAGGATTCGACAAAATAGATTCCATGTTCACCTAGTGCGGGATATTCCATATCCGTTACCGCCAGGTGTTTGCCGCCGCTTTTCCCGCCAAGAAAATCCAATGTGATGGTCGGGTGCTCAAAGCAGCCTTTGATAACCTCTAAAACCCGAAAGCTGATCCGGGTAAATGGACGGTGGTCGGGGGTTTGCTGAACCGCTACGCGGATGACCTCGCCTTCGAAGATGAATTCAGCTTGGGCCAGCATTTCCTGGAGGCTGACTTCGCGCACCGAGGTGGCCGCACCGGTGGCGAGCCACAAGCCGATGACCAGTCCCGCAAGCCGGACGAGCAGGTTTAAGCTCATTGCAGCTTGGCTGTAATCGATGCGAGAATCGCCTCGACCTCGGCGTCTTTAGCGCTGAGGATTCGGTCTAATTCATTCCGGCACGCGCGGGCGAAATCCCGATCCTGGATGGCATTCAGGTTGACGGTGACGTTGAGGGTACAGCTTCTCAAGGCCGCTTGCGCAGCCAGGACGCCGACGCCAGCATCGGTGATGACATTGCGATTGCCTTTTTCAGCCGCCCAGCGGCATAGCTCGATGACCTCGGCACACAGGCGCGCACAGCTCAACGGGGTCTCGGTGGCGGCCTCAAGCGCGGTTTGGATGGCCAGGCGGCGCTGTGCCTTATCCTCCTCCGTCTCCTTGGGTAGCCGATAGGCGGCCATCACCTGATCGAATGCGGCCACGTCAGCTTCAATGGCATTCATCAATCGTTCGCGCAGGGCTTCTGCCCGGGCCAGGAGCATTTGCATTTCTCCTTCCACCGCTTGGTATTTGGGTTTGCCGAGAGTAAGATTTGCCACCATACTCACCAAGGCTGCGCCCATCGCCCCCATGATCGCGGCGGCGCTGCCGCCGCCGGGGGTGGCGGATGGGCCGGCCAGCCGGTCCAGGAACGTTTGGATGGATTGGTCTTTGAGCATTGAGACCTCAAATTGGTGGCGGAACGATTAATCATTATAATCCAGCCGCTCCTCAATGGGCATAGTGGTCCTAAAGCTGCTCGCAGGCATGGCATTCAGAGGGAGTAATGGTAGTGAAAAAAATCCTGTTCCAATTTGATACCGACCCCCATCCCGCCTCGTTCGATGCGGTCGTCGCCTACGACGGTGGCGCCGATTGCGTGATCGGTTATGGTAACCTGACGCCTGAAAATGTAGGGCCTTTGGTGGATGGGGCGATCTTTACCCGCCCCCCTAAGGCCAAGAAAAACACGGCGATCTTTATCGGCGGCCGGGATCTTTTGGCAGGACAAGCGCTGCTTGAGGCGGTCAAGCGTAAATTCTTTGCCGATTTTCGGGTATCGGTGATGCTCGACAGCAACGGCAGCAATACCACTGCTGCGGCAGGAGTTGCACAGATCGCTGCAAGCACTGAGATTTTAAGCAAACAGGCGGTGGTATTGGCCGGTACCGGTCCGGTCGGGCAGCGCGCCGCGGCGGTGTTAGCCAAAGCAGGTGCCCGGGTAAAGTTGACTTCCCGCGCCTTGGCGCGGGCTGAGCGGGTCTGCGAGGCGATGCGGGAACGCTTCGGGGTGGAAATCACGCCGCTTGAGGCGGCTGACTGCGATGCCCGCGGACGGGAGATCGCTGACGCTCAAATCGTCTTTGCCGCCGGCGCCGCCGGGGTCCGGCTGTTGGAGGAATACCACTGGCAAGCCAATCCCAAGCTGGAGGTGCTGGTCGATGCCAACGCGACCCCACCCTTGGGGATCGCTGGCGTGGAGATGTTCGATCGGGGGACGGTGCGTTACGGCAAGATTTGCTTTGGGGCGATCGGCTTCGGCACGCTGAAACTTGCGGTCCACCGGACCTGTATCGCCAAGCTGTTCGAACGCAACGATCAGGTGTTCGACGCCTGGGAAATCTATGCGGTTGCCCAAGGATTGGCAAAAAGGTTGGAGGAATGAGGACTTAGAGTACGTGGATGTAAATGACGCAAATCTGCCATGCTGTCTGAAACCGTGAAACCTCTCTTAAAGTGGCTTATTTGGCTAGGTTTTGGCGGAGCCGGGTTAGTCTGTACGGTAGGAGGTGCGGCCGAATGTGGCAAAATCCAGTTCTTACAAGACAGAAGCCGGGGAGTCGAGGTGCAATTCGATCAGTGCCCTGGCGCGCACGAGGTTTCCGCAGGGACGATCCTGAACCTAGCGCCGGGAGCTAGGTTGTGGCTCAAGCTTCCGGCTGGCGAAGCAGCAGGACGCGAATATCAGATGATCTGCCAGAGCAGGTCGGAAAGCGCCCTCACTTTGCTCATCGAGAGCCTCAGGCCGCCATGGGTCGGCTCGCGTTCGCTTAAGTGCGGCCCGTGGGACGGAAGCGGGTTTGCCTGCGATAGCGCCGACGGCAAGCCGAAAGTCTTTGTCTGCGTGGCCGGGGAGCTTACCGGACCTGCCTCTGAACCCTCACCCCGCAAAGGGGCTTCCATCGTTTTGCGTTCCCTCGACCAGGCTCCCGGCGGTCTGGAAGATCCTTCCCGTCGCCAGGCGGTGCTCGAGGCGATCGCAAAAGAGGGGCGATTGTGCCACAAATTGTACGGGGTCGGGCGCAAATTCAGCGTTGAATGGACCGTGGATGCGGAAGGCAAAGTGACTGAGATCGCTCTTGATGCGGCGATCTGGAAGGCCAGCCCCGAATTTGCCGATTGCCTGACCGGCGTGATCCGGTCTTACCCGTATCCGAAATCTTCCCGCACGGTGTTTCTGAACTTAGCTTGGTAGTGGTCGGCGCCTGGCTGGCAGCCTTATTCGTCTTCATCGCGGCCCTGGCAGGGGTAGCGGTAGATATAGTTTGGGGGACCGCCATCGATGACTGGATACACGATCCGGCTTTGGTCTATCGGCCCCGGACCCAGTGGCGGCACGTCGCGCTGGTGGTGCTGGATGAAGGTGTGCCGGTCCAGGTCGGCCGCAAGCAGGCCTTGCCGCTGTTCGCCCGCGCCGCCGAAAGGCTGATCCGCGCGGGGGCCAAAGGGATTTTTCTGGACGCGCGCCTAGGCAAGGCAATGGAGGTCGCCATGCCTTACGCGGTGTGCCTGGAGGACTCCGGGGCGGTGCGCTGGTCGGCGCCGCGGTGCATAGCTGACGCCGACCGGTGCCGGCTGACCAGCAGCGAAGCGGGGCTGGCCCCCCTGGCGATGGCGGGCGAGGTGTTTGCAAGATTCAGGGTCGCGCCTTACTTGGCAGGCCAGGAGCGGCTGCCCGATTTTTTGCTGTATGGCCTGGAAGCTCTGCCATTCATTCCCAAGCCGGGATTGACCGCCGATGACCGGTTGGTCAGCCGGGATCCGGCTGTCATGCGCTGGATGGATTTGAACCCCGATCACGCTGTGGTCCAGCTAGCCTCTTTCGTCGATCCTAAGCGCACGCGGAAGGCTTTGGCCCGAAGCCGAGACGACGAGAAGTGCGACGGGAGCCGTTGCCGCCGCGTCCGCCTAAGCCGTCCGGTATACCGCACCCAGTGGGAGGGGGATCGGCAGATCGCCCCGCTGAGCCTGCTTTCAGCCTGCGATGAGGACGCCGCGCTGACGGCGGCGGCTGGACTCAAGGGCAAGGCGGTGATTTTGCAGTTGACCTCGCCGGCTGAGGCCAGCGACATGATCGTCACGCCGATGACCGTCGCGTGGGGAGGACCGCATCTGTTCACTCCCGGGGCGCAGTTTCTGGCCGATGCGGTCGAAACCCTGTTGCTTCAGGATCATCCCCGCGCCCCGCCTTGGCCCATGAAGCTCATGCTGTTTGCCGCGGTCGCGGCGGTGAGCGTTTGGCTGGGTTGGCACCAGCGCCAGGCGGTGCACTTGGGCGGCCTCTTGGCACTTGCGGCAGGAATGGCCGGCTTATGCTTTGGGTGTCGCCTGCTCCAGCTTTGGCCGGTGACCGCGACGCTGGTCGTGTATCTGACCGGCGTCCTCCAAACCGTCGGTTTGAACCTAGTGATCGGCTTGCGCGAGGGTAGGCTGATCCGCCGCTACATGCCGAGACAGATCCACGACTTGCTGATTGCGCCGCGCGCTAACCAGCGGTTTCGCAATCGGCGGCATCGAGCCGTCGTGTTGATGTCGGATCTGGCCAGCTATACCACGGTCACCCACGTCCTGGGGGATCCAGCCTATATATTGGTGCTGATGAACGACTACCTGGAGGAGACCTCGCTGATCTTGCAGGAAAAATACCAGGGCTGGTTGGAGGCTTACGTTGGGGACCTGGTCTGTTATTACTGGCCGGTGTGGGGGGAAAACCGCCCCGATGCCTATCGCAATGCGCTGCGGGGGGCGGCGGAATTGGCGCGCTTGCAGAAGCGTTTTTTTGCCGGTATCAAAGACCGCTATGCACGGCGTTTTCCGGAACCTGCCCTAGAACGCATCGCCGCCATGATCGATGCCGGCATCGGCATGGCGGCGGGCGTCGTAGTGATGGGAGATCTGGGGCCCAGAAAAGGGGTCAGGAAATTTGGCATCCTGGGTGATCCTTTGAACCTGGCCGCCCGCCTGGAAAGCCTGACCCGCGCCTTCAACTGTCATCTCGTCGCCACCGAGGAATTGGCGGCCCATGCAGGTGATGCCGGCTTGGCGAGCCGCAGGCTGGGGTGTATCGCCGTCAAAGGTCGATCCGCGCCGGTTGGGGTGTTTGCCCTAGGGGACAAGGAGGATGAGCGCTTTTCTGCCGGGAACGTGAGCGGTTGGGAAAACTGGCTGGCCGAGATCGAGCGAGGTGGTGATCCGACCATCGCCTGCCCCGCGATCTACACCAAGGACCAGAGCACCTTGATCCGATGGAAAGCCGGGGGGTTATTGAGAGAAGGGGTTTTTTATCTAGATGAGAAGTAATCGCTTGGGTTACCATAGATGGCAGCTTGACTCTGGATCCTGGGGGGTGGGCGATGAAACGTACTGCGGCAAAATCGAAGCCAACGGCCAAGGCGTCTGGATCCCAAAAGCCGTTCGTGCAGGAAGAGGTCAGGACTGGCATCACCCCAGCTGCCCTCAAGCGCGCGGTGATGGACAACCTGTACTACCTTCAAGGGCGGGTGCCTAGGACTGCGACCCGAAACGACTGGTACATGGCGGTAGCCTATACGGTGCGCGACCGGATCCTCAAGCGTTGGATGCAGACCATCGAGGTATACATGGGAGGCGGGGCGAAATCGGTCAGCTATCTTTCGGCAGAATTTCTCATCGGGCCTCAGCTCGGCAGCCATCTCTTAAGTCTCGGGATAGAGGATGAGATGCGCCAGGCGGTGGCTGAGCTTGGCCAAGACTTGGACGAGCTTTTGGCACAGGAAGAAGAGCCGGGTTTGGGCAACGGGGGCTTAGGCCGGCTGGCTGCCTGCTTCCTCGAGTCGCTTGCGAGCTTGGAAATCCTAGGGGTCGGATATGGGATCCGGTACGAGTTCGGGATATTCAACCAGGAGATCTGCGACGGCTGGCAGGTGGAAACTGCGGACAAATGGCTCAGGTTGGGGAATCCCTGGGAAATACCGCGGCCGGAGATCGCCTTTGTCGTCGGTTTCGGCGGGTATACTCAGCCATTTTGGGACGCATCGGGTCGGTTTCGGGTCCATTGGCTGCCTGCGCGCACGGTGCGGGGGGTGGCCTGCGACATCCCCATCCCGGGCTATCGCGTCAATACGGTTAACCTGCTCCGCCTGTGGAAGGCTGAGGCCACAGAAGCGTTCGATTTTAAGGCGTTCAACCTGGGCGATTACTACGGGGCGGTCGAGGACAAGGTCGCCTCAGAGAACCTGACTAAGGTCCTGTATCCGAACGACGAACCGCTAGAGGGCAAGCGCCTTCGGCTAGAACAACAGTATTTCTTCGTCTCCTGTGCTTTACAGGACATGATCCGAGTGCACCTTCAGCGGGGAAACGCGCTCGAAGACTTTCACCTAAGTTACGCCATCCAGCTCAACGATACCCATCCTTCGATCGCGATCGCCGAGCTGATGCGCCTGCTGGTGGACAAGCACGGCATAGACTGGGAGACCGCCTGGCATGTCACCCGCCATACCTTCGCCTATACCAACCACACCCTGCTCCCCGAGGCGCTGGAGAAATGGCCGGTGCAGCTTTTCGGCAGCCTGCTTCCGCGGCATCTCGAGATCGTCTATGAGATCAACCGCAGGTTTCTCGATGCGGTGCGCCACCAGTACGGGGAGGATCAGGCGCGAATCGCGCGCCTGTCGCTGATCGATGAATCCGGCGAGCGCTACGTGCGGATGGCCAATCTGGCCAGTGTCGGAAGCCATGCCATCAACGGGGTTTCCACGCTGCATACCGAACTCCTCAAGCGCAAGGTGCTGGCTGATTTCCACTCTGTCTTCCCCGACCGGTTCTACGCCATTACCAACGGCGTCACGCCGCGGCGCTGGATGGTGCTCTGCAACCCGAAACTTGCTCGCCTGATCTCAAGCAAGCTAGGGGAGGATTGGATCCGGGACACAGAAGGACAGCTCGGCAAGCTGGAGCAACACGCCCAGGACGGGGCGTTTCAGGAGGAATGGCGTGCCATCAAGCATGCCAACAAAACCAGGCTCGCTGCGATCGTCCGCCAGCTGACCGGAGTGAGCGTCGATCCCGACTCGCTGTTCGACATTCAGGTCAAGCGCATTCACGAATACAAGCGCCAGCACCTCAACCTCCTGCACGTCATCACGCTTTACCAGCGCATCAAAAACGATCCGAAGCTTGAACTTGTCCCGCGGACGGTGATTTTCGGCGGCAAAGCGGCGCCCGGCTATTTTCTTGCCAAGCTGATCATCAAGCTCATCCACGCGGTGGCGGAGGTGGTGAACAACGACCCCCAGGTGGCCGGACGCCTGAAAGTCGTCTTCTTATCCAATTTCAACGTCAAGAGCGCGCAGCTGATCTATCCGGCAGCCGATATTTCCGAGCAGATCTCGACCGCAGGCAAAGAGGCCTCAGGCACGGGGAACATGAAGTTCGCGCTGAACGGGGCGCTCACGGTCGGTACACCGGATGGGGCCAACCTCGAAATCCAGCAGGCGGTGGGAGAGGAGAATTTCTTCCTATGCGGGCTGACGGCAGCCGAGATTGAAAACCTTAGCGCGTGCGGCTATCGCCCGGCGGAATTCATCGAGACGGATGACGAACTGAAAGCGGTCATCGATCTCGTGCGCCAAGGGGTGTTCTCCAAGGGGGACCGGGAACTGTTCAAACCGCTGCTGGATTCGATCGTCCTGCGCGACGAATACTTTCTTGCCGCCGATTACCGTTCCTATCTCGAGTGCCAGCGCAAGGTCGAGGAGACCTATCGAGACCTAAAGCGTTGGACGACCATGTCGATCCTCAACGTGGCGCGCCTGGGTAGGTTTTCTTCAGATCGGGCGATCCGCGAATATGCCGCTAAGATCTGGGGCGTAAGCCCCGTGGAGATTGGGATTTAGACTCGCCGCCAGAGCGTCCCTTGCGGGGTATCCTCGAGCACGATGCCGTGGGCTTTGAGCTGGGCGCGGATCCGGTCAGCAGTGGCCCAGTCCTTGTTCTGACGGGCTTGGCTGCGCTGTTCGATCAGGCGTTCGATCGCATCTGCCGACAGCTCAGACTCACCTTTAAGGAAGGCTTCTGGATCTTGCTGGAGCAGCCCCAACACCCTACCCAGGGCCTTGAGGGTGGCGCCAAGCCCTGCAGCTCGGATTGAGATCTCGGATTTGAGGCGGTTGATCTCCTTGGCCAGGTCGAACAGCACTGCGAGCGCCTCGGGCGTGTTGAAATCGTCGTCCATGGCGTCGATGAAGCGCTGGCGGAAGGTCTCGCCTTCTTTCCCCTCAGCTGCCTCGGGCAGGCCGCGCAGAGCAAGGTAAAGCCGAGTCAATCCGGCGCGGGCGGAGGTCAAAGAGGCCTCGGAATAATCCAGCGGACTGCGATAATGGCTGGCAAGAATGAAGAAGCGGATCGCTTCCCCGGGATATCCCTTCAATAGCTCGCGGATGGTGAAAACGTTGCCCAAAGACTTGGACATTTTTTCCTGGTCGATCTGGACGAAGCCCACGTGAAGCCAGTAGTTGACGAACGGTTCGCCGGTGGCCCCCTCGGATTGAGCGATCTCGTTCTCGTGGTGGGGAAATTTAAGATCGGCTCCGCCCCCATGGAGGTCGAAGTGAGCTCCCAAGCAGCTCGTGGACATCGCTGAACATTCGATGTGCCAGCCGGGACGCCCAAGCCCCCAGGGCGAATCCCAGGCCGGCTCTTCAGGTTTGGCGCGTTTCCACAAGACGAAATCGAGGGGGTCGCGTTTGGCCTCAGCGACTTCCACCCGCGCACCGGCGCGCAGTTCTTCTAGGTTCTTTCCTGAGAGCTTGCCGTAAGCCTGGAACTTGTTCACAGCGTAATAGATATCGCCGTTTTCCCCCGCATAGGCATAGCCCTTGTCCAACAGGGTTTGGATCATGGCGATGATGGTGTCGATGGATTGGGTAGCGCGGGGCTCCCGATCCGGCGGCAGGCACCCTAGGGCGTGCTCGTCTGCGTGCATGGCCTGGATGAACTGTTCGGTGAGCGCTTGGATGGAGATAGCCCGTTCGTTGGCGCGGCGGATGATCTTGTCGTCGATGTCGGTGATGTTGCGCACATAGGTGACGTCGAACCCGAGCCAACGCAGATAGCGGGCGATAGTGTCGAACACTACCATAACCCGGGCATGACCCAAATGGCAGTAGTCGTAGACCGTCATGCCACACACGTACATATGCACCTTGCCAGGCGTGATCGGCCGAAAGGGTTCCTTGGTTCGGGTCAGGCTATTGAAGATGGTCAGCATGGTCGGTCAAACGGGCAAATCGATGGATGATGCGTTGTGGCCCAAGCAGCGTGTAGATTTGCTGGATCTCTGGTCCGTCCAGGCGGCCTGTCAGGGCAGCCCTGAGCGGCTGGAACAACTGTTTGCCTTGGGCGCCGCTAGTCGTTTTCAGCGCTTCCATGAACTCCCGATAGTTTTCCGGTGACCTGCGGGCGGATTCCAGCGCAGCGCGGAAAAAATCCGGTTTGGTTTCGGTCAGTACTAGACGTGCGGCTGCGGTGATAGGATAGATTTCACGGAACAAGATCTCTGCCCAGGTCTGGGCCTGCTGGGGAAAAATCCAATTGCTGCGCACCAGAGCCAAAAATTGGGTGCGGGAGACTTGGGGGACCAGCATGCGGGTAGCTTCGGTGAGCCACGCCCACAAGGTGAGGTCATCTGCAGCGCGGACCGCCTGGGTTTGCCAGAAATCCAGTTGCTTGGGATCGAAACGGGCAGGTGCCCGGCTCAATTTCTCCAACCGGAAGCCGGTGGCCAATTCCCGCAGGGAAAGCAGCCTGTCTTCATAGGTATGCCCCAGGCGGGCCAGGAAGTTGACCACTGCCACAGGCAAGTACCCCTGCTCCCTAAGCTGCCGGATACTGCGGCTGCCATTGCGCTTGGAGAGCGGGGCGCCGTCTTCTCCCAAAATCAACGAAATATGTCCATAGCGCGGTGGAGGCAGCCTAAGGGCTTTCAAAATGAGTAGCTGACGGGGAGTATTGGCCAAGTGATCCTCGCCGCGCAAAACGTGGGTGATACCCATCAGGGCGTCATCGATGGCGTTACAGAAAAAGAAAGCAGGGCTATAGTCCGCCCGGCGGATGATGAAATCCCCGATGGTATCGGTGGCAAAGCGCTGCTCACCGCGGACCAGATCCTCAAATACGACTGTTTGTCCAGGCGGTACCCTAAAGCGCAACGTCGGTTTCAGCCCGCGCGCCAGGCGCGTCTTGATTTCTTTTAGGCTCAAATGGGCGCATTTGCCTGAATAGCGTGGCGGTTGGCCTTGACTCAGCTGCGCCTGGCGGGACAGAGCCAATTCTTCGGGAGTGCAGAAACATGGATAGGCGAGGCCGTCCTGCTCTAAGCGGGCGTAATAACGGGTATAAATAGCTGTGCGCTGAGACTGAAAGTATTCGTCAGGCGCTGGGGAGCGGGGGCCATGTTCCCATTCCAAACCGAGCCAGCTAAGATCTTCCAAAAGGGCCGCGACGAACTGGGGGTGGCTGCGTGCCTGGTCAGTATCCTCGATGCGAAGCAGGAATACTTGACCGAACAGTCGATTAAAAATGGCGGTGCGGGCGTTGCCCAGATGAATCCAGCCGGTGGGGCTAGGCGCAAAGCGCGTTTTGGTAGAGTGCATGGGAGAATTTCATTCAGCTAAATAAATATTCTAAAATAAAAACAGCGTACCGTGGATGGGAGGCGGATCTGGATACTTGCTTGACAGAGATTAGGATATTCGTATACTGGCCTTGCTAGCATCATGCGTGGCAGACTACAAACTCCGAATATATTGAAAAGGGTTTTATAATGGGAGCTATACTCGATTTAGTTGAAAAGATGCGGACTCCAGGCGGTATCGTTGTGACCATCGTCATCGTTGTCGTCGCTTATTTTTTTTACAAGTGGGTGATGGCAGAGCCTGGGGAGAAAAAGTAACCTATTCTGGAAAGATATCATCTGACTGGCTTCTTCCTATGGAAAACATGCGTCTGTGGTAGTGCCACAGACGCATGTTTTTATTCTTCCGTGTGACCTAGGTCACACAGAGCTGTTTTTTAGATCAAGATTGGCGTCTGCATGCCGCTGTATTGGGGTGAAACTCAAACATTCCCAAGGAGCGTGTCATGCGGTTGGTCAAGATATTTGTTTCTCAATGCTTTTTTCGGAAATTACCCCAGGATTGGTCGATCTCATTTGAGGATTACGCAAGGACAGCGTTATTTTACTTAGGCGTGTTCTGGGTCATCCAGATCCTGCTCATGGGGGAGCCAGCTGAGGCGCTCATCGCTGCGGTCAGCGAGCTGGTCTTGACGCAAGTCTTCGTATTCATTGTGCTGAGCTTGGCCAAGCGCCGCCGTTTGTTCTTTCCTGCTGCGACCTTAATCATGGGTGCAGAAGGTATAATCGGCATACTTGCCGTCCCGGTGCTGGTATGGCTAAGAGTGGCCGAGGGTCCTGCGTTGTTGGCGGCTTTTTACAGCCTGGTGTTATTTTTCCTCTGGGGCCTGGCAGTGCTTGGGCATATCTTCCACCAGGCGTTGGCTAGGCCTTCCTCATTCGGTTTTGGGGTGGCTTGTGCCTATGCTGTAGAAACTTATTTGGGCACTTTTTTCCTGTTAGTGCTCTGACTGGATGAGTTGCCTGCCACGGTCATATTCGCCAACCAGATGGAACCGGTGTGGATGTTGCCGCGCCGGTCCACATCCTGGCCGATCGCCACCAGATGGCGGAACATTTCTTTAAGATTGGAGGCGATGGTGATTTCCTCCACCGGATATTGAATTTCTCCACTTTCTACCCAGAATCCGGCTGCTCCTCGGGAATAATCCCCGGTAACCAAGTTTACCCCGTGACCCATCAGTTCGGTAATCAAAAGGCCGGTCCCCATTTCCCGTAATATGGCCCCGCGTTCCAGCTTCCCTGGATCGACGATGACGTTGTGAACCCCGCCAGCGTTGCCGGTGGTTTCAAGGCCCAGTTTGCGGGCTGAATAGCTGCTTAGGAGGTAGGATTTGACGATCCCATCCCGAATCAGGTCATGGGGATAGGTGGCCACCCCTTCGCTATCATAAGGCGCGCTGCCGATACCCCTTTTGATGTGAGGCTCTTCGTGGATGTGAACGAATTCTGGAAAGACCTGCTTTCCTAGGCTATCCAGTAGAAACGAAGCCTTGCGGTATAAGTTGCCGCCCCGGATGGCGGCCAGGAAATGGCCGATCAGGCTGGTAGCTACCTCTGCCGCATACACCACCGGGCATTTGCGCGTGGTCAAAGTGCGTGCTCCTAGCCTGGCCACCGTGCGTTCGGCAGCTTTCCGGCCGACGCTGACGGGTGTTTCCAGATCCTGTGGGTTGCGGGCCAGCGTATACCAGTAGTCGCGTTGCATCTGGTCACCACGTTTGCCTACCACTGCACAGCTTATACTATGGCGGGAAGCCGGATAGCCGTGCAGAAAGCCTGCAGTGTTGCCCAGGACGCGCACGCCGTGATGGCTGGTGAGGCTTGCTCCTTCGGAATTGACGATTTCTGGGTGAAAGCTACGGGCTTCGGCCTCGCATTCGATCACCACCTCAAGCGCCTGGTCGGGGTTGATTTCCCAGGGATGGTACAGGTCCAAGTCGGGGATTTGAACGGCCAGTTTGGCTGGATCCGGCAGACCGGCATAGGGGTCTTGGTTGGCAAACCTTGCGATAGCGCACGCTGCTTCCACTGTTTCCATGAGCGAGGCCTTGCTCAGGTTGGTGGTGCTGGCAGAACCCTTGCGTTGACCAAAGTAAACCGTAACAGCCAGGCTTTGGTCGCGGTGGTGTTCGATGCTCTCTAACTCTCCCAGCCTGGCGCTGACTGCCAGTCCCGCATCGAGGTTGGCCCCCGCTTCGGCAGCACTGGCGCCTGATTTCCTGGCTTGTTCCAATACTAGCGCGACTTTGTTTTTCAAGCTTTCAAGTTGCGACTCTATCGATTTCACTGGCATGTCCTGCTAACCTATGCATCGGTCCCGCCTACGGTCAGGCCGTCTACGCGCAGCGTCGGCTGACCCACGCCCACCGGCACGCTCTGGCCATCCTTGCCGCAGGTGCCCACCCCAGGGTCCAGCTCCAAATCGTTGCCGACCATGCTGACTCGGGTCAGTACCTCCGGGCCGTTGCCGATCAGCGTGGCCCCCTTGACCGGGCGAGTGATGCGGCCGTTTTCGATCAAATAGGCTTCAGAGGCAGAAAATACGAACTTGCCCGAGGTGATGTCTACCTGGCCGCCGCCGAAGTTTTTGGCGTACAGACCCTTATCCACCGAGGCGATGATTTCTTCCCGGCTGTGCTCTCCAGCGAGCATATAGGTATTGGTCATCCGCGGCAGGGGGGGATAGGCATAGGATTCCCGGCGGCCATTGCCGGTAGGAACAGCACCCATCAAATGTGCGTTCATCCGGTCTTGCAGATAGCCTTTGAGGATGCCGTTTTCGATCAGTACCGTGCGTTGAGTCGGGGTGCCTTCATCGTCGATGTTGAGGGAGCCGCGCCGACCCGGCAAGGTACCGTCGTCCACCACGGTGCACAGGGGGGAAGCAACCCTTGCGCCGATCCGGCCGCTGAAGGTCGAGGTCCCTTTGCGGTTAAAGTCACCTTCCAATCCATGCCCAACGGCCTCGTGCAACAGCACGCCGGGCCAGCCGGAACCTAAGACCACGGTCATGGTGCCAGCTGGGGCTTCCACCGCCTCCAGGTTGACCCTAGCCTGGCGCACCGCTTCCTCCACATAGCTTTCAGCTCGCTGCTCATCAAAAAAGAAACGATAATCGGTGCGCCCGCCGCCGCCAGCGCTGCCCTGTTCGCGGCGTCCATGTTGGGCCATGACCACGCTCACGTTGAGCCGGACCAGAGGGCGCACGTCGGCATGCAGGCAGCCGTCTTGGGTAGCGATCAGGATTACCTCGTAGCTGCCAGACAAGCTGACGATCACCTGTTCTATGCGCGGGTCGCTTTGGCGAGCGAGCGTATCCAGGCGACGCAGCAGATCGATTTTTTCTTCGGTGGTCAGACTGTGGAGCGGATCGATGGTTGGATAAAGCTGCCTTTGGCCCGGCGGGGCAGCGATCGCTTCCCGGGCGGAGGCGGCGTGACGGGCAATCGCGCGCACGTTGGCAGCGGCCTCCATCAGGGTGTCGAATTCGATCACATCGCTGTATGCAAAGCCGGTCTTGTCGCCGCAGACCGCGCGTGCGCCGAAGCCCTGTTCAATGCTGTGCGCGCCTTCCTTGACGATTCCATCTTCGAGCACCCAGGATTCGAAGCGGGAAAATTGCAGGTAGATGTCAGCCAGATCCACCGGTACCGTGAGGATACGGCCGATGACCTGGTTCAGGTGGGATGGATCAAGTCCAGACGGTTCCAGCAGAATGCGTTGGGCAAGGCTTAGCGCTGCGTCGGTCATGGAAATGCCTTGAGTTGGGATTAGCAAAACTTGCGCTGGGTCAGTACCGGGAAGGCCTGGCGGACGCTTTCCAAAACGCGCGGATCCAGCGAGGCCAAACAGACGCCAGGGTCTCGATCACGCCGGGTCAGTATCGAGCCCCAAGGATCGATAATCATGCTGTGGCCGTAGGTCTCTCGGCCATTGGCATGGGTACCCCATTGATTGGCGGCAATCACATAACACTGGTTCTCGATCGCCCGGGCGCGCAGCAAAACTTCCCAGTGGGCGGCGCCAGTGCGGGCGGTGAAGGCAGCCGGTACCAGCAGGATTTCCAGCCCTCGCCCACTCAGGAGGCGGATAAACTCAGGGAAGCGAATGTCGTAGCAGATCGCAACGCCTAATTTCCCCATCGGGGTATCCAGTACCAAAGGTTTGTTACCAGCAGCGATGGTGTCCGACTCGCGGTAGCTTTCAGTCGTGCCGGGGACGGCTACGTCGAATAGATGGATTTTGTCATAGCGACCCCTTAAGGTGCCGTCTGGGCCATAGATCAGGCAAGTGGCATAGGCTCTCTCCAGATTAGCGGAGCAAAGAGGAACGCTTCCTCCGACCAACCACAGCTCATAGCGGCGGGCGGTGGTGGCTAGAAAAGCTTGAACCGGGCCGCGACCATCCGGTTCCATGACGGCCAGCTTATCGCGCTCGTTCATTCCCATGAAGGCAAAGTTTTCCGGCAGCAAGACCAGCTTTGCGCCTAGATTTGCCGCCTCGGCGACCATCGCTTCCGCAAACTCCAGGTTGGCCGCAAGGTCGGGGCTGGAGGTCATTTGTACAGCAGCAGCAATGATTTCGTTATTCATCTTGATTCCCCGTCAATCCCTTCAATTGCGACCAGATTCCATGGAGCATGGTTCCTGGCAGGCTGCGGCGCAACAGGACGATGTTAGGATCGTCCCAGGTGCCACTAATAGCGTATTGGCTTTGGGTAATGCTGTCCAGGGGCGCATTGAAAAGGCGCTGGGCCAGGCTTGCCATTTTGCCTAAGCCGTTGGTTTCGTGTTTCCCGAACAGCCCTAAGGTGACGGGCGTATTGGGAAAAACGGTAACGTATTCGTCCACCTGATGGTTTGCTAGATCTACGCTGCCGGCGATATGGATCCGGGCGGACACTGCTGCGATAGCCACATCATCGGTGAGCGCCAGACCATCCTTCAGTCGGATGTGGCCGCCGATGTGCTCATAAGCCAAGCCAGCCTGAAACAGGTCGCTGAAATCTAGCCTCAGGCGGCGTCCAAGAGTACCCAAATAAAGCAAACCCAACAGGCGGCCTGCTCCTGGTTCAGCGTCCAGCCACCGACCCGGGCCCATATCGAGATGGATGCGGCCGCCTAGCTTGGCCGCGGAAAACTGATAAGGCGGGGCTGGCCAGTTGAGCTTAAAGGCGATGGTGGTGGGGGTTTGGACCAAGGCGGTGGAATGGCCGATGTGCTTTAGGAATCTACCCAAATCGTCGCTGCGGAAGCGGCCGCTCACGTGGGTGGAAGGAATCTGGGTATGCCATGTGCCGGAGGCATCCAGACGGTGCTTGTCGCCAACCAGCCTGAGGTCAAAACCCAAGCGCGCAGGAGGCTGGGGAAGCGTTTTGAGGTTGACCATGCCAAGGTCTTGATTCTGCCACTGAAGGTGGCGGGCATAAAGGGTCAAAGCCGGCCAGCTAGCTGTTGCCAGCCATTCGGGTAAGGCCTGCGTTTGGCCGGTATCCTGGACCGACTGTGGGAGTTCATCCAGATCCACGAAGTCGAGCTTGAAATCCAGTTGGTTTTGTCCAGCATGCCATGACCAGTTCCCGGCTGTGTAAGGAGTAGTCAATGTTCCTTGCCAGTCTGAATCAGAGCAGTAAGCCTTAAAGCGGTGGGGGCCGTGATCCTGGGTGCCCAACTGCAAATGATCCACGTGAAGATCGAGCTGTCGGAGGCGAGCTATCATGCTGGTGGGGTCGAGTCGCTGCCTGGACAAAAGCGCCAACCAGGGATCTAAAGGCAGACGGTCGAGGTGGCCTACCAGGATAAGACCCCCGTCGGGGCCTCCTGGGGGAGGCGGTTGGCCGAGGCCGATCCGTCCACTCATCTGATGGGTGGTCCGGTCGATGGCGAGCATGGCATGCACCGGGCCATAGTCTAAGTTCAAGGGAACTTGAGGAGATTGCAGCCAAGCAGTCAGATCCAATGGGTGGAGTTGACCAGCGGCCTTGCCAAGGGGATAGGGAAGGTCCACGGCCAGACCTTGGAGATCCGAATGCAGACTGAGGCGTGGAGGTAGTTTCTGACCATGCCTAATTGCCAATGTCAGCAGGGCTTTGGTGGCGCCGGTTAAATACTGGCGTAACGCTGTGTTGGGAAGCACCTCAGGGTCCAGCCGGGTGCTCAGGGTCAAGCGAGTGTGATGTTGGTCCACGGTGGCCTCAAGTTGTGCTGGTTCCTGCCGGAACCGGCCATCCAATCGAGCGGTTAATTGCTGGTGAGTGAAGCGCAGTTCACCGGATAGATCGTCAAGACCCAGGGCTTGGTTTAGAAGGCGCCAGTTACCTCGTTGCAGTTTGGCCCGGCCGTCGATCTGATAGGCTTGGGGATGTTGAATGGGGAGGGAGATGCCAAGGGAGACGGTTGCCTGGCCGTTCAGGTGGGTCAGGGTGGTCAAAGTCGTAATGGCAGGTTCCAACGGCGAAAGCTCGAGCACCTGCAGAATTTGCTTGACCGGATTGCGGCTGCGTCCCCGGACGTCCAATATCGGTTCGGTTGCGCTGATGTCCAGGGTGGCGCTTAGGGTCTCGATCGGGGCAGTGTCCAGCTTCCCCTGTGCCATCCCGATGGTTAGCCGACCGTTGCGGAACTTCAAATTCATATCGGCCTGAGTCAACGCAGGCCAGCGTGGATGAAATTTGATTTTTACCTGCTGACTGCTGAGCCAAGCCTCGCTGACACCGCTGTAGTCGCGGAACGGGAAATCTTGCAATCGGCCGCGCCACAATAGGCGGCCCTGGGCGATGCCGTGTAGGGGTTTGCGGGCCAACCATTTGGCAAGCCCTGCAGGGGGATGGCGGGGCAAATAAGTGTCCAGATTGGCCAGATTCAGGCGCGCAAGATGAGCTATTGCCTCTAAATAGGTGGAGGCCTGCGCTGAGTGATTCAAGCGCAAGCGGGCATAGACCTCGAAATCGGCATTGCCAAGGTGAAGGGATTGAGCATCGATCTGCCAGCCATGGTGATCCCATCGACCATGGATTCGGCCGCTAGCCTGGTCCAGCTTGAGCGGCTGCTCGAGCCAGGGGGGTTGCCAGTTCAGGTGGTGCAAGTTCAGATCGGCAGTGCCTTCCAATCGATCCGTCCGCCATGTTCCCTGAAGTTGCAATGTTCCCTGGGCTGAGGGAGCTATGCCAAGCTGCGAAAAGCTCCAGGGGAGAAAGGTTTCGGCAAAGGCTGCCGGTTGCAATTGTTCGAGGCGCAGCAGAAAGTCTGCCTGCCATTGCGCCGGAGGAGTGTCTGGGTCTCCCTGGAGGCAGGCGCTCAGGCTGACCTGCCTGGCCAAAACATCAGGGGCCTCAAAGCGTGCCTGGAGCCGGTGCTCCGTCCCTCGATTGTCGAGGCGGAGGTAGGTGTTGTGGAAGGTATGCGGTCGGATATCAAAGCTAGGGTGCCAGACAAAAGTGCTGTGGATCAATTCGAATCGCCCGTCTGCTAGCAACCAGCGAGGCATGCTTGCCTCCCGCCCCTGACCCAGCCCCAGGATGTGGAAACGCCCATCCGCAGTTTGGCGGATTTCGATATGAGCGCCCAAGATCCGAATCCACGCCGGCTGAAGCTGGCTTTTTTGAAGGCTGGCAGGGAGATCTAGGCCCAGTTGGATTTCCTGCAGCAGCAGCTGGTCGTCACCGGTCGGGCCGAGCGTAACCCCAATTAGACGCAGCTTTGGAGTGATGCCGTCCAGGCTGGCTTTGAGGTGCTGGATCTGAACGGGCTGCTCAAGGTGCTGGCTCAAGCTGCTTTCTAGTCGATGGCGAAGTTGGTCGATGCGGGGTAGCAGCCAGAATCTGAGCACAGAGAGGGTGGCTGCGAGGGAAACCAGCGTCAGCCATAGCGTCAGCTGAGTCAGACGCAGGGTGTGATGGAAGATCCGAATCAAGGGTTAAAGCAGGACTACGTCGTATTGTTCCTGATTGTACTGCGGCTCGGCTCGAAAGCGGATCCGGACTTTCAGAGAACGTTCCAGTTCCGCCAGGGTGGTGGCTTCTTCGTCGAGCAGACGCTCTACTACTTCGTTGGAGGCCAATACCAACAGGGATTCGACTTCGTACTGGCGGACTTCGCGGATGATCTCGCGAAAGATCTCCAGGCAGGTGGTTTCGGCAGTCTTGAGTACACCGCGACCACCGCAGCTGGGGCAGGGTTCACAGAGAATGTGCTCGAGGCTCTCGCGGGTGCGCTTGCGGGTCATCTCCACCAACCCTAGAGACGAAACCGCGCTGATGGTATTTTTGGCATGATCTTTCTCCAGGCTCTTTTCCAGGGCCTTGAGGACCTGACGGCGGTGTTCTTCGTCCTGCATATCGATGAAATCGATGATGATGATGCCGCCGAGATTGCGCAGGCGAAGCTGGCGGGCGATGGCCTGAGCCGCTTCCATATTAGTCTTGAAGATGGTTTCCTCCAGATTGCGTCCGCCCACGAACCCCCCGGTGTTGACGTCGATGGTTGTCATCGCCTCGGTTTGGTCAAAGATCAGATGACCGCCTGACTTAAGCTGGACCTTGCGTTGCAAGGCCTTTTGAATTTCATCCTCGACCCCATAGATATCAAACAGGGGGCGCGTGCCGGTATAAAGTTCGATCAGGGGAGCGACCTCGGGGATGAATTCGTCGGCAAACTGAACCAGGCGATGATAAATCTCGCGCGAATCCACCCGGATTTTCTCCACTTTGCCTCGGTACAGATCCCTCAGCGCCCGCACTGCCAGTGGGAGATCCTGATGGACCAGGCTGCGCACGGGTGTCTGAGCATAGCATTCCTGGATCGCCTTCCACAGCTTGAATAGGAACAGCATGTCGGCACGCAGGACGAACTCATCTACCCCCTCGGCAGCGGTGCGGGCGATGTAGCCGCCACTGTTGTATTCTTCCCGGAAAGCGTCGATGCAGCTTTTCAGGCGTTCCCGCTCTGCCTCGCATTCGATCCTTTGGGAGATGCCGGAGAAGGATGAAAAGGGCATATAAACCTGATAGCGGGACGGAATGGTGATCTCGGTAGTGAGGCGGGCGCCTTTGCCACCAATCGGATCCTTGCTCACCTGCACCATGAGCTCCTGACCCTCGCGCAGCAGGCCTTCGATGGTCCCGGTTTGACTGGCCTGCAGCTGCTTAGGGCTCAAGTCAGAGTAATGCAGGAATGCAGCCCGGTCCAAGCCGATATCGACGAAAGCCGCTTGCATTCCTGGCAGAACCCTCACCACCTGCCCCTTGTAGATATTCCCTACCAATCCGCGGCGACGAGTGCGTTCGATAAAGATTTCCTGCAAAATACCATTTTCCACCACCGCCACCCGAGTCTCTGGAGGGGTGACGTTGATCAGTATCTCATCACTCATATTCCTGCTTTCCTTAACAGGTTAGTGGTTACATATAGCGGCAGTCCCACAACGCAATAAATCATTATCATAAAACCTACGCAAGGAAACCCGCGATTTCAATCTTAGAGTGCCGATGCGCCTGGGCGAGCATCAGCGGCGCATTCTTGAATCCGAAGCAGCCCACTTTGGCGAAGTTCGCACCAGCGGGGGAGGCCAAAATCAATTGCGGTCCAAACACGGCTAGCGGTGATAGGGATGGCCCTGGAGCAGACTCCAAGCGCGGTACAATTGTTCAGCCACGATGACGCGCACCAGGGGATGGGGGAAAGTCAGGCGGGAGAGGCTCCAGCGGATGGCAGCCCGTTCCAGGCAGACCGGCGCCAGACCCTCCGGGCCGCCGATCAACAGAGCCAAATCCTGGCCATGATGCAACCACCTGGCCAGATGCTGTGCCAACTCCTCCGTGGACCATTGCTGGCCGCCCTGGTCAAGGGCGATCACATAGGAATGCTGGGGGATCGCAGCGGTCATTTGGCTGCCTTCAGCCTCGATTTGACGGCTCGTATCCCCTTCTTTACTGCGCCGGTGTAGGGGAATCTCCTTCAAGTACAGGGCGCATTCTTTGGGCAGACGTTTGGCGTATTCCTTAAATCCATCCTGGACCCAGCCAGGCATGCGGCCGCCGGCGGCGATCAAGTGGATGCGCATGCTGCAGCTTCCCGAGGTGGTGTGGTATGAGTATGGTGGGAAATCAGACAGGCGTCAAACCAGTATCGCCAAAACGGCGGCCAGCAGTGTCCCCAGCCCTAACCAAGGGCGTAGGTCCATCGCCACCGGCCGGATCCGTCCTGCGTTAGGCTGGCGTAAAGCGTTGGCAAGTTGCTGCGGCGTGTTCAAGCGCAGATACGCTAGTCCCGTAGCATTGGCAAGGCGGCGCAGGTGGGACTCGTCGAGATGGGAGAGGAGGAGTCCTGCTTCCTGCGGCTGCATGTGAGCTTGGTAGCGAGCCGATTCTGCCAGGCGCGGCAGATCAGTGGCTTGCCAATAGCCGGTCATTTGACCGTCCGGATCTAGTTTTGGAATCGGAACCGGGCGAGGCGTTCCTACGCCAACGATCCAGCCGCCGATCTGGCCGGGGCGGCCAAAGAAAATGGGGTCGTAGGCGGTCGCTGGCACCTGATCGCCGTCGGTGACGAAGACCAAATCGGCCTTAAGGTCTCTGGCAGTGCGCAGGGCATCGAACAGGCCGTAAGCGATATAGCTATCGGCGGCCCAAGCACTGCGCCAGTCAATGGCCCGCAAGGCAGCGCGCAGTGCGGGTGCATGGCGGCATACTTCTATGGGTTCAAGCAGCAGTTGGGTATTTTTATGGGTAAAGATCCCAAGGCCTACCTCGGAACCGCATGGCAGGGTCAGGATCGCGTGTTCCAGGGCTGCCTTGGCGAAGGAGAGCCGGTCCGGTGGCAGATTCGGCAGGTGATAGTCGCGGGCGTTCATGCTCTGGGTGATATCGACCACCAGAATGTAACGGTGGACGCTTTGCAGTCGGATCCAGGTAGGCTTGGAGAAGGTGACGGTCAGCAGCCCCAAAGCTACTGTCCAGAGCCAGACTCGAACAGCTCTGGTGGAGAAATGCCAGCTTAGGCGGCGATTGCAGGTCATGGCCCTCCCTGAGGTAGACCGGGCAGGGTGGCAAAAACGCTGGCTTTGGTTCCCTGCCACTTGGCAGGTTCGCGTTCGCGAGGTGGCGGTGTGATCCTAAGGGCGTATTCTAAATTGTAACGGGCGTTTAGATCGTCCGGGTCGAGCCGCACGGCCTCGCGCAAATGGTCGCGTGCCAATCCCAGCAGGGTGATTACTCGCGAGTAGGCCCACACTCCCTGTCGGTTCCATAAGCCCGCAGCCTGGCGCAGATAGAGGGTGCCCAAATTGTAGCTTAGTTTTTGCTTGAGTCGGCCTTCGGCCTGGGGAAGCGCCTGGGTATAGAGGCGTAGCGCCAGTTGCAACTTGCCCTGCTGAACGCAGCGATTGGCTTTGGCAACTAGCAGCTCAGGCTCAGTCTGCGCGTCGGCCTGCAGGCTATCGAGATGAGCCAAAGCCAGGTTGTAACGGGATGCTCGATAAAGCTGCACTCCTTCCCACCCCGCCGTGATGCCCAAGGTCAGCAAGGCGGTGGCGAGCATCGTGCCGAGCCAGTTTATGCGAGCCATCGGTTTACCTCCAATATGTTCAAAACCAAAAGTGGCAGTCCTAGAATCAGGGTCAGCCCGAAGCCGTATGAAGACAGATCCCGCCGGGGTAGGGTCTCGAAATAATATAGCGGCTGGTTTTCCAGCTGGTCGATGGTGAGAACGGCTTCGGCTAGGCTTTCAGGATTTTCAGCCTCGAATACCCGGTAAGGAACCCCCAAGGTCTGGAAATAGCGGTGTAAAAAGAGTTCTGGCGCTGTGGTTTCTGACAGGTTGCGTTTGGGTGGATGGAGGACGCTGATGCCGTTTGAATTGCGCAGATGGATCCAGTATAGGCTCACCGCCAGATCCTGAAATTCCTGACGCAAGCGGTCCTGAACGTCCTGGTCAATGCGGGCGCCACCGTCAGAAACCAGGAGAATGACTCTTGCACCGGTCAGAGGATGACCGCGGAACGTCTCCAGCGCCATCGCAAGTCCTGGGGCGACATTGGTTGCCCCGCGGCCGCGCAGTCCTGTCGCGCCGACCGCAGCAATAAGTGCGGTTTTGTCCTCGGTCAGGGGAAGTACCTGGCGTGGTGCGGTGCTGAAAGCCACTACCGCAAACAAATCCCGCTGCCGCCGCTGAATGAATTCCACCAGCAGCTTGCGTGCGGCAGCGCTTTTGGTTTCCTCGGCCAAGCCGCCTAGATAACGGCCGGAAAAGTTTTCGTTCATGCTGCTGCTGTGATCGATGGTGAGGACGATGTGTGCGCCGGTGCCGAGGCGCGCCACTTTTTGTTCCTTGAGAAAAGGGGTGGCTAAGGAGAGAATCAGGCTGCCCAGGAAGCCGGCCAGGAGGAGCTTCTGTATCCTTTCCAGACGTCGCGAGAGGGAATCATCCGAAAGCAAATCCATGGCTGGATAGGACAGCCGCGTTTGGGCTGGACACAGCAAAGGAAGCGCTATCAGGGGCAAAAGCAGCAGCCACAGAGGCTGGGAAAAGCCTATTTCCGACATTGTTTCTCAGCCTTGGCACAGGCGCGGCACAGCCGCTCCAGCCCAATCAGCCACTTTGGATCCGGATCTTGCCGGCAGCTGTAAAAAAGCCGCTGGGAGTGCTCGAAAAACCGCTGTAGGGCATCCTGCAGCGGGGCAAATGCCGGCTTGCGGTCTAGGAATTCGGCCAACTGCTGTACGAACAGAGCTTGACCTGCGGTTTCGTTCAGAGCCTGATGGAAGGCCAGAAAGGCGGTTTCCACCTGGCCTTTGCGGACAGCGCGGCGGATCTGAGGTAGGGCGTAGGCGAATGGGAGTCGCCGCCGACGTATGCGGTAATGCCAGGCCAGGGTTAATCCTACCAGCAGTAGACCGGCACCGATTCCGAACAAGCGTTGCCAATGGGGGGTAAGATCGACGGCCTGAGGTTGCCACAGAGGGCGGATCTCTACTTGCGCGTCGCTCCACTGGGGTGGGATTAAAGGATTGGCGGTGAATGACCAAGCGGGGATGGAGACCGAGTACTGTTTCCCGGCAGATGTGATGAGGGTCAGAGGCAGGGACGGGATTTCCAGGACAGAGGCCTGGTGCAGGGATGGGAAGATCTGGTAGTCGATCCGTAGCTGGTAGCGGACCCCCGCGCTGTCCTGCCACTGTTCATAAGCGAGCTCCCGGATCTCGAGCCAGCGGTTGAGCGGGCCTGAGGCAGGTAACTGGGCGATATCCAGCTGCCACGGCGCTGAGACAAAAAGTTCAACTTGGTGACGGATGACTGATCCAACACCGTATCCAAACGGTGGTGGGGTCTGCAACTCGACCGCCACGGGTGGTGCCGTTCGGCCTGAGCTGCAGGAGAGACAAGCTAGCCAGAACAGGATCAAGCGCATGTTTCCAGAAAATAGCGGGTTAACCTGTCCGGGTGAAATTCGTCTTCCACAAAGAACGGCGGTCGGCCATAGCGGCGACATAGGCCGGTCAATTGCTCGCGGTGGTTGCGGAAGGCGGCAGTTAGCCTTGCTTTGCTGCTAGGTCGCAGCCACAAGGGGCGGTGGCGTCCGGTTTCCGGGTCGTAGACTCTTGCCCAACCCCAGCGAACTGGCGGGTGCCACTCGTGCTGCATCCATAGAACCACCGGTACTACGTCGTGGGGTTGGAGGTGGGCAAAAATGGCTTGCGCCTCGGCCAGGGGGAAATAGAAGTCCGAGATCAGAAAAACCAATGCTCGTCCTGCTCCAAGATGGGGAGCAAGCCGATGCAGTCCCCGGCTGCCTCCTTGGAAGCTAACTTGTTTGAGGCGGTGATTGAGTTCCAGAGCTAGGTATTTGTAGGAGCGTAGAGGATATTGGAGCACGATCCAGTCGCTGACCCCGAAAAATCCAAACGGATCGCCAGTTCGGTAGGCAGAGTAGGCAACCGCTGCCGCCAATCGGGATAAGAGTTGCGGTTTATGGCCGATGGCCATCGAGGCAGACAGGTCCACGATGGCGAAGACTGGAATCATGCTCGTTTGGGAAAATTGCCTTACCTTGTACTGGCCGAAAGGATCGTGTAAGGTCGCGTGGATATCCAGCTTACGCGGATCCGGATGATTGACGAGCGTTGTGTGGCCGCGAAATTCGTACCCATTGCCCGCAGTTTGGCTGCGGTGATGGCCCGGATGGGCGCTGCGAGTACGCCAGGGGATGCGGTAATGGAATTCTTCCAGCGGGTTCAAGGGGCGCTGATCCGATTGAGAATACTACAGGTCAGTTGTTTGACTAGCGTTTCCCGTTGTAATTCGTATATCGGGGTAAAAAAGATCCGATGCCCCACTACTTCATGAAATATATGCTGCAGATCTTCGGGCTGAAGGTAGTCGCGGTCCTGAAGCCAGGCTCGGACCCGAGCGGTGCGCAGGAGCATGCTCATGCCTCGGGTACTAGCGCCGGCCAGAACGAGTTCTGCCATGTTCACACCGTCGAGATGGATGCCGAAGTCCTGTGGGGTACGGGTCGCCTGCCATAAATCCAAGGCATAGCGCTGCAGGGCCGGGCTGGCCTGGACGTGTCCCTGGATTAAATGGGCGATGGTTTCGATGCTCTGATAGGGGACTACCGCTTCCTTAAGGTTGTTGATCATGGCGTCCACATTGTGGAAACGAGGATCGAACATAAGTGCAACTTTGAGTTGGGGATCGCTGGGTATCTCGATGTGGATCTCCATCAGAAAACGGTCCCGGGCGGCGGAGGGCAGCTCGAAAGTTTCTTCTTTCTCGACCCGGTTACGGTCAGCAAACACTTGCAGGTAGGGAAAGTGGTATTCACGGTTAAACGCAGAGACGCTGCGTTCGCCCATCACTCGTAACAACAAAGAATGCACCTGGGGGCGGGCTCGGTTGACTTCGTTAAAAAAAAAGACCGATAACCTTTCTCCGTGTTTTAGCAACGGGCCTGGATCTACCCGAGGTTTGCTGTTCTCGTCGATGTAAGTGTGGTAAATAAGGTCGTTGGGCATCAGGTCGATGGTGCCCTCTATACGTTCATAGGCTCCACCAAGGGTTCTAGCGACTGCCTTCAGCAAGGTAGTCTTCCCTACCCCGACATCCCCTTCTAGCATTACATGGCCACGGGCGAAAATAGCGAGGGTGATCTTTTCAATGGGGTCGTCAAGGCCCAATACAGCCTTTTTGATCTCTGCTTGCAGGCAGTTGGCTTTATCACGCCAGTCGGCCAAAAGGTTATCAGGTGACTGCATAATCGACCTCAGCTTGTCTTGGAGCACAGAATTAAGCTCTAAAATCAAGCGCTTGTCAAATTGCCTATCCTATGTACCAACGAATTTCAAAAACCATTTGATGGCCAGGGAGGTCGTATATATAATTTTAAAACCTGTTGTGGATAAGTTCCTAACAAGGAACTTATAGAGCTTTTTAGCTGTCTTAATTACGCAAACCGAGCAAGGAAGCAACCTTGGAGTAGTTGACTTATTAGTGGTAAGGTGTGATAGGATAGTTTGTCTCACTGGTTAGGTGGGGTCCTCGAAGGAGTTTGAGGGAG
>FWWM01000248.1_pt1 | contig 182609 bp, 179 predicted proteins | sample 2228351 | NCBI WGS metagenome assembly FWWM01 (sample SAMEA103939774, study PRJEB20133) | metagenome | reverse complement strand
GGAGCGCAGGGCCAGACGGATCAGGGATCGCGATTGTCTGAGCCGAAGGCGAGTTCGAGCGAGACCCCGGCTGGACCGAGCACCGCAGGTTGCCCTCCGAAGCGTCAGCGGAGGAGGGACGCAGACAGCAGGGTCGCCTTTTCTTTGGTGACTTTCTTTTGGCGAGACAAAAGAAAGTTACTTGCCGCCGGGCAACCCCCGGCTAGTTTGCAGACCACACCGGTTACGAGAGGCTGAGAACGCAAGGGCTAGCGCACAGATGCCGCCCGCATCCGGTTGACTTCCAGCGGTGTCACCACACCGGCCTGGTTACCCCATGACTGGCGGATGTGGGTCAGCACCGCCGCGATGTCGCTGTCGGAGAGTTCCAGCACAAAAGGCGGCATGCCGAAGGGCCGCGGGTTGCCTGCCGTGGCCGGTGCGTAACCGCCGTTGAGGACGATTTGTACCAGGTTGGCGGTTTCCGGCATGGTCACGGCGCGGTTGCCGGCCAGCGCCGGGTAGGCCCTAGGCACGCCGCGGCCCTGCTCGCCGTGGCACTGGGCGCAATGCTGCTCATACAGTTTGGCGCCCCGGGTCAGCATGGCAGCCGGGGCCGCTGGCGCGGCGGGGGCCGCGACAGGGGCGGGCGGCGCCAGCTCCTTGAGGAATTGCGCCATCGCGCCCAGGTCGGTCTCGCTCAGGTACTGGGTGCTGCGCAGCACCACCTCGGCCATCGGCCCGGTGGCTGAGGCGCGCGGCGACACGCCGGTTTTCAGCAGGTCCACGATGTGCTGGCGGTCCCAGTCGCCGACGCCGGCTTCCAGCGGGGAGCTCAGCGAAGGCGCGTACCAGTTCTGCATGGGGATCAGCCCGCCGGCCAGGTCCAGCGCCTCGCTGCTGGCGCCCAGTGCGTTGCGCGCGCTGTGGCAGGCGGCGCAATGGCCCAGGCCCCTGACCAGGTAGGCGCCGCGGTTCCATTCGGCGCTGCGTTGCGGGTCAGGCTCGTAGACACCGGGCTTGAAGTACAGCGCGCGCCAGACTGCCAGCGCCGCCTGCGAATCGTAGGGGAAACGCAGCGCATGGGGTGTGGCGGCGCGCTCCACCGCCGGCAGGCTGCCGAGGTAAGCGAACAGCGCGTCCGAATCCTCGCGCGTGACCTGGGTGTAGTTCGGGTAAGGGAAGGCCGGATACAGCAGGCGGCCGTCTTTCGAACGGCCGTTGTGCATGGCGCGCCAGAAATGCGCAGGCGTCCAGCGGCCGATGCCGGTTTTTTCGTCGGGCGTGAGGTTGGAACTGAACACCGTGCCAAAGGGCGTGGCTATGCCGCGCCCGCCCGCATAGGCCGCACCGCCGCGCTCGGTGTGGCAGGCCGCGCAGTTGCCGCCGCGCGCCAGGTAGGCGCCGCGCGCCAGCAGGCTGTCGCTGGCAGCAAGGGCCGCCACCGGGGCATCGACATCGACCTCGTCGCGCAGGTTGAGCCAGGCCACCAGCGCCGCGGCCGCCACCAGCACGCCGGCGGCCCCGGCCAGCAGGGTCAGTAACTTTTTCATGGCCCGACCTTCGCGACGCCGGCGCAGCTCAGGGTGATGGCGCCGGGAGCCGGCACCGGCCCTGCCGCCGCGGGTTGGCTGCTGGCCGGCAGGGGTTGCGCGGCCAGCCAGCCGGCGACGGCGTTGAGATCGTCCAGGCTCAGGCGGTCGACGACCTGTTTCATGCAGTCGGGCGCGTGGGCGCGGCGCTGGCCGGTTTTCCAGGCGCCGAGCTGGGCGTTGAGGTAGTCGCGCGGCAGGCCCAGCAGGCCCGGGACGGCGGGCAGCACGCCGGTCATGGCCTGTCCATGGCAGCTCACGCAGGCCGGCACGCGGCGGTCGGCATCGCCTTGCAGCACCAGTTGCCGGCCGCGTTGCAACGCGCTGGCCGATGCCGTGGCCGCTGCGGGCGGCGGGTAGGGCAGGTCGAGCGCCGAAAAGTAGCGGGCGATCTCCATCAGGTAGGCATCGCTGAGCGGCTCCACCAGTTGCGTCATCAGCCCATAGTGGCGCCGCCCGTCGCGGAAGTTGAGCAACTGGCTGTACAAATAAGCGGCGGGTTTGCCGGCCAGGCGCGGGTAATAACCGTCGGGACCGGCACGGCCCTGGGCGCCATGGCAGGCGGTACAGGCCAGGGTGCGCTGGGCGATGCTGTCTTCAAACGGCGCGGCGGCCATGGCCGCGCTGGCCAGGCCGGCCGCGGCCAGCGCCAGGGCCGCCAGCTGGCGTAGCTGCGGCTGGGAAAAAAGGGTGGAAAGCGTCAGGGGCATACCCGCATCATCGGCCATCCGGGCGCCGGGCGTAAGACTCAGATGCCGTCCCAAAAACCATATCAGATGAAAAATCTGGAAAAAATACAATATCAGATTTGACCCTCCCCCTCGCGGAAGTTATTCCGGGCCAGGCCATGAAACGTTACGAACAACTGGTCGAACTGCTGGCCACCGACATCCGCAATGGCCGGCTGGCACCCGGCGCGCGCCTGCCTTCGATCCGCACCATCACGCGGCAACATGGCCTGAGCGCTTCCACGGCCTTCAAGGCCTATGAGCGGCTGGAGGAAAAAGGCCTGGTGCGGGCCCGCCCGCGCTCCGGCTATTACGTCATCGGTGCGCCGCTGCAGGCGCCGGTTTCGGGCGCGCAGCCGGGCCGCGAAAAAAGGAAACCGGCGCTGGTGTCGTCCCGGCTCGATGTCAGCGAGCTGGTGTTTTCGGTGCTGGACGCGGCGCAGCAGGCGGAAATCGTGCCGCTGGGCTCGGCTTTTCCCAGTCCCGACCTGTTTCCCTTGCAGCGCCTGGGCAAGTCGCTGTCGCGCATCGCGCCCCGCCTGCATGGGCACGAGATGGTCGCGCACCTGTCACAAGGCCATCCCGCGCTGCGCCAGCAGATCGCGCTGCGTTACCTGGCGATGGGCATGGCGCAGCCCATGGACGAACTGGTCATCACCAACGGCGCGCTCGAGGGGCTGAACCTCTGCCTGAGCGCCGTGGCGCGGCCGGGCGACCTGGTGGCGGTCGAATCGCCCGGTTTTTACGGCAGCCTGCAGGCGCTGGAGCGTCTCAACATGAAGGCCCTGGAAATTCCGGTGCACCCGCAGGACGGGCTGGACCTGGCCGCGCTGGCCAGGGCGCTGGAGCGCCACCCGGTCAAGGCCTGCTGGTTCATGACCTCGTTCCAGAACCCGACCGGCGCCAGCCTGTCGCCCGAAAAAAAGCAGGCGCTGGTGGCCTTGCTGGCGCAGCGCGCCATCCCGCTGATCGAGGACGATGTGTATGGCGAGCTGTATGCTGGCGAACGTGCGCCCTGGCCGGCCAAGGCCTGGGACCGCGAGGGCCTGGTGATGCACTGCAGCTCCTTCAGCAAGACGCTGGCGCCCGGCTACCGCGTGGGCTGGGTCTCGCCCGGGCGTTTCGGCGAGCAGGTCGCGCGCCTCAAGCTCATGACCAACCTGTCGGCCAGCCTGCCGGCGCAACTGGCGCTGGCCGACTACCTGCAGCACGGCGGCTACGACAAACACCTGCGCAAGCTGCGCCATGCCATGGAGACGCGGCTGGCCGGCTTGCTGGCGGCGATCGCGCGGCATTTTCCGCCCGGTGTGCGCGTCACGCGCCCGCCCGGCGGCTACTTTGTGTGGGTCGCGTTCGACGCCGGCTTCGATGCGCTGGCCCTGCATGCGGCGGCGCTGGCGCGCGGCATCAGCGTGGCGCCGGGGCCGGTTTTTTCAGCACGGCGGGATTTTCGCCATTGCCTGCGGCTCAACGGCGGCCATGCCTGGGACGACAGGCTGGAGGACGCCGTGCGCACGCTGGGCGCGCTGGCCCGGCTGCAGCCCCCCTACGCCCACGCGCCCTAGGGCGGGGTGCTGGAGCGCAGGCAGGCCAGCAGGTCATCCCAGCTGCTTTGCAGTTCGCGCATGCGGGCCCCCTTGTTGAGGACGGCGCCGCCGGCCGCCTCGCTGCGCCTGACCACCTTGGCGAGCGCGCTGGCCGGCAAGGGCGCCATCTGGCGGCGCAATTGCGCGGCTTTGCGGCGCATCTCGGCGATGGCGCCGCGGGCCATGGCCTTGTTGTTCGACAGGGCGACGCCGCCCACCAGCTCGGCCATTTCGGCCAGTGCCGGCTCCAGGTACCAGACCGCAGCCGTGCCCAGCGCCAGCGCCCAGGCGGGTTGGGACGGCGGGCTTGCGGCAGGGCGGCCTTGGGTTGGGGGCGGGGAGGCTGGAGGCGGTGACATGGCAGGCGGCGGGCTGGTCCAAGGCTAAGCGGGGAAGGCTGAATTCTGGCTGACAATGCCGCCGCGGCGCCAGCGGACCCACAACCGCGGCCCCGGCGGCCGGCCTGGGAAGGCATTGAAAAGGCCTGCAGCCCTTGTCCTGCAAGCGTGAGCAGCTATCAAAAAGTGAGTGCGTCAGCGTCCCGGCGGCCAGTTCGCCACACGCTGGCAGACCCAGCCGGGGTCGTCATGCGGCAGGTCGTGGCCGGCCCAGGGGTGGATCAGATGCTCGGCCTGCCAGGCCAGCGACAGCGCCGCCGAGCAGCGCGGATGCACCAGGCCGTCGCCTGCCGAGGACAGCAGCAACACCGGGCAGGCCGGCGCCGTGGCTGCGGCGGAAAACCGCGCCGCCGCCCACAACTGGCGCCAGGCGTTGCCGGCGCTCACCGGCGCGCTGTGGCGGATCTGCCGCCAGGCGGCCAGGTCCTGTTCCAGCGTGTCGCTGCGGCGGCAGGTCAGGCCGTGAATGATCTTTTCCGCAGCGCCTGCATCGTCCCAGCACGCCGCCAGCCGCAGCAGGGCTGGCCAGTTGCGTGGGCGCAGGCGGTCGGTGGCCGGGCTGAAGGGCCGCATGCTGGTGTTGATCAGCACCAGCGAAGCCACCTCGCCCGGAAATTGCTGCGCCCAGTCGGCCGCGACCATGCCGCCCAGCGACATCGCCAGCAAGCGGTAAGGCGGCGCCACGCCTTGTTGCCGCAACTGCGCGCGCGCGGCCAGCACCATGGCGCGCACCGTGGCCGGCGAGCGCTGGCCGCAGAAGGCGCCGTTGCCCGGCAGGTCCAGCGTCAGCACGGTGTCACCGGCGGCCGCCAGTTGCCCGGGCAGCCCGCCCCAGTGCCGGGCTTCGCGCGTGAGGCCACGCAGCAGCACCCGGCTCATGCGGCGCGCCTCGGCCGCCAGTGCGCGCTGGCCTGCTGGTACAGGGCGGGCCGCTGCTCCGGCCGCGGCAGCCAGCCCGGCGCGGCATGGGCGGCGCGTGTCAGGAAATCCAGCAGGTCGACATGACGGCGCAACACACGCTTGATGCGGTGCGCCTTGATCGGGTTGAAGATGCCGTGCCGCGAGAACAGCTGGCGCGGGTTCTTGCGTATCCACAGCCAGGAGCCGAGCTCCAGCGTCATCGGCAAAAACACGTGGCCGGGCGGCGCCTGGTCATAGGCGTGGTCCCACAGGTCGCCGTGCAGCAAATACTGGTTGCTTTGCGGCTCGAAGCTGTAGTCATGGTGCGGCATCGACTGCTCCAGCATGGCCTTGAGCGTAAACATCTCGGGCAGGTGCGCCATCAGCCGGCGTGTGCGGGCATAGGGAAACCACAGGCTGTCGTCGAAGCCGTAGCCCGAGTGGCAGTCCAGCGCCAGGCTGAAGGGCCGGCTCGCCAGCTGCTCGCGCACCACCTGCAGCAGGGCGGTGCTTTCGGTTTCCATGGCTGCGCCGGGCCGGCCGCAGTACCAGGGCAGCAGCGGGCTCCAGCTTTGCCCGCCGGCCAGGAAGGGCACCCGCTCGTCGGCGCGCTGCGGCGCGTTGCGCATCAGGTCCACGCCGCGCGGGTTGGCGCGTTTGTGCGCCCACATGCCGCCGGGGTTGACGATGGGCATGAAGACCAGCCGGACCTGGCGCAACTGCTGCACCAGCAGGCTGTCCCATTCCAGCCGGAACAGCAGCGCACGCATGTAGTTCAGGATCAGTTGCGAGCCGATCCGCTCCAGCCCGTGGATGCCGCCGAAAAAACCGATGGCCGGCGCGCGCGGGTCGGCCGAGCCGATGGCGGCGGTGAAAATTTCAAAGGACGGCCCGGCGGTGTGGGCCTCGGCCACGGACTGCACCTCGAAACGCGCGCCGCCGTCGCGCAGCAGGGCCTTCAGGTCTTCGTGTTCGGCAAAGGTGGCGGCGGGGTCGGGCGTGCGGGCAAAACGGTGGGCGGGGGCAGGGGGGCGCAGACAATCCATCTCTCCATCCTTGCAGACTTGTGTGACAAATCGCTGCATGCTGTGGTGGGGCGCCGGGTTGCTATCAAAAAAAGAGCTGCTCACGCTTGCCGGACAAGGGCTGCAGGCCTGTTTTGCTTGACATCAGGGGCTGGGCGGCAGCAGCACCAGGTCCGACGCCGGGTAGGCCACGCAGGGCAGGATGTAGCCGTCGGCCTTTTCCTCGGCGCTCAAACCCGGCCAGGCTATGCGGTAGCTGACCCGGCCGCTGGCCAGCCGCTGGATGCAGCTGCGGCAGGTGCCGTTGCGGCAGGAACTGTCGAGAAGCATGCCGGCCTGCAGCGCCGACAGCAGCAGCGGTGTGCCGGCCGGCGCGTCGAAGGGCAGGCCGTCGGGCAGCAGGCGCGCGCTGTAAACCGGACCGGAAGCATCGGAAGAAGGCTGGGACATGCCGGCAGTTTACGGAAGGCCGGCCCTGGCCAGCGTGCGTTTTTCAATTGCTGCGACAATCCGGGTCCCCCAGCAACGATGCCCATAGCCTCTTTTCATGTCCAGTTACCAAGTTCGCCCCGCCACCGTGCGCGATGCCAAAGTCATTGCCGAAATCAACGCCGCCGCCTCCCGTGCCGCCTACCAGGGCCTGGTGCCCGACGACCAGCTGGGCACCCTGTCCATCGACAAGCGCCAGCAGTTCTGGCGTGATGCCATCGAGTACATGGAGCCGCAAGTGCAGGTGGCCACCGAAGGTGACAAGGTCATCGGCTTTGTCGGTTTCGACCGTTCACGCGATGCGGGTACGCCCTCGACCTGTGGCGAAATCTGGGCGATTTACGTCGAGCCCGCGCACTGGGGCAAGGGAGCGGGCACCGCGCTCTGGGATGCTGCCAATGACGGCCTGAAGGAAGAGGGCTGCACCAAGGTCACGGTCTGGGTGCCGGTGCGCAACGAACGCGCGCTGCGTTTCCACGAACATGCCGGTTTCAAGCGCGAAATGAGTTCGCTCAAAACCGTGCTGGTGGGCGGCGTCAAGCTCGAGGAACTTCGCCTCAAGCGCGACGTCGGCTGAGCCAGCGCTGGTTCAGGACGGCACGTCCAGCACGCGTTCCTCGTCGGGAATCACCGACATGTCTTCGTCCGGGGACAGCGGCAGGTCCTCGGTGTCTTCGCCGAGGCCGGTTTCCTCCGTGTTGACTTCGCGCGGGCGTCCGGCAGGGGTGCGTGCGGAAAATGAGGTCATGGTGATGCTCCAGTTGGACACCCATCTTGCGCGCTGTGCCGGCTGGCCGCCCTAGGAAAACCATGCCAGTTGCTGTCGGTGCCCACTGACAGTTGTTTGTACGGTGTTTTATGCCACCAGCGCCCGCCAGGAAAGCGTGGGCAGCTATGGATTCGATAGCGTGTGCAAGCCGGTTCCGGCCTGCTTTAGGATCAGGGCCATGATGCGTGTTTCCACTCCCCCGACCCGGTTTTTTGCGCTGTTCGACACCGCCGTGGGTGCCTGCGGCATCGCTTGGGGCGAGGCGGGTATCTGCGGGCTGCAACTGCCCGAGGCGGACGCCGCGCAGACACGTGCCCGCATGCAGCAGCGTTTTGCCGGGGCCTGCGAAGCCTTGCCGGATCAGGCGCTGCAGGCGGCGGTCCGCCACATCAGCGCCATGTTGCGCGGCGAGCCGAACGGGGTCGATGGGCTGGCGCTGGACATGCGCGGCGTGCCGGCCTTCCACCAGCGGGTCTACGGCGTGGCGCGCGCCATCCCGCCGGGCCAGACCCTGACCTATGGCGAGGTCGCGGCGCGGCTGGGCGAGCCCGGTGCTGCGCGTGCGGTCGGCCAGGCGCTGGGGCGCAACCCGTTTGCGCCGGTGGTGCCCTGCCACCGGGTGCTGGCCGCCGGCGACAAGCCGGGCGGCTTTTCCGCCAGCGGCGGCATACGCACCAAGCTGCGCCTGCTGATCATCGAGGGCGCGATGCGCGGCACCCCCGGCCTGTTCGACTGACTGGCTGCCTTGTCCTACAGGCGCGCCATCCCCTTGCGCACAGGGATGGTCAGGCGCTTGTTACACAGTGGCTTGTGCGCCCGCCACCCGGCTTTCAGCCGTCCCGGCGGGCACCCTGCACTCACCACTCTTGAAGGAAACACCATGGACGACAAAACCTACGCATCCTCAGGCGCCAGCCTCGCATCCGCTGCCGACAACGCGGTCCAGCGCGGCGTCAGCCAGGCCGGCAGTTCGCTGCATGACACCATCGACAAGGTGGCCCAGCCGGCCCACAGCACGGTGGACCGCGCCGCCGCCGCCGCCCACAACACCGTGGACAAGCTCGCCAGCGGCGCTTCCAGCGTGGCCGGCAAGGTCAGCGACCAGGCGCACCGCTTCACCGACGCACCGCTGCAGGCGGTGGACTATTCCAAGGCCTACATCAAGGACCATCCGCTGCAGGCCGTGGGCGCTGCACTGCTGGTGGGCTGGATGGTCGGCCGCCTGACCGCCAGCCGCTATTGAGCGAGAACCTCAGGCTGCGGTCAACAGCCGCAGGTAAGTGATTTCCGAAGGCGCGCCGAAACGTTTCGGCGGGCCCCAATAGCCCGTTCCCCGGCTGGTATAGACCCACAGGCTTTCCAGCCTGTGCAGGCCGGCCGTGAAGGGCTGCTGGAAACGCACGAAAAAATTCCAGGGCCAGAACTGGCCGCCATGCGTGTGCCCGGACAGCTGCAGGTCGAAACCGGCCTGGTGCGCCGCCACCGCAGTGCGCGGCTGGTGCGCCAGCAGCAGTTTCACCGGCGCGTCCGCGGGGGCGCCAGCCAGCGCGGCATGCGGATCGCTGCGATGGCTGCGGTCGAAGTGCCCGGCGCTCCAGTCGGCCACGCCGGCCAGCACCAAGCCGTGGCTGAGCACCACATGTTCGTTCATCAGTACCCGCACACCGAGGCGGTTCAACTCGTCTATCCAGGCGTGCGCGCCCGAATAATATTCATGGTTACCGGTGACGAAATAAGTGCCATGCACCGACTTCAGGCCGGACAGCGGCGCCACATGCGGCGCCAGATCGGCCACCGTGCCGTCCACCAGGTCGCCGGTCACCGCCACCATGTCGGCTTCCAGCCGGTTCACCACATCCACGATGGCCTGCAGGTAGCCGCGCTTGATGGTGGGCCCCACATGCACATCGCTGATCTGGGCAATCGAAAAACCGTGGAGTTCGGCCGGCAGCCCGCTGATGGGCACATCGACGCGCACCACCGCGGCGGTGCGCCTGGCGTTGAAAAAACCGGCAACTGTGAACAGCAAACCCAGCAACACGACCGCGGCGGCAGAGCCTGCGCCGGCGGCGGCCATCGAAAACGCGCCGGGTGCCAGCGCCAGCCCGCCCCAGGCCAGCAGCAAACCGGCGTCGCGCAACAGGGTCAGTACAAACAGCGAGGAGAACAGCCCCATGAACAGCATGCCGGTCCAGGCCAAACGGTCGGCCAGCAGCGGCGACTTGAAACGCCGCGCCGTCAGGCCCAGCGGCAGCATCACGGTGGAGGCCAGCAGGGTCAGTCCCGCCACGCCCTGGGCGATGGGCCAGGCAGACAGGTCGGGAATCAGGCGCAGCGCGAGATACGCGTGCAACAGCAGCGAAAAGAGAAACAGGGGCATGAAGGGTGTCCGGAGTCACGCCGGGAGGCGTTCCATCGATGTGGCTGCGAAATCGCGGATTGCAAGTTCTGCTCAAGCTGGCTGACGGGAACCCCAGCTGCGGGCAGCAGCGTAACCCGCCAGCGCGCTGCCGCAGGACAGCGCTGCGCCCCAGACCATGTCGACCAGCGTGAGTTGCAGGGGCCAGTCCTTCAGCGTGGCCAGGTTGCTGAGGTCGTAGGTGCCGTAGGCCAGCAGGCCGAAAAACGCCCCCAGGGCCGCGGCGCGTCTCCAGCCCGGCCGCTCCAGCGCCGGGCGGATGGCAAACACCACCAGTCCGGCAGGGTAGAGCAGGTAAAACACCGCCGCCGGCAGCAGCAGCGGCTGCTCGCGCATCAGCGGGCCTATCCAGGCCTGGTACTGGCCGGGCATCAGCAGACCCAGCCAGAACATGTCGGCCGCCAGGAAAAAGACCAGGGCGGCGGCGTAGGCGATCAGTGCGGTTTTGAGCATTGTTTCATTGTGTACCCGCGCGTCGAACGCTGCAAAGACCCCGCGCCTGCTGCGACAATGGCCTGATCATCATTTCGGGAATCCCCATGGCCAGCAGCCTTTTTGCCCTGCTCGACGATATCGCCACCGTGCTCGACGACGTGGCCCTGCTGACCAAGGTCGCAGCCAAGAAAAGCGCCGGTGTGCTCGGCGACGATCTCGCGCTCAACGCGCAGCAGGTGGCCGGCGTCAAGGCCGAGCGCGAGTTGCCGGTGGTCTGGGCGGTCGCCAGGGGCTCGATGATCAACAAGGCCATCCTGGTGCCGGCGGCGCTGGCGATCAGCGCGTTTGCGCCCTGGGCCGTCACGCCCCTGTTGATGATAGGCGGCGCTTTTCTCTGCTACGAAGGTTTCGAAAAACTCGCGCACAAGTTCCTGCACAGCAAGGAGGAAGATGCGGCGCGTGAAAAGGCCTTGCTGGAAGCCCTGGCCGACCCCACCGTGGACCTGGTCGCGGTCGAAAAAGACAAGATCAAGGGCGCGGTGCGCACCGACTTCATCCTGTCGGCCGAGATCATTGCGATCACGCTGGGCACGGTGCAGGACAGCGCCTTCATCACCCAGCTCAGTGTGCTCAGCGGCATTGCCATCCTGATGACGGTGGGTGTCTACGGCCTGGTGGCCGGCATCGTCAAGCTCGACGACGGCGGGCTTTACCTGAGCAAAAAGACCGGTGTCCTGCGCAGCCTGGGCCTGGCCATCCTGGCCACCGCGCCCTGGCTCATGAAAGGCCTGTCGATCGCCGGCACCGCCGCCATGTTCCTGGTCGGCGGCGGCATCCTGACCCACGGTTTCGGTTTTCTGCACCATGCGATCGAGGCACTCACCGCGCGAGCCGGCAGTGTGCTGGGTGCGGTCACGCCCTTGCTGGCCGATGCGGTGGTCGGTATCGTCGCCGGCGCGCTGGTGCTGGCGGCGGTCACGCTGGTCAAAAAACTGCTGCCCAAGCGCGCGCCATAATGCGGTCGGGCGGCGGGCCGGGAAAGGCTTGCCACACCGCATAAAAAATACGCGCGCGCCGCGGGGGAGAGGTCCGTGATGAAGAAGCCCTTCAGCTTGTCGCTGCGCCTGCGGCCCAGCATTGTGGCGCTGTTCCTGATCCTGTCGCTGCCGCTGTTCGTGGCGACGGTCTGGTTCAACTACGCGACCAACAACAGCATTGCGCGCGACACGGCGCACCAGCTGATCGACAAGGCGCGCTTCGAGACCATCACCAGTTCCAGCGAGTTGCTGGACCCGATCAAGTCGCTGGTCAAGGTCGCCGCCAGCCTGGGCGAGGCCGAGCCCGGCTTCTTCCGGCAGCAGCGTTCGGCCGCCTACATGACCGAGATGCTGGCGCACAGCAGCAATATCAGCAGTGTCTATGCGGCCTTCGAGGACGGCTCCTTCCGCATGAGCCTGGTGATTCCGCCGGGCGGCAAGATCCAGGAGCGCGTGCCGCCAGAAGGCACCCGGCTGGCGACGCGCTGGCTGGACCGCCAGGCCCCGGGTGCGGCGATGGACCGGTATGTGTTCTTCGATGCGACAGGCCAGGCCACGGGCCGTTCGGAAGCACCGGCGTCGTATGACCCGCGCGTGCGCCCCTGGTTCAAGGACTCGGTCGCGGCGGGGCGGCGGCTGTCGGTGTCCGATCCCTATATTTTTGCGACCACCGGCCTGCCGGGCATCACCATCGCCATGCCGTTTTTCGCGGACGGCAAGCTCGCCGGTGTGGTGGCGGCCGACATCACGCTGGACAGCCTGTCGAAGTTTCTGGCCACGCGCCCGGTCAGCGCCAACTCGCTGAGCCTGATCGTCGATGACGACGACCGCATCATCGCGCACCCCGACCCGGCCCAGGCGGTGCGGCGCGAGGGCGGCAAGCTGCTGCAGAACAGCCTGTCGCGCCTGTCGAGTCCCTTGCCGGCGCTGGCCGTGGCCTCCCGGCCGGACAAGGCCAGCGAGCGTTTCACCTTTGTCGATGCGCGCAGCGGGCAGGAATACGTGGCCATGTTCGCCAGTTTCCCGCCGACGGTGGGCAAGGCCTGGCGCGTGATGATCATTGCGCCGCTGGCCGACTTCTCGAAGAAGTGGACCGAAAACAACCGCAAGGTGCTGCTGTTCGGCGCCATCGCCGTGCTGCTGCAGATCCTGCTGATTTATTTCCTGTCCAAGCTGATCGCCCGGCCCATCGAGCAGCTCGAGGCCAAGGTGATTGCGGTGCAGAACTTCGTGTCGGCGCCGGCCGGCCGCATCCAGTCCGGCATCCCCGAGATCGCCTCGCTGATACGTGCGGTCGACACGCTGGACAGCACGGTCCATGCGTTTTCCGCCTTTGTGCCGCGCGGCCTGGTGCAGCAGTTGCTGAACTCGAACCAGCGCCTGGCGCTGGGCGGCAGCAGCCGCTTCCTGACGATTTTCTTTTCCGACATCGAGGCCTTCTCAACCCTGGCGGAGACCAGCCCGGCCCAGGAACTGCTGATCCGCGTCTCGGCCTACCTGGAGGCCGTGACCCGCGCGGTGAACCAGGAGCAGGGCACCATCGACAAGTTCATCGGCGACGGCGTGATGGCTTTCTGGGGCGCGCCGGCCTTGCTCAAGGAGCACGCCTGGCATGCCTGCGTGGCCGCGCTGCGCGCGCAGAAAACCCTGGACGGGCTGAACCGGCAGTGGGTGCAGGAGGGCCTCAGGCCGCTGAATGTGCGCATCGGCATCCACAGCGATTCGGTGCTGGTCGGCAATATCGGCTCGAGCGAACGCATGAGTTACACCGTGATGGGCGACGGCGTGAACCTGGCCGCGCGGCTGGAGGGTGCCAACAAGGAGTACGGCACACGTGTCTGCATCAGCCAGACCGTGTTCAAGGAAGCCGGCGAGCACCTGTGGCTGCGGCCCATCAACGTGGTGACGGTCAAGGGCCGGCGCTCGGACATGGAAATTTACGAGCTGGTCGGCATCCGCGGCGGGGACCCGGAGCTCGAAGCCACGCCGGCGCAGATCCGCCTGTGCCAGCTCACCCGGCATGCCTATGAGGCCTTCAGCCAAGGCGACACGGCGACGGCCCTGCATCGCTATACTGAAATCCAGGCTGAGTTTCCCGGCGACCCGCTGTGCCGCGCGATGATCGCCCTGTGCCGCGAACCGGCGCCGCCGGCGCACTGAGCGGCGCCTTCTTTTTTATTCAATTGCCAGGATGACCATGACTGTGTCGATGTACCCGATTTCCGTTCCCGTGTTCAAGCAGATGCTGGGCGCGCTCAGCGCCGTGCTGGCGAAAGCCGAAGCCCACGCCGAGGCCAAAAAGATTGCGCCGGAGGCGCTGCTGCAAGCCCGCCTTTACCCGGACATGTTCCCCTTGCTGCGCCAGGTGCAGATTGCCTGCGATTTCGCCAAAAGTGTGTCGGCGCGTATCGCCGGCGTGGAGGTGCCCGCTTACGAGGACAGCGAAGCCTCGTTTGCCGACCTGCAGGCGCGGATTGAAAAAACCCTGGCCTTCATCGGCAGCCTGGAGGCATCGCAGATCGACGGCAGCGAGGAGCGCCGCATCGTGACGCAGGCCGGCACGCCCAAGGAAAAGATCTTCAGCGGCCAGTCCTACCTGCTCAACTACGGCCTGCCGCATTTTTTCTTCCACACCACCACGGCGTATGCCATCCTGCGCCACAACGGCGTGGAAGTGGGCAAGAAGGATTACATCGGTACTTACTGATCCGGCTTGTTGCCGCCCCAGGGTTTGCCGGAGGTCAGGCGCGAGGGCCGGGGCCAGGGGGCCGAGGTTTCATCGAGGTGGTTTTGGGAACCTTCGACGAACGGCCAGCCCTTGGGCTGCGCAACCGGCTGTCCGTCCTGCGCGGGTACACCTTGCAGGCCGGGTCGTCGGGCATCAGCGAATCGGGGGGCGGTTTGCCGTGGCATGGTGTCTCCTTCAATGAAAGCACCAATCTATGCGCCGCGGCGGTGTGCCGCTGTAAGACGTCCCTGCCATCTCTGTAGGACGGGAAGGGCAATCCGGCCTGCTATCAAAAGCGGAGCTTGCCACGCAGGTCCGGCAAGGGCCGGCGTCCGGTTTGATTCTCAAGGTAGCATAGGCGCATGACCATCCTGCTGGCGCCCATGGAGGGGCTTCTGGACTTCGTTCTGCGCGACATCCTGACGCGCGCCGGCGGCGTGGACCGCTGCGTTTCGGAATTCATCCGCATCACCGACCAGTTGCTGCCCGAACGCGTCTTCACGCGCATCGTGCCCGAATTGCACCACGGCGGCCGCACGCTGGCCGGCGTGCCGGTGCGGGCGCAGCTGCTCGGCTCCGACCCGGTGTGCATGGCTGAAAACGCCGCCCGGCTGGCTGCGCTCGGGCCCGCCGGCATCGACCTGAACTTCGGCTGCCCCGCCAATGTCGTGAACCGGCACGGCGGCGGCGCCGCCCTGCTCAGGGAGCCCGAAACGATTGCTGCCATCGTGGCGGCGGTGCGGCGCGCGGTGCCGGCCCACATGCCGGTGTCGGCCAAGATGCGGCTGGGTTACCACGACGATGCGCTGGCGATAGCCTGCGCCCAGGCGATCGCCGGCAGCGGCGCCGGCGAGCTGGTGGTGCACGCGCGCACCAAGGCCCAGGCCTACCGGCCGCCCGCCTACTGGGAACGTGTCGCCGATATCCGCGCGGCCGTCGCCATCCCGGTGGTGGCCAATGGCGAGATCTGGACGGTGGACGATGCCCGCCGCTGCCGCGCGGCCTCGGGTTGCGACATGTTGATGATTGGCCGCGGCGCGGTGGCCGACCCGGGCCTGGGGCGGGCGATCAAGGCATCCATGGGCACGGCCGGCGGCCCTGCGATGGGCTGGCCGGAACTGGTGCCGCTGCTGGCCGAATTCTGGCAACTGGTCTGCAGCCGGCTGGACGCCCGCTCGCGCCCGGGGCGGCTCAAGCAATGGCTCAACTTTTTGCGCCGGCGTTTCCCGGAAGCCGAGACCGCCTACCAGTCGCTCAAGACCATCAATGATCCGGCGCTGATAGACCGCTGGCTGGCCGGCCTGCTGCAGGCGCGGGCCGCCGACGCAGGACGGCTGCAGGCGGCTTGAGGTTCAGGAAAACAGGCCTTCGAAACCGCAAAGCGGCTCGAAGCGCTTGTTGCGGTAGAACAGCCGAGTCGGTCCCGGCAGGGCCGGCTCGCGCACCGTGTGCCGCTCGTCGCCGGGGTAACAGATCATGCGTTCACCGTTGTCGTCGAAGGATTCGGGCTGGATCACCGGCGGCCGGCGTTCGCGGGCTGCGGCCAGCACGCTGTCCACCGCGCTGTGCCGCGCCAGGTGCGCCAGGCTCATGATCTGCGGCGGCGCCAGCTCGATCTGTCCGGTCCAGTACTGCAGCAGCGCCTCGCGCGGGCTGAGCCAGAGGCTGTCGGTGGTTTCAAAGTCGTCGTGGCGCGCGACCTGGCCCCCAGGCACGGCCGCGACAAAAAACCGCGTGTCGAAGCGCTTGTTCATGACCGAAGGCCGGACCGGCGTGATCCAGCGCGACCAGGGCAGGATGGCCCGCGTCTGCAAGCGCAGCCCCATCTGCGCCAGCACGGCGTTGAAGCCGCGGCCCTCGCGCAGCAGCGCCGCGGCCTGGGCGGCCGGCTGCGCTGGCCCATGGCCCTGCGCAAACAGCACGCCCGACTCCTCGAAGGCTTCGCGCAAGGCCGCCACATGCAAGGCGGCGGCGGTGGTCTCGCTGATGCCAGGCTCGCCGAGTGCGGCTTGCAGCACGGCGGCCGGCTGGTCCCCGTGGAGCGCCATGTCGAGTTCGGCGTCGGCCGGATCGACCTTGCCGCCCGGAAAGACATAGGCCCCGCCCAGCACGTCGGACAGGCTGTGGCGCTTCATCAAAAACACCTCCAGGCCGGCCGGCGCATCGCGCAGCAGCACCACGGTGGCGGCCGGGCGCGGCGGTGTCGAGACGGTGTCGAGGTTCAGTTCCATGGGGGGCAGTCCTTCATCGGTCGCCTTGCGCCGTCCATTACAGTACAGGCTTCCTGTGCGCCTAGCCTAGCAGCCTGGCGGCGCACACCCGATCACCCACACGACAGGGACAGCAGAAATGAGTATGGATTTCACGGGCCGTGTGGCCATCGTCACAGGCGCCGGCGGCGGTCTGGGCAAGCAGCATGCGCTGGCACTGGCCGCGCGCGGCGCGAAAGTGGTGGTCAACGACCTGGGCAGCGCCAGTGACGGCTCCGGCGGCTCGGCCAGTGCCGCCGAAGCGGTGGTGGCTGAAATCCGCGCGGCCGGCGGCGAGGCGATCGCCAACGGCGCGTCGGTGACCGATGCCGCGGCGGTGGAGGCCATGGTGAAGCAGGCGATGGACGCCTGGGGCCGCGTGGACATCCTGGTCAACAACGCCGGCATCCTGCGCGACAAGAGTTTTGCCAAGATGGATTTGGCCGATTTTGCGCTCGTGATGAATGTGCACCTGATGGGCGCTGTGCACTGCTGCAAGGCGGTATGGCCCATCATGGCCGCGCAAAAATACGGCCGCATCGTGATGACCACGTCCTCGTCGGGCCTCTACGGCAACTTCGGCCAGGCCAACTACGGCGCGGCAAAGATGGCGCTGGTCGGGCTGATGCAGACCCTGTCCATCGAGGGCGCCAAAAACGACATCCGTGTCAATTGCCTGGCGCCGACCGCGGCCACCCGAATGACCGAAGGCCTGATGCCCGAGGAAGTGCTGCGTGCCCTGCGGCCGGAGGCGGTGGTGCCGGCCATGCTGGTGCTGGCCGCGCAGGACGCGCCCACCCGCGCCATCCTGTGTGCCGGCGCCGGCAGCTTCGAGGCCGCCAACATTACCCTCACGCGGGGCGTGTGGCTGGGCAGCGGTGAGCAGGTACCCGAGGCGCTGGCGGCGCGGCTGGACGAAGTGCGCGAGCGCAGCGGCGAGATGGTGCCGCAAAGCGGTGCGGCGCAGGGCAGCCACGAAGTCGGCCAGGCCATGGCGCACGCCGCAAAAACCTCCGCATCCGCCTGAGGCGCTGCGCCGGCAGGCAAAAAAAATGCAGCCGGGTTCGCTGGACAATGTTCCGACGTTTCGCCCGGGGGCGGAGGTCGGATACCTGTCGTTGTAGCGCGGAACCCGGCTGGCACACACGCAGTGTGGCGCCACTCGCCGGGATGCGCTTGCAGTCCGCTGTGCCTGCGTGGTGTAGGCCAAGTCCCGCGTACACAGCTTCGCGCGCCGCTGGCGCCTGTCGCTGTCACAGCAAAAAAGTGGCTGCACGCCTTTGTTGAAAAGCGTGGGCAGCTACTGAAAACATAGCAAAAGCTTCCAGGCCGGGCTGCAAAAAACACGCAGCCGGGCGCCGGCGTAACCAAGTGCAAGCGCGGCGGGCAGGGCGGAGCTGTCCTACAGGCGCATGCGGACCATGCCGACCCGCGGCACAAAATTGCGGTTCTAGATTGAACTCAGTCGATCACCGATCGGCGTTTTTTCATCAACCGCCCCTCGGGGTTTTATTCAGGAGCTAGCCATGAAACTCAATCAATCCCTCACCGCTGCCATCACCGCTGCTGCACTGGTTGCAGGCGCCGGTTTTGCCTATGCACAAACTGCCGCCCCCCAGGTGACCAACACGCCTGATGCTTCCACGGCACAAGGCCCCACGGTCCAGAACCAGGGCACCAGCGGCGCTGCCGGTTCCATGAACAGCAACAGCACCATGCAGGCCCAGCCTTCGACCAGCACCGGCACCACCAGCATGGACACCAGCGCCACGCCTTCCGTGGACACCACTCTGGAGCCACGCGCTGACCGTAATTGATACGGCTGACCATGTCGCACAGGTCGCGGGGAAGACGGGTGATCCATCCGTCTTCCCTGCCTCCGTTTGAAACCACGGATTCTGTCCACCATGTCTTCCAGAGAACCTTCGCAACTCGATGCCATCCTCAAGGGGCTGGGCATGGGCTGCGCCGCGATCGCGCTGATCCTTCCGGGACAGGTCACCTCGCGCCAGGCCAGGCCGCTGCTTGCGGCGCCCGCTGCCGTCACCGTGCCCTCGCTGGAGCACCTGCCGCGCGTGGCCGATTTTGCGCAGGAAGCCCCGTCGGACGAAGCGCGCGAGATGGCCAACTGGGTCATGCACAGCCGCGATCACCTTGGCATGCCGTTTGTCATCGTCGACAAACCGCATGTGAGGGTGTTTGTCTTCAAGCCTGACGGCAGCCTCGACGGCGCCACCCCGGCGCTGATGGGGTCTGCCGTCGGCGACGATTCGGTGGAGGGCATCGGCGAGCGTGAAATGTCCGCCATCGCACCGCACGAACGCACCACGCCGGCCGGGCGTTTTGTGTCGCAACCCGGCATCAACTCCTTTGGCGAAGACATCGTCTGGGTCGACTACGAGGCCGCGGTTTCCATGCACCGCGTGCGCGCCAAGGAACCGCGCGAGCGACGCCTCGAGCGCCTGGCCTCTGCCACGCCCGAGGACAACCGCATCTCTTTCGGTTGCATCAACCTGCCGGTGGCCTTTTACGAGGAGGTGGTCAAACCAGCCCTCGGGTCGCGCCGCGGCGTGATTTACGTGCTTCCCGAAACCCGTCCCCTGCAGGCGGTGTTCCAGGGCTTCAGGCCGGCGCCCCGCAGCTAAGCCCCGCCTCGGGCCTGTGGGATAAAGCCTACAGCCGCCCTGATTTGCTGGCCTTCCCGGGTCTGAGGTAGAAAACGCGGTTTTCCCTTGCAGCGCTTGCGTAAGCTGCTATCAAAATAAAAGTGCCCGGCGCTGTTACAAGCCTGGCGCTTGCCAAATCCCTGTTGCTGTCGGTAGGATATGTCCTACACACCTCAAGCACAGGCAGCGGATGATTTTTTCTCGCAGGACTTTTTACGCGGCGGCTGCCCTGGCCGCCCTGGTCCTGTCGCCGACGCCGGCCGCAGCGCTGGACGGTCCGCCTGCCGCCGCATCCGCCCGGGCGCTTCTGGCCGACTTTGGCGCCGAAGCCGCGTCCGCCGACGCCCGTTATGCGGCCGCTTCGGTGCTGGCCTCGGCCGACAACCACGGCCTGCCCTTTGTGATCGTCGACAAGAAACACGCGAAGCTGTTCGTGTTCGATGCCGGCGGCCGCCTGCGCGGTGCCTCGGCTGCGCTGCTGGGCCTGGCCGGCGGCGACGGCTCGGTACCCGGCATCGGCCAGCGGCCGGTGTCGCAGATCGCGCCGGCGGAACGCACCACGCCGGCCGGGCGTTTCCTGTCGCAGCCGGGCCGCAACCTCCAGGGTGAACCGGTCATCTGGGTAAATTACAGCGAAGGCCTGGCGATTCACCGGCTGCGCCCGGGCAACAGCCAGGAACGGCGGCACGAGCGCCTGGCGTCGGCCACGCCGCTGGACAACCGGGTGTCACTCGGGTGTGTGGTGGTACCGGTGGCGTTCTACGAAACGGTGGTCGGCCCCCTGCTGGGCAGCAGCCGCAGTGTGGTGTATGTCCTGCCTGAGGATTCCAGCGTCTACACACTGTTCGGCGCGTTCGCGTCCTGAGCGCCGGTCAGCGCGGCTTCAGTTGCGGGGCGTTCTGTAAGGCCGGGTCCGCCCAGGCCCCCGGTCAACCACATACACCACCTTGCCGCCGGCCGAATCACGGATATTGCTGCGGGTCTGGTTGACCGCCGGGCAGTCGGTGTCGGTGATGGAAAACACCATGTGCCCGTCGTTGAACACCGCCGGCAGGGTCTGGTGTAGCTGGTATTGCATGTCCACCGGCGCTTGCCTGGCGTGGTAAATCACCTGGTTGGCACGGTTGTAGACGGTGTAGCAGGCCAGCGCCTGGCCGCTGAAGACGGTGGTGAGCAGGGCGCCAAGGGCGACTTTGAGAGCGGTTTTCATGCGCAGGCCTTTCGGAAAACCCATGATCGCCCCGGCTGAGGCGCCGGCGCGAAGGCGCGCACGCGTAGATGCTGTCAGAAAAACGCCCTCCTGGCAGCCCGGATTGTGAGTGAAATCAGGCTTTCGGCCTTACCAGACAAGCGCAGCCAGCTATCAAAAAAGGAGCGAACGCCGGCCTCAGGCCATGCGCCCCTTGTTGGCCACCACCACGCAGCCGGTGATCAGCCAGCCCTTGCCGCCGCGTTGCAGCGAATAGGTCGCCAGCCAGGCCTCGCCGGCCGCGTCCAGCATCTGCACCCGCTGGAACACCTGGCCGTCCCTGGTCTCGGGCTTGAGGAAGGCGACCGAGGCAGGCCGGTACACCACCGGATAGGCTTCGCGCACCATGGCCATGAAACCGGCGGCTGTGCCCAGGGCTTCGCGCACATTCGGTGCGGCGTAGGAAAAAGCCAGTGGCGCATCGTCGGCCGCGAAGGCGGCAAGTTGCGCCTGTACCGTGCTGCGCACCGCGCGCTCGTCGGCAGCACTCAGTGGTGCCGCATGGGCCGCCGGCCACAGCGCCAGCGCGCACACGGCCCAGACCAGACCGCGGCAGAACTGCAGAAAACGGGCGGATGCGGCGGGCAGGGCGGGCGAGTCGGTCATGGCAATCTCCGTGGCGGCGTGCGGCGATTGTCCTCGCAGGGCGCCTGAAAGTCAGCAGCAGCGCGCACGCGCCGCTTCAGGCGGGATACGCAGGCCAGGCCTGACCGGATGCAGGCCGCGAGTTTTTGCGGTGACGTCCTACCCTGCTATCAGTGGCTGGGCTGCGTGCCGGCCAGCGCGCAGCCGGAACAATCAGGTCCATGGCCGCCCCGCGGCAATCCCGTCACCCCCACGAGAAATCATCGCATGGACAGCAACAGCAGCGCCGCCTGGTACGCGCAACTCGCCAAACCTTTTTTTGCCCCGCCGGCCACGGTGTTCGGCCCGGTGTGGACCGTGCTGTACATCATCATCGCGATCAGCTTCGGCTACGTGCTGCTGCAATACCTGAAGCGCCGCCTGCCCTTCAGCGTGCTTTTGCCCTTCATCCTGAACCTGGTGGCCAACCTGGCCTACACGCCGATCCAGTTCGGCCTGAAGAACAACCTGCTGGCCAGCATCGACATCCTGCTGGTGCTGGGCACCCTGGTCTGGGCGCTGGCCGTGATCTGGCGGCGCGTGCGCTGGGTCGCGCTGGTGAATCTTCCCTACCTGGCGTGGGTCGGCTTTGCCACGGTCCTGCAGCTGTCCATCACCTGGCTGAACCGGTCATGAACATCCGCCGTCCGTCCGTACTGGGTACCGTGTCGCTGCTGGCCGCACTGGCGGTGCTGACCACCTCGGGCTGCGCCGCCTGGCGCATCAAACAATCGGTGGAGCTGGCGCGGCAAAGCCAGCCCTTCCAGGCCTCGCCGCAAAACGCCGGCGCCAGCCTGCTGGTGGTCGGCGACAGCACCGCGGTCGGCACCGGCGCCTCCTCGCCGGCGGCCAGCCTGGCCGGGCTGATCGCGCGCGAGCATCCGCGGCTGAAAATCGTGAACCGCGCTGCCGACGGCGCCAAATACGAAGACATCGTGCGCCAGCTCGAAGGTGCGGCCGGCGAGCGCTTCGACGCCATCCTGGTGCTGGGTGGCGGCAACGACGTGATCCGCCTCACGCCGTATGCGCCACTGGAGGAGCACATCGCGCGTGTCGGCACGCTGGCGCGCACCCAGGCCCGGCTGGTGGTTTTCATGCCCTCGGGCAATGTGGGCAGCGCACCTTTCTTTTTTCCGCCCTGGTCCTGGCTGATGACGCAGCGCTCGCGTGCGCTGCACGCAGTGGTGCGGCAGGTCGCCGCCGACAACGGGGCGCTGTATGTGAACCTGTTCAAGGAAAAGCGGGACGACCCGTTCGCCCAGCGTCCCGACGAGCTCAATGCAAAGGACGGTCTGCATCCCAGCGATGAAGGTTACCGGCTCTGGCTGGCCGAGCTGAACAGCCAGGCAGACCTGGGCCGGCGCCTGGCCGCCTTGCAGCGTTAGGCTGGAAAAGCGCCTCAGGAGCGCTGGGAAGGCTCGGTGTTCTGGAAGTCCACCGGAGTGTCGGGCGCGCCCTGCTGCCGGATGTTGGCGTCGCGGATGGCAAACATGCGCTCCAGGTCAGCCAGCACGTCCGCATCTTCCTGGCTGACAGCCGTGATGGGCGCGGGCGCAGGGGCTGCCGCTGGCGGGGCGGGCGCGGTGACCGGCACCGGCGTGAATTCAGGTGGTGGCACGGGTTTGGCCGCAGCCGGCGCTGGGGCAGGGGCAGGCGTCGCGCGCGGCGCGGGCAGGTCCGATGCCAGGATGTCCACCCAGATGGACGGGTCCGGCATGTCCAGATAAGGGCAGGTGTCGCCGACATCGAGTTCCCAGGAAATCCCGTGCAGCCAGACCGAGGCCTGCGGTTCGAACTCGGTGATGGCCGACAGCAACTGCTGCTGGAACGCATGCGCATACGTCAGCAGCAGCATGTCCCAGTGGCGCATCACCAGATTCAGGTACAGGCCCTGGCCGCGGCTGCGGCTGTTGACCACCAGGATGCGGCATTCCACCCAACCCGGCGGGATGCCGTGTTTGCGCAGCCCGTCGCGCAGCATCATCTGCACCAGCTGGCGGCGCGTGGCGTTGTCGGAGTTGTCCTCGATGGTGTGCGGGTTGTCGCGGCCGTCGGCGCGCTCGCTGCGAGCGACCGGAGGCGCTACGGCCGGTTCCGGTGCCTTGGTGCTTTCCGTGGCCTTGCGGCCCAGCAGCCTGTTGATCGCTTGTCTCATGTGATGGGATCCCTTGGCGGCAGCGATGAGTTCCGCCTGCCTCGCGTGTGTGTTGTGCTTTCTTTGATGGATGGTCGTGCAAGTGTGGTGCCAAGTCAAGCCGGCGCCTCCGGGCCCGTGGCGATCAGCGCGTCCTGCGGCCAGCAGGCGGCTGCAGCGTCGTAACTTTCCCACACGCCGCCGGTGCAGCTGCGTCCGACAGGGGTGATGGGCTGCAGGCACAATCCGGCAACCGCCACTTTTCCTGTTTACCGCCATGTCGCTTGCCGTCACTGAAGTAGAAACCGCCGCCAACCCGACCGCCACCGTGCTGCTGATGCACGGCCTGGGCGCCGATGGGGCTGACTTTGTCCCGATCGCCGAACAGCTTGATCTGGCCGCCGTCGGCCCGGTGCGTTTCCTGTTTCCCAACGCGCCGGTGATCCCGGTGACCATCAACGGCGGCTACCAGATGCCGGCCTGGTATGACATCCTGGGCGCCGACCTGACGCAGCGCCAGGACGAGGCCGGCCTGCGCAAGACCCAGGCCAGCATCAATACGCTGATCGCCGCTGAAATCGCGCGCGGCATTCCTGCCCGCCGGATTGTCATCGCGGGTTTTTCACAGGGCTGCGCGATGGCGCTGATGACCGGCCTGCGTTACCCAGAGCGGCTGGCCGGCATCATGGGCCTGTCCGGCTACCTGCCGCTGGCCGACAAGCTGGCGGCCGAACGCAGCGCCGCCAACCACGGCTTGCCGGTGTTCCTGGCTCACGGCCGGCGCGATGGCGTGGTGCCGCTGGCTGCCGCGACCGCCACCCGCGACGCGCTGGCGGCGCTGGCTTACCCGGTTGACTGGCACGAGTACCCCATGGAACATTCGGTCTGCATGGAAGAGATCGCCGACATGAACAGCTGGCTGCTGCGCGTGCTGGCGTAGGGGCTTTCCCCGCCCTTGTTCCGGCAGCAGCGCCCTGGCGATCCCGGTGCCGGCCTGGGTTTATGCATCAAATGGGACGCCGGCCCATAACCGGCAAGCGCAGGCAGCTATTAAAAGCATAGCAATTTGGGGCCGGCCGGCAACTCGCCACAGGGCGGCTACGCGCACCGGCCGGGCCGCTGCGGCGGGCCGCCTGCAAACAAGCCCGGCCTGTGATACCTTGCACGCCACGAAAGATACAGAGGGACGACTTATGAACAGCTTGCATGCGCGCCAGGGCGCGCTGTTGGGCGACCGCCTCCAGGCGCTGAGCCCGGCGCGGCTGAAAGGCATGCGCCGCGGACTGGAGAAGGAAAGCCTGCGCGCCCAGCCCAACGGTGCGCTTGCGCTGACGCCGCATCCCGCCGCGCTGGGTTCGGCACTCACGCACCCCAACATCACCACCGACTTCAGCGAGTCCCAGGTCGAGCTGGTGACCGCCGCCCATCCCGGCCTGGCTGACGGCGCCGACGCGGCGCTGGATGAACTCACGAAAATTCACCAGTTCACCTACCGCGCGATGAAGGCGGTGGGTGACGAGATGCTGTGGGTCTCCAGCATGCCCTGCGGCCTGCCGACCGACGAAACCATTCCGCTGGGCCGTTACGGCTCGTCGAATGTGGGCCGCGCCAAAAGTGTTTACCGCATGGGCCTGGGCCACCGCTACGGCCGGCGCATGCAGACGATTTCGGGCATCCACTACAACTGGTCCTTGCCCGGTGTTTCCAGCGAGGAGTATTTCGGCCTGATCCGCAATTTCCGCCGCCACGCGTTTTTGCTGCTGTACTTGTTCGGCGCCTCGCCGGCAGTCTGCTCGAGTTTTGTCGCCGGCCGCCAGCACGAGCTGCAGCCGCTGGGCAGCGGCACCATGTACATGCCGCACGGCACCTCGCTGCGCATGGGTCGGCTCGGATACCAGAGCGACGCCCAGGCCTCGCTCAAGGTCAGCTACAACAACCTCGACGGCTATGGCGCCTCGCTGCAGGACGCCTTGACCCGGCCCTACCCGGCCTATGAAGCGGTCGGCATCCAGAACCCCGGCGGCGACTACAACCAGCTGGCCACCAGCCTGCTGCAGATCGAAAACGAGTTTTACGGCACGATCCGCCCGAAACGCGTGATTTTCCCGGGCGAGCGCCCGCTGCACGCGCTGCGGGAACGCGGCGTCGAATACGTTGAAGTCCGGCTGATGGACCTGGACCCGTTTGTGCCGGTCGGCATCGCCGCCGACACCATGCGTTTTCTCGACGTGTTTTTGCTGCATTGCCTGCTGACCGACAGCCCGCCCGACACGCCGCAGGAAATCGCCGCGCTGGCGCGCAACCAGCACCGCGTGGCCGCGCGTGGGCGCGAGCCGGGCCTGCAACTCGAGCGCGGCGGCCGGGAGTTCAGCTTGACCGAATGGGGTGCCGAGTTGATTGCGCAATGTGCACCGATTGCGGCGGCGCTGGATGCGGCCCAGGGCGGCAGCGCCTACGCCGACGCCTTGCGCGCTTCGGAAGCTTCGCTGCGCGAGCCAGCCAGCCTGCCGTCGGCCCGCGTGCTGAAGGCCATGGTCGATGAACACGGCAGCTCGTTTGTGGCGTTTGCCCGCGCCCAGTCGCTGGCCACCCGGCAAACCTTGCTGGATCTGCCGTTCTCCGCCGACCAGCAGGCGCGCTTCGAGGAACTGACACGGCAATCGCTGGCCGAGCAGAAGACGATTGAGGCGAGCGACTCCATGCCGTTTGAAATTTACCGCCAGCAGTACGTCTCGGCCGAGCGCCTGGGCATACGCAGCCTGGCGCACGCGGCTTAGGTTCTCAGGCCGGGTCAGCGACAATCGGGGGTGCGCCGGCGAACCGCCTGCGCCCCCCTGTCCCCCACCCAGAAAGAAAGTCCCGATGGCCATCCAGTGGTTTCCCGGTCACATGCACCTGACCAAAAAAGCCATCAGCGAGCGCATCAAGGAAATTGATGTGGTGATCGAGCTGCTGGACGCGCGCCTGCCCGGCTCCAGCGCCAACCCGATGCTGGCCGAGCTGACCGGTGGCAAGCCGGCGCTCAAGGTGCTCAACAAGCAGGACCTGGCGGACCCGGCGCGCACGCCGGCCTGGCTGGACTACTACAACAGCCAGCCCGCCACGCGTGCGATCGAACTCGATGCCAGCGCCACCACCCCGGCGCGCCGCCTGATCGACGCCTGCCATGCGCTGGCGCCGACCCGCGGCAGCATGGTCAAGCCGATGCGGGTGCTGATCTGCGGCATTCCCAACGTCGGCAAATCGACGCTGATCAACACCCTGACCGGCAAACGCGCGGCCAAGACCGGCGACGAGGCCGGCATCACCAAGCTCGAGCAGCGCATTGTGCTGGCCGACGGTTTTTATTTGTGGGACACGCCCGGCATGTTGTGGCCGCGCATCATCGTCGCCAAAAGCGGCTACAACCTGGCGGCCAGCGGCGCCATCGGCCGCAATGCCTTCAATGAAGAAGAAGTTGCGCTGGAACTGCTCGACTACCTGATCAAGCACTACCCGGCCGCGCTGCAGGCGCGTTACAAGGTCGAGCTGCCGACTGGCATCACGGACGAGCAGCTGCTCGAAGCCATAGGCCGCAAGCGCGGCGCGGTGCTGGGCAAGGGGCGCATCAACCTGCAGAAGGCCGCGGAAATCGTGATCCACGAATTTCGCGCCGCAACGCTGGGCCGCATCACGCTGGAAACGCCGCAAGAGTTCAGCGCCTGGCTTGCCGCCGGCCAGTTGCTCGATGCCGAAAGGCAGGTCAAGAAGGATCGCATCGAGACCGACCGCCTGGTGCGCTTCAAGAAAATCCCGCGTCCGCCGCGCGAAGGCTGAGGCTTCTCCGGCACCCGGGCCGGCTGCTGAAAATTTTTACCGGCAGCTCTTGAAAGACCCCGGAGCGGCACTAATTCCCTGCCGTCAGGGCAGCGCCGCTCCCGGCCTCCCCTGAAACATCGCTTCATGATTTTCAGAAAGGAGACCCTCATCATGAACGGTTTGAACCTTTACGGCGATATCTTCGCCGGGCTCAGTCGCCTGCAGCAGGAGGTCGAACGCGCCTTCCAGCCCGGCGGCGCCAGCAGCATACGGGCACTGCCGCGCAGCGCCTTCCCGGTCATCAATGTCGGCACCACGCCGGACGCCATCGAAGTGCTGGCACTGGCTCCCGGCCTGGACCCGGCCGCCCTGCAGCTCACGGTGGACAAGGGCCTGCTGGTGGTGACCGGTGAGCGCAAGGAAGAGCGGCCGGCCGGCGACAAGGTGACGGTGTATGCGCGCGAGCGGTTCCAGGGCAGTTTCCGGCGCGTGATTCCGCTGCCCGAGGACGCCGACCCGGCCCGCATCAGCGCGCACTACCGTGATGGCCTGCTGCGTGTCAGCGTGGCGCGCCGCGAGTCTTCGAAGCCGCGCCAGATCCAGATCCACTGATTTCACCCGTCAAGGAGCATGTGATGAATTCCGACACAGTGTTGACCCAGAAAAACGGCAACAGCGGACTGGCCCGGACCGGCCGCGCCACTGCCGAATCGCCCGAGGCCACCGGCGAAGGCCATACGGCCGTGTTGCCCCCGGTGGATATTTTTGAAGACGATGCCGGCTTCACCGTGCTGGCGGATCTGCCCGGCGTGTCCAGGGAACGGCTGAATGTGCGCGTAGACGGCGACAGCCTGGTGATCGAGGGTGCCGCCGAGGCGCCGGTGGGCGGCGAGATGGCGATGATTTACGGCGAGGTCCTGAACCCGCTGTACCGCCGCAGTTTCACGCTGAGCCGCGAGCTCGATCCTTCGCGGATCGATGCCAAACTGGACAAGGGTGTGCTGCGGCTGAGCATCCCGAAAGCGGAGGCGGCACGGCCGCGGCGTATCGAGGTGACGGTGGGCTGAAAAAAGCCGCTCAGTGGCTCGCCGAGCAGTAGGTGATGAACTGGTCCAGTTCGGTGGACTTGTCAAAAATCGCATCCGCCCCGCAGGCCAGGCAGCGGTTGCGGATGTCGTCCGTCGCATAGTTGGACAGGACCACCACCTTCTGCACGGCGGTGCGTTGCCGGCATTTCCTCAGCACCCCCAGGCCGTTGCCCTGCTGCAGGAACAGGTCGACCACCAGCAGGTCCCACTCGCCGGGGTGTCCCGCCAGCCAGGCACAGGCATCGACTTCGGTGCTGGCGTGGCCGATGGTGTGGATGCCTGCGAGTTCGGTCAGGGTCTCTACCAGGTTGTCACGGATCAAGTCATTGTCTTCAACAATATATGCGTTGACTGCCATACGGTATTGAATTTTTGGGGAGAGGGCTGATCCGTAAAGGGGATCACCGGAAAGGTTCATCGGGTTCACCGGACCAGTCTCCCGCGCCCTCTCTGCGCTTGCCGCAAGGGATTGCACTGCACAGCTGTAGGACAGCATGCCAGATGCCCGGATGAAAAAATAATCCTCGCGCCCCGCCGTCGATCCTGGCCGGAGCAGCCGATAACCCTTTACCGGAAAGGGCAGGACGCTATTTATTTGCTAGCAGATGATGCTTACTGCGGCCCTGCCGGACCGTGGCTGCGGGCGAGCTTGCGGCGCAGCCAGAGGCCACCGAAAGCCAGGCCGAGCACCAGCGCAAACCAGCCGACCAGCGATGCGCCGGCGACGATGCCCTGCATGCCGGGTGACTTGATGAAGTACGGAGAAACCAGCACGGCCAGTCCGATCAGGATGCACAGGCCGCTCTTGATCAGCAATTCGTTGTTGGCCTTGTTGCTGTGGCGGCGCATGGGAGGGGCAGGTAGGGGCATGCGCCTATTGTCGGTGATCGTCCATCCCGGGTGGCGCGCCGGGCTATTCGGGCCGGAGCGCGGGGGTGTCCGGGCGGCTGCACAGATGGCGGGATGCCTTTATAGTGGCATCCACCAGTCCGGGCCCGCGCCCTTGCCATTCCTCCGGCCGCGTGCTTCCTGCAACAACAAAGGGCATTTTCTTGACGACATCCACCCACGCCAGCACCGGCCAGCCCGCACGTTTCGGCAGCGGCCAGGCCGTGCGCCGCCTTGAAGACGACGCCCTGCTGGCAGGCGCCGGCCAGTTCACCGATGACGTGACGCTGCAGGAGCAGAGCCACCTGTTTTTTGTACGTTCGCCCTATCCCCATGCACGGCTTGTTTCGGTGGACATCGACGCGGCACTGGCCATGCCCGGCGTGCTGGCCATCGTCACCGGTGCCGACCTGGTGGCGGCCGGCGTGAAGCCGATTCCCGGCATAGGCGGTTTCAAACGCGCCGACGGCACGCCCTGCGCCACACCGCCGCGGCGCGCGCTGGCCCATGAGCGTGTGCGCTTTGTCGGCGAGCCGGTGGCCGCGGTGGTGGCGCTGAGCCTGCGCCAGGCGCGCGATGCGGCCGAGGCCGTGATGGTGGACTATGACGAACTGCCCATGGTGGTCGACATCGGCGACGCGATGGCTGCCGGTGCGCCGGCACTCTGCCCCGAGGCGCCGGACAACATCGCGGCCGAGACGCGTTACGGCGATGCCGCGGCGACCGCGGCGGCGTTTGCCTCGGCGCGCCACGTCGTCACCCTCGACATCGTGAACCAGCGCCTCGCGGCCCTGAGCCTGGAGCCGCGCTCGGTGCTGGCCGGTTTCGACAAGCCCTCGCAACGCCTGACCATCCGCATGAGCACGCAAATGCCATCGGGGGTGCGCAATTCGGTGTGTGACGCGCTGGGCATCGCCAAAGAAGCGGTGCGTGTCATCGTCGGCGATGTGGGGGGCGGCTTCGGCATGAAAACCGGCGTCTACCCCGAGGACGTGGCGGTGGCCTTCTGCGCGCGCAAGCTGCAGCGCGCGGTCAAGTGGGTGGCCGACCGCAGCGAGGAGTTCGTGTCCAGCACCCATGGCCGTGACCTGCAAAGCCATGCCGAACTGGCGCTCGACGAGAACGGGAAAATCCTGGCCTTGCGGCTGGCTTCGCTGGCCAACGTCGGTGCCTACCCCACGGGTGCCGGTGCGGCCATCCAGTTGCTGATCGGCCCCTGGGTGCAGACCAGTGTGTACGACATCCAGACCATCCACTTTCATTTCCGCGCGGTGCTGACCAACACCGCGCCGACCAGCGCCTACCGCGGCGCCGGCCGCCCCGAAGCCATCTTCATCATGGAGCGGCTGATGGACGAAGCCGCGCGCCAGACCGGCATCGACCGGATTGAACTGCGCCGGCGCAACTTCATCACGCCGGCGCAGATGCCCTACACAAATCCCATGGGCCAGGTCTATGACAGCGGCCGCTTCGAGGCGGTGATGGACCAGGCGCTGGCGTTGGCCGACTGGACCGGGTTCGAGGCGCGTGCCGCTGCATCGAAACAGCGCGGCCTGCTGCGCGGCCTCGGCATCTCGACCTTTCTCGAGTGGACCGGCGGCAATGCGCTGGAAGAACGCGTGACCGTGTCGATCAAGGCCCCCACGCCCGGTGCGGACGACGGCGTGATCGAGGTGTTTTCCGCCGTCAACGCCATGGGCCAGGGCATCCTGACCTCGCTGACGCAACTGGTGGTGGATGCCTTCGGCGTGCCGCCCGGAAAAGTGCGCATCGTGCTCGGCGACACCGACCGCGGCGACGGTTTTGGCAGTGCCGGCTCACGCTCGCTGTTCACCGGAGGCTCGGCCGTGCGTGTGGGTGCCGAACGCGCCATAGACAAAGCCCGGCAGCTTGCGGCGAAGGAGTTTGAAGCCGCAGCAGAGGACATCACTTACGCCGACGGCCGCTTCAGCGTGGCCGGCACCGACCTGGCCATCGACATTTTTGCGCTGGCGGCGCGCCAGGGCGAGCAGCGCATCTTCATGGACTCGACCACCGCAGCGTCGGGACCGTCCTGGCCCAATGGCTGCCACATCAGCGAGGTCGAGATCGACCCGCAGACCGGCCAGGTGGCCGTGGTGGCTTATGCCTCGGTCAACGACGTGGGGCGGGTGGTCAATCCGATGATTGTGCGCGGCCAGCTCGACGGCGGCGCGGTGCAGGGCATCGGCCAGGCGCTCTACGAACACCTGGTGTACGACCGCGAGACCGGCCAGCCGGTGACCGGCAGCCTGATGGATTACACCGCGCCACGCGCGGCAGACACGCCGCCGTTCCGCACCGAGATGGACGAGTCCACGCCCTGCCTGACGAATACGCTGGGCGTCAAGGGCGTGGGTGAACTCGGCACGATTGGCGCCGGGCCCAGCGTGGTGAATGCCGTGGCCGACGCGCTGGCGCGGGCCGGGTTGGCAGCGCGGGCGCCGCTCCTGCAAATGCCGCTGACGCCGTCGCGGCTCTGGCTGCTGATGCAAGCGTCCGCATAAGTTCGCCCTGTCCCATCCTCTGCAAGGACCATAGATGCCCCGACTCGCACCCTTACCCCCGGAAACCACACCCGAGCTGAAGCCGCACTTTGATTTTTTTCTCGGCACCCTGGGCTTCACACCCAATAGCGTGCTGACCATGCAGCGCAAGCCCAGGCTGGTGCAGGCGCTGGCGCAGCTCAATGCGGCGGTGATGGACCCGGGCGGCGAGGTCGACCTGGGTTTTCGTCGCCTGATCGGCCATGTGGTCAGCAAAGTGGCGGGCTGCCTTTACTGCCAGGCGCATACGCTGCTGGGCGCCAAAAATTTCGGCATCAGCGAGGCCAAGCTTGCAGACGTCTGGACCTACAGCACCAGCCCGCTGTACAGCCAGAAAGAACGCCTGGCGCTGGACTTTGCGCTCGCGGCCGCAAGCCAGCCCAACGCGGTGACTGACACGCAGTTTGCACAACTCCAGCAGCACTGGAGCGATGGCGAAATCACCGAGATGCTTGGTGTGGTGGCGATGTTTGCTTTTCTGAACCGCTGGAACGACACCATGGGGACGCCGCTGGAGGCCAGTCCGGAGGCCGTGGCGCTGCAGGCGCTGGGCAGCCAGGGCTGGTCGGCTGGCAAACATCAGGCGCTTTGACGTGGGCTTCGGCCTTGACCGCGCCCGGCCGCACAAGCGTTTGCGTGGGTTCAGGGCAACTGGGTGACGCGCCACCAGGACCGATTGGCCAGCAGCAGGCAGCCGCCGCCCGCCAAAGGTGTCAGCCGCTCCACTCTCGCCGGTAACGGCTGTGGGTCGGCGAGTTCCTGCCATTTTCCTGGGGCGACCCAGCGCAATGCATGCAAGGCGCGCAGCTGCATGTCCGGCAGCACGATGGTGGGTCGGTGGCCCGTTTGCTCAACAATCACGGCGAGTTGCTGCTCCAGCATGCCCATGCGGTGATTGGAGACGTCCATTGCTCTGGCATAAGGCTCCAGCCGGGGCGGGCGGTAGTGGTGCAAGGTCAGGACGCCCCCGACATGGGGCGTGACCACGCTGGCAATGTCGAGTTGCCCGTCACCATCGAAGTCTGCCACGCCCACCGGGTTGAGCCAGCGAAAGGCGGAGCCTGCGCTGGGTCCGCGTGCCAACTCGGTCAGCTGCAGGGCGGCGGTCGCCCCGCCGGCAGCCGCACCCGTACCGTCGGCGCGCAGGCCAAACACCACCAGGGCAGCGCCCTGGAAGGCGTCAGCCTCCACCAGGATGATTTCGTCGCGGCCGTCGCCGTCCATGTCGACCAGCCGCGGCACCCGATCTTCGAACACCCGGCGCAGGGGCAGGGTGTAGACCCGCTCCTGCAGGCCTGCTTCAGGCGTGCGCGCCAGCACATGCAGGCTGGCCGCATGGATGGGCGAACCCAGGGCGCCATGCGGGTAACGCTGCGTGGGCGATCCCAGCCAGGCCCAGGCAATATCGCGCTGTCCGCGCACGGCCTGGCTCTGCGCCAGGCGCTCGCGGGCTGCCTCGGGTGGCGCGGGAGCAACAAGCGCTGGCACGCCGCACCCGGCCGGTGCTGGCTCCACCTGCAGGCCCATCGCAGAACACGTGCCGGCGAGCCACAGCGTCGCCAGCCACGGCAGTCGCCCGCGGGAGCTTGTCAGGTGGGTTCGGACGCGCTTGCCGATACTTGAAGAGTGGGTCATGAAGGAGTAGGTCGGTGGTGGGTGCGGTTTCTTACAGGTGCGGGGTCATCGAGCGCTTAAAAATTCGATAAAACGGCACCCAGCCCATAGACCGCGAGCGTAAGGAGCTATCAATTTAATAGCGGTTGGAGGTTTGTCCGTGGTGTGGGTGGCAGTTGCTGGTCTTCCGGAAACTGCGTAGGACAGCACCGAAAACGCGGTTTGGCGGATAGGGGCCTGCCTACACTGGCTGGATGACCGATATCCGCAAGGGCCAGGCGCCGGCCCCTTTGTCGCGCAACAGCTTCCACCAACGATTCATGCAGTCCTTCATGGACCCGGCCTTCCGGGCCGAGGAGGCAGCGATCTCGCGGGTCGAGCAGATTGCGTGGGAAGCCTACCAGGAAGGCCGCAAGGCGCCGGTCACGCGCAAGGCCGGGCGCGGGTATGCCGATCCTGCTTACGATTTGTCGGTGGAATGGCTGGAGGCCAAAAAGCGCATCCAGCTGGCTGCCGCGGCCTGGAAAAAACCAGCCACCCCTTCCCGCGTTCTGCTGATCTGCGGCTCCTCGCGCAACGACGGTACCTGTCCCGGAGAAATCTCCAAGACCTTCCGCATGGTCGAGTGGGCGCAGAAGGTGTTCAGGAAGGAGAAGATGGAGACCGACGTGCTGGACCTGAGCCTGCTCACGTCGAGTTATCACCTGAACATTCATCCATGCAAGGGCTGTGTGTCCACCGCGATGCCGCTGTGCCACTGGCCCTGCAGTTGTTACCCGAATCATTCGCTGGGGCAGACCAGCGACTGGATGAACGAGATCTACGAACGCTGGACGGCAGCCCACGCGGTCATCATCCTGACGCCGGTTTACTGGTACCAGTCGCCGGGGCCGCTCAAGCAGATGATCGATCGCCTGGTTTGCGCCGACGGCGGCAACCCGGACCCGACCTCCACCCATGGCAAGAAGGCGGCCGAGGCCAAGGCACTCGAGCTCAAGGGCTGGGACTACCCGAAACACCTGGCCGGCCGGGTCTATGGCCTGGTGGTGCACGGCGACGTGGCGGGCATCGAAGGCGCGCGGCGCAGCCTGTCCGACTGGCTGGACTGGATGGGCCTGATAGCCGCCGGCAGCCAGGCGCGGCTGGACCGTTACGTTGGGTATTACGAACCCTACGCGACCAGCCACCAGACGCTGGATGCCGACAAGGCGATGCAGGCCGAGGTGCGCAATGTGGCGGCCGCGGTGGCCAAAGCCGTGAAGGAACTGCGCGCCGGCAGGCTGTCGCAGCCGGACAAGGGCCTGGAGCGGCCGCGGCCCAAATAAGGGCTCAGGCAGAAGCCGCGGCTTCCTTGGCGCGCATCTTGGCGGCGATGTACTCGCCATGCGTGACATACAGCAGGCCGGCGACCTTGCTGATCAGATGGTTTTCATGCGCGCCCAGGTGCGCGTCGGCATACGCCACCTCCCACATGTTTTCGATGATGTGGATTTTTTGCGGGTGTGTGAACTGGTCGTTGAGGCTGGAAGTGAAGCGGTGGTAGTCGTAGGCCGTCTGGGCGGTCTCGGCGGCGAGCTCCATCAGCCGCGCCAGCTCGTCATCGGCCAGCGCAAACTTGTCACGCAGGGTGGCGAAAACGGTTTTTTGTTCCTCGGCCTTGATGTCGGCATCGGCGCGCATGACCTCGACCAGCAACACGGCGGTTGCCAGTTGCAGGGCGTGGCCGTGCTGTTGCGGCGATTGCTGCCCGGCCGGGGCGGTGAAGCTGTCGAACAGGTCCTTGAGGGTTTTGAGCATGGGGTGGTCCGGGTTGCCGGGGGCGGGCGCCTGCCGGTGATGGCTGATGGAGCGCTGCGCCGGCGATTGGTTCCGCAGACGCGCTTTTTGCAGCGGCCGCGCGCGCGACAATGGGCGCCATGAAAACCATTCTTCCCCTGTCGCTGCTGGTGGCGCCGCACAAAGACGATCCCTTGCCGCTGATCCTGTACCACGGCCGCCGCTGCCCGGATGGTTTTGCCGCGGCGCTGGCCGCCTGGCTGTATTACGGCGGCCGCGCCGAATTCCGCGGGCTGGACCACGGCGAGATCAGTGCCGTCGAACAGCTGCCGGCGCTGGACGGCCGCGCCGTGTACATCCTTGATTTTTCCTTTCCGGCCGCCATCCTGCGCGGCATCGAGCAACGTGCCGCCAAACTGGTGATGCTGGACCACCATCAAAGCGCGGCGGAAAAACTCAGCGGCTTTGCCTGCCGCTGCGGCGTGGTGCATTTCGACATGGACAAGTCGGGCGCGCGGCTGGCCTGGGAATTTTTTCATCCCGACGCGCCGCTTCCCGCGCTGGTGCGTTTTGTCGAAGACCGCGACATCTGGGTCTGGCAGTACCCCGAGAGCGCCGGCTTCCTGGCAGCGCTGGACATGGAAGATTTCGACTTTGCACGCTGGGCCGCCATCGCCTCCTTCAGTCCTGAGGAGCTGGCGGCCTTCACGGCGCGCGGCCGGGCCATGGACGAGAAATTCAGCAAGCTCGCGGCCGACATGGCCGAGGACGCCCGGCCGCTGAGCTTCAACGGACAGAACGGCCTGATGGTGAATGCGCCCGGCGCCTTTCACAGCCTGCTGGGCGACCTGTTGTCCCGCAAGAGCGGGACGTTTGCGCTGATGTGGACGCTGGGTAAGGATGGTGGGGTCAAGGCCGGCTTGCGTTCGCAGCGCGGCTTCAACTGCATCGCGCTGGCCGAAAGCATGGGTGGCGGGGGGCACGCGCAGGCCTGCGGATTCAGGATGGGCAGCGAGCGCCTGCCCGAGTTGCTCAGCGGCGTCTTCGATGCTGCGGGTGGCCCCGGCGCCTGAGCTGCGGTCTCAGGCCTTGCGCAGCAGGTTGTCCAGCCGCGTGTCCCAGCCCGCACCCGGCAGCACGGTGGCCAGCGCGGAGTCGGACAGCGCGAAACTGCCGCGCAGCACCTGCGCCAGCACCGCGCGGTAGTCGTGGTGGGCGGGCAGGTCGCGCCCGTCGTTGAGGTTGCCCGGCGCCAGGCCGGTCCACTCGCCGTGCCAGCGTCCGCCGTGGATGCGGTTGCCGATCAGCCACATCGTGTTGCCAAAGCCGTGGTCGGTGCCGCGGCTGCCGTTTTCGCCGGCGGTGCGGCCGAACTCGCTCAGCATCACGATCACGTCACCGGGCTCTGAAAAATCCCGGCGCAGCTGCGTGATGCCGGTGGCCAGGTTGCCCAGCCGGCCGGCGAGCTGGCCGGTGGCATGGCCCTGGTTCGCGTGGGTGTCCCAGCCGCCGGCCGACAAAAAACCGATGCGCAGCCGGCGGTCGTTGCGCATCAGCGTGCCCAGGTGCTGCGCGTCGAGTTGCAGGCCGACCGGGTCGGCCGCGCCGTTGCTGGCAGCCAGCATCTGCGCGTTCTGCGCCTGCGTGCCGGGCAGGGCGCCATCGACCTTTGCCGCGGCGGCTTCCGGCATCGCCGCCATGCGCCGGCTGTCGGCCGCCATCTTTTCGGTGCTGAGTTCCTGCGCGCTCTGCATGCGGCTGCCGGCGCCAATGCGGAAGGCCTCGCCGAGTTTGTCGTTGCCGGCGTACAGGTCCAGCAGGGCCTGCCGGGTTTTCTCGTTGGCCAGCACGCCGGTGCGCTGCGCCGCTTGCCCGCGCGGGATCAGCTTCACCGCTGCGTCGCCAGCCAGGATGGCGGGGTTGGCTTCACCCACGCCCAGCGCTGAGGTGGCATGGCCACTGACACCTGCCAGCTTGTTGAGCCAGCCCGGCGCGGCGCTGGTCTTGCCGCTTTGCGCAATCTCCATCTGGTACTGCGCGTCGAAGTGCGAGCGGTTCGGTGCGGGCAGGCCGGCCGCCGGCACAAAGCCCAGCACGCCTTGCTGCCACAGTGGCAGCAGGGGTGACAAGGCGGGGTGCAGCGCAAAGCTGTTGTCGAGCCTGAGCGCGGTCAGCGCGCTGCCGTCAGGCGCCGCGATCGCGATGTTGGGCCGCAGCCGGTAGTAGTCGCTATCGGTGTAAGGCACCAGCGCGGACAGGCCGTCATACGCGCCGCGCAAAAACACCACGACCAGGCGGCCGGCGCCGGGGCCGGTGCCGGCTGGGGCGGCCTGGGCCCAGGCCTGCGGGGCGTGGGCGGTGGCCAGCAGGCTGGCGGTGCCGGCAAGGAACTGCCTGCGGGAAAAAACCGGGTATTGCATGTCGTGTCCCTGATGCCCTATTTGCGCATGAAGTCGGGGCTGGCCAGCATGAGCCCGGTGCGGATGGCCGGTGCCTCACGGGCGATGCGTTCGCGGCTGGCGCTGCTCAAATACGGCTGCAGGTACAGCGGCTCGGCCATCCGGCCACCGAGCGCCATCGCGTAGTCGGCGCGTCGCGTCAGGGCCTCGGGTGCCAGCCAGGTGGCGGCATCGGTCTTGTAGCCGTCGGGCGTCTGCCAGCCGTGCATGGGCTGGCCGGCCTGCGCCAGGAAGCCCAGTGTGAGCGGGATGTCGCGCCTGTCCTGCACGCCGCCGCCGGCCGTCAGTGCCGAGCAGGCGAAGTCCAGCGGCGTCTTGAACAGGATGTTTTCCGCGCGCCAGAATTCGGGCGAGTCCAGCAGGGTGTGCATCACCGCGCGGATGTCGCCCTGCGTGCGGGTGAAGCTTGCGGCCAGCCGGTCGGTCAGTGCGCGGGGCGGGCTGTCGGCGACAAAGGTTTCGGCCAGGCGCTGCGCGATGCGCTGCGCGGTGGCCGGATGCCGCGCCAGCATGCGGATGGCTTCCTCGCCTTCGCGCTGACCGTCTGCCGTGAAGGTCCGGTCCAGCAGCAGCTTGTCGCCCTGGTCGTGCAGGCGTTCGGCAAACCGGAAGGCCTGACCCTGCGGCAGGCCGACGGTCCAGCCGGTCAGGATGCGTGCCAGTTCGCGCACGTCGTTCTGGCTGTAGCCGGCGTTCACACCCAGGGTGTGCAGTTCCATCAGTTCGCGCGCATAGTTTTCATTGAGGCCACGCGCGTTGCTTTGCGCCTGGTCCAGGTAAAGCAGCATGGCCGGGTGGCGCGCGCTGGCCAGCAGCATGTCCTCGAAGCGGCCCAGCGCGTGGGCCCGGATCACGTTGACCGCATAGTGGCCGACAAAAGGCCGCACCGCGCCCTTGCCGGCAAACACATTGAGGTGGTTGAACCAGAACTCCGTCAAACGCGCCAGCAGTGGCGGCTCCAGCGCCGGGTCGCTGCAGGCCATCAGCCGCCAGGCAGCCGCGCTTTGCTGCATCTCCCGGCTGAAGTTGTCCGCCTTCGGGGCCCGGTCGTCGGCACGCGCCATGCGGCGGGCCTGTCGCTCCGCGTGGTAGCCAGCAGCAAGCTGGTTGGCCGGCTGGTTGAAATCCGCCAGCACCGCCGGGATGGACGGAGCCCGCTGGCTGGTGTCAAACGCCGCATCGAGCTGCTGCAGCGCCCAGGCCTGCGCATCGGCCTGGGCGGCTGCTGCGGTGGTGGCGCTGGGCCCGTAACCCAGGCGCGAGGTGGCGCGCCAGGCGGCGGCGCTGGCCTCTGCGTCACCGGCCTGCGCGGGGCCGCCGGCGAGCAGGGCGCAGGCCAGAAGGGCGGTGGCAGTGCACGGGTGGGAATACATCAGGCATCTCCTGATACCTATCGTGACATGCCTGACACCAGATCGGTGGCCGGGATGGTCAGCTTTACAGAGCTTTACGGCGGGTCTGCGCGCAGGCGGCAGCTTGTTCCCGCGCTCAGGTGGATATACCAGGGTGCCAGTGACCCTGGCTGCCCAAGGCGAAGTTGCTCCTGAAAACCATGGCCAGCGGACGGTCCGGAGGAGGGCTTTGGCGGTCGTTTGACCTGCATCAACCGTCACCGGCGCCGGGCCCTCTAAAGTCCCGCCTTGTTCCAGCCAGCCCCAACAAATCCTTCATGCCCATCGAGCTTTACCGCGACGCGCACCATGCCTGCCTGATGTTCACCGACCTCATCGAGGAGGACGAACAGGCGGTCCAGGCCAACCAGTTCCTCATTGTCGACAACGGCACCGGCGCCATCATCGACCCCGGCGGCAACCTGGCCTTCAATGAGTTGTTCCTCGGCATGTCCAAGCACTTCAGCCCGCAAAAGCTGTCCTACCTGGTCGCTTCGCATGCCGACCCCGACATCATCGCCTCACTGGACCGCTGGCTCACGTCCACGCCAGCGAAGCTGGTGATCTCGCGCGTGTGGGAGCGGTTTGTGCCGCACTTCACCAAGGTGGGCAAGACGGACCAGCGCCTGATTGGCGTGCCCGACGCGGGCGGGCGGCTGCCGCTGGGCCAGAGCGAGCTCTGGCTGCTGCCCGCGCACTTCCTGCACTCGGAGGGCAACTTCCACTTCTACGATCCGGTCAGCCGCATCCTGTTCACCGGCGACCTCGGCGTGTCGCTGACCTCGGGCAAGCTCGCGCAGGTGCCGGTCACCGATCTGCGCGGCCACATCCCGAAGATGGAGGGTTTTCACAAGCGCTACATGGTGTCCGGCAAGGTGCTGCGCCTGTGGGCGCGCATGGCGAGGCAACTGGACATTTCCATGCTGGTGCCGCAACACGGCGCACCGATGTCCGGCGCTGCGATCGGGCAGTTTTTCGACTGGGTCGAGTCGCTCCAGTGCGGCATCGACCTGTTCGACGAGCGTGATTACCAGTTGCCCACGGCAGCCATCAAGCTGCAGCCTGTCGCGAAGCGGGGCTAGCTGGTGGAGAGGAGGAGGATCGAACTCCCGACCTCCGCATTGCGAACGCGGCGCTCTCCCAGCTGAGCTACCCCCCCACTGTCACGCATGGTAAGGCGGCGCCGCCGGACGGCCACCCGGGCTTTCCCGATGCCGGCCAGAGGCCTCAACGCGCAGCGGGCAGAAGCTTTTGCACCAGCGGGTGCAGCAGCTTTTTATGCGCGGCAATCGCATAAAAGTGCTGCTCCACGCCTTCGCAGGGCCCGACACGCCGCACCTTGTAGCGAGTCATCATTTCCTCCTGCACCAGTTCGGCTGCCGGGAATACACCCATGCCGGCTGCCCCGAAGGTCTTGAGCAGCGCGCTGTCCTCAAATTCGCCAACCAGATTCGGCGTGATGCCCAGGCGGTCGAACCACTGGTCGATCGTCATCCGCACCGCCCCGTGGGCCGTGGGCAGCAGCACCGGCACACTGGCCAGCGATTGCGGAAAGCCCTTGCGCGCCGCCGCGTACAGCGAGGCGGGCGCATACCAGGCCAGCGGCGAGGCGGCGAGCGGATGGCTGTACAGCCTGACGTTGGGATTGGGCGGCGCGGGACGGTCGGCCAGGACCACGTCGAGCCGGTGCAGCGCCAGTTCGCCAAGCAGGCCTTCGAACTCGTCCTCATGACAGACCAGCTTGAGCCGGGGCTGGCGCATGACAGGTTGCATCAGGTGCCGCACCGCGAGCTTGGGCAGCCCGTCGGAGATGCCCACTGCCAGGCGCACGGCGGGCGCGCTGCCCGCGTCGCGCACCAGCGCGGGAAGTTGTTCACCCAGCTGGAAGATCTGCTCGGCCTGCTGCAGTGCCGCCGTACCGGCATCCGTCAGTACCAGGCCGCGGCCCTCGGGCTTGAGCAGGGCGTAGCCGAGCGAACGCTCGAGTTCGCGCACCTGCGTACTCACGGTCTGCACCGCCATGCCCAGGCGGTCAGCCGCGCGGGTCATCCCGCCCTCCTTGGCGACAACCCAGAAGTAATACAGGTGGTGGTAGCTGAAGTCCTTGCTCATTGTTCTGTTTTTTAGAAGTATATTTTCTTGATTATCTGCTTTTAAAGAAGCTTGTGCCGCGTTAAGGTTGGTGCTTCCAACAGCGAAGGAGATCCACATGCAGGTCATTTTTGAATCCCGCCAGCCCTGGCTGGAGCAGCTTCGCGGGTTTGCCATGCGTCGGGTACGCCAGGCCACACGCCCGCTCGGCTGGCTGGCACCGCGCGCCAGGGTGAGGGTGTCGCATGTGCAGGGTGCGAACAACGGCATCGACAAGCGCTGCGAGGTCGAACTGACGGCCGAGGGTGCCGGAACCGTGGTGGTCGCGTCGATCACGCGTGACTGGGGCTCGGCCCTGCAAAGCGCGCTGTCGCGCGCTGTCCGGGCGTTGCTGCGCAAGCTGCAGCCCGCACGCACCCGCCATCCGGCCATCGCGCACCAGCGCTGAGGTACAGCGTCCCCCTGATTTTTACGGAGAACCCTTGATGAAATGTCCCCATTGCCCCGATGCGACCCTGCTGATGTCCGAACGCCAGGGTGTCGAGATCGACTACTGTCCCCAGTGCCGCGGCGTCTGGCTGGACCGCGGTGAACTCGACAAGCTGATCGCCCTGTCCGCCACGTCACCCGCGTCGGTGCCGCCTCAGGTCCGGCAGGCGCCTCAGCAGGTGCATCCCGATTTCGTGGATTCCGACTACCGGCACCGCCAGCGCGGCTATCCGCGCAAACAGAAGTCCTGGCTCAGCGAAATTTTCGACTGAGTCCCGGCCGCACGGGCCTTTTCCCTTTTGCTGAACTGATCCGCCGCCGGCTGTCCGGCGGCGCTGGCTGCCTGCGCCCGGCTTTTCCGGTGGCGGGGTCGCCGGCACCCCCCACAAGCTATTTCTGGAGCGACGATCTTGGATGTTCTGATGCAATTCATGCACCTGCCGGTGCTTGGCAAGCCCGCCTGGGTGTGGCTGCTGTTTGCCGGTATCGTGGTCACGTTACTGGCACTGGACCTGGGCGTGTTGCACAAGGACGACCGGGAAATCGGCGTTCGCGAAAGCCTGGTCCTCTCGGCCGGCTACATCAGCATGGCCTTGCTGTTCGGGGTCTGGGTCTGGTGGTATCTTGGCGCCCAGAGCGGCACCGAGTATTTCACCGGCTTTCTGATTGAAAAATCGCTGTCCATGGACAACGTGTTTGTGATCGCGATGATCTTCAGTTATCTGGCGATCCCCCGCCAGTACCAGCACCGGGTGCTGTTCTGGGGAATCATGGGGGTGATCGTCTTGCGCGCCATCATGATCGGCGTGGGTGCTGCGCTGGTCAGCCAGTTCAGCTGGATACTGTATGTGTTCGGTGTGTTCCTCGTGGTGACTGGCATCAAGATGTGGCTGGTGGCCGACCACATGCCCGACATGGCGGCCAATCCGGTCCTGAAGTTCCTGCGCCGGCGCCTGCGGGTCACGCCGGATGTGCGCGGCAACGCCTTCTTTGTGCGGCAGCCCGACCCGGTGACCGGCCAGCCAGTGCGCTGGGCAACGCCTTTGTTCCTGGCGCTGTGTATGGTCGAGTTGATCGACCTGGTGTTTGCCGTGGATTCGGTCCCGGCGATTTTTGCCATCACCGACGACCCCTTCATCGTCTACACCAGCAATATTTTCGCGATCCTCGGACTGCGCGCGCTCTACTTCGCGTTGGCCGCCATGGTCCACCGTTTCAAGTACCTCAAGTACGCCCTGGCGCTGGTGCTGGTGTTCATCGGCAGCAAGATTTTCCTGGTCGGCATCATCGGCAAGATTCCGGCCGTGGTGTCGCTCGGCGTGACCTTCGGACTGATCGCCGGCGGCGTGATGATTTCCCTCTGGAAAACACGGGGCGAATCGATGGCCCCCGACAGGGCATGAGTGCCGCGTCGGGACCGGGGGAAGCGGTGTGATGCAGGGCTTTCTCGATCCGGCCATCCTGTTCTTCGTGTTTGGCATGCTGGCCGGCGCGCTGAAGTCCAACCTGGAGATTCCGCCGCAGATCTCGCGTTTTCTGTCGCTGTACCTGTTGATGGCGCTCGGGCTCAAGGGGGGCTTTGCGCTGGCTCGTTCAGGGCTGACGGTGGAAGTGGCCGTCACGCTTGCCTGTGCCCTGCTGCTGGCGGTGATGGTACCCCTCATGGGTTATGCGCTGCTGCGGCGTTTTCTGAACGGTTACGACGCGGCAGCGGTGGCGGCCACCTATGGATCGGTGAGTGCGGTGACCTTCATCACCGCCGTGCAGTACCTTGACACGCACGGCATCGCTTTCGGCGGCCACATGGCCGCAGCGATGGCACTGATGGAGTCCCCCGCCATCGTGCTGGCTGTGCTGCTGGCCAACCGGGCACGTGTGCAGGACCGGTCAGCCACCGTGATGGCCGTGCCAGTTCGTCCGTCCACTGCACGCCTGGTGCACGAGTCGCTGACCGACGGCACGCAGTTGCTGCTGCTCGGCGCCATGGCCATCGGCATGCTGAGCGGCGCCAGGGGCGAGGCTGCCATGCAGCCGTTTGCCGGGGATTTATTCAAGGGCATGCTGGCGTTTTTCCTGCTGGACATGGGCCTGCTGGCTGCGCGCAACGCCGGCAGCCTGCGGGGCAAGCCTGCCTGGCTGTTGGGGTATGCGCTGCTTGCGCCGCTTGTGCATGCGGGCCTGGCGCTTCTCATGGGCGTGGGCCTGGGCCTTTCCGCTGGCAACACCGCGCTCCTGATGGTGCTGGCAGCGAGCGCATCCTATATCGCCGTGCCGGCCGTCGTCCGCCACGCCATTCCTGAAGCCAACCCTTCGCTGTACCTCGGCATGTCACTGGGGCTGACTTTCCCCTTCAACATCCTCTTCGGTATCCCGCTTTACGCCAGCGTGGCGCAGTGGCTGCTGGTGTGACGCCAGCCTACTGCACCAGCAGCGTATTGATCAGCAGCAGGTCTTCCGGTGTCAGCGTTCCATTGGCCTGGCGCAGGCGCAGGCCGCCCAGCAACACGTTGTAGCGGGCCACGGCCAGATCGCGTTTGGTCTGGAACAACTGGCTTTGGGCGTTGAGCACGTCGATGTTGATGCGCACCCCCACCTGGTAGCCGAGCTTGTTGGCGTCGAGTGCGCTCTGGCTGGAGGCTTCGGCGGCTTCCAGCGCCTTGACCTGGCCCTGGCCTGACAACACGCCGAAGAAGGCGGTGCGGGTGCTGAGCGCAACGCCGCGTTTGGCGCCTTCGAGGTCGGTGCGGGCTTTTTCTTCGAGCGACAGGGTTTCGCGGATGCGGTTTTGCGTGGAAAAACCTGCAAACAGTGGCAGGTTCAGTGCCAGGCCGACGGTCGTGGTGCGTGAGTTGAGGGCATTTGGCGAGATGGCGCTGCCTTGCGGGTTGCGCTGCGCGCCATAACTGGCGGTCAGGTCCACCGTGGGTTTGTGGCCGGCTTCGGCCTTGTTGATTTCGAGTTTGGCGGTTTCCAGGTTGGCCTGGGCCTGGCGGATGGTGGGGTGCAGCGCTTCAGATTGCTGCACCCAGGTGTTCACGTCGGCCGGCACCAGCGGCGGCAGATTGGTTGGGGCAAGCAGTGGACGGGGCTGCGCGTCCATGCGGCCGACGAGTTGGTCGAGCGCAATTTTTTTGACGCGTAAATCGTTTTCGGCGGCTATCTCTTGCGCAATCACCAGGTCGAAACGCGCCTGGGCTTCACGCGAGTCGGTGATGGTGGAGGTGCCGACCTCGAAATTGCGCTTGGCTGAGGCGAGCTGCTCGGCGACGGCGGCCTTTTGCGCGCGCACAAAGGCCAGCGTGTCCTGCGCTGCCAGCACATCGAAATAGAGCTGGCTGGTGCGCACGATCAAATCCTGCTCGGCCGCCTCCAACTGGGCCTTGGAAAGCTCCACCTGCTGCTTGCCCTGCTCGTAAGTGGCCCAGTTGCCGGGGCGGTACAGGGGCTGCGAGGCGCTCAGCGTTGCGCTTTGCTGGGGGATGTTGCGGTCTACCACCGGGTTGTTGTTTTTAAAGTTGGCGCGCGACACACCCATGGATAAGCCCGCCTGCGGCAGGATGCCGGCCTTGGCCTGTTCGGCGCGGTAGAGGTTGGCGTCATACAGCGAACGCGCTGACTGGTAGGCCGCGTCGTAGTCGCGCGCCGACCGGTACAGCTCCACCAGGTTTTGTGCCTGAACTGAAGGTGCCAGCGCCGCCAGCACGGCGCCGAGTGCGAGAGCCAGCGGCAGCAAGGCCGGTTTTTTCAGTAGCGTCGTCATGGGTGTCCTGGTGAAATGAAGAGGTCGGGCGTACGGGGCGGCAATTCAATAAAGCGGTACGGCGGTGTCTCGCTGCCGGGACCAGGCATCGATGCCGCCTTGCAGGTTGACGACGGCGGTGAAGCCGTTTTGCGCGAGAAAATTCGCCACCTGCAGGCTGCGCATGCCGTGGTGGCACAGGCAGGCTACCGGGTGATCGGCACCGAACTGTTGCCTGATTTCTTCGACGCGGGCCGGCACCTCGCGCATGGGAATACGCAGCAAGGTGAAACCGTCTTCGGTCACCGAGGCGGTTTGTAGTTCCCAGGGCTCACGGACATCCAGCACCAGCGGCGCGCGCTCGTCCGCGTCCACGCTGTCGCGCCAGGCGCTGAAGTCGGCGGGGGAGAGCTGGGCAATCATGGGCGGTGTTTCCTGCAGGCCATCAAAAGGTGAACTTCGAGGGTTCGCGGAAATTGAGCAGGCGCGGCGCCACCGTGTCCCACGCTTGCGCGGTGCGGAAGGCGGCCTCGCCGACGCGTGTTACCAGCGTGGCGCGCATCATGGGCTCAAAGCCGACGATGGCGCTGAGCCTTCCGCCGGTCTTGAGCATGGCCAGCAGGGCCGGCGGCACTTCGGCGACCGAGCCGCTGAGCACGATCACGTCGAAAGGGCCGCTCAGCGGGTCGTTGCCGGAAACCGCCTGGCCGAGCCTGGCCGCGCCGTCGCCGGTGCGCACTTCGGCGTTGTAGACACCGGCTTTCTTGAGGTTGTCGCGTGCGAGCTGGGCCAGGTCGGCGTCGATCTCGAGGCTGATCACCTGCTGCGCACGATGCGCCAGCAGGGCCGCCATGTAACCGGAGCCGGCGCCGATTTCCAGCACCTTTTCATGTTTTTGCACCCCCAGGTCCTGCAGGATGCGGGCCTCGACCTTGGGCGCCAGCATGCACTGACCGGGTTTGGAGCCCAGCGGGATTTCCATGTCGGCAAAGGCCAGCGCCCGTTTGGCGGGCGGCACAAAGTCCTCGCGTTTGACCACGGCCAGCAGCGAAAGCACCTGGCTGTCCAGCACTTCCCAGGGGCGGATTTGCTGCTCGATCATGTTGAAGCGGGCTTGTTCGTAGTTCATGGTGGGGCCTGTGAATATCGGGGGTGGGGGAGTGCGGGTAAACCAGTGATTTTAACGAGGGGCCACTGCGGCTTCGGGCAGGGCGCGCCGACCGGTGAAGCGGCGTTTAAGCCATTGCGCCAGGTCGTCGAGGTAGCAATAAGTGACCGGCACCACCACCAGCGTCAGCAGCGACGACGTGATGACACCGCCGATCACAGCCTGGCCCATGGGCGCGCGCTGCTCGGAGCCTTCGGTCAGCGCAAAGGCCAGCGGAACCATGCCGAAAATCATGGCCAGCGTGGTCATCAGGATGGGCCGCAAGCGCACACGCGCCGCCATCAGCAGGGCTTCGCTGCGCTCCATGCCTTCATCACGCATGCGTATCGCGAAGTCCACCAGCAAGATGGCATTCTTGGTGACCAGGCCCATCAGCATCACCACGCCGATGATGGAGAACATCGACAGTGTCGAGCGGAACAGCAGCAGGGCCAGCACCACACCGATCAAGGTCAGCGGCAGCGAGGTCATCAGCGCCAGCGGCTGCAAAAAGCTCTTGAACTGGCTGGCCAGGATCATGTAGATGAACAAAATGGCCAGCACCAGTGCTGAGATCGCGTAGCCAAAAGACTCGGCCATGTTTTTGGTGGATCCGCCGAACTGGTAGCGGTAGCCGGGCGGGAAGCTGATGCCGTCGAGCGCTTTGCGGATGTCACTGGACACCTCGCCGGCCGACCGGTTGTAGACATTGGCGTTGACCGCGACCTCACGGGTCAGGTCGCGACGGTTGATCTGGTTGGGACCGGTCGCTTCCCGGATGGTGGCCAGTTGGCCCAGGCGAACGGTACGCGCCGATCCGTCGGCATTGCTGCCGATGGCGCTGCTCAGGAAGGGCAGGCGTTCCAGGTCCTGCGCTGCGTTGCGGGCGTCGGGCGAAAGCCGCACATTCACGTCATAGGTCTGGTCATCCGGCGCGCGCCAGTTGCCCACGGTCTGGCCGGCCACCAGGGTGCGCAGCGGTCCGGCGATCTGCGACACGCTGAGACCCAGGTCCGAGGCGGCGTCGCGCTTGACGTCGATTTCGATGGTCGGCTTGTCGGGCTTGAGGCTGGAGTCCAGGTCCACCAGGCCGGGGATGGCAACAATGCGTTCAGTCGCCAGCCGGGTCAGCCGCTCCAGCTCCTTGAGGTCGGGGCCCTGCAGTGAAAATTCCACCTGCTTGTTGCCGCCGACGGAATCGAGCAGGCCGACGTGGGTCACGGTGATGCCGGCGACCTGTTTGAGCCGCTCGCGCAGCACGCCGGACAGCTCGTCCACGCTGCGGCTGCGCTCTTTGCGGTCCACCAGCCGCACATACATGCTGGCGTACATCTTGCCCTGGGCATTGCCGCTGTTGATGGTGGACAGGGTGTATCTCACCTCCGGAAACTCGCGCACGATGGATTCCACCTGGGCGGCCTTGGCCTCGGTCGCTTCGAGTGACGAACCCACAGGCGTGTAAAAGGTCAGCGAGGTTTCCGAGAAGTCGGCCTTGGGCACAAACTCCGTGCCGAGCAGGGGCACCATGAAGATGCTGGTGACAAAGATGGCCAGCGCCAGGCCCAGCGTGGCCAGCTTGTGGATCAGCGACCAGCGCAGGATGCGCTGGTAGGTTTCGGCCAGGGAGTCGGTGGCGCGCTCGAACCAGGCCGTGACCCGGCCTATGGTCTTGTCGTACCAGCTCACCGGTGCGTGGTGTTTGCCATGCGCCTCAATGCTGGGGTCATGCCAGATGCTCGAGAGCATGGGGTCCAGCGTGAAGCTGACGAACATCGAGATCAGCACCGCCGCCACGATGGTGATGCCGAACTCGTGGAAGAACTTGCCGATGATGCCACCCATGAAACCGATGGGCAGGAACACCGCAACGATGGAGAAGGTGGTGGCCAGCACCGCGAGGCCGATTTCCTGCGTGCCGTCCAGCGAGGCCTGGTAGGGCAGCTTGCCCATCTGCACATGGCGCACGATGTTCTCGCGCACCACAATCGCATCGTCGATCAGCAGGCCCACACACAGGCTCAGCGCCATCAGCGTGATCATGTTGATGGTGAAGCCGAAGATGTTCATGAACAAAAACGTGCCGATGATGGAGATCGGCAGGGTCAGGCCGGTGATGACCGTCGAGCGCCAGGAGTTCAGGAACAAAAACACGATCAGCACGGTCAGCAGCGCACCTTCGATCAGCGTGCGGCGCACGTTTTCGACAGCGACGCGGATCGGGCGGGAACCGTCGGAAATCAGCTCCAGCCGCGTGCCCGCAGGAAGCTGCGCCTGGATGTCCTTGATGGCCTGGTTCAGGCCGTCCACCACCGCGATGGTGTTTTCGTCCTGGGCTTTCTGCACCGTCAACAGCAGCGTGCGCTGGCCGTTGTAAAGCGCCAGGCTCTCGACCTCCTGCGAACCGTCACGCACGGTCGCGACCTGGCCGACCGTGATGGCGGTGGCCGCGCCGCTGCCCGAGGCCTTGCGCGCCACGATGATGCCGGCGAAGTCTTCCGGCCGTTTCATGCGGGCGTCGATCTTGACGACACGCTCCTGGGCCAGCGAGCGGATGGCACCGACCGGCAGGTCCTGGTTTTCGCTGCGCACCGCATTGGCGACCTGGTCGGCGGTGATGCCCAGCGCTTCCATGGCCTGCGGGTTCAGGTAGATGTTGATTTCGCGCTTGCTGCCGCCGACCAGGTTGACGGCGCCCACACCGCGCACGTTTTCCAGGCGTTTTTTCAGCACCTGGTCGGCCCAGTTGGTCAGCTCGACTGCGGTCGGGACGGCCGTCGCAGTGCCGGCCGCCACCGGGAGCACCGCGACCGACCAGATGGCCCGGCTGGCCGGGTCAAAACGCAGGACACGCGGCTCCTTGACTTCATCGCGCAGCAAGGGGCGCAAGGAGGCAATCTTTTCGCGCACGTCTTCCGCCGCCTTGCGACCGTCGATGTGCAGCTGGAACTCGATGATGACCACCGACATGCCTTCATAACTGCGTGAAGTCAGGGTATTGATGCCGGCAATCGAGTTGACGCCTTCCTCGATTTTTTTGGTGACTTCACTCTCGACGATCTCGGGCGAGGCGCCGGGATATTCGGTGGTGACGACAACCACCGGAAAGTCGATGTTCGGGAACTGGTCGACCTGCAGCCGCTGGTAGGAAAACAGGCCCAGCACCACGATGGCCAGCATGACCATGGTGGCAAACACCGGGTTTTGCAGGCTGACGCGGGTGAACCACATGCTGTTTAAAGGGCTTTGGGCGACGAAGCTGCGGCGCTGGCCGGCGCGGCCCAGGCGGGTGCCTGCGTGAACTTCACCGCCGTGCCTTCGCGCAGGCTGCCGACGGCGCCTTGCAGCACCACCGCGTTTTCGGCCAGGCCCTTGACCGCCACCATGGGTTCACCCCCCGCCGTGTCGTTGCCGCGCACGCCGGGCTCGACCGGCTTGTGGACGACCTGGTTGTTCTCCACCACCTGCACATACGGCGTGGGTTTGTCGGTGCGCACCGCGCTGACCGGCACGGCCAGCAGCGCCGCGCGCGCCGTGCCCAGGGTGCCCTGTGCAAACAGACCCTGGCGCAGCCCGGACGTCCCCGCGCTGTTGTCGATGGACAGGTAGACCAGAACGCTGCGGCTGCCCGCCTGCGCGCTGGGGTTGATGCGGGCCACGGTGGCGTTGACGGTTTGTGCTGTGCCCTCGATCTGCAGCGTGGCGGTCTGGCCCGGTCGCACGGTCAGGGCGTCGGCTGCGCTGAGGCTGGCTTCGAGTTCGAGCCGGCTCAGGTCCACGATCTCCAGCACCCGGGCTTCCACACCCACGCGTTCGCCGGGTTGCGCCAGCCGCTGCGCGACCTGGCCTGACAGGGGGGCACGCAGTACCGTGTCGTCCAGCGATTTTTTCGCCACGGCCACGGCGGCCAGCGCCGCGGCGTGATTGGCCTTGCCGGCGTTGAGATTGGCCTGCGAGACGTCCAGCGCGGTTTTGGAAATGAAGCCCTGATTGACCAGCGCCTGGTTGTTGTCGAACTGGCGCTGCACGATGTCGACCTGCGCCCTGGCCGAATCGGCCTGCTGCTGCGCCTGCTGCACCCGCGACTGGTACTCGCTGGCATCGACCCGCGCCAGTACCTGCCCGGCCTTGACGAAGTCGCCTTCACGCACGGTCAGGCCCTGCAACTCGCCGGCCACGCGCGCCTTGACGAAGGCCGAATTGATGGCCTTGAGCGGGCCGGACAGCGCCAGTCCCTGGCTGAGTTCGCGGGTTTTGGCCTGCACCACGTCGCTGGCGGCCAGCTCGACCACGGTCTGCTCCCTGGCTGCGCTGGCCGTCGCCAGCGCCTGCTGCTGCGTCCTGCGCGCCGACAACGCGCCCACCACGGCTGCTGCCAGCAGCAACACGATCAGGCCGGTGAGGCTCCATTTGATCCAGGGTTTCATGCCTTGCCTTTTGCGGGTTTGCCGCAGTTCGGGACCGACAGGCCGTGCAGGATGGTGTCCACCTGGGCGGCGATGTATTTTTCGGCGTTGCCCGGCAGCGTGGGATCGCCGCAGGTGCCGGCCGAGTGTTTGCTGAGCACCAGGAAGACCATGGGGGCAATCACGCTGTAGATCGCGTAGTCGAGGTCCATGGGGCGGAACTCACCGCGGTCGATGCCGCGCTGCATGATGCGGCGGATCAGGGTCTGTCCGGGCTGTATCACTTCCTGCTGGTAGAAGGCATTGATGTCGGGGAAGTTGCCAGCTTCGCTCATCATGAGTTTGGTGATGCCCGAGGCGCGGGTCGCGCCGACGCGGTCCCACCATGTATGCATGCAATAACTCAGCATCTCGGCCGCTGTGCCTTCGAAGGTTTCGAACTCCTCGTTCCATTCCTTGAAGCGGCCCGAGATGTTTTCGCGAATCACCGCCTTGAAGAGTTCTTCCTTGCTCTGGAAGTAGAGGAACAGCGTGCCCTTGGAGACGCCGGCGCGGGCGGCCACTTCCTCGGCGCGCGTGGCGGTGAAGCCTTTTTCAACAAACAGGTCCAGCGCGGCGTCCAGCAGTTCGCCGGGACGCGCTTCCTTGCGCCGCTCGCGTTTGACGGACAGCGCGCTGGTTTTTTCGCAGAGGAATTTGGAGATGGACATAAATTACTGACTGACTGGTTAGTAATGTAGCGATTCGCGCTATGTCCGTCAAGCTGACACTATGCCGCCGCTCCCTGACACGGGGCGGTGGTCCGGGTAAAGCTCAGGTAAAGCGCTGCACCAGCAAGCCCAGCCACTCCTTGAGGACCACGCGCGAGCTGTCCAGCCCGTCGCTGGAGGGCAGCCATTCCAGCACCCCGTTGCGGCTGGGCAGGACAAAACCGGTCGGGGCCGGCGTGACGGTGAAGCCGGCGCGTTCGAAGGCACTGACCGAGCGGCCCATGTGCCAGGCATGGGTAACCAGGGCGATCCGCTGGACCTTGTCCTTTTGCATCAGGGGTCTGAGGAATTGTGCGTTTTCGGCGGTGTCGCGTGACTGGCTGTCGATCCAGCGCAGGGCCAGGCCGTAGTCCTGCAGCGCGGCGCGGCGTGCCACTTCGCCCTCGGACAGCGCCTGGCTGTCCGCCGCGCCCCAGCCCATCCCGCCAGCGAAAGCCACCGGCAAGCCGGTTTGCCGCGCCAGCCAGGCGCCGTAACGAAGGCGTGCTGCCGCCGGCAATGACGCTTGCGCCTCGCCGTATTCAGGCGCCACCGGGTGCACACCCCCGCCCAGCACCACAATGGCCTGCACCGGGCTGGCCTTGAGCGTGGCGACCGACAGCGGCGGGTGTTGCGGCAGCAGGCTCAGCGCCAGCCATACCGCGACCGCGTGGCAACTCAGCAGCCAGAGCAGGGCGGTGCCCAGAAAAGCCAGTACCAGCCCGGCTGCCTTTTTTCGCGCTGCCAGCAGCAGGCCCAGGCCGATCAGCAGCAGCGGTGAGGCCGGCGGGAGGACCAGCGTGGTGAGCAGGGGTTTGAGTGATCCGAATTCCATGGGGTGGCGGGTTTCTGGGGGATGAGCGCCGATTGTCGCCCTGCGCGCCGTGGCCGGAACCGGGCCGTGGCAAGAAATAACGTACAGGATGGCGGAAAGCTGTCAGCATCGGCATTCAACAGCTTTCAGGGAGAACGGCATCAACCCGTACATCTGGTGTGTGGTGGGCGGCCTCCTTGGGGGTGCCGCCGGCCTTCTTTTCAAGTCCGGTGACCGCATTGTCATCATCGAAAACGTGGCGGTTGGCATCTTCGGCGCCTACATCGGCGGCGACTTCATCGCCTCCATGCTCAATGGCGGTGTCGTGAACGACACCGACTTCAGCATGCGTTCACTGGGCCTGGCCATCGCGGGTGCGGTGGCCTGCCTGGCCTTGCTGCGGCTGATGCGCCGCACGGTGGGCCCCATGCAGGCCGGCAAAAGCAAGCGACGCCCCTGATCCTTCCGTGGTCAGGCCAGAGCCATGGGTCCGGGCCGCGCAGCGCGACGTAAGATTGTTGCTCGTCTTGCGACCAAGCTTTGCAGGCCCCAAGCAAATGGCCTGCGCAAGCTTGCCAGTCATTTATTAGCGGAGATTTTCATGCCTGATTCCCACCCAACCATCACCCTGGGCGGCGGCTGCTTCTGGTGCACTGAAGCGGTGTTTGTGCAGGTGCGCGGCATTGTGGATGTCGAGTCGGGCTACAGCAACGGCCACGTCAACCAGCCGACCTACGAGCAGGTCTGCACCGGCACCACCGGCCATAACGAGGTGGTGAAGCTGGTGTATGACCCCGAGCAGATCAGCCTGCGCGCCATCCTCGAGATTTTTTTCGTGATCCACGACCCGACCACGCTGAACCGCCAGGGCAACGATAGCGGCACGCAGTACCGCAGCGGCATCTATTACTCGACGCAGGAGCAAAAGCAGGTGGCCGAGGACATGGTCGCTGCGCTGAACCGCGACAATCTTTTCGGCAAGCCGGTGGTCACCGAGGTGCTGCCGCTCAGCAACTACTCGGCTGCCGAGGAGTACCACCAGGACTTTTTCGAGAAGAACCCGAACCAGGGTTATTGCATGGCGGTGGCCGGACCCAAGGTGGCCAAGTTCCGCAAGACATTCTCGGAATACGCGAAGGCCTGAGCGTCCCGCGCCGAGCGCATCCTCCGCCCCGACGTCATGCCCATCCCCGCCGAATACCAGCGCGCCTCCGTCGAGTTCGAGAAGTTCATGGTTGACGCCCGCGACCTGTCCGGGCTAAGCACTACCAACATGGCTTACAACATGGTGGTCGGCGTGCTGCATGTGTTTCGCCGCCGCCTCAGCGTGCAGGAGGCACTCCGGTTTGCAAGTGTTCTTCCGGCAGTGCTGCGCGCCATTTTTGTATCCGACTGGGACACCGAACAGCCCCGGTTGGCCTTTGGCGATCTCGCGTCCCTGACCGGGGAAGTCAAGCAACTGCGCAAGGCGCACAACTTCTCGCCCGACACGGCCATTCACGACGTGGCCCTGGCTCTTCGCCGACATGTCGACCCGCAGGAACTGGAACGTGTGCTTGCATCGCTCCCACCGGAAGCGCAGGCGTATTGGCGAGTCTAGTGCCGCGTGGTGCTGTCGCCTGTCTGCCTGAGGAAGAGCCGGCGCTGCGTCTGATGGCGTGCTTTGGCTCCTGATCTCATAGCTGTTGGCGCCCGTGTTGATTGGGCTACAGGCACTTTTTACTCGAAATCAGCGCCTGCGCTGCGCCATATAAAACCACTCCTGGCCCGGCTCCGCGCGCGGGTTGGGAAACACCACAAAGCCGTCGTGCGGCGCTTTGACTTCCACGCCGCTGTGGCGTGTGCCGATCACCTCACCGGCCTTGACCGCATCGAAACTGCGCCATTCGCGCGCAAAGTGGTCGTCCGCATGGCCGCGGTCCGTGACATCCACCAGGCGCAGGATCTCGCGCTCGGCCGGCATGACTTCCAGCGGCAGCGCCACCATCTTCAACAGGGCCAGCGTTTGCACAATCGCGCGGCGCGCCACCTCGATGGCCTGCGGGTCCTCATGCTGGCCGCATTCCAGCGTTACGCCGTAACCGCCGCGTGAACGCATGTACTCGGTGGTGCCCACGCCGTAGTTCGGATTCGTCACCAGCGTCTGGGCGCGCGCCGATCCCGCGGCCACCGGCGCGGCCGCGCGCCGCGACACACCACGCGCATAGGTGTCCAGCCAGCCTTCGACAATACGCGGCGCGCCGGTGCACAACGCGAGCTGCATCTCGGCTTCGGCCTGGCTGAACGGCTCCAGCGTGCCGCTGTTGTTCTGCGGGCCGATCATCACAAACGGTGCGCCGCCGGTGTGGAAGGAGTGCAGGTCCAGCAGCACATCGTGTGCATCCAGCAGCGGGCACAGCACATTGGCGATGCGGTCCTCGAAATCCTGCGGAATCGCACTCGGCGCCATGTTGCGGTTCAGGTTGCGGTCGCCGGTGCGCTGCTTGAGCTGGTGGGCCAGCGGGTTGGTGATGGGGACAAAGGTCACTGTGCCGCGTTCGATGGCGAGTTGCCCGTTGGCTATGTCCTGCAGTAACTGCGTGATGGCTTTCGCGCCGCAGACTTCGTTGCCGTGAACGGCGCCCAGCACCAGCAGCCTGGGGCCGGGGGCCAGGCCGTGGAAGGTATGGGTGGTGAGGTGGGTGGGGCGGGACGGGGAGAGCGCATCGCGCTGAAGCTTGTTGGTCATGATGCCTTGTTATACGATGTTTTGCATACCACACTTGCGGCGTGCGATGCGTGTAGACCAGTTTTTCTTACTTCAGATGGGATCGCAATGATCAATGAACTTCTTCTCGCTTCCCAAAGCGTTCAAGCTCTTGCGAGTCTTGTCAAAGCCGCGAATGGCCTGGCGAACTACGGCGAGATCGTAGAAAAGGTTGCTGAAGTCAACGCAAAGCTTATGCAGGCCAATTCGGTAGCGCTGGCCTCTCAAGAGAAGCAATCTAGTTTGGTTTCCCAAGTGCATGACCTACAGAGTGAAATCAGAGTGTTAAGGGATTGGAGCGCTGAAGCCCAAAACTATGAACTGCGGGAAGTCGCCGCAGGTGTATTTGCTTGCTTGGCAAAGGGCTTCAATGGGCAGCTTCAATCTGCCCAAAAACTTTGCGTTAACTGTTTCAATCAGGGCAACAAGTCTCTCCTTCAGCAGCAGCATGTGGAGGTCGGTCGCCAGCTAAGTCTTGTTTGTCACAGGTGCAAAGCTGATGTCATCTTTCGGCACTATCTCCAGCAGAGCTGACTAGCGCTCATTGACACGGCCCGTTGATTCATAAATGGCAACTTTTGCCGTATGACTTGGCGCTCCGGGCGGATGCGGGTCAGCGCCACTGAGTTCGGTCATAATGCAACTCCATTGCGTTAGTCCGACTTCATGCCCACCCCCTCCGACCCCATAGCCACCCTGCTCACCGCCCACGGCCTGCGCCGCACCGCGGCGGCGCGCCGGGTGCTGGGCTGGTTGCTGGCGCATCCGGACACGAGTTACACCCATGCGCAGTTGCAGGCCGCGCTGGCGGGTGAGGATGATCCGGCCGACGGCGCGCTGCTGGACCGCGTCACCTTGTACCGCCTGATCGACCGGCTGACCCAGGTCGGCTTGCTGCTGTGCCGGGTCGATGCCAGCCGGGTGCGGCGTTACCAGGCGATGCCGGCCGGGGTGCATGCCATGCCGCACTTCGAGTGCCAGAGCTGCCACCGCGACAGCCCGCTGGAAAGCGCCTTGCAGGCCAGCGCCGGCGACCTGGACCGGGCCGCCCAATCGGCGCTGGAGGCCCTGAAGGCGCTGGGTTACCAGGGCATGAGCCTGGACTTTGCGGTGCGCGGCGTGTGCGCCGACTGCGCCAATGGCGCGAGCACCAGCCGCAAGGGTGTGTCCGCGTGATCCGTACGCAGCAACTGGCTTACCGTTACGGCGGCGGCGCAGAACTTCGCTTCGACGACGTGGAGGTGCCGCAGGGCGGGGTGTTGTTGCTGCGCGGCGCGTCGGGCTCAGGGAAATCGACCTGGCTGGCAATGGCGGCGGCGCTGCTGGCGCCCGGCGCGGGCGAGATCACGGTGGCCGGCCAGTCCATGCGCTCGCTGGGCAAGGTGGCCGGCGACGCCTGGCGCGCCCGGACCATCGGCTTTTTGCCGCAAAAACTGCATCTGAGCGCCGCGCTGACGGTGCATGGCAACCTCGCGATGGCGCAGTGGGCGGCGGGGCAGTCGCAGGACGATGGACGCATCCGTGAAGCGCTTGCGGCGCTCGGTATCGGTGAACTGGCGGCGCGCAAGCCGGCGCAACTGTCCGGTGGCCAGGCCCAGCGTGTGGCGCTGGCGCGCGCGGTGCTGCTGCAGCCCAAGGTGATCCTGGCCGACGAACCGACCGCCAGCCTGGACGATGCGGCCGCGCGGCAGGCGCTGGCCTTGCTGCAGGCGGCGGCGCAGCGCCACGGCGCCACGCTGGTGATCGCCACCCACGATGCCCGCGTCGAGGCCAACCTTGACAGCCAAATCGGCTTCCAGACCGTGGTCATCAAGCGTAAGCAGCTATGAAAACAATAGCATTTGCCTGGCGTTTTCTGTGGTCGCGGCCGCTGTCGGCGGGGCTGAACCTGCTGCTGCTGAGCCTGGGGCTGGGGTCCCTGAGTTTTGTGCTGCTGGCCGGCCACCAGATCGACAGGGCTTTCGAGCGCGACCTGGCCGGCATCGACGTGGTGGTGGGCGCCAAGGGCAGCCCGATGCAACTGATTCTGTCGGGCGTGTTCCATATCGACGCGCCGACCGGCAATGTGCCGCTGGCCGCGGTGAAGCAACTCGAACAGCACCCGCAGGTGGCGCAGCTGATCCCGCTCAGCCTGGGCGACAGCTACCGCGGCTTTCGCATCGTCGGCAGCACCCCGGACTACCTCACGCACTACAGCGCTGCCTTTGCCCAGGGCGGGGTCTGGAGCGCGCCCATGCAGGCGGTGATCGGTGCGCAGGTGGCGGCGCAGACCGGCCTGAAAGTCGGCGACCGCTTCGCCGGCAGCCACGGTCTGGCCGGCGGCGGTGACAGCCATGGCCAGACGCCGTATGTGGTCAGCGGCGTGCTGGCGCCCGGCGGCTCGGTGCTGGACCGTCTGGTGCTGACGGCACTCGATTCGGTCTGGCAGGTCCATGAAGGCCACAGCGCACTCGACGCCGACGACCGCAAGCTGATGGAGGACGAACGCGAAGTCACGCTGGCGCTGATCCGTTACCGCACGCCGCTCGCGGCTGTGACCTTTCCGCGTTTTGTCAACGCCACGACCGAGATGCAGGCGGCCGCGCCGGCGCTGGAGATCACGCGTCTGCTAAAGCTGATAGGCGTCGGCACCGATGTGCTGCGTGCGCTGGCCGGCGTGTTGCTGCTGACGGCCGGACTGAGTGTCTTCATCGCGCTGTGGAGCGCCGTGCGCGAACGCCGCGCCGATCTCGCGCTGCTGCGTATGCTGGGCGCGCCGCCGCGCAAGGTGGCGGCGTTGCTGCTGTGCGAGGCGCTGTGGCTGGCCCTGCTGGCGACGCTGATCGGTGTGCTGGCGGGGCAGGAGCTGATGGCGGCGCTGGCCTGGTTTCTGCAGCTCGACAAATCGGTGCTGATCAGCGGGCTGGCCTGGCCGGCCGAGCTGTGGAGTGTGCCGGCGCTGGCGGTGGCCGTGGCGCTGTTGTCGGCGCTGTTGCCCGCGTACGAGGCCTACCGGGCCAATGTCTTCGAACTTCTTCAATCAAGGTAAACCATGAAAAAATTTGTGAGAAAAGTGCCTGTCGTCCTTGCCGGACTTGCGTGCGCAGCTACGTTTTCGATAGCAAACGCGCAGCACAGCGACAAACAGACCAAGGAAGACGTTCAGCGGCACCGGGCCATGGCGGCTGCCCATGAAGCCGCGGCCAAGTGCCTGGAGTCGGGCAAAAAGGAAGATATCTGCATGAAAGACCTGCAGGCTTCCTGCAAAGGCCTGGCAGTGGGAAAATACTGCGGAATGAAACACGCTCACTGATCGCGCCCCTAGCAACCCTGGCGGAGAACCCCATGCAGCGCATTACTTCCCTCGCTTTCAAACCCCAGTCCCTGTTGCTGGGCCTGCTGCTGGCCGGCGCCTGCGCGCACGGCCAGCTGAGTTCGCCGCTGCCGCCGGGCGCCAGCCAGCCGCCGGCGCCGGGCACGTCCATCCTGCCGGGCAGCATCGACGGCGTGGCCGGCAAGGGCGCCGGCGTGCATGGCGCCAACAGCCCGTTCGCGCCACTGGTGCCGCGCGAGGATGTGCTGGCCTGGTCGGTGCTGACCGACGTCAAGACCAAAAACGAGAAGAACCGCATCCTGCCGGTGTTCAACGCCGGCCAGCTCGGCATGAACGGCAAGACCCAGCGCATCCAGGGTTTCATGATGCCGCTCGAGCCGGGCAAGAAGCAGCGCCACTTCCTGCTGTCCTCGGTGCCGCTGAGCTGCTCCTTCTGCCTGCCCGGCGGTCCCGAGAGCATGGTCGAGGTCAAGACCAAAACCCCGGTCGCCTACAGCATGGAAGCCGTGGTGGTCGAGGGCCGGCTGCAGGTGCTGCATGACGACCCCTACGGCCTCTACTACCGCATCAACGATGCGGTCATGGTGAAGTAAACCCGCATGAGGCTCGGTCGCATGGCACGGCACGCGGCCTGGGGCTTGCTGGCCCTGGCGCTGCTGCTCGCGCCGCTGCTGGGCCTGATGCACGGCGTGGTGCATGGCGCGGACGGCCCGCTGCCTGGCCAGCACGCGCATGTCCACGATGGTCACGATCACGCGCAGGAGCATGCGCATGAACACGCCGAGGGCCATGGCTGGCTGGCCGACGTGTTTTCGGTGCACGCCGACGCGGCCGACTGCCGTGTGTACGACCAGTTGTGCCACAGCGATGCGGTGGCGTCGCCCCCCGCGCTGCTGCTGCCCGTGGTTCTTTCTTCCTTTGTTTTTCACTTTCTCGAAGGCGAAGTTCTCGCCCGCCGGGCTGCGCTGTTCGAAGCGCGCGGCCCTCCACTGACTCGCTGAATCTCCCCCGAAATTCCTTGGGCATGGCTGGTCCTGCCCGAGGTTTCCTTTCCTGATTCAACGAGTTCCCATGAAAAAAAACTTTCCCCGCAGCGCCGTCGGCGCGGCCACGCTGACCCTGCTCGCGTTCGGCGGCCCGCTGGCGCAGGCCCAGACCGCTGCGCCTTCCCTGACAGAAATCACCGTCACCGGCAACCCGCTGGGCGCGGCCGAACTGATCGCCCCGGCCACGCAGTATTCCGGCCAGGGCCTGCTGCTGCGCTCCAAAACCACGCTGGGTGAGACGCTGGACGGCACGCCCGGTGTCAGCAGCACCTACTTCGGCCCCAATGCCAGCCGGCCCATCATCCGCGGGCTGGACGGCGACCGCATCCGCATCCTGGCCAACGGCGGCGGCTCGCTCGACGCGTCCAGCCTCAGCTACGACCATTCGGTGACCAGCGACCCGCTGAGCATCGAACGCATCGAGGTGTTGCGCGGACCCGGCGCGCTGCTCTACGGTGGCAGCGCCGTCGGCGGCGTGGTCAACGTCATCGACAACCGCATCCCGCGCGAGCCGCAGTTCGATGAGAAGGGCGGCATCAGCGGCAAGGCCGATATCCATGCCGCCACCGGCAACTCGGAGCGCGGCGCGGGCGTGCTGCTGGAGGGCGGCAACCAGCGTTACAGCCTGCATGTGGACGCCTTCGACCGGCGCACCCACGACGTGAAGGTGCCGCGCGCGCTGGCCTGCACCAAGGCCGGCGTGACGACCACCGCGCAGCGCATCTGCAACTCGGCCAGCGATGTCAGCGGCGGCGCGGTCGGCGGCTCGGTGTTTTTCGACCACGGCTACCTGGGCGCGTCGGCCAGCAGCTATCGCAGCAACTACGGCACGGTGGCCGAAGACGAGGTCACCATCGGCATGAAGTCCAACCGGTATGCGCTGGAGGGTGAGGTTCGCAACCTGGGCGGGCCGCTGCAAAGCATCAAGGGCCAATACAGCCAGACCGATTACCAGCACACCGAATTCGAAGGCGCAACACCCGGCACCGTGTTCAGGAACAAGGGCAGCGATTTCCGGCTGGAGGCGCGTCACGCGAAAGTCGGCGCTCTCGACGGTGTGCTGGGTTTCCAGACCGAGTCCAACCGTTTCTCCGCCGACGGCAGCGAGGCCTTTGCGCCCTACAGCAAGACCTCGCAGTCGGCGGTCTTCGCCTATGAAGAACTCGCCACGGGCTGGGGCAAGCTGAGCCTGGGCGGGCGGCTGGAGTCGGTGAAGGTCGAGTCTTTCGGCAATCCGCAGGTGGCGCGTTTCACGCCGGCCAGCCGTGACTTCAAGCCCGGCAGTTATGCCTTCGGCGCCTTGTGGAACGCCGCACCGGGATGGCAACTCACCGGCAACGTCGCCTACACCGAACGCGCGCCCAAGGACTACGAACTGTTTGCCGACGGCCCGCACATCGCGACCGCAGCCTATGAGGTGGGCAATGCCAATCTGGCGAAAGAGCAGTCGAACAACCTCGACGTCGGCGCGGCCTGGAAGTCGGGCGGCCACAGTTTCAAAGTCAACAGCTATGTCAGCCGCTTCAAAAACTACATCGCGCTGAACCAGACCTCAGGCGTGAGGCGCAATGCGGAAGATGGCGAAGTCAATCCGGTGGAAGACGCGGGCAACCCGGGCTTCACCGCGTCGGGCGCCGAGTTCAAGCCGCTGGCGCAGTTCCGCTACGAACAGGTGCGGGCGCGTTTCACCGGTGTCGAGGCCAGCGGCAACATCCGCCTGCTGGAAGGCGCTTCGCAGCTGGACCTGGCCTTGCGCGGTGACATCGTGCGCGCCACCAACCTGACGAGCGGCCGGCCGCTGCCGCGCATCGCGCCCTGGCGCGTCGGTGCGTCGCTGCTCTGGGCCCGCGGTCCCTGGGGCGCAAGTGCCGGATTCGACCACAACGCCGCGCAAAAACGCGTGCCTGCCGCGCCGACCGGCGAAACCGGCGCCTACACGCTGTGGAACGCAGCGGCGACCTGGCGCGTGAAAGCCGGCGCGGCCAGCCTGCTCTGGTATGCCCGCCTCGACAACCTCACCGACAAGCTGGCCTACAGCGCCACCTCGGTGCTGACCAGCACCGCTTTCCCGAAAGCGCCTTTGCCGGGGCGCAGCCTGAAAGTGGGGGTGCAGGCAAGCTTCTAGGGCATGCTGTTTTGGCAAGCTGCCTCGCCAAAGCGGGGTCTGGCAAAAAAAAGGCGATGTCCGCGGACATCGCCTTTTTTGATGGCGGACCAGGCCTGATCAGGGGTACAGGCCGCGCAGCTCGCGCGTGTGCAGGATGCGCTTGCAGGCCACGATGAAGGTGGCCGTGCGCAAACTGACCTTGTGGTCCTGCGAGACCTGCCAGACTGCGGCGAAGGCTTCTTTCATGATGCGCACCAGGCGGGCGTTGATTTCGGCCTCGTCCCAGAAGAAGCTCGAGAAGTCCTGCACCCATTCGAAATAACTGACGGTCACGCCGCCGGCATTGGCAATCACGTCGGGCAGCACCAGGATGTTGCGCTCCTGCAGGATGTCGTCGGCCTCGGGCGTGGTCGGGCCGTTCGCGCCCTCGATCACCATGCGGGCCTTGATGCGGCCGGCGTTGGCTTTGGTGATCTGCTGCTCCAGCGCGGCGGGGATCAGGATTTCGCAATCGACGTCCCAGAACTTGTCGTCGGCCAGGGTTTCGGCCTGCGCAAAGCCACCGACGCTGCCGGTCTCGGCCACGTGTTTGAGCAGCGAGGGCACGTCCAGGCCGGCCTCGCGGTAAATCGTGCCGCCGTGGTCCTGCACCGCGACGATGCGCGCGCCGGCTTCGGCGAACAGCTTGCCGGCGACGCCGCCCACATTGCCGAAACCCTGCACGGCCACGCGGGCCTTGCTGATGTCCAGGCCAATGTGTTTGGCCGCTTCAGCACCCACGGTGAAGACGCCGCGGCCGGTGGCTTCGCGCCGGCCCAGCGAGCCGCCCAGGTCCACCGGCTTGCCGGTGACCACGCCGGTCGAGGTCGAGCCGGTGTTCATCGAGTAGGTGTCCATCATCCAGGCCATGATCTGCTCGTTGGTGTTGACGTCGGGCGCCGGGATGTCCTTGTTGGGGCCGATGATGATGCCGATCTCGCTGGTGTAGCGGCGCGTCATGCGTTCGAGCTCGCCGCGCGAGAGCTTTTTCGGGTCGACGCGTATGCCGCCCTTGGCGCCGCCGTAAGGCACGTTGACGGCGGCGTTCTTGATCGACATCCAGGCCGACAGCGCCATCACTTCGGACAGGGTCACGTCCTGGTGGAAACGCACGCCACCCTTGCCGGGGCCGCGCGAGACATTGTGCTGAACCCGGTAACCCTCGAAATGCGCCACCGTGCCGTCGTCCATGTGGATGGGCACATCGACGATCAGGATGCGTTTCGGGCGCTTGAGCGTTTCGGCCCAGCGCGCCAGATTGCCCAGGTGCGGAATCACCCGGTCCACCTGCTGCAGGTAGTTGCCCCAGGGGCCGAGCTGGTCGGCTTGCAGGTAGGAGGGCAGGGGATGGGTGCTCGGCGCGGCGGCGGGGCTGGAAGCTGAGGACATGGAAATACTCCTGGTGAAGATTCGATGTGCGACAGCTTAGGACGATGGCCTCAAACTGTCCAAGGCCAGCTTGCTGCAATGATATGCAATAAATGCATAACCGTGGCTTCAGGGTTTCGCCTTGATGTAGCGGTATTCCTGGGTCAGGCCGCCGAAACCGTAGGCCTCGGCCCGCACGTCCTGCACGTGGATGTAACTTTCCTCGTGCAGCGGCGCCAGCAGTTGGCCGAAGGCGGCGAAACATTCGGCGATGTACTGGGCTTTTTCGTCCTTGGTGTTGGTGCCGTCCACCACCTTGATGTCGAAGTAAAAGCTGTTCTTGCCTTGGGCCGCGAGCGTGCTGCCGCCGACCACCCACTGTTCCGGTGGTACATGGGTCAGCGTCATGGCGGTGAGCTCGCGCTTTTTGCGCAGGATGCGCGTGGTGAGTTCCAGCAAGGTTTCTGAAATCGCCTGGGTGAGGGCGGCGCTGGCGGGCTGGCTGATCTTGACGTTGAGGATGGGCATGATGGCTCCTTGTTAAACAGGTAAAGGCTTAGATGGTTAGCTATGCAACTATCTGGGTTAAAAAAAAAGACAAGCTCATTTGAGGGCAGAGCAGACGCCGCGGACTTTGCTGACGGTTTCGGTGAAGTTCTCCTTTCCGATCTGGCGCTGGATGCGCTGGGTGACCTGGCCGCTGGCGGCGTTGAGCTCGGCGTGAATCTTTTGCGCTGCCGGTGTGGGGAACACCGCCCAGTGGCGCGCGTCGTGTTCTGCGTCGCGCCGCTCGACCAGGCCCAGCGCCTGCAGGCCGTCCAGCAGGCGCGTGGCGGTGGGGCGCGCGATCGTGAGTTCCGAGGCCAGCTCGTGTTGCGACAGGCCGGGCCGCGCCAGCACCAGGCGCAGCAAAAACCCTTGCGGCGGCGTCAGGCCGAAGGGCTTGAAGGCGGCGGACCACTCGCGCTCGACCACACGCGCCAGCGCGGTGGTGTTGAAGTACAGGCAATGGTCGAACATGGCGCCATGATACGGGTAATTGGTTAGCTATGCAACTAATACCTGAAGCCCCGGGTGCGTTGGGGCGGGAAAGCTCAGTCCATGAACTGCAGCGCCGCCAGCCGGGCGTACACGCCGTTGGCCGCGACCAGCGAGTCGTGCGTGCCCTGCTCGACGAGTTTGCCGTGGTCCAGCACCACGATGCGGTCGGCCTGCTGCACCGTCGCCAGCCGGTGCGCAATGACCAGCGTGGTGCGGCCCTTCATGGCCGACTCGAGCGCGGCCTGCACCATGCGTTCGCTTTCCGCGTCGAGCGCGCTGGTGGCTTCGTCGAGCAGCAGCAGCGGCGAATTTTTCAGCATGGCGCGCGCAATCGCGATGCGCTGGCGCTGCCCGCCGGACAGTCGCACGCCGCGCTCGCCCAGGAAGGTGTCGTAGCCCTCGGGCAGGTTCATGATGAAGTCATGCGCAAACGCGGCCTGGGCGGCGGCTTTGGTTTCCTCGTCGCTGGCGCCGGGTTTGCCGTAGCGGATGTTTTCCAGCGCGCTGGTCGAAAAAATCACCGCGTCCTGCGGCACGATGCCGATGCGCTGGCGCAGGTCTTGCAGCGCCAGTTCGCGCGTAGCGACGCCGTCCAGCGTGATGCGGCCCGAGGCCGGGTCGTAAAAACGCAGCAGCAGCTGGAACACCGTGCTTTTGCCGGCGCCGCTGGGCCCGACGATGGCCACGGTTTCGCCCGGCGCCACCGCCAGCGAGAAATCACTGAGCGCCGCCTGCAGCGGGCGCGACGGGTAATGAAAATTCACTGCTTCGAATTTGATAGCGCTTCCCGCACGCAGGACGGGCGCTGCAGCCGGATTTGCAGGTGAACCCACGGGGGAGCGCGTCTCCAGCAGTTCCATCAGGCGTTCGGTGGCGCCGGCGGCGCGCAGCAGGTCGCCATACACCTCGCCGAGCACCGCGGTGGCGCCGGCCAGGATGATCACATACACCACGGTCTGGCCCAGGTGGCCCGCCGTGATGTCTCCGCGCAAAACCGCCTGCGTTCCCTGGTACAGGCCCCAGAGCAGCGCGCCCGAGGTGGCGATGATGATGAAGGCAATCAGCACCGAGCGCGCCCGCGTGCGGCGCACCGCCGTGTCGAAGGCTTCCTGGGTCGAGGTGTCGAAACGCGCCGACTCGCGCGTCTCGGCGGTGTAGCTTTGCACCACCGGGATGGCGTTGAGCACCTCGGCGGCGATCGCGCTGGAGTCGGCCACCCGGTCCTGGCTGGCGCGCGAGAGCTTGCGCACGCGCCGGCCGAACCACACCGAGGGCAGCACGATCAGCACCAGCACGCCCAGCACCTGCACCATCAGGCGCGGATTGGTATAGACCAGCATGCCCAGCGCGCCCACGCCCATGACCGCATTGCGCAGGCCCATGCTCAGCGACGAGCCGACCACGGTCTGGACCAGCGTGGTGTCGCCGGTCAGGCGCGACAGCACCTCGCCGGTCTGGGTGGTTTCGAAAAACTCCGGGCTTTGCCGCAGCACATGGCCGTAGACCGCGTTGCGCAGGTCGGCCGTCACACGTTCGCCCAGCCAGCTCACCATGTAGAAGCGGCCGGCCGAAAAAAGGCCCAGCGCGGCGGCCACGCCGAACAGCTCGAAGAAGTGGGTGCGCAGCGCCATCAGGGCCTGGCCCTTGTCGGCGGCGTCCAGGCCGCCGTCGATCAGGCTGCGCAGCGCCAGCGGAAACACCAGCGTCGCCACCGCCGCCATCACCAGGAAAAACACCGCCAGCAGGATGCGGCCGCGGTAGGGGCGCAGAAACGGCAGCAGGCCCGACAGCGAACGGGGTTGGCCCTTGACGGCCTGTGCGGTGGAAGATGAAGTAGCCATGGGCTGAGTTTAGCGATGCAGGGGTGGGCCGTTGCGCGGGCGCCGGCCGCTGCTTGCGCCAGCGCAAGGCGCGCGCCCGGCTCAGCCCTTGGGGGGCCGGCCAGTCTTCACGGTCTTGACGGTCTGGCCCTGGGCCTTGCCCGAGGCCGACTGGCGCAGCCCGGCCAGCGCCGGCGTCAGCACCGCCATGTCGGCATCGGCCGCATACACCGCATAAGCCGGGTATAAAAATTCGGGCGCGCCGGCCACGCGGTGCAGGCGGCCCTGCTGGATGTGGGGGCGCACCACGTTCTGCCGGAAGTAACCGGCGCCGCCCACGGCCAGCAAATACTCCAGGCCCAGCGGCCCCAGGCTGGACGACAGGCCGACGCTGGAGAGTTCGGGAAAGGCCAGGCTGTGCTGCGCGGCGAACTCGCTGCCCCAGTCCACATACACATAGTCGGCGGCCCGCGGCGCCTCGCGCGCCGCCCGGGTGCTGACCAGCACCAGTTTTTCCTCGATCAGCAGTTCGATGCGCAGGCCAGGCCGCTGGCGCGGCGCGTAGGCAATCACGATGTCCAGCGTGCCGTGTGCCACGCGTTCGAGCAGGTCCTCGGCCACGCCGACCTCGGTGCGCAGCGCCAGGTCGGGCGCCTTTGCGCGCATCCAGAGCAGCCAGTCCAGCAGCAGCGGTTGCCACAGGCTGATCTCGCAGCCCACCGTGACCAGCGCGCGCCTGTCGGGCGGCACGGCCATCTGCTGGCGCGCGCGTTCCCAGACCTGCACCAGCGTCATCGCATGCCGCACGAACTGCTCACCAGCCGGCGTCAGCGAGGCGCCGGCCTTGTTGCGCACAAACAGCTGCCGCCCCAGCAGGTCTTCCAGCGTCTTGACACGCGCGCTGACCGCGGTCTGCGTGACATGCAGGCGTTCGGCCGCCTGCACAAAGCTGTGGCAGGCCACGATCTCGAGGAAGGTGCGGGCGAGGTTGATGTCCACAGCGGGTCTCCGATCTTTTTTTAGGTGCAGCTATCCAGCACTTTTTATGCACTCAAACGCAATATAAGTCGTTTTACTTTTATACTGGTTAACCCTAAGATTGCGCCATGACCCCTGATCGGCAGCCTTCTTCTGCCGTCATGTCAGTTCAAGGAAACACCATGACCACTGCTACTTTTTTCCCCGGCTCTCCCTCTTCTTCCGGCACGACCGGCAAGCGTGCTGCGTCGCCAATGGTCAACAAGGCCCAGGCCGGCGCCCAGGCGGCTTTCAAGGCGCCGCGTGCCGTTGTCAGCGCCGTCACGGCCTACCCGTGGATGACGCCGGCCATGCTGGCTGCCATGAGCCCGCGCGCCCGCCGCCTGCTGCGCGCCGACTACTGAGCCACTGGCCGGACGCTGCGTGGCCCATGCGCCGCCGCGCCTCCTGTCTTTCTTCATGTTCCAGATCAATGGCCGGTGATCCGGGGTCGCACACAATGCCCCTGTAGCGCCTGAGGCGTCCGTTCCGGGCGGTCCTGCAGGCTGCAGGCAGGCGGCGCCAGGCCGTCCGGATCACAGGAAGAACGACATGCTGAAAAACAAGGTGGCCCTGGTCACAGGCGCCTCATCGGGCATAGGCCGCGCTGTGGCGCTGGCCTGGGCACGCGAAGGCGCCAAAGTCGTGGTGTCGGACGTCAACCTCGCCGGCGGCGAGGAAACCGCCGCCATGGTGCGTGCCCAGGGCGGTGACGCGCTGTTCGTCGCTGCCGATGTCGGCAAGCCCGAAGACGGTGAGGCCCTGGTGGCGCAGACGCTGGCGCGTTATGGCCGCCTCGACATCGCCTGCAACAACGCCGGCATAGGCGGCCCGCAGGCGGCCACCGCCGATTACCCGCTGGACGGCTGGGCCCAGGTGATCAACATCAACCTGTCGGGCGTGTTTTACGGCATGAAATACCAGATCCCGGCGATGCTCAAGAGCGGCGGCGGCAGCATCATCAACATGGCCTCCATCCTCGGTGCCGTCGCCTTTGCCGGTGCGCCGGCCTATACCGCCGCCAAACATGGCGTGCTGGGCCTGAGCCAGGCTGCCGCGCTCGAATACAGCGCGCACGGTGTGCGCATCAACGCCGTCGGTCCCGGCTTCATCCACACCCCCATGATCAGCGGCCTGGAGCAGGACCCGGCCACCACGGCCATGCTGGTCGGCGCCCACCCGATAGGCCGGCTCGGCCGCCCGGAAGAGGTCGCTGAACTGGTGGTCTGGCTGTCCTCGGACAAGGCGTCTTTCGTGACCGGGGGCTACTACCCGGTGGACGGCGGCTACCTCGCGCGCTGAACCCGCGCCACGCCGGCGAACATGCGCCGGCCGGCGTTCACGCCGGTGCCGGCCTGCCGCGGTGGTGGGGGCGCTCACTATTTGATAGCTGCTCACGCACGTCTGGCAAGGGCTGGAGGCCGAAACGGCTGTTGAGCTGGAACGTCGTGGGGCCAGCGGCGGGGTATTCGGGTGTGCTGGATGACTGGCACGCGGTTTGCTCCTACGATGAAGCCTTGGCGCGCAGGCCGGCGTGGTTGCCGGCATTGTTTGCGCCTTCATCCGGAACCCAGCAATGTACCGAATGGCGGTCGGCCAGGAAACCCATGTCTTCGAGGACCTCGCGACCCTGATGGCGCGGGCCTCGCCACTGCGCAGCGGCGACGTGCTGGCCGGGCTGGCGGCCACATCGGCGGCGCAGCGGGTGGCGGCGCAGTGTGCGCTGGCCGATGTGCCGCTCAAGCACTTCCTGAACCACGCCGTCGTGCCCTACGAGGCCGATGAAGTCACGCGCCTGATTTTCGACACGCATGACGCGGCCGCCTTCGCGCCAGTCGCGCACCTGACGGTCGGCGGCCTGCGCGACTGGCTGCTGGACGACAGCACCGACACCGCCACACTGGCTTCGCTGGCGCCCGGCCTGACGCCCGAGATGGCCGCCGCCGTCAGCAAGATCATGCGGCTGCAGGACCTGATGATCGTGGCGGCCAAATGCAGCGTGGTCACGCGCTTTCGCAACACCGTCGGTTTGCCGGGGCGCTTTTCGGTGCGCCTGCAGCCGAACCACCCGACCGATGACTTGCGCGGCATCGCAGCCAGCATCCTCGACGGCCTGTTGCTGGGCGCCGGCGACGCAATGATTGGCATCAACCCGGCCACCGACAGCCCGGACAGCGCCCATGCGCTGCTGTGCCTGCTCGACGAGGTGCGCAGCAAGCTGGCGATACCGACGCAGAGCTGCGTTCTGGCGCATGTGACCACGACGCTGGCGCTGATGGCGCGCGGCACGCCGGTGGACCTGGTGTTCCAGTCCATCGCCGGCACCGAGGGCGCCAACCGCAGCTTCGGCATCGACCTGGCGCTGCTGCAGGAGGCGCATGCGGCCGCGCAGTCGCTGGGGCGCGGTACGGTCGGCAACAACGTGATGTATTTCGAGACCGGGCAGGGCAGCGCGCTGTCGGCCGGGCAGCACCACGGCGTGGACCAGCAGACCCTGGAGGCGCGCGCTTATGCGGTGGCGCGGCACTTCAAGCCTTTCCTGGTGAACACCGTGGTTGGCTTCATCGGTCCCGAGTACCTGTACGACGGCAAACAGATCACGCGCGCCGCGCTGGAAGACCAGTTCTGCGGCAAGCTGCTGGGCCTGCCCATGGGCTGCGATGTTTGCTACACCAACCATGCCGAAGCCGACCAGGACGACATGGACGCGCTGCTGGCGCTGCTGGTGGCTTCCGGCATCAACTTCGTCATGGGCGTGCCCGGCGCCGACGACATCATGCTGGGTTACCAGAGCACCTCGTTTCATGATGCGCTGGCCATGCGCGACCTGTTCGGCAAACGGCCCGCGCCCGAGTTCGAGGCATGGCTGGCCGCGCAGGGCATCAGCGATGCGCAGGGCAGGGTGCGGCCGGGTGCGGTGCCCGGGGCGATGCGGCAACTGCTGGGCAGGCCGTCATGAGCACGCCCAAGCCTTCCGGGCTAGCCCTTGACGCCTCTGCCGAGGTGGACGCGATGTGGGCGGCGCTGCGCCCGCTGACCGCGGCGCGCATCGGCCTGCCGCGCACTGGCGCATCGCTCGCCACGCCGGCCTTGCTGGATTTCCGGCTGGCCCATGCACGCGCGCGCGACGCGGTCGGTGCGGCGCTGGACAGCGATGCCCTGCAGGCGGGCTTGACAGCGCTCAATCAGCCCGCGCTGGTGTGCCGCAGCGCGGCCGGCGACAGGCGCACTTACCTGATGCGGCCCGATCTTGGGCGACAGCTCGATGCCGAATCGCTGGCGCTGCTGCAGTCCAGCCCGACCCCGGGCGGGCTGGCCATCGTGCTGGCCGACGGCCTGTCGGCGCAGGCCACGCAAAGCCACGCTGTGCCCTTGCTGCGCGCCTTGCTGCCCGCGCTGGCGGCGCAGGGCTGGACCATCGCGCCCATCGTGCTGCTGCACAACGGCCGTGTCGCCGCCGGCGACCACGCAGCGCGTGCCCTGCAGGCCGATGCCGTGCTGGTGCTGATTGGCGAGCGCCCCGGGCTGTCTTCGCCCGACAGCCTGGGCGCCTACATGACCTGGGCGCCCGGCGCCGGGACCAGCGACGCCGACCGCAACTGTGTCTCCAACATCCGGCCGCAAGGCCTGGCGCCGGAAGCAGCCGCCGCCAAAATCGCCTGGCTGCTGGCGCAGATGCGTGCGCAACAACGATCCGGGGTGGCGCTCAAAGACCTGACGGGGCAGGCGCCACCGGCGCTGGATTAGCTGGCGGCCCCTTCATGCGGTTTCGCAGTTCGCGTCCACCAGCGCATCGATGCGGCGCAGCGCCTGCGCGGTCGATTGCGCCAGCGCCTCGCCGCCTTCTTCCTCGTGTTCGATCGCGACCAGGTGAACATCGGTGATGCCGATAAACCCCAGTACATCGCGCAACGCGGTGTCGGCATGGTTCATCGCCGCCTGGTTGCCACCGGCATCGAAGCCGTGTGCCCCGCGTGCAGTCAGGATCACGGCGCGGCGCGGCCTGTCGGCCAGCAGGCCGATATAGGGATCGGGGCGCGCCGGGTCCACGTCGAAGGTCAGGGCGATACGCACGATGCCGTCCACCCAGGCCTTGAGCGTCGAAGGCATGCCGAAGTTGTACATGGGCATGCCGATCACCAGCAGGTCGGCGTCCTGCAGTTCGCGCACCAGCGTGTCGCTTTCCGCCAGCGCCGCCTGTTGCGCGGGCGATCGATGCGCCGCCGGCGTGAAGGCGGCCGGAATCCATTCGTGCCGCACCGGCGTGGGCGGCGTGGCGGCCAGATCACGGTAAACCACCGCGTCGCCGGGATGGGCTTGCAGCCAGCGGGTGACGAAGGCGTGGCTCAGGCGGCGGCTGTGCGACCCATGGGGGTGTTCGCCGGCGCGGCCCGGCCGTGCGCTGGAATCGATGTGCAACAGACGGTTCATGGAAGTCTTTCAGGTGAGTTGAAGTCATGTAAAGGGAAGACCGGTCGACAGCAAATTTAATTGCTGATACGCTTGGCGACAACTGATCATTCTTTGCTGTCTGCGGAAAGTTTTTCTCATCCATGACCGCCCGCGCCCTGCCACCGCTTTCCGCACTGCGCGCCTTCGAGGCCGCGGCCCGGCATCGCAGCGCCCGCCGCGCCGCCGATGAGCTGTCGGTCACCGCCACTGCCATCAGCCACCAGTTGCGCACGCTGGAAGACTGGCTCGGGGTGCCGCTGTTCCTGCGCAAACCGCGGCAGCTCGAACTCACCGCCGCCGGGCGCGAACTGCTGGGCGATGTGGGCAATGCCTTCGATGTCATGGCAGGCGCGGTGGCCCGCCTGCGCGCCGTGCCGCAGCGCCGGCATGTGACGCTGTCCACCACCCCCGCGGTGGCTTCGCGCTGGTTGCTGCCGCATGTGGGTCGCCTGCGCGAGTCGCACCCCGGGCTGGACCTGCACATTCACGTGACGCACGAGCCGGTGGCGCTGGACGGCCACAGCGCCGACATCGCCATCCGTTACGGCAGCGGGCGCTGGCCGGGGCTGGTGGCGCACAAGCTGTTCGACAACGACTTCATTCCCGCCTGCAGTCCTGCGCTCAGGCTCAAGCGGGTGCAGGATCTGCCGCGCCACGGCCTGCTGCATTTTTTGTCATGCAACGCGAAAAGCGCGCCGATTGGCTGGGTGGACTGGCAAAAGCTGGCCAAGGTGCGCGGGCTGGATGCCAGTGTCGGCCCGGTGTTTTCGGACGAAACACACACCGTGTCTGCCGCGCTGGCCGGCCAGGGCGTGGCGCTGATGAGCCGCGCGCTGATCGCCGATGAACTGCAGCAGGGCACGCTGGTCAACCCCTTTGGCCCCGAGCTCAAGGGCGAGCCGTTTCACCTGGTCTACCCCGAGGCCCAACGCCAGCAGCCCGCCATCGTCGCGGTGCGGGACTGGGTGTTGCAGTTGCTGCCCTTGTTGCCCGCTGCGTGAGTGGTACGGGGGTACCGGCGCTACTGATTTGATAGCTGCTTGCGCTTGCTGTCCGTGGGCTGGGAGGCGAAAACATCGTCAAAGCGCGGCTGTCGTTGCTGGCGCGCACCGGCCGCCGTCCACCGTGCAGGTATAAGCTCCTCATCATGACGTCCTTCCCAACTGCTTCCGCTTCCCCCGCCGCGCGCATCGCCATCCTCGGCCTGGGCGCCATCGGCCGCAAGCTGCTGGCCGGCATCCAGTCGTCCATCCTGCCCGGCGTGCAGGTGGCGGCGCTGGTGCGCGCTGGCTCTGCCGTAGCCACTGAAGCTGTGCCGGGTGTGGACATCTTCACCGACACCGACGCGTTGCTGCAGTGGCGGCCGGACCTGGTCATCGAGTGCGCCGGTCATGAAGTTGTTAGCGCGGTCGTTCCGCACATACTGCAGGCCGGCGTGGACGTGATCCTCGTGTCCTTGGGCGCACTGGGCGACGCGTCGCTGCGCGAGTCGCTCGCGGCCGCGGCGCGCGCCGGCCGCGCAAGGCTGATCAACGTGTCTGGCGCCATCGGCGGCCTGGATGCACTGGCCGCCGCATCCGGCGCCGGCATCACCTCGGTCCGTTACACCGGGCGCAAGCCACCGCAGGCCTGGCGGGGCACACCGGCCGAACAGGTCTGCGACCTCGACGCCATTCGCGAAGCCACGCTGCTGTTCGAGGGCTCGGCCGCCGACTCGGCGCGCCTGTACCCGAAAAACGCCAATGTCACCGCCGCGGTGGCGCTGGCCGGGGTGGGCTTCGAAAAGACGGCAGTCCGAATGCTGGCTGATCCGACCGTCACCAACAATGTGCACGAACTGGAAGTCGAGGGCGACTTCGGGCGGTTCGCCATCCGCCTCGAAAACAGCGCCCTGCCGGACAACCCCCGAACCTCCTGGCTGGCCGCGCTGAGCATCGAGGCCGAGCTGCGCAAGTACCTGGCCTTGCCGAGGCGCTAGCGCCGGCGCTTAAACTGGTGGCTGTTTCGCCACCCGCCAGGAGGCCGCATGACCCTGACCCAGCCCGCTTTTTCCGCCGTGATGGTGCTCAACATTGTCTGGTTCGGCCTGGCGTTTTATTTTTTCTCGATCCGGCCCGTGATCGTCGCCAAGTTGCTGGTGCCGCGCACGGAGCGCGACTCCGTGCTCTTCGGCACGGTCATGTATTCGCTGCGCTTCCTCGGCGGCATGAACTTCGCGCTGGCTTTGCTGTCGCTGGTGCTGCTCGCCAACCCGGTCGGCTTCACGCCGGTGCAGCAGGGCTGGCTGGCGCTGGTGCTGGCGGTGGCGCATGCGAGCCAGTGCAGCCTCAACATGCCGCTGGTGCTGAAGCAGCGCGGCATGCCGGGTGCCAGCCAGCTCGGCCTGTCCCGGCCCATGCGCATGATCTTCGCCATCGACTGCGTGATGACAGTCGCCAACACCGCGCTGTGGCTGATGCTGTGGCGCGTCGCCGCCAGCTGAGACGGCTGCGCGACTGAAAGTCAACACCATGCAGATACCCGGTCAAGCAGCCATCGCCATGTGGTGGAACATGGCGCCCGAACACCGTGAGGAGTTCGAGCACTGGCATTCGCATGAGCACTTTCCCGAACGCCTGGGCATTCCGGGTTTTCTGCGCGGCTCGCGCTGGTCGGCCGTGGACGGAGGTGAGGGCTTTTTCATCATGTACGAGCTGGACCGGTATGAAACGCTGTCGTCCGAAGCCTATCTGTCGCGCCTGAACCGCCCGACCTCCTGGTCCACGAAGTTGATGCCGCACCACCGCGACATGGTCCGGAGCCAGTGCCGGGTGATCGACCGCTTGGGTGGCGGAACGGCGCGTTACGCCCTGACACTGCGTGTATCTCCTGCGGAAGGACGCGAAGACGTACTGCGCGCGTACTTCGCCAGGGTCGCACAGGAGTTTGCGGCATCTCCCGGCGGCGTGGCCTGCCACCTGCTGCGCACCGAAACACCGAAGATCGCCGCCACCACCGAGCAGCAGATCCGCGGCGGCAAGGACGCCGTGGCGGACTGGATAGTCGTCGCCATCGGCTACGACATCGCGGCGCTACAAGCCCTGCAACAGGGCAAGCTGCATCAGCAGGCCATTGCGGACGCCGGTGCGCGCCCCGGCGCGCTTGCCGGGCTGTACCAGCTTTCCTACACGGCGGTGGCCGGTGATTTGACGCCCTAGGCCGAGTCGGACCACAGCGAAAACGCTATTGAATTGATAGCTGCCTGCGCTTGCCCGACGTGGGCTGGAGGCCGATTTGCCTTGTAACGGATTCAGTGCCGGGTGGGCAACTCGATCGGCGAACCAGCTGATCGTTGACGTGCTAAAACGGGTGGGCGCGCGGAAGAACGCAACACCGGCTCAGGTGTCCCTTGCTTGGCTGCTTGCACAAAAGGCGTTCATCGTGACGATTCCCGGCACCCGCAACCCCAAACACCTGCGCGAGAATCTCGCCTCGAGTGACCTGCAGTTGCTCACCGCCGATTTGACCGAGATCGACACGGCATTTTCGCGGATGAAGGTGCAGGGCAGCCGCATGAATGCGGGTCAGATGCGCTTCGTTGACGAGACGGGGTAACAGCATGGCCGTCGCCAGTTTCATTGCGGCAGACTGGCACATAACCGAAGGCCGCAACGGGCTAATGGTGACCTCGCCAGCTTTGCTGGCCGGAGTGTCCGCTCTGGCCGCCAAGGCCTTCGCCGGCAATGTCAACAGGAGTCGAATACGTCATAGTGGTCGAATAGCACTAGCTATCGATAATCGAACATTGTCGATAGTTAGCTATTCAGCAGCCATCAACCCATAGCCCCCACCACCACCCGCGTCGCCTCAGCCAACACCTCATTCTTCGGCTTGGCATCCTTCTCCCGCTGCGTCATGTACAGCGCCAGCACGACAGGGGGTTTGCCTGGCGGCCACAGCACCGCGACGTCGTTGTTGGCGCCGTAGTCACCGCCGCCGGTCTTGTCACCCACGATCCAGCCTGCGGGCACTCCGGCGCGTATGCGCGTGGCACCCGTGGTATTGCCGCGCAGCCAGACCTGCAGTTGTTCGCGCTGCGGCGGGGCCAGGGTGTTGCCGAGCACCAGCTTTTGTACGGTCGCGGCCATCGCGGCGGGGGTGGTGGTGTCGCGGGCATCGCCGGGAATGGCGGAGTTGAGTTCGGTTTCCCAGCGGTCCAGGCGGAGTGACTGGTCACCGATGCTGCGCGCAAAGGCGGTCACGGCCGGCGGGCCGCCGAGGATCTTGATCAGCATGTTGCCGGCGGTGTTGTCGCTGTACTGGATGGCGGCGGCGCAGAGTTCGGCGACTGTCATGCCGTCGGCGATGTGCTTTTCGGTGATGGGCGAGTAGGTCACGACCTCGACCGGCGTGTACTTGATGCGCTGGCTCAGCAGGCCGGGCTCGCGCATGTGTCGCGCAAGAATCGCCGCCGACGCCACCAGCTTGAAGGTGCTGCACAGCGGGAAACGTTCGTCACCGCGGTGCGAAATGATGCTGCCGTCTGCGGTGTTGAGCGCATACACGCCGAGCCGGCCACCCGAAGCGGTTTCCAGAGCGGCCAGGCGCCCCCGGGCAGCGGCGGTTTTGTGGTCAAGTGCCGTTGTCGCGCAGGCGCCCAGCAGGGGTGACGAGGCGAGGGCGAGCAGCAGGCTGCGGCGGAGGGCAGAAGCAGGTTGAGTCAATTCATTCATTGGTTTAGGCGCTGCGGAGTTCGTTGCGTCGGTTGGTAGTTGAGGATATGAGGTGCAGCCGGATGCCAGTTTCCCCTGGCTATCAAGGCCTCTACCCTGCGTTTGTAGGTGTTGGCATCGGGCGCGTTGTGCGGACGGCGATGATGCCGATGCTTGTTGCACCACAGGCAGGCCGCGACGACATTTTCGGCGGTGTCAGCACCGCCATCCTGCCTGGCGACCAGATGTTCCGCCGTGCATTTCAGATAGGCGGCACGTTTGACGGGAAGTTGGTAGCAGCGTGCAAATTTTTTACCTTTTTTGACCCACACGGGAAGGCCGCAATAGAAACATTTGCAGTTCTGCTTTTGGAAGGCTTGGAAACGTAATGGAACAATTGAGCTCATAGGGACCTCACTAATTAACGTAGTTAAAAAGCAAATCCCCGAGTTGTTGTTCACGTGTCGGGCGCCGGCCTCTTGAGCTCGGCTGTGCGTAAGTGTTTCTTACGCGGTCATGTGTTGCGGAAACATGAGCAAAGTCACTTTATCCAAGCATCTGTTTTTCTGCAACCGGAAAAGCGCTGACGGTTCGCTTTTTTGTGGCGGCCGTGTAACAAGATAGACACCCGCCACGTCTGTTGGACATTGCCAGACCATGCTTGCTGCGCCATGAATCTTTCCGTCTTACTCGTCCACCCCTACACCGTCCCGTTTTGCGGCGCTGCGACCGCGCCTGTTCGGGATTGCGTGCCGAAAGGCCCTGATCTGACGGCGAAGCGGTCTGCGGCGGTGCGGCGTGCCCAGCTGTCTGCCATCCTGATGCGATCCTGATGCGCCCGGTGGTACGCTGGCCGCATCATGAGCACACCGCTGCCGCCCACCCCCAGCGCGCCTTCAGCCAGAAGCTGGCTGATCGTGGCCGGCCTGCTGCTGGCGGCCACGCTGGCCGGGCTGCTGCTGGACCCTTATGTGTCGCTGACCAGCCTGGCCATGTTGTATGTGCTGACGGTGGTGGTCGCCGCCTACCGCCTGGGCTGGATCGAGTCCAGTGTGTGTGCCGCCGGTGCGGTGACCGCGCTGAACTTCTTTTTTGTGCCGCCGCGCTGGACTTTCGAGGTGGACACCCGCGAAAACCTGATCGCGCTGGTGACCCTGCTGGTGGTGGCGCTGGTGGTCAGCCGCCTCGCGACGGGCCTGCGCCGCGAGACCGAACTGGCCCGCCTGAACGAAAACCGCGCGCGCCAGTTGCAGGCGCTTGCGACCGAACTGGCCGACGCCAGCGTGGACACACAGGTCATAACTGCAGGCCGGGCCGCGCTGGCGGCAGCCTTTGCCGGGCCCTGCGCGCTGGCCCTGGCGGATGGCGCCGGGACATTGCAGGATGCCGGCGCACTGGACTCCGCCGTGCAGGACGGCATCTACTGCTGCATGAAGGAGGCCGCGGTGCTGGGCCCGGGCACCGGCCGCTGGCCGGGGTTGAACGCCTGGTATCTGCCACTGGGTGACAAAGGCCAGGTCCTGGGCGCGGCCTGCGTGCAACCGGCGCTGTCAGGCGACGAGGCGGGCAGGCAGCATGCGCAGGCCCTGTGCGCCTTGCTGGCCCAGGCGCTGTGGCGCCTGCGGCTGGCGCGCTCGCTGCAGGCGGCGCAAAACGAGGCGCAACAGCAGCAACTGCACAGCACCTTCCTGGCGGCGATTTCGCACGACCTGCGCACGCCGCTGGCGGCGATTGTGGGCGCGGCTTCGTCGCTGCAGACGCAGCGTGACAAGCTGGGCCTGGCCGAGCAGGACCGCCTGCTGGGCAGCATTGCCAGCGAGGCGGCCTATTTGTCCAGCGTGACCGAAAACACCCTGCAACTGGTGCGCCTGTCGGGCGCCCACCAGGAGTTGCGGCGCGACTGGGAGTCCATGGAGGAAATTGTCGGCGCGGTGCTCGCGCGGGTGCGCCAGCGTGACCCCGCCCGCCGCATCCGCTCCAGCGTGCCCGATGGCCTGCCGCTGGTGAAGGCCGATCCGGTGCTGCTGGCCCAGCTGATCGCCAACCTGCTGGAGAACGCGCTGAAGTACAGCGAGGGCGCGGTGGAACTCGTGGTGCAGGTGCAGGCCGGGGAGATGCGGGTGATGGTGAAGGACCGGGGCGAAGGCATCCCCGACGCTGAACAGGACACGATTTTCGAGCCCTATGCGCGCGGCGACCGTGCCGGCCCGCGTGGGGCCGGCCTGGGGCTGGCGGTGTGCCGCGCGATCGCCCGGGCGCACGGCGGGCGGCTGGTGCTGCGCCGGCGCCAGCGCGGCGGCAGCAGCTTTGTGCTGAGCCTGCCGCTGGAAGTGCAACCGATCGAAGGGAGCGCGCCATGACGCTGCGGGTGCTGGTGGTCGAGGACGACCGCGAGATCCGCGCGCTGGTGCAGGCGTCGCTGTCGGTGGAAGGTTTCGAGGTGCAGACCGCGGCCTCGCTGAGCGAAGCCGCCGCTATGCTGCGCCACAGCCCGCCGGACGTCATTGTGCTCGACCTCGGCCTGCCCGACGGCGACGGCGTGTCGCTGGTGCAGGCGGTCCGCAAAAACCAGTCCACGCCCATCATCGTGGTGTCGGCCCGGCACCAGGAAGCGCAAAAAATCCGCCTGCTCGACGCCGGCGCCGATGATTACCTGACCAAACCCTTCAGCGTGGGCGAGTTGCTGGCGCGCATCCGCGTGGCCTTGCGGCACCGCGGCACCACGCTGTCGCCGGCGGTGACGGTGCATGCGCTGGACGATCTGCAGATCGACCTCGGCACGCGCCGGGTGCTGCGGGACGGCGAGCCTGTCCACCTGACGCCGACAGAATACAAGCTGCTGGCACGGCTGGTGCGCAGCGCCGGCCGGGTGGTCACGCACCGCCAGTTGCTGGTCGACGTGTGGGGCCCGGAGTTCATGGCGCACACCCACTACCTGCGGCTCTACATGGGCCAGTTGCGCGCCAAAATCGAGCGCGACCCGGCCGAGCCGCGCCACCTGCTGACGGAGACCGGCGTCGGTTACCGGCTGGCCGATACCTGAGGCGGCGGCTCCTTATGCGATCCTGATGCGCACAGCGCGACAGTGGAGGCTTCTTCATTGTTGATGGATCGTTATGAGCAAAATTTCAAGCCGCCAGGGCACGGCGGCCCTGACCCTGGGTGCGATGGGGGTGGTGTACGGCGATATCGGCACCAGCCCGCTGTACACCATGAAAGAAATTTTCGGCCCGCACACCGGGATCCCGCTGGACGCCGCGCACCTCATTGGCGCGACCTCGGTGATCTTCTGGGGCCTGATGATGGTGGTGACGCTCAAATACGTGTTGCTGATCCTGCGCGCCGACAACCGCGGCGAAGGCGGCATCATGGCCCTGACCGCGCTGGCGGCCAAGGCCGCAGGCAGCACGCCGCGGCGGCGCGTGATGCTGCTGCTGGCCGGCGTGTTCGGCGCGGCCATGTTTTACGGCGACAGCGTCATCACGCCGGCGATTTCCGTGCTCAGTGCGGTGGAGGGGCTGGAGGTCGTCACGCCGGTGCTCAAGCCCTATGTGTTGCCGGTGTCGGTGACGGTGCTGATCAGCCTGTTTGCGATGCAGCGTTACGGCACCGGCGCGGTGGGCAAGCTCTTCGGGCCGGTGATCGTTCTCTGGTTCAGCGTGCTGGCCTTCACCGGCGTGTTGCAAATCGTGCAGCAGCCGGCCATCCTGGCGGCGCTGAATCCGCTGCATGCCTTTTACTTTTTGCAGGCGCAAGGCTGGCACATGTTCGTGGCCTTCGGCGCCATCGTGCTGGCCTTCACCGGCGCAGAAGCGCTCTATGCCGACATGGGCCACTTCGGCAAACGGCCCATCCAGTTCGCCTGGATGGGGCTGGTGCTGCCGGCGCTGACGCTCAACTACATGGGCCAGGGCGCGCTGCTGATGCGCGATCCGGCTGCGCTGGCGAACCCGTTTTATGGGCTGTTCCCCCAGAGCTGGCTGATTCCCGCCGTGGTGCTGGCGACGCTGGCGACGGTGATCGCGTCGCAGGCCGTGATTTCCGGCGCCTACTCGATGACCAAACAGGCGATGCAGCTCGGGCTGCTGCCGCGCATGCAGGTGCTGCACACCTCCGCCCGCGAGGCCGGCCAGATCTACATGCCCGGCGTCAACTGGCTGCTGCTGGCGGCGGTGCTGCTGGCGGTGCTGGGCTTCGGCAGTTCCTCGGCGCTGGCCTCGGCCTATGGCATTGCGGTGACGGTGACCATGCTGGTGACCACGGTGCTGACCTTTTTTGTGGTGCGCCATGCCTGGAAGTACCCCTTGCCGGTGGCCCTGGCCGCGACCGGCGTCTTCCTGGCGCTGGACCTGCTGCTGGTGATCTCCTGCGCGCTCAAGTTCTGGCAGGGCGGCTGGTTCCCGCTGGTGCTGGGCGCCTTCATCTTTGTGGCGATGGCGACCTGGCGGCGCGGCCGCGAGCTGCTGATGGACAGCATGCGGCGCGACGACCCGGAACTGCTGCCCTTCATCACGGCGCTGTCCGCCGACAATGCGCACCGCATCGCCCGCACCGCCGTCTATGCTGTCGCCAACCCCGACACCGTGCCGCAGGCGCTGATGCACAACCTCAAGCACAACCAGGTGCTGCATGAGCGCAACCTGATCCTCACGGTGGTGTTTCACGACGTGCCGTGGATTCCTTTCGAGGAGCGCGTGCAGGTCACTTCCCTGGTGCCCGGCTTCTGGCGCGTGCAGGTCAACTACGGCTTCATCAACAGCCCCGACATCCCGAAGGCGCTGGAACTGTGCCGCGCGCAGGGCTTGCCGATCAACCTGTTCGAGACATCCTACTTCCTGAGCCGCGAGATCGTGGTGCCCACACGCGGCGCCGGCATGGCGCACTGGCGCGAGGCGCTGTTTGCGGTGATGTCGCGCAACGCCGGCAGCGTGGCCGCCTTTTTCCGGCTACCGAACAACTGCGTGATCGAGCTCGGCACGCGGGTGCAGATTTAGGGCAGGGCGGTGCGGCTCACAGCCGCAGAAGTCAGTTCTTTTCCCAGAACTGTTGCGCGTAAGACCGGTCAAAGGCGGGGAGAATCGCCTTCTTGATGGGCACACCCGTCAGAGCGGGAAACCTGGCCCTGAATGCAGGCTCGGCCACCGCCTGCCGGTCCGAGATCGTGATGTCGAATGTTCCCCCGGAGGCCCCGACCACCGCCTGGTCAATCAGGGGAAGGGACGGTCCGGCCTTGAATTCATTTCCCCGGCGTTCACGCAAGCTTGCATCGACGTGACCCAGGTAGAAGACCCCCGGCTCACTCGCCCGCAGGGGCAGGTGCAAGGGCGCGATCACATGACCCATGATGGGGAAAACGCCGGCTCTGCCGCTCACGCTCACCAATCGGTATTGTCCAGGGGCGAGCTGCATGCGAAGCAGGTAATGGTTGCCCTTCTCCACGGAATCGGTTTCGTTCCTGGCTTTCTCGTCCAGCACAAAGCCAAACAAGGGGATTTTTTCAGTGGCGGTTGACCGGTCGAAACTGACAAGCTCCAGTTTCGGTTGAAGGCTGGGCTTGTAGATGTTTTTAATCGTGACCGTCATCAAAAACACCGGATCGCTGGTGGCGGTCAGCTTTTCGGCGTCGTTCCCCAAAGCCATGGTCCTCGACGGGGCTGCGCAGGCCACCATCATCAGGCCGAACAGCAGGACAGCAAACAAGCGCGCAAGACGATGGATCAATTGCATGGAGATACCTTCCCGGTGAATGCACCGCGTCGAGCGCGATGTTTTTTTTGGCAGTACGCCGGTCCGCCATCCGGACATGTGGCGTGCAAAGTGTAGCCTTGTCAGGCGCTGAGTTTCGACGGGGTGTTACAGCCGCAGCGGCGAAGCGTAACCCGTCATCTCGAGGTAGCCGCGCCCGACGATCTTGCCTTTGCTGTCCACCAGCTCGCTCAGGCCCTCCCAGTAGATCGCGCCGGTGGAGGAGCGGCTGTCGAGCTCCTGGTTGTCGATGACGGCGCGCACGGTGTAGAAGTCGGCCGGCGTGCGCACCAGCCATTCGACCGGGTAGCTGGCCTGGCTCAGCGGGCTTTTCCAGCGGCGCAGCGGCTGGAAGATCACCTCGCCGCGGCTGAAGCTGTAGAGCGCCCCTCCGGCGGAGCGGAACGAGCCGCCGTCCCACAGCGCCCGGCCCTGTTTGTCGCGCAGGCGGAAAGCCGTGAGCGCGCTGCCGTCGTCGAGATTCATGCCAATCCAGTCCCAGCCGGCGGCATCGGGGTGCAGGATCTCCTCGCTCCATTCGTGGTCCAGCCAGGCCTTGCCCGTGACCTCGAACTTCTGGCCCTTGATCGTCAGTGCGCCGCGCGTCGCCAGTTGCGGCAGGCTGTAGTAATAACTCGCCTGCCGGGGCTCGGGCCCCTTGCGGGACAGTCCCTTGTCGCCCTGCAAAAGCAGCGGCTGGGTTTCGCTGAACTGCAGGTCCAGGCTGAAGTCGGTGGCAGGAAGTCGGGCGGTGTGGGTGCTGCCCTGGCTTTGCAAGGCCCAGTCACGCAGCTTGAGGGCCATGTCCTGGGTGCTGGCGCTGGCGATGTCGAAGCCCTCGCGCGCGATGCGCTGGTCGTGCCAGAGCTTGTTGCCCTGGACATCGGTGATGGCCGCGTGCGCAAAGATCAGTTGTCTGGCGGCGAATTTCGAGGCCATGGCCTGGGTGCCGTCCACACGCGAGCGGAAAAAGGTCAGCTGGAAACCGAAGCGGCGGGTGCCGGCACTCGCGGCACCAGTGATGTACCACCACTCGGTGCGGAAGTCCGGGTGTGCACCAAAGTCGCGCGGGAACTGCAGCACTTTGGCCGGCAGCCCCCATGCGGGTGCGCTGACCGCCAGGCCACCGGCCAGCAATATGCGGCGGCGAGTGAAGGGGGGCCATGCGTTCATGAAGCGATTCTCGCAGCTAGGGGGGACGAGGACTATCCCGCCTTGCACACCGGCCATGGAGCGTCTATCCTTTGAAGCATCTTTTCATCTCAGCCTTCTGGAGATACCACCATGTACAAAAACATATTGCTGGCTTACGACGGTTCCAAATCCGGCCAGAAGGCCCTGCTGGACTGCCGCGACCTGGCGCAGTGGAGCCAGGCCGCGCTGACGCTGATCGCCGTGACGCCGCTGTACATGGACCTGATCGGTGTGGAAGGCGGCGTGTATGACCGCAGCCTGGCCGAGGCCGAGAAGGAAAAATACAAAAACATCCTCGACGAAGGCCTGAGCCAGCTTGCTGCGGCCGGCCACCAGGCCACAGGCGAGGTGCTGCTGGGTGAAACCGTGGACGAAATTGCCAAATACGCCAGCAAGATGTCGGCTGACCTGATTGTGGTCGGCCACCGCCACCTGGACGGCTGGGCGGCGCGCTGGTGGCGCGGCTCGGTGTCCAAGTCACTGATTGAACACGCGCCCTGCAGCGTGCTGGTGGTCATCACCCACTGAGTTTTGCGGCGCCCCCCGGCCTTGCCGCGGGCAGTCGCCCCCGCTGCGCCTGGATCGTGGACTTTTCACCGCCCCCGGAAAAAAGTACACCGGGCCCCGCCTTGCGGGCAGGCGTCGCCCGCCGTTGATCCGTTTTGAATCCGATCCTCAAACCCGCACGTATCAAGCCTGCCCGTCTATAAAACTTCTCTGAAAGGCCTGATATGAACACCTCCTCCCTTCCGCTTGCAAGCCTTGCCGCGCTCGCCCTGGCCAGCCTGACCGCCTGTAGCACCATGGCGCCTGAGCCTGAAGGCGCAGACCGCGCTGAAAAAGCGGTGGCTGTCACCGCCTCGAACAAGCTGCTCAAGTTCAATGCGGGCCGCCCCGGCCGCATTCTGGCAACCCTCAATGTTTCTGGTTTGCAAGCCGGCGAAACCCTGCTGGGCATCGATTACCGCGTCTCCAAGGACCAGCTGTATGCGCTGGGCAGCAGCGGCCGGCTTTACACCCTCAATGAAGACACGGGTGTGGCCAGCGTGGTGGGCATGCCGTTTGCCGTCAAGCTCGAAGGCACGCAGTTCGGCTTTGACTTCAACCCGACGGTGGACCGTATTCGCGTGGTCAGCAACACCGGGCAAAACCTGCGTTTGCACCCCGACACCGGCGCAGTCGTGGACAGCAACGCAACCTCGGAAGGCGTGCAAACCGACGGCAAATTGAGTTATGCAGCGGGCGACGTGAATTTTGGCAAGCCGGCGATGACCGTTGGCGCGGCCTATTCCTACAACAAGGCCGACACCAAGATCACCACCAATTTTGCGCTTGACGCGGCCACGGGTGCGCTGGTGACGCAGGGGACGCGCGAGGGCGTGATGCCGGCTGTCTCCCCCAACACCGGACAGTTTTTCACGGTCGGCGCCATCGGCATGCCGTTCACAACGGCCTCGTTCGACATTCAGGCCCTGAGCGACGTGGCCTTTGCGGCCTTGAACAGCGATGGCGCCCCAAGCAGCCGCTGGGTGACGATTGACCTGAAAACCGGCGCAGCCCGGTCGCTCGGCACGGTCGGCGGCGGCGAGCGTGTGGTCGGTATCGCGCTGGAGCCTTGAGAAACCTGCCCGCCGTGGCTGCCATGACAGGCGGCCGGGGCGGGCTGTCCACGCCGGTGGCCTTCGGCCACCGGGCTGCCTGCGCCTGGCCTAGCGCCTGTCCCTGCGCCAGGCTTGCGGATCTTCAAACAGGGCCGGGATGTCGCTGCGGCTGATGCCGAGGTCCTTGAGTTCATGCGCGCTCATTTGCAGCAGGTCCTGCCGGCTCTGCCGCCAGCCTTTGTCGCCCGCCTTGCCGCGAGGCAGCCGTTGCGCCAGCCCGCGCGCCAGGCCTTGAAAGGGCAGGAAAATCCTGAACACCATGAACGTCTCCTGAAGTGGAAGACCGATGGTGCAGTTTTTCAGGATATTGTGAAAGTTGAGTTTTCTGATCGAAAGTATCAGAATACCTGATGCGTGAACTGAACCTGGACCAACTCCGCACCCTGGTGGCGATCACCGACCTGGGCACTTTCTCAGCGGCGGCGCGCGCGCTGCATCTGGCCCAGCCCACGGTGAGCCTGCATGTCAGCGAGCTGGAAAGCCGGCTGGGTGCGCCGCTGGTGTTGCGCGGTGGCAGAAAGGTCGAACCCACCGCCGCCGGCGCCGTGCTGGTCCGGCGCGCGCGCCAATTGCTGCGTGATGCGGACGATGCGGTGGACGCCGTGCAGCGCCATGTCGAGGGCCGCACCGGCCGCGTGCGGCTGGGCAGTTCGACCGGCGTGCTGGTGTACCTGCTGCCCGAAGTGCTCAAGGCCATGGAGCGTGCCCACCCCAACATCGACGTGGAGGTCAACATCCTCGGCTCCGGGGAGGCGATGGAGCGGCTGGCCCAGGGCACGCTGGACGTCGGGCTGGTGGCGTCGCCCCAGCTGCCCCGTCCCGGCCTGGTCATGACCCCCTGGCGCAGCGATCCGATGATGGCTTATGTGCCCCAGCACTGGCCGGTGCCCAAGCGCATCACGCCGCAATGGCTGGCTGCGCGGCCGCTGATTTTCAACGACGCCACCACCCACATGTACCACCTCACCATGGCGTGGTTTGCCAATGCCGGCCTGAGCCCGCGCACGCGCATCGAGCTCAATTACAACGAAGCCATGAAAAGTCTGGTGGCCGCCGGTTACGGTGCGGCGGTGCTGCCGCTGGAGCACCCGGGCGAGCCGCTGGTGCACCAGGGCATCCAGGTCGTCCCGCTCAAACCCCTGCTGACGCGCCACACCCTGGTGGCACACAGGGCGCTGGAAGCCGTGGACGGCGCGACGCGCAACCTGCTCAAGACACTGATGGAATTTCGCCAGGGGCCGGGTGCCGGCAAATGAAGCTGCGGGAAGCGCCCGAGCCCGGATGATCGCGCGCCGCAGGCGACTTGTTCAGCGCTTCCCTAGTGTGTGGAGGTCTGGAAAACTATTTCGCCGGTGGGAATATGCACGACCCGAATCTGTTGCCGCGTGGGGTCGGCCAGGCTTTTGACGGCGACGGCCACCGCGAGCGAGCGGTCGGCGTACAGCGACTTGAAGTTGGAGGCGGGAGGCAGCAGGCTGCCGCGCAGAGGGTCCCTGCATTCAATGCGAAATTGAGCGGATGCCATGGTGAAAATCTCCTCGGGTGAGGCATTCATGATGCGCGTGTGGTGCGACGAAGTCATGACAATTCACAAACTTTCACGGGTCAAAATCCGGCATTTGGTAAGCAAACGAAAACGTCCATGGCGGCCCCGCGAGCCATAGCGTTTGGCGACTACCAGTCCTCCTTGACCGCCAGCACCGCATCCCGGCCCGCCGCCGCGCGCCCGGCCAGCCAGGCGGTCACGGTGCCGGCCAGCACCACCGCGGCGCACAGGCCCAGCAGCCGGTCCCAGGGCAGGGCCAGGTCCATGGTCCAGTGAAAGCTCTGCGGGTTCACCACATGCACCAGCACCAGCGACACCGCCAGGCCCAGGCCCAGGCCGGCCAGCGCACCGGCCAGCGTCCAGGCCGCGCCCTCGCCTGCGACCAGCGCGAGGATTTGCCGGCGCGTCAGGCCCAGGTGCGCCAGCAGGCCGAACTCCTTGCGCCGTGCCAGCACCTGCGCGCTGAAGCTCGCCGCCACGCCGAACAGGCCGATGGCAATCGCCACCGCCTGCAGCCAGTAAGTCACGGCGAAGCTGCGGTCGAAGATGCGCAACGAGGTCGCGCGGATCTGGCTGCTGGAAGCAAACTCGACCAGTTCGCCCGCGCCCGCTGCCTGGGCCTGCGCCAGGGCGCGCACCGCCTGTTGCACCTGCGGCGCGTCGGCCCCGGGCGCCAGCCACAGCGCCAGGTCGTTGACACGCCGGTCGCCGGTCAGGCGCTCGAAGTCGCGCTGGTCCATGGCGATGGCGCCGAACTGGCGCGCATAGTCGCGCCAGACGCCGGCCACAAAAAACTGTGGGCTTTCCAGCTTGCCTCTCGCTCCTGAATTGATAGCGGCTTGCGCTTGTCCGGTGGGCGTCAGGGCCCGAAAAGGCTCGGAAAGCGGGGCAAACACCCGGCCCGGCCTGGCGCCGTACAAATCGACCATGGGTTCGCTCACGTAAATCGCCACCTGACCCGTCGGTACCGGCAGCGGCTCGCCGACCAGCGGCAGGCTTCCGGCCGGGTCCTGCAGGTCGCGGGCAATCAGCGCCACCGCGGGCTGGCCGGGGTCGAGCAGCAAGGGCGTCACGCGCAGACTGCCGCTGCGTTCCACGCCGGGGATCTGCGACAGCGCCCGCACGAAGTCGGGCGAGAAATACACCGTGTCGCTGGCCGCCGTGTTGCTGGCAGTGCGCACATACAGGTCGGCCGGCAGCACCACGTCCAGCCAGTGGGTGACCGAGTCGCGGAAGCTCGCAACCATCACCGTCAGCGCGACCGCCAGGCTCAGCGAGGCGACCACGCCGCTGACGGCCACCGCCGCGCTGCCGCGCACCCGGCGTGCGCGCTCGACCGCCAGCAGCGGCAGCAGGCGCCGGCCGACGCGTGGCGCGATGCGGTCATACAGCAGCGCGATCAGCCAGGGCAGGGCGCTGATGCCGCCGACCAGCAACAGGCCGACCGAGACGTAGGCGCCCAGGGCGATGCCGGCGACCGGCGGCGTGAAGGCCAGCAGGCCGGCGGCGGCGATCAGCCCCAGGCTGAGCCGCCAGGGTGTGCCGCCGGCCGGTGGCGCGCCCAGGCCCTTGAGGGTTTGCGCCGGCGGCAGCTTCTGCGCGGCGCGTGCCGGCCACCAGCCGCCCACCAGCGCGGCAAGCACACCGAGCAGGCCGTAGATGACCGCGGCGCCCGCGTCCCATTGCAGTGTGGGCGCCACGCCCGAGAAATAGCCGCCGCCCAGGTCGCCGCCCAGCAGCCGCAGGGCCAGCGCCGCCAGCGCCGTGCCCAGCGCGATGCCGGCGGCGCTGCCGACGCCACCCAGCAGCGCCGACTCCCACAACACCAGGCGCAGGCGCTCGCGTCCCGTCAGGCCCAGCACGCCCAGCAGCGCAAACTGCTGCGCACGTTTGGCCACGCTCAGCGACAGCACCGAAAACACCAGGAAGGCGCCGGTGAACAGCGCCACCAGCGCCAGCACCGTGAGGTTGACGCGGTAGGCGCGCGACAGGTTGCTGACGCGCTGCGCATCGTCGCCGGGCTCGGTGGCGGTGATGCCGGCCGGCAGTTGCAGCGCGGCGATGAAGGCGCTGCGGTCGCTGCCCGGCACGAGGCGCAGGTCGATGCGCGAGAGCTCGCCGAGCCGGCCGAACAGTTCCTGCGCAGCACCTATGTCCATCACCGCCAGCGGGGCGCCACCGGCCGCGACGCTGCCCGCCACCTGCACGTCCAGCAGTTGCAGGCCGCTTTGCAGCCGCAGGCGTTCGCCCGCCAGTGCCTGCCGCGCGGCCGGGTTCAGGAACACCGTGCCCGGTGTGAACAGCGCCGAACGCGCGGCGTCGGTGGCCGGCACCGGCATCAGGGCCGGGGCCAGACGGGCCACCACCAGCGCATCGATACCCACCACCCGCAGCGCCACCCGCTTGCCGTCGGCGCCGACGGCATAGCTGGCCAGCTCCAGCACCGGGCTGGCCGTGGCGACTTGCGGGTGGGCCGCCACGCGGGCATACAGGGTTTCGTCAAAACCGCCGCGCAGCGCACGCAGCTCGAGGTCGGGCTGGCCATTGACCGAACGCACCGCCTGTGAAAACTCGCTGAGCGCCGAATTGTTGATGAGCTGCACCGAAAACGCCAGTGCCACACCCAGCATCACCGCCACCACCGCTGCTGCGTTGCGCCACTTGTGGTGCAGCAGTTCCTGCCAGGAAAAGGTGGAGAGCAAGGCGCGCATGGCCTGATTGTGCCCGCACCACCGTTCGGGCTGAGCCTGTCGAAGCCTCCCCTGCGCCTGATGAACTGCCCTTCGACAAGCTCAGGGCGAACGGTCTGGGTGTCCTGTCATGATTGACGGAAGTTTCCGTGGAATATGGTCAGTCTCCAACTCCTGAATGAAAGCCCCGCACCATGCACTTGCCCACTTACGACGATGTTGTTGCCGCCGCCGCCCGGCTGGCCGGTCAGGCGCATCAAACGCCGGTGCTGCGCTCGGCCACGGCCGACGCGCGCTGGGGCGCGAATTTTTTCTTCAAGTGCGAAAACTTCCAGCGCATGGGTGCCTTCAAGTTCCGCGGCGCTTTTAATGCGCTGTCGAAGTTCGATGCTGCACAGCGTCGGGCCGGCGCCATCGCTTTTTCATCGGGCAACCATGCGCAGGCGGTGGCGCTGTCGGCCCGCCTGCTGGGCATGCCGGCGCTGATCGTGATGCCGCAGGACGCACCGGCTGCCAAGCTGGCCGCCACCCGCGGTTACGGCGCCGAGGTGGTGCTGTATGACCGCTTCAGCGAAGACCGGGAGGCCTTGACGCAGCGGCTGGCGGCGGAGCGCGGCATGACCCTGATCCCGCCCTACGACCACCCGACGTGATCGCCGGCCAGGGCACGACGGCGAAGGAGTTGATCGAGGAGGCCGGCCCGCTGGACCGCCTGTATGTCTGCCTGGGCGGCGGCGGGCTGACCAGCGGTTCGGCACTGGCCGCCCGCGCGCTGTCCCCTGCGTGCCAGGTCTATGGCGTGGAACCCGAAGCCGGCGACGATGGCCGGCAGTCGCTGCGCGCCGGGCATATCGTGCAGATTCCGGTGCCGGTCACCATTGCCGACGGTGCGCAGACCCAGCACCTGGGCCACTACACCTTCGGCATCATCCGGCGCGATGTGACCGACATCCTGACCGTGAGCGATGCGCAACTGGTAGCGGCGATGCGTTTTTTTGCCGAGCGCATGAAGATGGTGGTCGAGCCGACCGGCTGCCTGGCGTTTGCCGGCGCCTGCGCCGATGCCGCGGCGATCAAGGGGCAGCGCGTCGGCATCATCATCAGCGGCGGCAATGTGGATCTGGCGCGTTACGCTGCGCTGCTCGCGACCTAAGCCGAGCGCCAGAAGCGCAGCGGCACGCAGGTCAGCAGGCGCTGCACCGCCTGGTCCATGAGCGCAGGATGCAATTCGTGCCCCAGGCTGGAAGCGATGTCGCAGGTGGCGTCGGCGCCCAGCTCCATCAGGCGCGCATAGACCTGCTGCGTCAGTTGCGCCGGCACCACCTCGTCGCGCCGGCCATGCAGCAGGTGCAGGGTGGTCAGGGCCGGTGCCTTGTCGGGCAGGGCCGCGTAGCTGCCTGAAAACGCCAGCACCCGGCCGGCCAGGCCGTCGTGGGCATCGCTGAGTGCCAGCGCCAGCGTCGCGCCCTGGCCGAAGCCGGCGATGGCCGTGTCGGACTGCAGGATGCCGAAACGCGCTTGCTGTTCGCGCACAAACGATGCGAGCGAGCCCACGGCTTTGGCCACACAGGCGGTACGCTTGCCAGCGTCGAGTTCGAAGGCGGGGAACCAGTGACGCTCGGTTTTGCCGAGATGGATGGACTCGGCGCCCTCCGGCAGCACCATGGCGGCGTCGGGGAAGGCATCACCGAGCCGGTTGGCGAAATCCAGCATGTCCAGCGCAGCGCCGCCGGCGTCGTGCAGCAGCACAAACAGCTGGCGCGGCGTGCTGGCCGGCAGCAGTTCCAGGGTCTCGAAGGCAACAGCAGTCATGGCGGGTCTCAGGCGCGTATGCCTTCGCTGCTCAGGTGCAGCACGCGGTCGGCGCGCGCGGCGGCGGTTTCCGAATGGGTCACCAGCACCAGCGAGGCGCCGTGTTCTCGGGTCTGCGCCACCAGCGCGTCCATGACCCTGGCCGCAGTGGCCGGGTCCAGGTTGCCGGTCGGTTCGTCGGCCAGCAGCAGGCTGGGGCGATGGATCAGCGCGCGGGCAATCGCCACCCGCTGCAACTGCCCGCCCGAGAGCTGCTGCGGCAGGCGCGCGCCCAGCCCGTCAAGACCGACCGAGGCCAGCATGGCCGCCACCCGGGCGTCGTAGTGCTGGCCCAGCAGCAACAGCGGGAGGGCGACGTTTTGCGCCACATCGAGGTGCGGCAGCACATGGAAAGCCTGGAACACAAAACCGACCTTTTCGCGGCGCAGCAGCGCGCGCTGGTCGTCGCTGAGCGCGCCGATGTCGACGCCGTCGAGCTCGACCGTGCCGCTGTCCCAGCTGTCCAGCCCGGCCATGCAGTTGAGCAGGGTCGATTTGCCGACGCCCGATTCACCGACGATGGCGACAAATTCGCCGGGCGCGACCTCCAGCGACACGTTGGTGAACACCGCGACCTCGCCGTAGTGTTTGCCGAGTTGCGTGATACGCAGGCTCATGGCAGCACACTCACAAGTTTGAGCACCTGCTGCAGCGCATCCGGCGCATCACAGGCGACGATGTGGCGGTTCGGCATGGAGCGCAGCCAGGTGATCTGGCGCTTGGCGAGCTGGCGGGTGGCGGCGACGCCGCGCTCGCGGAGTTCCGCCATCGGCCCCTCGCCATCCAGCCCGCGCGCCTCGTGCGCGTCCAAAAATTCCCAAGCCTGGCGGTAACCGACGCAGCGCATGGACGGCAGGTCGGGATGCAGGTCGCCGCGCGCGCGCAGGGTCCGCACCTCGTCGAGAAAACCGGCGGCGAGCATGGCGTCAAAGCGCTGGGCGATGCGTTCATGCAGCCAGGCCCGGTCCTGCGGTTCCAGGGAAATCAGGGTTCCAGCCCTTTTCGGACGGGCGTGGACAGCTCCTTTTTCGATAGCATTCTGCTTCTGAAAAAACGACAGCGGCTGGCCCGACACACGAAACACCTCGAGCGCTCGGGAGATGCGCTGCGAGTCATTCGGCGCCAGCCGCGCGGCTGTCACGGCATCCACCGCGGCCAGCTCCGCGTGCAGCGCGGGCCAGCCTTTTTCGCGCGCTTCGGCCAGCAGGGCGGCGCGAATTGCCGGGTCGGCCTTGGGCATGTCATCGAGCCCGTCGAACAGGGCCTTGAAATAAAGCATGGTGCCGCCCACCAGCAGCGGCAGCCTGCCGCGCGCGCTGATCTCGCCGATCAGGCGCGTGGCATCGACCACAAACTCGGCGGCGCTGTAGGCGTGCAAGGGATCGCGGATATCGATCAGGTGGTGCGGAACAAGGGCGCGCTCAGCCGCCGTGGGTTTGGCTGTGCCGATGTCCATGCCGCGGTAGACCAGGGCGGAATCCACGCTGATGATCTCCACCGGATAGCGCCCGGCAATGGCCAAAGCCGCGGCGGTTTTGCCCGATGCAGTCGGCCCGGCCAGTGCTATCCAGCGCGGGGCGGTCATGGGCGCACGGGCGCGGCCAGCACGGGCGGCTCGCCATGTTTCTGGACCAGCGTCCAGGCAATCAGGGAAATGCAGATACTCCAGAACAGCACGCCATAGGCCAGCGGAAACACCGTGCCGTCCATGTGGCTGCCCAGCCAGCCGCCCATGGCGAAGGCGGCAATCATCATCAGGAAGCCGTTGAGCGCCGAGGCCGCGCCCGCCGCGCCGGGAAAGGGGCTGACGGCGCCGCTCTGGCTGCAGGGCTGGTGCACGCCGTGCGCAAAAACAAACAGGTAATAGGGCAGCAGCAGGGCCCAGACGTTGTGGATGCCGGCCCAGGCGAGCGTGCTGATCAGCAGCCCGCCGCTGAGCGTCAGGACGCCGGCCATCGCGACCGATCGGCGCACGCCAAAACGCGGCAGCAGGCGGCGGCACCAGAAGGTGCCCAGCACATACACAAAAGACATGGAAAACATCACCAGGCCGTACTCGGTCTTGGACAGGCCCAGCACCTTGATAAAGACAAACGACGAGGCTGCCAGAAAGGTGAACAACCCGCCGTAGGATGCGGTCGACAGCGCGGAGAAAGCGACAAAGGTCGGGTTGCGCACAATCGTCCACCAGGTGCTCACCAGGGTGCGTGGTTCCAGCGCGCGCGGGTTTTTCAGCCTCAGGGTTTCCTCAAAACGCAGCGCAACCATGGCCAGCGCCACCGCGCCAAACACCGCCAGTGCCAGCAGCGCCGCCCGCCAATTGAAGATGTCCGACAGCAGGCCGCCCAGCGGCGCGCTCAGGCAGGCGATCACGCCCAGCCCGGTCAGGCCTTTGGACATGGCGCGCGCAGCCGCCACCGGTGCGTAGAGGTCGCGCACAATGGCCCGGGCACACATGACGGCCGCCCCCATGGCCGCACCCTGCACGATGCGCCAGATGATCAGCAGCGCCATGGACGGCGCCAGCGCCGCGCCTATGGCCGCGAGTACGTAGGCCCCCAGGCCCCACAGCAGGATGGGCCGGCGGCCAAAACGGTCGGACAGCGGACCCCAGAAAAGCTGGGAAATGCCGAACGCCAGCAGCAGGCCGGTGAGCGTGAGCTGGGCCTGCGCCATAGCCGCGCCGAAGCCCTCGGTGAGGGCAGGCAGCGCGGGCAGGTAGAGGTCGGTCGTGACGGGCTGGATGCCCAGTAGCAGGGTGAGCACCAGCACCACCAGGTGCGGCGGCATGGCGGAAGCGGCGGCGGGGGACGACAGGGCGGCGGGCGGGGTGACAGACATTGATCTGAGCGTATCAGATGGGGAAAGCGCTGAACAAGTCGCTGCGACGCGTGCCGCGCGTCCGCAAGAACTGTTCAGCGCTTCCCGAGGCGCTTATTTCAGGCTGAACAGCTCCGCCAGCGCCTGCCGGTACTGGGCCTGGCCGACCGAATTGGTGTTGTGGTGCGAGCCACCTTCGACCAGCACAAAACGTTTGGGCTGGGCTGCGGCTTCATACAGCTTGCGGCCGAGGTCGGGCGCTATCAGCCGGTCTTCGCCGCCATGCACCACCAGCAGCGGCGAGCCGATCCGGTCCACCTTGCGCACCGCCTCGAAACGCTGGGTGATCAGCAGCGACACCGGCACCCAGCCCCATTTGGAGGTGCTGATCACGTCGGCGATCGAGGTGAAAGTGCCTTCGACAATCGTGCCGCTTTCGTCCTGGACCTCGGTGGCCAGGTGGATGGCGATCGGTCCGCCCAGCGAGTGGCCGAATACATAACGCGGCCGGTCGGGGTATTTCTGCGCCAGCCAGTCCCAGGCGGCGCGGGCGTCCTGGTAGGCGCTTTCTTCCGAGGGCAGGGCCTGCGTGCTTTTGCCGAAACCGCGGTAATCCACGCCCAGCACCGAAAAACCCAGCTCCTGCATGCGGCGCATGCGCGGGGCCGAGCCGGTGACGTTGAAACGCGCGCCGTGCAGGTACAGCAGGACCGGGGCATTGGGCTGCCGGGCGGGCAGCCACAGGCCGTGCAATTGGGCCGGCGCTTCACCGCTGGCCCCGGCCGGCAGGCTGATCCAGACATCGTCCATGCCTTCAGCGGCTGCCAGGCCGCCGCCCCAGGTCCGGTCGCTGGGCTGGAAGATCCAGGCGCGCTGGCGTTCGTCGAGCGTGCTGCAGCCGGCAAGGACGGCAAAACCGAGGGCCAGGGCGAGGGAGGCGAAGAGGGTCCAGCGTTTCATAGGCATGACTGAGTGGCCATGGACATAAAAGTTCGCACTGCAGCGGATTTTCCCTGGCAAGCACGTTTCCTGCCATGTCTGCCTTGTGAACTAATTAAAAGCTGGTGGTTCGCACCAGGTCTGCGTCGCGACGCGGTGACTCAGACCACTCCCTGCGCCAGCATGGCGTCGGCCACCTTGACGAAACCCGCTACGTTGGCGCCGTCCACATAACTGATGCGGCCGTCGGCCCGGCGTCCGTGCCGCACGCAGGCCTCATGGATGCTTTGCATGATCTGCAGCAGCCGGGCATCGACTTCTTCGCGCGGCCAGGACAGGCGCGCCGCGTTTTGGCTCATTTCCAGGCCCGAGGTCGCCACGCCACCGGCGTTGCTGGCCTTGCCCGGCGCGTAGAGCACGCCAGCCGCCTCGAAAGCCTTGGCGGCCTCCATGGTCGAGGGCATGTTGGCGCCTTCGGCCACGCAAACCACGCCATTTTTGATCAGGGTGGCGGCATCGCCGGCGTCGAGTTCGTTTTGTGTGGCGCAGGGCAGGGCCACGTCCACCGGAACATGCCAGGGACGCACGCCGGCCTGGAAGTCCGCGCCCACACGCCTCGCATAGTCGTCCACGCGGCCATACAGATGGTTCTTGACCTCCATCAACACGGCGAGTTTTTCAGGGGTGAAACCGTCTTCATCGACCACGGTGCCGCTGGAGTCGGACACGGTCACGACCTTGGCGCCCAGTGCCATGGCTTTTTCAACGCTGTACTGGGCGACATTGCCCGAGCCCGAAACGCTGACGCGCAGGCCGTCGAAGGAGTGGCCGGCGGTCTTGAGCATTTCCTGCGCGAAGTAGACCGTGCCGTAGCCGGTGGCCTCTGGGCGGATCAGCGAGCCACCGAAGGCCAGGCCCTTGCCGGTGAATACACAATCGGCGCGGTTGGTGAGCTTTTTGTACATGCCGGCCATGAAGCCGACTTCGCGGCCGCCCACGCCAATGTCGCCGGCCGGCACGTCAGTGTCAGCTCCAAGGTGGCGGTACAGTTCGCTGATGAAGGCCTGGCAAAAACGCATGACTTCGGCCTGGCTTTTGCCCTTGGGGTCGAAATCCGAGCCGCCCTTGCCGCCGCCCATGGGCAGGGTGGTCAGTGCATTTTTCAGGGTTTGCTCAAACGCCAGGAATTTCAGCACCGAGAGGTTGACCGAGGGATGGAAGCGCAAGCCGCCCTTGTACGGGCCGATGGCCATGCTGTGCTGGATGCGGAAACCCCGGTTGACCTGAACCGTGCCATGGTCGTCCATCCAGGACACGCGGAAGATGAGGATGCGCTCCGGCTCCACCAGCCGCTCCAGCAGGCTCAAGGTGGCGTATTTGGGGTGTTGCGCGATGTAGGGCCACAGGCTTTCCATGACTTCGGTCACCGCCTGAAGGTACTCCGGCTGGCCCGGGTTGCGTTGCGCGACGTAGTCCAGAAAACCGTGGACGTTCTGATGTTTCATTCAAATCCCATTTTGGTGCGTTAGTGATGCGAAAAACGTATTTTGCAATACACGCATGAACATAACGGTGCATTCGAGCACCGATATAGGGTCAATCGCACCGAAACGGGACTTTTCAGCGCCCGCGCAGGAACAGGTTGTCGAGCTCTTTGACCGTGACCTGGCGCCAGGTCGGCCGGCCATGGTTGCACTGGTCGGAGCGCTCGGTGGCTTCCATCTGGCGCAGCAGGCCATTCATCTCGTCGATGGTCAGCTTGCGGTTGGCGCGCACCGCGCCGTGGCAGGCCATGGTCGATAGCAACTCGTTCTGCGCGCGCTGGATCACGGTGCTGGCCTCGTGCTGCGCCAGTTCGGCCAGTACGCTGCGCGCAAGTTCGACCGCATCCCCCAGCGCCAGGCTGGTCGGCACCGCCCGCACCGCCAGGGTGCGCGGCGAAAACGGCGTGATCTCCAGGCCCAGCGCCTTCAAGGTCTGCTCGCTGGCCTCGGCCGTCGCCACTTCCTGCGGCGTGGCCGCGAAGGTGGCGGGAATCAGCAGCGGCTGGCTGCTGAGGGACGCGGTGGTGTCGAGCTGGCTTTTGAGGCGCTCGTAGACGATGCGTTCATGCGCCGCATGCATGTCCACGATCACCAGGCCCTGGGTGTTTTCCGCGAGCACGTAAATGCCCTGCAGCTGCGCGATGGCGCGGCCCAGCGGCCAGTCGCCGGGGGGCAGCTCGGTGGTGTCCGTGGTCGCTGGCACCGCGTCAGCCTTGTGAAGCCCTTCGACAAGCTCAGGGCGAACGGTGGAAGCGGATGCAGAAGGCCACATCGCCTCGAAGTCGGAGACACGGCCATCCTGCTGGAAGGGCTGGTTTGCTCCGAAATTGATAGCTGGCTGCGCCCATCCGGATTGGGCTGGCACCCGATTTGGCTCAAAACTCCCGGGCACGATGCCGCTCGACGCCGCCAGCGCCGCGGCAGCGGCGCGCGGTGCCGCCAGCGCGTTTTCGACCGCGTGGCGCACCGCCTGGTGCACCTCGCGGCTGTCGCGGAAGCGCACCTCGATCTTGGTCGGGTGCACATTGACGTCCACGCGCGCCGGGTCCATCGCCACATACAGCGCATACACCGGCTGGCGGTGGCCGTGCAGCACATCCTCGTAGGCGCTGCGCGCGGCGTGGGTCAGCACCTTGTCGCGCACGTAGCGGCCGTTGACATAGGCAAACTGCTGGTCGGCGCGCGACCGCGCCGCGTCCGGGATGCCAGCTCGCCCGGTGATGTGCAGCGCGCCCGAGCGGTAGTCGACGGCCACGCTCTGCGCCAGCAGTTCGCTGCCCAGCACATCGGCCAGGCGCTGGTCGTGGGCGCTCTGGCCGGCGCCAGCCTCACTGGCGCGCCACTGCTCGACCAGTTTGCCGTCGTGCCAGATCCCAAAACCGACGTCGGGCCGCACCAGCGCATGGCGGCGCACCGCCTCGATGCAGTGGGCCAACTCGGTGGCGTCGGTTTTCAGAAACTTGCGGCGCGCCGGCGTCGCGTAAAACAGCTCGCGCACCTCGACCGTGGTGCCGCGGCTGCGTGCCACCGGCTTGAGTTCGCCGGAGCGGCCGTCGAGCTGCCAGGCGTGGCTGTCGTCCCCGGTGCGCGACAGCAGGCTCATGTCGGCGATCGAGTTGATGGCGGCCAGCGCCTCCCCGCGAAAACCCATGGTGCCGACGGCCTCGAGGTCCTGCAGCGAAGAGATCTTGCTGGTCGCATGCCGCTTGAGCGCCACCGCCAGTTCATCGCGCGGAATACCGCAGCCATCGTCCTCGACACAGATCAGCCGCACCCCGCCGGCCTGCAGCCGCACCGTGACCTGCGCGGCGCCGGCGTCCAGCGCGTTGTCCACCAGTTCACGCACCACCGACGCCGGCCGCTCGACCACCTCGCCGGCCGCAATCTGGCTGATCAGCTCGTCGGGCAGTTCGCGGATGGGGCGGCGAGGGGAGGGGGCAAGGGTCACCTTGTGATTCTAGAGGGAAGCGATTTTGCGGGTGTTTATGGTGCGGCGCCACCGGTCCGCTTTTGACAGTAGGCCTGACTCCCCACTCCCACCCCTAGCCCCTCCCTCGCCCCGCTGGGCGATGGAGGGGGACCTCATGTGGCCGCGTGCGCTGCGCTCGCGTGCAAACATGACCGATCGTTGGGATTCCCGTCCTTGAAGCGCTGCGCGCTTCAAGGACTCCGGATTCTTTTCCCCGCATTGGTTGTTCCCCACCCGTCGGGCTGGGCCGAGGAGCGCAGCCGAAAACGGATCAGGACGGGCGATTGTCTGAGCGAAGCGAGTTCGAGCCCGGCCCCGTTTTCGGCGAGCACCGCAGGTTGCCCCGGAGCGCAGCGAAGGGGACCCAGACCATCGGGTCGCCTTCTCTTTGCTTACTTTCTCTTGGCGAAGCAAGAGAAAGTGAGTCGCCCGCCGGGGCGAGACCCGGCTTGCCCGATGTCCTCACAAAGCGCAGGCTTGCAAAGGCCGAACGATTTCGGCATGTCAAAATCACCGCATGGAAATTTTTGCCTTTCTGATGGACTTCATCCTCCACGTGGACAAACACCTGGAAGCCTTCACCCGCACTTACGGCATGTGGGTCTACGCGCTGTTGTTCCTGATTGTGTTTGTCGAAACCGGCGTGGTCGTCATGCCCTTCCTGCCGGGTGACTCGCTGCTGTTTGTGGTTGGCGCGCTGTGCGGCGTGGGACTGCTGAGCTTGCCGCTGGCCATGGGCCTGCTGGTGGTTGCCGCCATCCTGGGCGACCAGTGCAATTATTCGATTGGCCGTTATTTCGGGCCCAAGGTGTTCCAGTGGGAGCAGTCGAAGTTTTTCAACAAGCGTGCCTTCAACCAGGCGCACGAGTTTTACGAGCGATATGGCGGCATCACCATCATCATCGCCCGCTTCATGCCTTTTATCCGCACCTTCGCGCCTTTTGTGGCCGGTGTGGCCGAGATGAGCCGGGGCAAGTTCAGCGCCTACAACGTGATTGGTGCGCTGATCTGGGTGGTGGGCCTCACCGGCGCCGGTTATTTGTTCGGCAACCTGCCCTGGGTGCAGGCCAACCTCAGCAAGATCATCTGGGCCATGATCCTGATCCCCGGCCTGATCGTGCTGTACGGGGCCTGGAAGGCCAGCCGCAAAAAAACCGCGGCGGTGTGACGCTCCGGCGGCCGGCGCTGGCCGAAATTAGTAAGTAAGCGTATTATTTATGCTGTACGGAGACGCAGCACATGAACGCACCCACCACCCTGTCACGCTGGAGCCAGCCGGGCTCGAGCCGGGTCCCTTTCTGGGCCTACACCGACGAACAGTTATACCAGCGCGAGCTGGAAAAAATATTTTACGGCCCGCACTGGTGTTACGTGGGGCTGGCGGTCGAGATCCCGAACGTCGGCGACTTCAAGCTGAGCCATGTCGGCGAGCGCCAGGTGGTGATGGTGCGCGATCGCGTGGCGCCGAAAGACCGGGACACCGACCACGGCATCCGCGTCGTGGAAAACCGCTGTGCGCACCGCGGCGTGCGTTTCTGCCAGAACCCGCAGGGCAATACGCGCAGCTTTGTCTGCCCCTACCACCAGTGGACCTACAAGCTCAACGGCGACCTGGCCGGCTTGCCTTTCAAGGACGGTGTGAAGGACGGCGAGTGTGTCAACGGCGGCATGCCTGCGGGTTTTGACCTCAAGGACCACGGCCTGACCAAGCTGCGCGTCGCCGTGTTGCATGGCCTGGTGTTCGCCACTTTCAGCGAGGCGGCCGAGCCGCTGGAGGACTACCTGGGCGCCAACGTGTTGCCCTGGCTGGACCGCATCTTCAAGGGCCGGCAACTGACGCTGCTGGGCTACAACCGCCAGCGCATTCCGGGCAACTGGAAGCTGATGATGGAAAACATCAAGGATCCTTACCACCCGGGCCTGTTGCACACCTGGTTCGTGACCTTCGGCCTGTGGCGCGCCGACCAGAAAAGCCGCATGGTGATGGATGGCCACGGACGCCATGCGGTGATGATCTCGCGGCGCAACGAGGGCGGGCAGAATGCCGCGGTCACCGAAGGCGTGACCTCCTTCAAGGCCAACATGGCGCTGCAGGACGACCGGCTGCTGGACGTGGTGCCCGAAGCCTGGTGGACGATTGATGACCCTTCCCATCCCGGCACGGCCATCACGCCGACAGTGACCATGATCACGCTGTTTCCCAGTTTGATCATCCAGCAGCAGGTCAATTCCCTGAGCACGCGCCACATCGTGCCGCGTGGCCAGGGCGAGTTCGATTTTGTCTGGACGCACTTCGGATTTGCCGATGACACGCCAGAGATGACGCGGCGCCGCCTGCGCCAGGCCAACCTGTTCGGGCCAGCCGGTTTTGTCAGCGCCGACGACGGCGAGGTGATCGAGTTCAGCCAGGCCGGCTTTGCGCAGTGGGGCGAGTCCGGCGAGACGCTGTGTGAACTGGGCGGCACCGGCACCGAGATGACCGAACACATGGTGACCGAAACCCTGATTCGCAGCATGTACGCCTACTGGAAGAAAGTGATGGCGGTATGAGCGCACTTGGCGAGGGGCCCCACACAGTGGGGATCGACACAGCGCGAAGGCCGCCAGCCGCCGACGCCCGGGTGTTGACAGACAGTGTGATGACGGAGGCGGCGCCATGACTGAAGATCCCGTTCGCCTTGAGCCTGTCGAAAGGCTGCAGTTGCAGTTTGATATTGACCAGCTGAACGCGGCCTATGCCGCGGCGCTGGATGAAAAACGTTTCGAGGCCTGGCCGGAATTTTTTGTCGAGGACGGGCGCTACACCGTGCAGGCGCGCGAGAACTTCGACCGCAGCCTGCCGCTGGCGCTGATGGACCTCGAAAGCCGCGGCATGATGAAAGACCGGGTTTACGGCATCACCCAGACGATTTACCACGGGCCGTATTACACGCGGCACGTCCTCAGCCCGGCGCAGGTGCTGGGCGTTGAGGGCGAACTGGTGAAGGCACAGGCCAACTACGCGGTGTTTCGCACCAAACCTGCGGGTGTCAGCGAGGTCTACAACGTGGGCCGGTATGTTGATGAACTGGTCCGCACGCCGGAGGGCTTGCGCTTCAAGTCCCGACTGTGCGTTTATGACAGCGAGATGATTCTCAACTCGCTGATTTATCCGATTTGATCTCCACTGTGTAGTTGGCCAACAAGCCGGGGGTTGCCCGGCGGCAAGTAACTTTCTTTTGCTTCGCCAAAAGAAAGTCACCAAAGAAAAGGCGACCCGATGGTCCGGGTCCCCTGCGCTGCGCTCCGGGGCAACCTGCGGTGCTCGCCGAAAGTGGGGCCGGGCTCGAACTCGCTTCGCTCAGACAATCGCCCGTCCTGATCCACTTTCGGCTGCGCTCCTCGGCCCAGCCCGACGGGCGGGCTAGAAAACCAAGGCGGGGACGAAATCCGGAGTCCTTGAAGCGCAGAGCGCTTCAAGGACGGGAATCCCAACGAACGGTCATGTTTGCACGCGAGCGCAGCGCACGCGGCCAAATGAGGCTCCCTTATCTCGCCCAGCGGGGCGAGGGAAGGGCGGGGGGTTGGGAGTGGGGAGTCCAAGCTGCTGTCAGAAGCGAATTGCCAGCGTAGCGTGACGCTCCCAAGGGAGTCGGGCTTCCCGCATCGATTTACCTCTTCTGGTCCTGACGTTTGCCAATCTCATTGCCGATCACCGCACCGGCAGCAGCGCCCCCCACCGTCCCCAGCGTTCCGCCGCCGAGTGCGCTACCTGCCGCGCCGCCCAGCACGGCGCCGGTGGCTGTGCCTATCTGTGCGTTGGTCGGGTTGGTGCCGCAAGCGGTCAGGGAAATCAGCGAGGCCGCAGCGGCTGCCATCAAAAGTTTTGTCTTCATGTGCTTCACCTTCATTGCGTTGCAGGCACTGGTTTCAAGCCTGGATTCAAGCTGTCTGCCTGTGACTCGACTGTAGGATTGGGTGAGTTTTCGGACTGTAGGAAACCGGCTACGCGGGCTGTCGGCTCGCTGCGGGATCACCGGGCAGCCAGAACCGCACGCCGCCCGCGGGTTTTTACATGGGGCGGTTGCGCGCCAGCGGCGGGTTTTTTGCGAAGTAACGCGTGATGCCGCGCATCAGCGCATCGGCCAGTTGCACCTGGTAGGCCTCGCTGCGCAACTTGGCCTCTTCGTCGGGGTTGCTGATGAAGGCGGTTTCGACCAGCACGCTGGGAATGTCCGGCGCCTTGAGCACCGCAAAGCCGGCTTGTTCAACACGCGGCTTGTGCAGCTTGCCGACGCTGCCGATCTCGCCGAGCATGGCGCCGCCCAGCTTGAGGCTGTCGTTGATCTGCGCGGTGGTGCTCATGTCGAGCAGCGCTTTTTGTACCTGCGCATCCTTGGCCTTGACATTGACACCACCGACCAGGTCGGCGGAGTTTTCCTTGTCCGCAATCCAGCGCGCGGCGCTGCTCGACGCGCCTTTTTCGCTGAGCGCAAACACGCTGGCGCCCTGCGGCCTCGGCGTGAAAAACGCATCGGCGTGGATGCTGATGAACAGGTCGGCCTGCACGCGCCTGGCTTTTTGCACACGGATGTGCAGCGGCACAAAAAAGTCTGCGTCGCGGGTAAGGTAGGCGCGCATGTTGGGAATGGCATTGATGCGGTCGCGCAGGCGCAGCGCGATCTGCAGCACCACGTCCTTTTCGCGCGTGCCGCCCGGGCCGATGGCGCCCGGGTCTTCACCGCCATGGCCGGGGTCCAGCGCCACGATGATCAGGCGGTCGGTCTTGTTGCGGCTGCCCGCGCCCACGGTTTCGGTCGGCGCCTGGGGAGCGGCAGGGACGGGCGCCTTGTCTGCCACCGCGGCGGGCGGCGGGCTGGCCGGTGCCGGCCGGTCCGTCTGTTTGGCGATCAATTCGCCCAACGGGTCAGCCGCAGGCGCGGGGGGCGCTGCCGGCTTGTCCTTCAGGCGCTCGGCAATCAGCGCCTCGAGCGGGTCCGCGACCCTGGTCGGGTACAGGTCGAACACCAGCCGGTGCTGGTAGGCCGCGACCGGTTGCAGGCTGAATACCTGCGGCATCATGGGCTGCTTGAGTTCGACCACCAGGCGCACCACGCCCGGCGCGTTCTGCCCGACGCGTATGCCCGAGATGTTCGGGTCGTCCGGCTTGACCTTGGCCACCAGCTCGCGCAGCGCGGGGATCAGGTCGATGCCCTCGATGTCCACCGCCAGGCGCGGCGGCTCGGCGATGAAGTAATACTTGGTCTTGAGCCCGGCATCGGACTCGATGGTGACGCGGCTGTAGTCCTTGGCCGGCCACACCCGCACCGCCAGAATGGTCAGGCCACGCGCGATTTGCTGCACACCCAGCAGCAGCACCAGGCTGCCCATCTGCAGCGCGCTGCGCCGGCTCAGTCCGGTGTGGCGGCCATTCATGACAGCAGCGCCTTGCCGGCGTCGCTGCGGGCGGTGAGGGTGACGGCGCGTGCGTCCCCGTCCTGCAGATCGAGCGCGATGTCGAGGTCGGCTGCGGGCAGGTGTTCGCCGGCTTTTTCCGGCCACTCGACCAGCTTCAGGCCGGGGCTGGCGAAGATGTCCCGAAAGCCGGCTTCTTCCCACTCGTCCGGATCGTTGAAGCGGTAGAAGTCGAAATGCCAGATGTCCAGCGGACCGCCGGGTGCGCCGTCGACCGAGTAGGGCTCGACCACTGCATAGGTCGGGCTCTTGATGCGGCCGGTGACCCCGAGGGCGGCGAGCAGGTGCCGCGCAAAGGTGGTCTTGCCGCTGCCGAGGTCGCCGTGCAATTCGATCAACACATGTGTGGCAGCGCTGCTTTGCAACTTCCCGGCGAGCGCCGCGGCAAAGGCCCGGGTATCGCCTTCGGTCGCCCAGGCAATCCTTTTTACAATGAGCGGGTGATCGTTACTGGCCATCAATTCGTTTCTCAAATTCAAACTTGGGGGCGCGAGCTTGGATTTTCGCAAATCGGCATCACAGGCGTTGATCTCTCATCGGCGGAACCGGGATTATCGGCCTGGCTCGCGGCCGGCTTCCATGGTGGCATGAACTACATGGCGGCGCACGGCCTCAAGCGCGCGCGCCCGGCCGAGCTGGTGCCCGGCACCGTCAGCGTGATCACCGCGCGCATGGACTACCTGCCCGCATCCACGCCGCAGGCGCCCGGCCAGTGGCAGGCCATGGAACTGGCGCGCCTGGCGCGGCCGGGCGAAGCCATCGTATCGGTCTATGCGCGGGGCCGCGACTACCACAAGGTCATGCGCACCCGCCTGCAGAAACTCGCCGAACAGATCGCCGGCCATGTGCAGCCGCTGGGCCACCGCGTGTTTACCGACTCGGCGCCGGTGCTGGAGGCCGAACTCGCCTCGCGCAGTGGCCAGGGCTGGCGCGGCAAACACACGCTGCTGCTCAATCGCGAAGCCGGTTCCATGTTTTTTCTCGGCGAAATTTATGTCGATGTGGCGCTGCCGCCCAGCGAGCCGGTCACGCCGCACTGCGGCAGCTGCAGCGCCTGTATCGACATTTGCCCGACCCGGGCCATCGTCGCGCCGCACCGGCTCGATGCGCGCCGCTGCATCTCCTACCTGACCATCGAACACGCGGGGGCCATCCCGCTGGAGCTGCGGCCGCTGATCGGCAACCGCATCTACGGCTGCGACGACTGCCAGCTGGTCTGTCCCTGGAACAAATTCGCCCAGCGCAGCGCCTTGCCGGATTTCGACGAACGTGAAGGCCTGAGCGGGCAGCAACTGGTGGCGCTGTTTGCGTGGAGTGAAGAAGAGTTCTTGCGCCGCACCGAAGGCAGCCCCATCCGGCGTATCGGCCACGAGCGCTGGCTGCGCAACATCGCCGTCAGCCTGGGCAATGCCCTCCGGGCGGGCGCCGACGAAGCGGGCACGCTGCGGGCGGCGCTGCTGACGCGGCGGGATCATGCCAGTGAGGTGGTGCGTGAACATGTGGCGTGGGCCCTTTCCCTGCCATTATGAATTAAATCGGCCTGCAGCCCTTATCTGACGGGCGTAGCTAGCTCCTGATTTTGTAGCATTTTGTGCCGGTCGGTGCAGCTCCCTATAATCACCCGGTGCCGATTTACCCGTCTTCCCGACCGCTCTGGGCCCGCCTCGCCGCGTGGCTGGGGTTTGTGGCCGTGTTCGCCGCGCTGCTCGCGCCGGTGTCCATGCTGGCCGAGGACGTGCGCACCGGCCAGCTCGGCGGGCTGTGCAGCGCAAGCGCTGGAGGACAGGCCGGCAGCGACGATGCCTCGCCGGCCACGGGCCACTGCGACCTTTGCGGCTCGGCCGGGCTGGCCATGCCGCCGCTGCAGCAGCCGGGCCCTTGCCTGGCCACCGGCACCGCGATGGCGACGCTGTTCGGGGATGCGGTCCGCTCCGCCTCGTCGCCGGGGCTCCCGTTCAGCCGCGGCCCGCCTGCACTTTGAACTGAACCAGCAGCTGTCATTGCGGGCTTGACCCGCAATCCATCCTCGTGGACCCGGACTGTGGTTCATGCGGCATGGATCCCGGATCTGGTCCGGGATGACAAACCGGGCAACAAGGCCCCTTCTTCATTTCAAAGTGTGGACTCCATGCGCTTTACCCGCGCCCCTTTTTCCTTTTCCCTCCACGGTATAGCCGCCGCGCTGCTGGCTCCAGCCGCGTTGGCGCAGCACCACTCCCCTGACGGCGCGCCCGTCAAGTCGTTGGGCATGGTCACCGTGACCAGTGGCCAGCCGACCTCGCTGCCGACGCAGATTCCCGCGACCATCGAAGGCGTGACGCGGGAGCAGATCGAGCAAAACATCAACGCCACCGACAGCGAAGACGCGCTCAAGTACCTGCCCAGCCTGCTGGTGCGCAAGCGTTACATCGGCGACTACAACCACGCCATCCTGTCCAGCCGTGCCTCGGGCACCGGCAACAGCGCGCGTTCGGCGGTGTACGCCGACGGCATCCTGCTGTCCAACTACCTGGGCAACGGCATTGCCAACGGCACCAATTACGCCCCGCGCTGGGGCCTGGTGACGCCGGAAGAAATCGAGCGCGTCGATGTGCTCTACGGCCCGTTTTCCGCCGCCTACCCGGGTAACTCGGTGGGCGCGGTGGTCGATTACGTCACCCGCATGCCGACCCGCTTCGAGGCCCACGCCAAGCTCGGTAGCTTCAGTCAGAACTTCAGGCTCTACGGCAGCGACAGCCCTTACGGCGGCAGCCAGGCCAGCGCCTCGCTCGGCAACAGGAGCGGCGACTGGTCCTGGTTCCTCAACCTGAACCGCACCCACAGCTCCGGCCAGCCGCTGACCTTCACCACCCGGCTGCTCAGCACGGCCGCGCCCGCAGCAGGCGCGGTGCCGGTGACCGGCGCCGTGGCGGGGCTGAACACCCGCAACCAGCCCTGGCTGCTGGTCGGCGGCGCGACGCAGTACGAGACGCAGCAGGAGCACGTCAAGCTCAAAGTGGCCTATGACTTGTCGCCGACGGTGCGTGCCAGCTACACCCTGGGCTACTGGGACAACAACTCACAGAACCGTTCGGAAACTTATCTTCGCAACGCGGGAGGTAGCCCGGTGTACAGCGGCAATGTCAGCATCGACGGCCGGGGCTACAACTTGGCGGCCAGCGATTTTGGTGTGAGCAACGAAATGCTGACCCATGTGATGCACGGCCTGTCGCTCAAGTCCCACACCAAAGGGGTGTTCGACTGGGAGGTGGCTGCGAGTGCGTACGGCTACCAGACGGACCAGATCCGCGCATCCACCACGGCCCAGCCAGCCTCGCTGAGCGGGGGCGCTGGCACCTTGCAGGACCAGGACGGTACCGGCTGGAACAACCTGGCGCTCAAGGGCATCTGGCGGCCCCAGGGCGTGTCGGGCGCACACCTCGTCGACTTCGGCTACCAGCAGGACAGCTACAAACTGCGCATCCTCAAGTCCAATACCGCGGGCAACTGGTTCAGCGGCAGCGCCGGTACGCTGGTCAGCGAGGTCGGCGGCCGCACGCAGTTGCGCAGCGTGTATGCGCAGGACGCCTGGGCTTTTGCGCCGAAGTGGAAAACCGTGCTGGGCATGCGGGTGGAGAACTGGCACGCCTCGAACGGGTTCACGACCTTCGCTCCCGGCAACGCGGCCAACGCCGCCTATGCTGCACGCAGCGAAAGCGCGGTGTCGCCAAAAGCGGCACTGTCCTGGCAGTGGACGGCCGACACCACGCTCAAGGCCTCGACCGGCCGCGCGGTGCGTTTCCCGACCGTCGGCGAGTTGTACGGCGCCACCGCCACCGTCAACGCGCAGTACGTCAACGACCCAAACCTGAGGCCCGAAAAGTCGTGGACCACTGAACTCACGGCGGAGAAGGACTTCGGCAACAGCGTGCTGCGCTTCACGCTGTTCACCGAGGCCACGCGCGACGCGCTGTATTCGCAGCTCAGGTTCGATGCGGCCGCCAACAGCAACATCAGCCGCGTGCAGAACGTGGGGCGCATCAAGACCAAGGGGCTGGAAGTGGCCTTCAGCGGCAGCGACCTGCTGAGGGCCACAGTGGGCAAGGGCCTGGGTTTCAGCGGCAGCGTGACGTATGCGGATTCGCGTATCAGGGAAAACAGCGGCTTCGTGACCACGCCCGGCGACACCGTCGGCAAGTACCAGCCGCGCGTGCCGGTCTGGCGTGCCACCGCGCTGGCCAGCTACCGCTTCGATCCGGCCTGGACCGGAACCCTGGCCGCGCGTTACAGCGGCAGGCAGTTCGCCAGCCTGGACAACAGCGACGTCAACGGCTTCGCCTACATGGGCACCAGCAAGTATTTCGTCACCGACGTGCGCTTTCATTACAAGGTGGGCAAGCAGTGGACGGCGGCCTTCGGCATCGACAACCTGAACAACTACCGCTACTGGAACTTCCACCCCTATCCGCAGCGCACCTTCATGGCCGAGCTGAAGGTGGACGTGTGAGACCGGACCTGACCCCTCCTTCCGAAAGACTCTTCATGACTTCCCTGATTGCTATTAAATCCATAGCTGCTTGCGCCTTACTGGCGTGGGCTGCACCCGCTTTTTCCCACATCGTTCTGGAAAACAAAAACGCGCCCGCCGGCAGCCACTACAAGGTGGTGTTTGTGGTCGGTCACGGCTGCCAGGGCTCGCCCACCACCGGGGTGTCGGTGCAGATCCCGGCGGGCTTCCTGGGCAGCAAGCCCTATCCCAAGCCCGGCTGGACGGTGAGTACCCAGCTCGGCAAGCTTGCCAAACCCCATGACAGCCACGGCCGCCAGGTCACCGAAGACGTGACCCTGGTGAGCTGGCAGGCAGCCGGCAAGGACGCCACGCTGCCGGACGCGTTTTCTGACGAATTCGTGTTGCGCGGCAAGACACCCGAAGCCGCAGGGCCACTCTGGTTCAAGGTGCTGCAGACCTGCGAAAACGGCCGCAACAACTGGTCTGACATTCCCGCGTCGGGCCTGTCCACGCACGGTTTGAAATTCCCGGCGGTGCTGCTGCAGGTCGGGCCTGCAGCGACCGTCCATCCCCACCACTGAACTCTTGCTGTTTTATCCACTCTCACCTCAAAGGACATACCATGAACATCAGAATCATCACCGCGTTGCTGGCGCTCACGAGTGCTGTCGCCCAGGCCCAGACCGTTGACGTCAAGGACGCCTGGGTCCGCACTGCCGTGCCCGGCCAGTCGGGCACCGGCGCTTTCATGAGCCTTACGGCCAAAGACGGCGCAAAAATCGTCGGTGCGTCTTCGCCGCTGGCCGGCGTGGTTGAAGTCCATGAAATGAAGATGGAAGGCGACGTCATGCGCATGCGCGCCGTGCCGGCGCTGGACCTGCCGGCCGGCAAAACCGTGCAGCTCAAGCCGGGCGGCTACCACGTGATGCTGATGGAGCTCAAGCAGGCCTTGCCCAAGGGCAGCACGGTGCCGCTGACACTGACACTGCGGGACGCGAAGGGCCAGGAGAGCAGGCTCGAGCTGGTGCTGCCGGTGGCCGCGACGCCACCTGGGGCTGCCATGCCGGCCCATGGCGCCGGCCACAAGCACTGATTATTTGACTTTGCCGCCGAGCCGGCGGTACACCGTGGCGCGGCTGATGCCCAGCGCGCGCGCGGCTTTCATGACGTTGCCCTTGGCTTCGTTGACCGCCTTGCGGATCAAGGCCGTTTCGACGTCCTTGAGCGGCAGCGCCGGCGCTGCCGCGCGCTGGCCCAACCGGCCCGGCAGGGCCACCTGCCCGCGCAGCAAGGGCAAGGCGTGCAGGCGCAGGCCGGACCACAGCGGCACGTCGATGGCCTGGGGCTCACCGAGGGTGCCGCTTTTCGCGGCGTCGAACAGCATCTCCCAGGGCATGGCAAACAGCTCGCTGCAGTGCACCACGGCCGGGCCGCCGGCCTGCAGCGCAGGCACCATCTGCCGCGCCGCCGGATTGGCACCCAGCACCCAGCCGTCAGGGTCCAGGCCGATCAGCCCGTCCATGTCGTCGCCCAGGCTGTGGCTGGACCAGTTCAGGCGGATCAGCAGGTCGTGCGGGCGGCTCTGGATCAGCGCGTTTTCGATGCTGCGCGCCGACTGCACCACCAGGTGTTTGAGTTCCGGGCGTTCCACCGTGTCCACGCCGGTCAGGTCCAGCATGCCGGCACAGCGCCCGTCCGGGCCGAACAGCGGGGCGCCGGCGCAACTGTAGGCCGCGTTGGCGTTGAAAAAGTGTTCACCGCGGTGCAGCCAGACCGGCTGCAGCTCGGTCAGCGCCGCACCGATGGCAGTGGTGCCGACGCTGTCCTCGGACAGGTCCACACCGATGCGGGTGATCAGGTCGGCGCGCCGGTCGCGCCTGTCGATGGCGCCGTTGACGTCGACCACCACGCCTTGCGCGTTGGTCAGGATGGCGAAGTAGCGGGTGCTGGCGATCGCGGCGCCCAGCTTTTCCAGTACAGGCCGCGCAGCCTGCACCAGCACATGGTTGGCCTCCTCGGTGCGGCGCAAGGCCTGCGGCGACAGCATGTCGAAGCCGACTTCCTGGTCCGGCGTCTTGCCGCTGGCCAGGCAGCGCTGCCAGGAGCGTTCTATCCAGGGTTCGGCCAGCAGGCCGGACAGGCCCTGGCGGTCCTGCAATACGGCCTGGCGCGCGTGCGCGATTTGCTGCAGGCGCTGGTCGGGGGAGGGCGGGAGGACGGTCAGCATGGGTTCTCGTGCGGTGGACGCAGCCTACCAGAGCTGGCCCGGTTGTGCAGGGCGCCGATAAGGCCCGGGAATGTTCCATTTTGAGAATTTCACCAGGCTTTGGCAAGCTCCTAGGGTTTAACCTAGGCGGGCAGGCGGGGTGCACTTCAACAATGACCGGAGCCAACACCAAAAGCCATCAGGAGACAAGCCCATGCAAGTTCAGTTCAAAGTCAACGGCAAAGCCAAAAGCGTGGAGACGCCGCCCAACACCTTCCTGGTCCAGGTGCTGCGCGAGCAGCTCCAGATGACCGGCACCCACGTCGGTTGCGACACCGCCCAGTGCGGCGCCTGCACCGTGCTGATGAACGGCCGGGCGGTCAAGTCCTGCAACATCCTGGCGGCGCAGGCCGAAGGCGCCGACATCACCACCATCGAAGGCCTGGCCGCGGCCGACGGCACCATGCACCCGATGCAGGCGGCCTTCAAGGAATGCCACGGCCTGCAATGCGGCTTCTGCACCACCGGCATGGTCATGAGCGCGGTGGACCTGTGCAAGCACCACCCGAAAGCCGGCGAAGGCGAAATCCGCGAGCTGCTCGAGGGCAACATCTGCCGCTGCACCGGCTACCAGAACATCGTCAAGGCGGTGCAGCAGGGCGCTGCGGCCATGGCGACCTGAGCCGGCGCGCGCCGACCCCAAGCTTGCGGCACCGCCATCCTGCGGCCGCCGTCCACCGAACTTTCCCATTTCCAGGAGTACACACATGGGTGCATCCGACTTCATCAACCTGCCGAATATCGGCACTTCGGTCCGCCGCAAGGAAGACTACCGTTTCCTGACCGGCGGCGGCCAGTACACCGACGACATCACGCTGGCCAACCAGAGTTATGCGGTGTTCGTGCGCTCGCCGCATGCCCACGCGAAGATCAACAGCATCAACACCGCCGCCGCCAAGGCCGCGCCCGGCGTGCTCGATGTGTTTGTCGGCGAGGACGTGGCGGCCGACAAGATCAACGGCCTGCCGTGCGGCTGGCTGATCACCTCTACAGACGGCAACCCGATGAAGGAGCCGCCGCACCCCATCCTGGCCCAGGGCAAGGTGCGTTATGTCGGCGACCATGTCGCCATGGTCGTGGCCGAGACGCTGGAACAGGCGAAAAACGCGGCCGAGCTGGTCGAGGTCGATTACGAGGTGCTCAGTGCCGTGGTGCGTGTCACCGACGCAGCCAAAGCCACCGCCCTGCATGAGGCCGCGCCGGACAACCATTGCTACAAATGGGCCATCGGCGACAAGGGCCAGGTCGATGCGGTGTTTGCCAATGCCGCGCATGTGACCAAGCTGGACCTGACCAACAACCGTCTGATCCCCAACGCGATGGAGCCGCGCGCGGTGATCGGCTCCTACAGCCGCGCGACCGATGAATACGTGCTGTATGTGTCCAACCAGAACCCGCACGTCGAACGTTTGCTGCTGACGGCCTTCGTGATGGGCCTGCCCGAGCACAAGGTGCGCGTGATCGCCCCCGACGTCGGCGGCGGCTTCGGCTCCAAGATCTACCTGTATGCCGAAGACGTGTGCCTGACCTGGGCCTCGAAAAAACTCAACCGCAACATCAAGTGGACGGCCGATCGCAGCGAGGCGTTTGTCAGCGATGCGCACGGCCGCGACCATTCCAGCCATGCCGAAATGGCGATGGACAAGGACGGCAAGTTCCTGGCCATGCGGGTGCACACCGACGCCAACATGGGCGCTTACTTGTCGACCTTTGCGCCGGCCGTGCCGACCATCCTGTATGCGACCCTGCTGGCCGGCCAGTACACCTGCCCGCAGATTTACGTCGAGGTCGATGCCTGGTTCACCAACACCGCGCCGGTCGATGCCTACCGCGGCGCCGGCCGTCCCGAGGCCACCTACCTGCTCGAGCGCCTGGTCACCCGCTGCGCCTGGGAGCTGGGCCTGGCGCAGGACGAGATCCGCCGCCGCAACTTCGTGAAGGACTTCCCTTACCAGACGCCGGTGGCGCTGCAGTACGACGTCGGCGACTTCCACGCGCTGCTCAAGCGCGGCAACGAGCTGGCCGAGGTGGCCGGTTTCGAGCAGCGCAAGACCGCCTCGGCCGCCAAAGGGCTGTTGCGCGGCATCGGTTACTCCTGCTACATCGAGGCTTGCGGCCTGGCGCCCAGCAACATCGCCGGTGCGCTCGGCGCGCGTGCCGGTCTGTTCGAATGCGGCGAGGTGCGCGTGCACCCGACCGGCAGCGTGACGGTGTTCACCGGCTCGCACAGCCACGGCCAGGGCCATGAGACCACGTTTGCGCAGGTGGTGGCGGCACGCCTGGGCATCTCGGTGGACGCGGTGGACATCGTGCACGGTGACACCGGGCGTGTGCCTTTCGGCATGGGCACCTACGGCTCGCGCTCCATGTCGGTGGGCGGCACGGCCATCATGAAGGCGCTCGACAAGATAGAGACAAAGGCCAAGAAGATTGCGGCCCATCTGATGGAAGCCAGCGATGCCGACGTCGAGTTTGCCAACGGCGAGTTCACCATCAAGGGCACCGACAAGAAGGTGACCTTCGGCCAGGTGGCGCTGACGGCCTATGTGCCGCACAACTACCCGCTGGACAAACTTGAGCCCGGCCTGAACGAGACCGCGTTTTACGACCCGACCAACTTCACCTTCCCGGCCGGCACCTACATCTGCGAGGTCGAGGTCGATCCCGCCACCGGTGTAGTGCGTGTCGACAGCTTCACGGCCGTCGATGACTTCGGCAACATCATCAATCCGATGATTGTCGAAGGCCAGGTGCATGGCGGGCTGGTGCAGGGCATCGGCCAGGCCATGCTGGAAAACTGCGTCTACGACCCGGAGTCCGGCCAGTTGCTGACCGGCTCCTTCATGGACTACGCGATGCCGCGCGCCGACGACATGCCGACCTTCAAGCTGGACACGCTGTGCACGCCCTGCAGCCACAACCCGCTGGGCGCCAAGGGCTGCGGCGAGGCCGGCGCCATTGGTTCACCGCCGGCCGTCATCAATGCCGTGCTGGACGCGCTCAGGCCGCTGGGCGTGACCGATTTCGACATGCCCGCGTCGTCCAGCCGTGTCTGGGAAGCCATACAGTCCGCCAAGAAATAAACAGATCCCAAGGAGAAAGACCATGTATCCCTTCACCCTGGAACGACCCAGCTCGCTGGCTGACGCCGCCAGACTCGCCGCAGCCGGTGCCAAACCGCTGGCCGGCGGGCAGACCCTGCTGGCCTCGATGAAACTGCGCCTGTCCAGCCCGGACCAGCTCGCCGACCTGAGCGGCATCAAGGAACTGACTGGCATCAAGCGCGAAGGCAACAGCATCGTCATCGGCGCCATGACCCGCCATCTCGACGTCGCCAACAGCGCCGAGGTCAAATCGGCGATTCCGGCACTGGCCGACCTGGCCGCCAACATCGGCGACCGCCAGGTGCGCGCCATGGGCACGCTGGGCGGCTCGGTCGCCAACAACGACCCCTCGGCCTGTTACCCGAGCGCGGTGCTGGCGCTGGGCGCCACCATCCACACCACGGGACGCAAGATCGCCGCCGATGATTTCTTCCAGGGCATGTTTGCCACGGCGCTGAACGAGGGCGAACTGATCACGGCGATCAGCTTCCCGATTCCCAAACGCGCGGCCTACATGAAGTTCAAGCAGCCCGCCTCGCGGTTTGCGCTGGTCGGTGTGTTTGTGGCGCAGTTCGACGCCGGCGTGCGGGTAGCCGTCACCGGCGCCTCCAGCGGCGTGTTCCGGCATGCCGGGCTGGAAGCGGCACTCGGCAAGAGCTTCACACCCGAGGCGGCAGCCGGCGTGAAGATAGACGCGACGGATCTCAACAGCGACATCCACGCGACCGCGGCCTACCGCGCCAACCTGATCAGCGTGCAGACGCAGCGCGGCGTGGCGAAGGCGCTGGCCGGCTGAAGCGCAGCGGTCATGGGGGCAGGGGTGGTATGGAGCAAAAAGTGCTTCCAGCCCTTGCTGGACCAGCGCAAGCAGCTCCTGAATTGATAGCACCTGAGGTGCAGGCTAAACTGATCCGATGACCCCTTTTCCCACCATAGATGCGCTGGCGCAGGCCTTGCAGCAGGCCGGTTATTTTGCCGACCGGCGCCTGGCCACCGCCGTGTTCCTGGCGCTCAGGCTGCAGCGCCCGCTGCTGCTCGAAGGCGAGCCCGGCGTCGGCAAGACCGAGCTGGCCAAGGCATTGGCGCTGGCGCTGCAGCGCCAGCTGATCCGCCTGCAGTGTTACGACGGCCTGGAGCAGCGTGAAGCGCTGTACGAGTGGAACTACGCGGCGCAGTTGCTGCACATGCGTGCCGTGGAGGGTAGAAGTGATAGCGCGGATGTCGAGAGCGAGGTCTACCAGGACCGTTACCTGATACGCCGGCCGCTGTTGCAGGCCCTGCAGGCGCCAGCGCCCGGCGCGGTGCTGCTGATTGACGAGGTGGACCGCGCCGACGAGCCCTTCGAGGCGTTCCTGCTCGAATACCTTGGCGAGTACCAGGTCAGCATTCCGGAAATCGGCACCGTCAGTGCGCAGGTGACGCCGGTGACCATCCTCACCAGCAATCGCACGCGCGAGCTCAACGATGCCGTCAAGCGCCGCTGCCTTTACCACTGGCTGGACTACCCGGACCGCGACCGGGAGCTGGCCATCATCCGCGCCCAGGTGCCGGAAGCCGGCGAGCAACTCTCGGCGCAGGTCGCGGCCTTTGTGGACCGGCTGCGCCGCTCACCGTTTGGCAACGCCTTCCAGCGCGCGCCCGGCATCGCCGAAAGCGTCGAGTGGGCCAAGGCCCTGGTGGCGCTGGACACCCTGGTGGTGGACCCGGAAGTGGTGGCCGACACCGCCGGCATTTTGTTCAAGCAGCGCGAAGACGTGGCCGCGCTCACGCACGCGCTGGCCGTGGACCTGCTCAAGCCTGAAGAGGCGGGCGCCGAATGAAACAGCAGGCTTAGTCCATGTTGCTGGGGGACGCACGCAGCGGCAAACTCGCCGACAACATTGCCGGTTTCGGCCGGGCCCTGCGCCGTGCCGGCGTCAAGGTCGACAGCCAGCGGATTGGTCTGGCCAAGGAAGCGGCCCTGGCCGTCGGCATCAGCGAAAAGAACGACCTGAGCGCCGCCTTCGAAGCGGTGATGATCAGCCGGGAACAGGACCGGCTGGTGTTCCGCGAATTGTTCGACGTCTATTTCCAGGACCCGAAAGTCGCCAACAAGCTGCTGGCGCAACTGCTGCCCAGCGCCGAGGGAAAGGCCGAGCCCAGCAAGCGCCGGCCGCGTGTGCGCGAGGCGCTGGCGCCGCAGCAGTCCTTCGGCCAGCAGGCCGCGCCGGCCAAAGAGGACCAGAAGGTCGAGTTCGATGCGGCCATGACCGCCAGCGACATCGAACGCCTGCATCATGCCGACTTCAACGCCTTGTCGGCCACCGAGTACCGGCTGGTCGAGCGGCTGGCGCGCGACATCAAGCTGCCCTTGCCCATGTTCGCCTCACGGCGCAGCCGGCCCGCCGCTGGCGGCAACCGTGTGCACTGGCCCGGCGTGATGCACCAGGCCGCGCGAACCGGTGGCGAGCTGATGCACCTGCCGCGGCTGCAGCGGCGCGAGCAGGCCCTGCCTTTGCTGGTGCTGGTCGATGTTTCGGGTTCCATGGAACGTTATGCACGCCTGTTGCTGGCCTTTTTGCATGCGGCAACCCGGCGGCATCCGCAGCGCGATGTGTTCGCCTTCGGCATGCACCTGACCGACCTCACGCCAGCCTTCCGCCAGGCCGACACCGACGAGATGCTGGCCCACGCCAGCCTGGCGATTGAAGACTTTGCCGGCGGCACCCAGCTCGGCGCTTCGCTGGCCAGCCTGCGCGAGCGCCATGCGCGCCGCCTGGTCGGCCGGCGTACCATCGTGCTGGTGATCACCGACGGGCTGGACACCGGCGAGCCGGCCGAGCTGGCGCGCGAGCTGGCCTGGCTGCGGCGGCGCAGCCGCCGCCTGCTCTGGCTCAACCCGCTGCTGCGTTTTGACGGCTATGCGCCGCTGGCGCGTGGTGCCGCGGTGCTGAATGCCCATGCCCACGGCATGCTGGCGGTACATAACCTGAGCAAGCTGGAGGAACTCGCGGCCAGCCTCGCAGCTCTGATGAAGAAATAAACACGCTCACACAAGCAAATAGCAGGAAAGAGGGAAACCACATGGACATGCAGGGAAGCCGCCAGCTCGCGGTCACACAACAACAGGCCTGGGATGCGCTCAATGACCCGGCCGTGCTCAAGGCCTGCATTCCGGGCTGCGACAAGGTCGAAGCCACCGGCGAGAACCAGTATGCGATCGCGATGGCGCTGAAAATCGGCCCGGTCTCTGCCAAATTCACCGGCAAGATTTCGCTGACCGAGATGAACCCGCCGGCCAGCTACAAGCTGTCCTTCGACGGGCAGGGCGGTGTCGCCGGTTTCGGCAAGGGCAGCGCTGAGGTGACATTGACGCCCAACGACGACGGCTGTGAACTCTCCTACACCGTGCACGCATCGGTGGGCGGCAAGGTCGCCCAGCTCGGCCAGCGCCTGATCGACGGCGCGGCCAAGTCCATGGCGGAAGACTTCTTCAAGCGGTTTGACGAGGAGATGCAACGCCTGCACCCCGAGAGTTATGCGGCCAAAATGGTCATGGGCGAGGTCGAGGCCGACAGCCCGGGCACGGCCGCGGCCGCGGCCGGCCCCTCCGGCATTCCGCTGTGGGTCTGGGTGGCGGGCGCGGCGGCGCTGGCTGTCGCCGTCTGGCTCGGCAGCTGAGCGGCAGCTCACGCACAAGGAGGTCAAGCATGGAAAACCTCGATGTCATGGTGTTGCGCACCCTGCGCGACTGGCGCCAGACGGGCAAACGCGCGCTGCTGGCGACGGTGGTGCGCACCTGGGGTTCGTCGCCGCGTCCGGTCGGCTCCATCATGGCGCTGTGCGAGGACGGCGCCGTGGTCGGGTCGGTCTCGGGCGGCTGTATCGAAGACGACCTGATCTACCAGTACACCCAGGCTTATGCGGCGGCTGGCTCGGTGGGCGCAGGCGCCAAGGTCATTCCGTCCGGGCCGCCCACCTTTGTCAAGTACGGCATCACCGCCGACGAGGCGCACCGCTTCGGCTTGCCTTGCGGCGGCACGCTGGAGTTGCTGCTCGAATACGACCCGGAGGCCGGCGCGCTCGCCGAGCTGGTGCAGGCGCTGGAAGCCGGGCAATTGATGCAGCGCAGCGTGCGCCTCACCGATGGCGCGGTGACACTGGCGCCGGCCACGGCGCCGGCCGAGCTCGGTGTGAGCGCGCTGGTACTGGTCAACACCTTCGGTCCCGAGTACCGCATGCTGCTGATAGGCGCAGGGCAGTTGACGGAGTACCTGGCGACCATGGCGCTGTTCAGTGGTTTCGCCGTCACCGTCTGCGACCCGCGCGAGGAATACCGCAGCGCCTGGTCGGTGCCCGGTGCCAAAGTCCTCAGCGACATGCCCGACGATGTGGTCACGGCCTTCAAGCCGGACCGCCGCAGCTGCGTGATCGCGCTCACACACGACCCCAAACTCGACGACCTGGCGCTGATGGAGGCGCTGAGGACCGATGCGTTTTACATCGGCGCCATCGGCTCGCGCCGCAACAACAACACCCGCCACCAGCGCATGGCCGAGCACTTTGGCCTCGACCCCGCCGCACTGGCGCGCCTGCGCGGCCCCATCGGCATTTACATCGGCAGCAAGACCCCGCCCGAAATTGCGGTCAGCGTGATGGCCGAGGTGCTGGCCGTGAAAAACGGCGTGGTGCTGCCGCGCGACATGGAAGTGGCCCAGGCCAAGAACCAACGCGCGGTCGTGGAAAACGATGCGCAAGACCTGGTGTGTGGTGTGGCCCGCCTGCCATCATGAGCCGTCCATGTTGAAATTTCAGCGCGGCCCCGTTGATCGGGAACAGGGTAAATGAAACCGTCCACGGCCCCCGGTGTTGGCGCGCAGGTTGCCATCGCGGCCGTCGTCCTTCTCGGGATCACAGGCGGCTCACTGATCCTGGCCCAGTCGGGGTTCACCACCGCGCCGAAGCGCGGCGGGCCATCGGTATTCGTGCCGGCGCCCCAGGCCTACCTGCTCGCCGCCATTCTGTATGCCATGTCCGCGATCGGCCTGTTGGCCCTGCTGCGGACCTGGCAGGCTGCCAGGCCGGCCGTGGCTGGCGCTGCGGTGACCTGGGTTTTTGTCGCTGTGGCTTTTGTGTGGGTCATGCGACCCCGCTGAAGCCCCGGTCATCCGGTCCCCGGATTTGCAAGGTTTTTGCGCTCTAGCCCTTGCCTACTGAGCTCGGGCAGCTATCAAAAACAGAGCACTTTTGATGCCGATGACGGTCATCAGCAGCGATCCCAGCACATGCAGCGCGGCGGTGCCGAGTGCCAGTCCATAACGTTCTTCCATCAAAAAAGTCACCACTTCGGCAGAAAACGATGAGAAGGTCGTGAGTCCGCCCAGGAAGCCGGTCACCAGCATCAAACGCCAGACCGGATCGAGTTGCGGCAGCGACTGGAAGACGGCGATACATACGCCGATCAGGTAGCCGCCTATCAGGTTGGCGGCCAGCGTGCCCCAGGGCAGGAGGCCGCCGGGCGTCAGCCACAGGGCCAGGCCCCAGCGGGCCAGGGCGCCGGCACTGGCACCCAGGCAGATGGCAAGAACAGCGTGCATAGGGGCTTCTCCTAGCGGTCGCGCGGCCCGGCCGGCTGGCCGGTATCGGACGGGGCAGAGGCGGTCGAGAGCGCGGCCGGCGGCACGGCGCCGCCTTTCTGGCGTTCGCGGAACAGGGTCGCGCGCATCAGGAAAATGGTCGTGACGGGCGCTGTCAGCGCCACAAACAGCGTGATCAGCACGGCGTGGAGGAAGAGGTTGTAGCCCTGCACCGAGAAATAGGTGATGGTGGCGATGGTGATGCACCAGACACCGGCCGTGGCACCCAGGGTGGGTGCGTGGATGCGGTCGAAAAATGTCGGCAGCCGCACCAGCCCGAAGGAGCCCACGGCGGCAAACGCCGCGCCCAGTACCGCGAACACCGCGGTGAGAATCTCCGCCCACAGCGGCAGCGCGGTGCTCATTCGATCACCTCGCCGCGCAGCAGGAATTTGGCCACCACCGTGGAGCCGACAAAACCGAACAGGGCAATCAGCATGGCGGCCTCGAAATAAACATTGCTGGCGTACACGATGCCCAGCACCAGCGTCATCAGCATGCCGTTGATGTAAAGGCAGTCCAGCGCCATCACCCGGTCCTGCGCGGTGGGTCCGATCAGCAAGCGGGTCACCGCGCACAACATGGCCACGGCCAGCAGGAACAGGGCGAGTTTGAGTCCCCAGAAAAGAATGTCGCTCATGATTCGAAAATCTCCATCAACGGGGCTTCGTAACGCGTCTTGATCATGGTGATGAAAGCGGCCTCGTCTTTCATGTCGAACACATGCAGCAGCAGCCGCGAGCGGTCGAAGGACAGTTCGCCCCAGGCGGTGCCGGGCGTCAGGCAGCAGATCATGGCCAGCATGGCCAGGGCATTCGGGTCACGCACATCCAGCGGGATCTCCACGAACTGGCCGTGGATCTGCGCCGAGCGCCGGGTCAGCAGCAGCTTGCCGACGGTCAGCGCCGAGTGCAGCATGTCGCCCAGCGCGCGAGCCGTCAGGCGCAGGGCGACACCGGGCTTGCGCATGCGCACGGTGGCCGGCCGCAGGCCGCGGGTCAGCAAGGGCACGATCACGGCAAAAATCGCCGCCAGCAGCAGGGTGCCCAGATCCAGCGTCTGGTTCAGCAACAGCCAGATGACAAACAGCGCCAGCGACAGCGGCGGCGACGGCAGCCAGCGCCGCATCATGGCGCCACCCTGCGCACGGGCGGGTTGGGGACCTGCCGTGCGCCCATCACCGCCTTGCGGTAGGCGTTGGCCGTGAACAGGTTGTTCGCCGTGTCACCGGCATGGCGCATGACAGGGCCGGCCTGGATGCTCAGCACGACAGTCGCTGCCAGCAGCGCCGCGACCGGCACAACCTCCAGCGTGCGCAAGGCCGGCATGCTGCTCATGGGTTGCGTCCAGAAATAGCGGATGCCGGCCCGGCTCAGCGCCACCAGCGTCAGGAAACCGGAGAGCAGCAGCAGCGCCACGAAACTCCAGTTCGCCGGTGAGATCACCGGTGTATCCAGCAGCGCCGACAGCATCGCAAACTTGCCGACAAAGCCCGACAGGGGCGGCAGCCCGGCCAGAAGCAGCGTACAGGCCACAAAACCCAGCCCGAGGAAGGCAATCCCGGCAGGTATCGCGCGGCCGTAGAGGGCCTGCTGTTCGTCGTCGAGGTTCACATTGTCAATGGCGGTCAGGTCTTCCGACAGAAACGGCGCGTTGCCGGCCTGTTCGTGGGGCGCGATGCTGGCGCCCGCGTTGCGCCAGCGCTCGATCATGTCGATCAGCAGGAAGAAGGCGCTGGCGGCCAGCGTCGAGCTCAGCAGGTAATACAGGGCGCCGGCCCAGACTGCCGGCTGTCCCAGGCCGATGGCGGTGAGCAGTGTGCCGGCCGAGATCAGCACGGCATAACCGGCCAGGTGCGACAGGCGCTGCGTGCCGGTGATGCCCAGGGCGCTGACAAACAGCGTGGACAGTCCGATGGCCAGCAGCACTTCCTGGCCGAACTGCGCCGACGCGCCGGTGTCCGGCGCGAACAGCACGGTCCACACCCGCAGCACGGTGTAAATGCCCAGCTTGGTCAGCAGGGCAAACACCGCGCTGACCGGCGCCACCGCCGCGCTGTAGGCCGGCACCAGCCAGAAGTTCAGGGGCCAGGCGCCGGCCTTGGCAAAAAAGGCCGTGGCCAGAATAGCCGCCGCCGCATGGACCAGGCCGCGGTCGGCCGGGTCCAGCCGGGCGATGCGCAGACCCAGGTCGGCCATGTTGAGCGTGCCGGTCACGCCGTAGAGCAAGGCCGCACCGACCAGAAACAGCGAGGATGCGACCAGGTTGATCGCGATGTAGTGCAGGCCGGCACCGACCCGCAGGCGCCCTGAGCCGTGCAGCAGCAGGCCATAGGAGGCGGCCAGCATCACTTCGAAAAAGACGAACAGGTTGAACAGGTCGCCGGTCAGGAAGGCGCCATTCAGGCCCATCAGCTGCAGCTGGAGCAGGGGGTGGAAATGCACGCCCGCGCGGTCCCAGCGCGAGGTCGAATAGATCGACACGGCGAAGGCAATCACGCCGGTCAGGGCAACCATGAGTGTGGACAGCCGGTCGGCCACCAGCACGATGCCGAACGGTGCGCGCCAGTTGCCCGCCAGGTACACGCCGATGGAGCCGGGCCCGGTACCGGTGTCCAGCGCATTCACCCAGCGCAGCAGCGCCAGCGCGGCCAGCAGGCCGATCAGGCCGGACACCACGGTCAGCGCTGCCTTGGTGCGGCGGCGGTGCTCGCCCAGCAACAGCATCAGCGCGGCGGTCAGCATGGGAACGAGGATGGGCACGGCCACCAGGTGCGGCATGGTGGCCTCGAGCAGCGTGTCCAGCCAGCGCAGGAGTTCGCTCATTCCGGCGCTCCTCTGGCATGGACACGGGTGTCGTCCCCGGCGTCATCCTTGCCGTCCACATGGTCGGTGCCGGCCAGGCCGCGCGAAGCCAGCATCACCACCAGGAACAGGGCCGTCATCGCGAAGCCGATGACAATGGCCGTCAATGCCAGCGCCTGCGGCATGGGGTCGGCGGTGTTGGCCAGCGTGGCCCGGATGCCGGTCACCAGCACCGGCTCGCTGTCGACCTTGAGGCGGCCCATGCTGAAAATAAAGAGGTTGACCGCGTAGGAGATCAGGGTCAGGCCCATGATCACCTGGAAGGTGCGCGGACGCAGCAGCAGATAGACCCCCGCGCTGGTGAGCACGCCGATGCCGAGGGCGAGAACAATTTCCATCAGGTTTTCCCCACGGTACGCAGAGAACCCTCTTCACCAGGGACATCGCGGGACCGGCTTTGCCGGACCGCAGATGTCGTCCCCCCAGGGGGAGGGGCGGCTACACGCAGTGAGCCCGCCGCAGGGGGAGGCTCATTTTCTTCGGCCCAGCGGTGGCTGCGCACCGACTGGTGCGACAGGGCCGTGAGGATCAGCATGGTGGAGCCGAGCACGATGGAGAAAACGCCCATGTCGAAAAACAGCGCGCTCGGCACATGCATGTCGCCCAGCAGCGGCAGGTGCAGGTGGGCCGTATGTGTGGTCATGAAGGGATAGCCCAGCACCACCGCACCGCCGCCGGTGGCCAGTGCGAGCAACAGGCCGATGGCGATCCAGCGGCGCGGGTAAATGCGCAGGTGTTCCTCGACCCACTCGGTGCCGGAGACGATGTACTGCAGCAGCAGCGCCACCGACATCACCAGCCCGGCCACAAAACCGCCGCCGGGCGCATTGTGGCCGCGCATGAAGAAGTACACCGACACCAGTACCGAAACCGGCAGCAGCAGGCGCACCAGCACGGCCGGCACCATCAGGTAGCCGATAGCCGTGTCCACGGCGCGGCGCGGGTTCAGCAGGTCGCTGCTGCCATCGTCGGCCTGCGCGCGCTGCTGTGCGGGCAGGGCCATGGATTCCAGCGCAGGCCGGAAGCGGCGCAGCAGCGCGTACACGGTCAGCGCCACAATACCGAGCACCGTGATTTCGCCGAAGGTGTCGAATCCGCGGAAGTCCACCAGCATCACGTTGACCACGTTGGTGCCGCCGCCCTCGGTCAGCGCCCGCTCGAGGAAGAAGGGCGAAATGCTTTCGGGGAAGCGGCGCGTCATCACGGTCCACGATAGCGCCGCCATGCCGGCGCCGGCCAGGATGGCGATGCCCAGGTCGCGCCCGCGCCGTCCCCACAGCGGCAGGCGGTCGCGCAGGGGCTGGACAATCACCTTGCGCATGGGCAGCCAGCGCAGGCCCAGCAACACCAGCACGGTCGTCACGGCTTCCACCACCAGCTGCGTCAATGCCAGATCGGGCGCCGAAAACCAGATGTAGGTGATGCAGCACACCAGGCCCGCGCCCGATACCAGCATCAGCGAGGCCAGGCGGTGGAACTTGGCCTGCCAGGCGGCAGCCACCGCACAGACCGCACCGATGACCCAGGTCATGGCAAACATCGGCGAGAAGGCCAGCAGCTCGCGCTTGCCACGTTCGGCAGGCGTCAGCCACAGTGCGGCTGCGGCCCCGGCCAGCGCGATCATCAGCAGGATTAGCAACTGCGACTGCAGGCGCCGCGTGCCCAGCAGGTAGCGGCTGCGCCGGCCGGCCTCGCTGACGCGAGCCAGCACGTTCTCGAAAATTCGCTGGCCGTCAAAGTGGTGCAACAGGGGGGTGTGCGCCAGATGGCCGAGCGCCCGGCCGCGCCGTTGCAGCAGGTAGAGCCCGGCGCCGCCGGCCATGGCGACGAAACTCATGACCAGTGGCAGGTTGAAGCCGTGCCAGACCGCCAGGCTGTAGGCCGGCAAGCTGCCGCCAACCACCGGCCGGGCGGCTTCGGCCAGCAGCGGCCCGACCGACCAGTGCGGCGCAACCCCCACGACCAGGCAGACCAGCACCAGCAGCTCGACCGGCACACGCATCCAGTGCGGCGGCTCGTGCGGTTTTTTCGGGACGCCGCCACCGCCGCCGGGCCGCCCCAGGGCGGTGGCAGCCCCCTTGGGGGGCAGTGAGGACACGTCAGCGCCGAGCGTGGGGGCAGCAACTCTGCACGGCGGCCCGAAAAAAACGTCGAACACAAAACGCGCCGAATAAGCCACGCTGAACATGCCGGCCACGGTCGCAATGATGGGCAAGCCCCAGTTGAGCCACCCGGTGGACTGGATGTACACCGTCTCGGCAAAAAACATTTCCTTGGACAGGAAACCGTTGAGCAGCGGCACACCGGCCATCGAGGCGCTGGCAATCACGGCCAGCGTGCCGGTGATGGGCATCAGCCGCATCAGGCCGCTGAGCTTGCGGATGTCGCGCGTGCCGGTTTCGTGGTCGATGATGCCGGCCGCCATGAACAGCGAGGCCTTGAAGGTCGCGTGGTTCATGATGTGGAAGACGGCGGCCACCGCGGCCAGCGGGCTGTTCAGCCCGAGCAGCAGGGTGATGAGACCCAAGTGCGAAATGGTCGAATACGCCAGCAAGGACTTCAGGTCGCGCTGGAACATGGCAATGAAGCCGCCCAGCAGCAGGGTGATGGCGCCGGCGCCGCCGACCAGCCAGAACCATTCGCTGGTGCCCGAGAGCACCGGCCACAGCCGCGCCATCAGGAACACGCCGAGCTTGACCATGGTGGCCGAGTGCAGGTAGGCCGACACCGGCGTAGGCGCGGCCATCGCGCGCGGCAGCCAGAAATGGAAGGGGAACTGCGCGCTTTTGGTGAAGGCGCCGAGCAGCACCAGCACCAGCACCGGGGTGTAGAGCGGATGCGCGCGGATGTCCTCGCCCGAAGCCAGCACCAGGTCCAGGTCGTAGCTGCCGGTGATGCGCCCCAGCAGCAGCACGCCGGCCAGCAGGCACAGGCCGCCGGCGCCGGTCACCGTCAGCGCCATGCGGGCGCCGCGCCGCGCGTCACGCCGGTGGTGCCAGTAGCCGATCAGCAGAAAGGAAAACAGGCTGGTCAGCTCCCAGAACATCACCATCTGCACCAGGTTGCCCGAGAGCACCACGCCGATCATGGAGCCCATGAAGGCCAGGAAGAAGGAGAAGAAGCGGGGCACGGGGTCCGACGCCGACATGTAATAACGCGCGTACAGCACCACCAGTGCGCCTATGCCCAGCACCAGCATGCAGAACAGCCAGGCAAAACCGTCCATGCGCAGCACCAGGTTCAGGCCCAGCTCCGGCACCCAGGCGATCTCTTCGCGGATCACATTGCCGTCGGCGAGTTGCGGGAACAGCCACGCCACCTGCATGGCGCAGCCCAGGGCGACCAGGCCTGCGAGCGTCGATTCGCGGTTGCGCGCGTTGGCCGGCAGGGCGGCCGCGATCACGCTGGCAATAAAGGGAAGGACGAGAAGCAGGACGAGGGACATCGGTCCCTATTCTATAGAGCGGCCCCGGCGCAGGGCGCTGAAAAACCTCTGCGCTGCCCGGGGCCTTGGCAGGCTGCTGCCTGGCCTGTCGCCCGACGTGGCGCCCTAGCGGCTCATCTGCTGCGGCAGCCAGGTGACGATGCCTGGAAAGACATAGACCAGGGCGACGGCCGCGCACATCAGTAAAAACATCGGCAAGGTGACCTTGGCGATCCAGGGCAGTTCACGCCCGGTCATGCCCTGCAGCACAAACAGGTTGAAACCGACCGGTGGTGTGATCTGCGCCATCTCGACGACCAGCACGATGAAGATGCCGAACCAGATCGGGTCGATGCCCGCTTTCTGGATAGTGGGCATGAGCACGCCCATGGTCAGCACCACCATGGAGATGCCATCGAGAAAGCAGCCGAGCACGATGAAGAAGAAGGTCAGCGCCAGGATCAGCTGGCCCTGGCTCAGGCCCAGCGAGGCAATCCATTCGGCCAGGTGGCGCGGCAGGCCGATGTAACCCATGGACAGCGTCAGAAAAGCCGCACCGGCCAGGATCAGTCCGATCATGCAGTACAGCCGCGTGGCGCCCATCAGGGCTTCGCGGAAGGTGGTCCAGCTCATGGAGCCCTGCAGTGCGGAGATGACCAGTGCACCCACCACGCCGATGGCTGCCGCCTCGGTGGCAGTGGCAATGCCGGAGTAGATGGAGCCCAGCACGGCGGCAATCAGCAGCACCACAGGAATCAGTGCGCGTGATGCCGAGAGTTTTTGCAGAAAAGTCGTTTTGGCGTCCGCCGGGGGGATCTGGCCGGGATGGCGCAGGGCCCAGACCACGATATAGCCCGAAAACAGCAACGCCAGCAGCAGGCCGGGAAACACGCCGGCAATGAACAGGCTGGCAATCGACACCTCCGCGGAGACGCCATACACAATCATGATGATGGACGGCGGGATCAAGAGGCCCAGCGTGCTGGCGCCGGCCAGCGTGCCGACAATCATGTGTTCGGGGTAACCGCGGCGCTTGAGTTCGGGCAAGGTCATCTTGCCGATGGTGGCGCAGGTCGCTGCGCTGGAACCGGACACCGCCGCAAAAATAGTGCAGCCCACCACGTTGGTGTGCAGCAGGCGACCGGGCAGGGCCTGCATCCAGGGCGCCAGGCCCTTGAACATGTCCTGCGACAGGCGGGTGCGAAACAGGATTTCGCCCATCCAGATGAACAGCGGCAGGGCCGTCAGCGTCCAGCTCGAAGCTGAACCCCAGATGGTGACCGCCATGGCGTCGCCCGCCACGCGGGTGGTGAACAGCTGCATGCCTATCCAGGCCACGCCCGACAGGGTCAGGCCGATCCAGACACCTGTGCCGAGGATGAAAAACAGCGACAGCACCAGCAGCGCCATGATGCTCAGGTCGTTCATGGCCTGGCGTCCCTTGAAAATGTGAAGGCAGACAACATGAAACTCATTCGTTGCGCAGGGCTTCGGCGCTGGCCGCCGTGACGCGCCGGCCCTGGATCTCCAGCACCAGTTCATCGATGAAGGCGATCAGCAGTATGACCGCGCCGAGCGCCATGGCAATTTGGGGGATCCACAGCGGCGTGGCATCGCTGCCGGTGGAGATGTCGTGGAAGGCACGCGACTGCCAGGCCAGCTTGCAGCTGTAGACCGCAAACAGCAGTGCCAGCAGGGTGGCCACCGCGAGTGACCAGATCTCCATGGCCTTTTTGGACTTGCCCTTGAGGGCATTGAGCAGCAAGGTCACGCGAATATGTTCGCCGCGCTTGAGCGTGTGCGCCAGCGCCAGAAAGCCGCTGGCGGCCATCAGGTAACCGGCGTAGGCATCGGTGCCGGGCACGTGGAAGTGCAACTGGCGACTGACGATGGACAGCAGCACCATGACAAGCAGGCCCACCATGAAAAGCGCCGCCAGGGCGGCGGCGCTGTTGTAGAGGCCGTCGAGCAGCTTGCGCATGCCGCGTGTTTACTTGCGGAAGTTGTCGACAATCACCTGGCCTTCGGGGCCGGCCTTGTCTATCCATTCCTTGAGCATGGTGTCGCCGACCTTTTTAAGGTCTGCCTTGAGCGCGGCCGAGGGCGGCAGCACCTGCATGCCATTGGCCTTCAGGGTTTCCAGCGTTTTGGTGTTGACGCCCTTGCTGGCGGTCCAGCCGCGGACCTCGGCGTCGGCCGCCGCCTTGAGCACCGCCTGTTTGGTCGGTGCGTCCAGCGCGTCAAATGCCGCCTTGTTGACGATGACCGCGTTTTTGGGCAACCAGGCCTGGGTGTCGTAGTAATACTTGAGGTGTTCGTAGAGCTTGCTGTCCACGCCGGTGGCGCCGGAAGTCATGGTGGACTCCACCACACCGGTCGCCAGCGCCTGCGAGAACTCGGCGGCCTGTACCGTCACGGGTTGCGCGCCGACCAGCTCGGCGATGCGCGAGGTGGACGGGCTGTAGGCGCGCCACTTGATGCCCTTGAGGTCGGCGACGGAGTTGATCGGCTTCTTGGAGTAGATGCCCTGCGGCGGCCACGCCACGGCGTAGAGCAGCTGGAGGCCCTGCTCACCCAGCTTCTTTTCGAGGGCCGGCTTTTGCGCCTTGTACAGCTTCATCGAGCTGTCGTAGCTGTCCGCCAGGAAGGGCAGGCCGTCGGTGCCGAAAATCTGCCATTCGTTCTGGAAGTTGGCCAGCAGGATTTCGCCGGCTTGCGCCTGGCCACCCTGCACGGCGCGCTTGATTTCCGGCGCCTTGAACAGCGACGCGTTGGCATGCACCGTGATCTTGAGCTTGCCGCCGCTGGCCTTGTCCACATCGTTGGCGAACTGCACCAGGTTTTCGCTGTGGAAGTTGGTGGCCGGGTAGGCGGCGGGCAGGTCCCACTTGGTCTGGGCAAAGGCTGCGGTGCCGACGCTGAAAACGGCGGCGATCAGGGCAAGTTTGAATTTCATGAAAAGCTCCTGGGCAAATAGGATGGTTGAGGATGCTAAGTATGGATAGGATAGACGCAAATCCCGCGCCAGTTCCCCGGACATACCCCAAAAAAACCCTCACGACACTTCCAGGTCCGCGCCATGAACCTCCGCTTTGTTGAAGCTTTTTACTGGGTGGCCTCGCTGAAAAGCATTTCGCGGGCCGCCGAGAAGCTGTATCTCACGCAGTCGGCCATGTCCAGCCGCATTTCCACGCTGGAAGAAGAGCTGGGCGTGCTGCTGCTGGACCGCCGGGACAAGCAGTTCAAGCTCACCGGCGCCGGCGCGCGTTTCCTGGTGTACGCCGAAAAACTGCTGGAGCTGCAGCGCGAGGTCAAGCAGGAGATGGGTTCGGGCCAGCCCATGGCGGTGTCCATGCGCATAGGCGCGATCGAGTCGGTGCTGCATTCCTGGCTGATTCCCTGGCTCGAGAAGTTGCGCGCCGACCACCCGGGTCTGGAACTGGAGCTGACGGTGGAAACCACGCCCATCCTGGTCGACCTGATCCAGCGCGGCACGCTGGACCTGGTGTTTGCCGTGTTGCCGGCTTCCAGTGAAGGGGTGCGCAACCAGGCCTTGCCGACCATGGAGATGGCTTTTGTGGGGCATCCGGACCTGCATAAAAAAAGAAATTACCGGCTGGAAGACCTTGCTGAAATGGAATTGTTGACCTTCCAGAAAGGCTCGCAACCCCATGTGACCCTGCTCGATCTGTTCCGCGTGCGCCGCCTCGAACCCAAAAAGGTGCATGCCATCTCCTCGATTTCGGCCATGGTGCAACTGGTGCAGGGCGGCTTCGGCGTGGCCTTGTTGCCGCGTGCGGCGGTGGACCGGCTCGCCGGTTTTGCGCGCTTGCGCCCATTGACATGCGACGCGAAACTGCAGTCGCTGCCCATCCATGCGAGTTACCGCACCGATCCCAGTTCCAAGACCGTGGAAACCGTTGTTCAGTCGGCCATGAGTTTTGCGCGCGCACCCAAAAATGCACCAAAACGACGAATCAGGGGAAACCCTTGAGTTGAATTCAGCATCGAAAAAATCGATGGCGTAAGCGAAATATTTTGAATTTGCTGAAGGTAACCGACACTCACACAATTCGCCCATCGTCATGAAAGTGACACAAGCAACGGGGAATTTTTGGTGAGCACATCGTCTGAATCAAGCGCCGCATCGGCCCTCTCGGTCTTCGGTGGCGAAGGCATACGCAACGCGGCACATGTGCGCGGCGTCATCCGCCGGGGCGGCTGGACAGCGCACACCAGCGGCCTGGCCAGCGAACATGTGCAGGGCAACGTGGTCATCCTGCCGGCGGCCGAAGCCAACGACTTCCTGCGCTACTGCCAGCGCAATCCCAAACCCTGTCCCCTGCTCACGGTGTCCGAGCCAGGCCAGGCGCAGTTGCCGGCGCTGGGCGCCGACATCGACATCTGCACCGACGTGCCGCGTTACCGTGTGTGGGAGGGCGGCGAGCTGGTGGACATGCCGACCGACATCAGCGCGCTGTGGCGCAAGGACCTGGTGACTTTTGTGATCGGCTGTTCCTTCTCCTTCGAGGAGGCATTGCTGCAGGCCGGACTGCCGCTGCGCCACGTTGCGCAGCAGCGCAACGTCGCGATGTACCGCAGCAATATCGCCACCGAGCGCGCCGGCATTTTTCATGGCCCCATGGTGGTGTCCATGCGGCCCTTCAAGGCCGCCGACGCCATCCGGGCGATCCAGATCACCTCACGTTTCCCGAATGTGCACGGCGCGCCGGTGCACATCGGTGACCCGGCTCAGATCGGCATCCAGGACCTGGGCCAGCCCGACTACGGTGACGCCGTCGAGGTTTTGCCGGACGAGATTCCGGTGTTCTGGGCCTGCGGCGTCACGCCGCAGGCCGCCGTTGCCCAGGCGCGACCCGCCTTCTGCATCACCCACGCGCCGGGGGCCATGCTGGTCACCGATCTTTTGAACCATCAACTTGCCAGTTTCTAACAAGGAGCCTTTCATGAAGACAGCTATTTTCGGTGTGACCCTGGCCTGCGCCAGCCTGTTCCAGGTCTCCGCCCAGGCCCAGACCAAGTGGGATTTGCCCACCGGCTATTCGGCCAACAGTTTCCAGACGCAAAACGTGCAGCAGTTCGCCAACGAGGTGGACCAGCTCACCGGCGGCAAGCTCAAGCTCACGCTGCACCCGGGCGGTTCGCTGTACAAGGCCAACGAGATCAAGCGCGCGGTGCAAACCGGCCAGGTCCAGGCGGCCGAGTTCATCCTGTCCGGCGCGGCCAACGAGAACCCGCTGTTCGGCGTGGACTCGATTCCCTTCCTGGCCACCAGCTACGCCGATGCCAAACGCCTGTACCTGGCGGCCAAGCCGGCCCAGGACAAGCTGCTCGCGTCGCAAGGCATGAAGGTGCTGTTCACCGTGCCCTGGCCCGGACAGTCGTTGTATTCGCTCAAGCCGGTGAACACGCCCGCTGACTTTGCCGGCACCAAGATGCGCGCCTACAACCCGGCCACCACACGTATCGCGCAACTACTGAAGGCCCAGCCCGTGACCATCCAGCTGGCCGAACTCGGCCAGGCGCTGGCGACAGGCGGCGTGCAGAACTTCCTGACCTCCAGCGCCAGCGGCGTGGAGAGCAAGTTGCATGAGCAGGTCAAGTATTTTTACCCGGTCAGCGCATGGCTGCCGCGCAACGCCACGGTGGTCAGCCAGAAGGCGTTTGATGCGCTGGACAAGCCCACGCAGGATGCCTTGCTCAAGGCCGCGGCCGTCGCCGAGGAACGCGGCTGGGCCACCAGCGAGAGGCTCGATGGCGAATACATCAAGGAACTCGGTGCCAAGGGCATGACCATCGCTGCGCCCTCTGACAGCGTCAAAAAGGAACTCGCCGCGATCGGCGACACCATGACCGCCGAATGGCTCAAGACGGCGGGTCCTGAAGGCCAGGCCGTGGTCGACGCCTACCGCAAGAAGTAAGCATTGGCCGCTGCGTAGCGGCCAGGCGGGCTCGTCAGCGGCAGACGGCCCGCCACCTTTCCACCTTTCCTCCTTTTTTTGCATCCCTGCAGGAGCATGCCATGGGCCAACTCGTCCGGAATTTTTACAAACTGCTGATGGCGCTGTCCTGCCTGGCCATGCTGGCGGCCTTCGGCAGCGTGATGCTGGGGGTGCTGGCGCGCGAGGCCAACTGGGACATCGCCGGCCTCGACGCCTATGCCGGTTATGCGATTGCCGCGGCGCTGTTCTTGGCCCTGCCGGGCACGCTGCAGCACGGTGACCACATCCGCGTGACCTTGTTGCTGGACCGGGTGTCGCCGCGGGTGCGCAACATCCTCGAATGGTGGTCATTGGGCGCCGGCCTGGCCCTGACAGCCTACATGGCCTGGTATGCCGGACGCCTCGCCTGGGTGTCTTACACGACCCACGACATCTCGCCCGGGGCCGACGCGTCGCCGCTGTGGATTCCGCAGGTTGCGATGGTGCTGGGCTGCTTCGGCTTTGCCCTGTCGTTTGTCCAGGCGCTGGTGGAGCGCGGACAGGGCCGGAGTTTTATTGCCGTGTCCAGTGAAGCTGCCCACATCGAATAGCCCCACTCCCGAAAGAAGACCATGGATATTGTCATTGCCTGCGGGCTGATCGTGCTGCTGTTTGCGGCGCTGGGCTCCGGCCTGTGGATAGGCCTGTCGCTGCTTGCGGTGGCCCTGCTCGGCATGGAGCTGCTGACGGCGCGACCGGCCGGCGACAGCATGATGCTGACCATCTGGGGCTCGACCTCGAGCTGGACGCTGACGGCCTTGCCGCTGTTTCTGTGGATGGGTGAAATCCTGTTTCGCAGCAAATTGTCCGACAGCATGTTCAAGGGCCTGGCGCCCTGGCTGGACCGCCTGCCGGGCCGGCTGCTGCACATCAACGTGGTCGGTTGCACCATCTTCGCCGCGATTTCCGGCTCATCGGCCGCCACCTGCGCGACCATCGGCAAGATCACCCTGCCCGAGCTCAAAAAGCGCGGCTACCCGGATGAGATTTCCATCGGCACGCTGGCCGGCGCGGGCACGCTGGGCCTGCTGATCCCGCCGTCCATCATCATGATTGTGTACGGCGTGGCGGCCAATGTGTCGATTGCCAAGCTGTTCCTGGCCGGCGTGATCCCGGGCCTGATGCTGGCCGCGCTGTTCATGGGTTACATCATGGTCTGGGCGTTGCTGAACAAGGAAAAGGTCCCGGCGGCTGACGCGGCCATGAGTTTTGGCCAGAAGGTGTATGCCTCGCGGCACCTGATCCCGGTGGTCTCGCTGATTGTGGTGGTGCTGGGCGGCATTTACAGCGGCATCGCCACGGCGACCGAGGCCGCGGCGCTGGGCGTGGCCGGCTCGCTGGCGCTGGCTGCCATCGAGCGTTCGCTGACCTGGGAGAAGTTTCGTGAAGGCCTGGTGGCTGCCTGCCGCATCTACTGCATGATCGGCCTGATCCTCGCCGGCGCGGCCTTCCTGACCCTGTCCATGGGCTTCATCGGCCTGCCGCGGCACCTGGCCGAGTTCATAGGCGCGCTGCAGCTGTCGCCTTTCATGCTGATGCTGGGCCTGATCGCGTTTTTTATCGTGCTGGGCTGCTTTCTCGACGGCATTTCGGTGGTGGTGCTGACGATTGCGGTGCTGCTGCCGACGGTGGAAGCGGCCGGTTTCGACCTGATCTGGTTCGGCATTTTCATCGTGCTGGTGGTCGAGATGGCGCAGATCACGCCGCCGGTGGGTTTCAACCTGTTTGTCATCCAGGGCCTGACGCGGCGGGAAGTCACCTGGATCGCGCGCACCGCGATGCCGCTGTTCTTCCTGATGATAGCTGCGGTGCTGATCACCTACTTCTTCCCCGACGTGGTGCTGTGGCTGCCGCGTCATATGTAGTCCAACAGCCAGCGCCACTTCTTTTCAGGAGTTCCCGATGAAAAAGTTCTTGATCTCTGCCTTGTGCGCAGTTTCGCTGGGTCACGCCTCCACCGTGATGGCGCAGACCACCTGGAAGCTGGCCACCGGTTATCGTGCGGAGTCTTTCCACACGCAGAACATCATGCAGTTCTCGCGCGACGTCGAGCAGGCGACGCGCGGGCAGCTGGTGGTCGAGGTGCACCCCAACAATGCGATTGCCAAGCTCAACGACATCAGCCAGGCCGTGCAGCAGGGCAAGGCCCAGGCTGGTGAGACCATCATGACCAGCATGGTCAAAGACATCCCGATCGCCGGCGCTGACTCCATCCCCTTTGTGGTCGGCAGCTACAGCGATGCCCAGCGCATGTGGAAGCTGCAGCGTCCGGGCATCGAAAAGCACTTTACCCAGCGCGGCCTGAAATTGCTTTATGCGGTTCCGTGGCCGCCGCAAGGCCTGCATTCGGGCAAGCCGATCCGCGGCCTTGGTGATTTCAAGGGCACGCAAATGCGCACCTACAACTCCACGACCCAGCGGATCGCCGAGATGCTGGGCGCCAAACCGGTGGATGTCGCCATGGTGGACGTCGGCAAGGCGCTGGCCGAGGGCCGCATGGACAACATGATCACCTCGGCGCTGACGGGCGTGGAGAACAAGGTCTGGGGTCCCATCAAGTATTACTACGAAATCAACGCCTGGTTCCCGAAAAACGTGGTGTTTGTCAGCAGCAAGGCCTTCGACGCCCTGACGCCCCAGGCGCGCAGCCAGGTTCTGGCGGCCGCCGCATCGGCAGAAACGCGCGGCTGGGCCGCCAGCCAGGCGCTGGCCGTCAGCGCCACCGAGGAGTTGCGCACCAACGGCGTCAAGATCGAGCGTATCCCGGCCGACCTGGAGCAGGAAATCAAGCGCATGGGCGAGCGCTTTTCACGGGAATGGGTACGATCGGTCGGTAACGAAGCCAATGACATTTTTGTGCCCTACTACATTCAGTAAAACCTCACGGATACCTGCCTGCGCTGCTGCTTGCGGCCAGGCGCCCCCACCATGACCAGAGATAACCGACACATGAATCAGGAAACCCCCTCCAACACCGGCGCAGGACGCTGGCAGTTCTGGATAGACCGTGGTGGCACCTTCACCGACATCGTGGCCAAGAAGCCCGACGGCTCGCTGGTGACGCACAAGCTGCTGTCCGAAAATCCCGAGCAGTACCGGGATGCCGCGGTGGCCGGTATCCGGCACCTGCTGGGCCTGAAGGCGGGTGAAGCGGTCAGCGCCGAGGTGGTGGACTGCGTGAAGATGGGCACCACGGTGGCGACCAACGCGCTGCTTGAGCGCAAGGGGGAGCCGACGCTGCTGGTAACCACACGCGGTTTCCGCGATGCGCTGCGCATCGCCTACCAGAACCGCCCGCGCCTGTTCGACCGCCACATCGTGTTGCCCGAACTGCTGTACAGCGCCGTGGTGGAAGCCCAGGAGCGCATGGGCGCACAGGGCGAGGTGCTGCAGGCGCTCGACGAGGCGCTATTAAAACAGGAGCTGCTCACGCAATACCAGAAAGGCCTGCGAAGCGTTTCGATAGTGTTTATGCACGGCTACCGCTACACCGATCATGAAAAGGCGGCCAAGCGGATTGCGCAGCAGCTGGGCTTCACCCAGATCAGCACCTCGCATGAAACCAGCCCCATGATGAAGTTTGTCAGCCGTGGCGACACCACCGTGGTCGACGCCTACCTGTCGCCCATCCTGCGCCGTTATGTCGAGCAAGTGGCCGGTGAGATGCCCGGCGTCAAGCTGTTTTTCATGCAGTCTTCCGGCGGACTGACCGATGCCCATGTGTTCCAGGGCAAGGATGCGATCCTGAGCGGGCCGGCCGGCGGGATTGTCGGCATGGCGCGCACCGCCGCGATTGCCGGCATCGACAAGGTCATCGGTTTCGACATGGGCGGCACCTCCACCGACGTGTCGCATTACGCCGGCGAGTTCGAGCGTGAGTTCGAGACCCAGGTGGCCGGGGTGCGCATGCGTGCGCCCATGATGAGCATCCACACGGTCGCCGCGGGCGGCGGCTCCCTGCTGAAATTCGACGGCGAACGTTTTCGCGTCGGGCCGCAGAGCGCCGGCGCCAATCCCGGCCCGGCCAGCTACCGCCGTGGCGGGCCGCTGGCGGTGACCGATGCCAACGTGATGGTCGGCAAGGTACAGCCGCGGTACTTCCCCAAGGTTTTCGGCCCGAAAGCCGACGAAGCGCTGAGCTACGAGGTGGTGCAGCAGAAGTTCAACGAGCTGGCTGGCGAGACTGGCCGCAGCGCCGAGGTGGTGGCCGAGGGTTTCATCAACATTGCAGTGCAGCAGATGGCCAATGCCATCAAGAAAATATCGGTGGCGCGCGGCTACGACGTCACGCGTTACACCCTGCAGTGTTTTGGCGGCGCCGGCGGCCAGCATGCCTGCCTGGTGGCCGACGCGCTGGGCATGACCAAAGTGTTTGTGCACCCGCTGGCCGGTGTGTTGTCGGCTTACGGCATGGGCCTGGCCGACCAGAACGTGATCCGCGAGCAGGCGGTCGAACTCAAACTGTCCGAAGCGGCTTTGCCGCAGATCGCCGGCAAGCTGGACGGCCTGGCCGATGCGGCCGAGGCCGAGTTGCAGCGCCAGCAGGTCAGCACGGGCGCGATCACTACGCACCGCCGCGTGCATGTGCGTTACGAAGGCAGCGATGCCGCGCTGATCGTGCCCTTCGGCAGCCTGGCGAAAATCGAAGCCGGTTTTGAAGCCGCTTACCGCCAGCGCTTTTCCTTCCTGATGCAGGGCAAGGGCCTGGTGGTCGAGGCCGTGTCGGTGGAAGCGGTGGTGGCAGGCGACGCGCCGGCCGAACCGCGCCATGTCACGCACGAGCCGCGTGAGGTGCCGCGTCGTGAGACCGTGCGCATGTATTCCGGCGGCCAGTGGCACGATGCCGCGCTGGTGGTGCGTGAAGACCTGCAACCGGGCGACATCATCAGCGGCCCGGCCATCATTGCCGAGAAAAATGCGACCACGGTGGTCGAACCCGGCTGGGAGGCCGCGCTGACCGCGCTGGACCACCTGGTGCTGGACCGGCGCGCCGCGCGCGCCGTCAAGTTCGCGGCCGGCACCACGGTAGACCCGGTGCTGCTGGAGGTCTTCAACAACCTGTTCATGAACATCGCCGAGCAGATGGGCCTGCAGTTGCAGAACACCGCCTATTCGGTCAACATCAAGGAGCGGCTGGACTTCAGCTGCGCGCTGTTCGACACCGCCGGCAACCTGATCGCCAACGCGCCGCACATGCCGGTGCACCTGGGCTCCATGGGCGAAAGCATCAAGACGGTGATCCGCGAGAACACCGGCAAGATGCAGCCGGGCGACGTCTATGTGCTCAATGACCCCTACCACGGCGGCACCCACCTGCCCGACATCACCGTGATCACGCCGGTTTACCTCGGCACCGGCGAAACCCCGACGTTTTATGTCGGTTCGCGCGGCCACCATGCCGACGTGGGTGGCACCACGCCGGGCTCCATGCCGCCGTTTTCCACACGTATCGAGGAAGAGGGCGTGCAGATCAACAACGTCAAGCTGGTCGAGCGCGGCGTGCTGCGCGAGGCCGAGATGGTGGCGCTGCTCAAAAGCGGCGAATACCCGTCGAGGAACCCGCAGCAGAACATGGCCGACCTGAAAGCCCAGATCGCCGCCAATGAAAAGGGCGTGCAGGAACTGCGCAAGATGGTGGACACCTTCAGCCTGGATGTGGTGCAGGCCTACATGGGCCATGTGCAGGACAACGCCGAGGAATCGGTGCGCCGCGTCATCACGCAACTCAAGGACGGGCAGTTCACCCTGCCGCTGGACAACGGCGCCCAGATCAGCGTGGCGATCCGCGTCGACGTGGCCAGCCGCAGCGCCGAGATCGATTTCACCGGCACCTCGCCGCAGCAGACCAACAACTTCAACGCGCCGACAGCGGTGTGCATGGCGGCGGTGCTCTACGTGTTCCGCACGCTGGTGGACGACGACATCCCGCTCAACGCCGGCTGCCTGAAGCCGCTCAAGGTCATCATCCCGGCGGGGTCCATGCTGAACCCCAATCCGCCGGCCTCGGTGGTGGCGGGCAATGTCGAAACCTCCACCTGCATCACCAACGCCCTGTACGGCGCGCTGGGCGTGATGGCGGCCGGCCAGTGCACCATGAACAACTTCACCTTCGGCAATGCGCGCCACCAGTATTACGAGACGATCTCCGGCGGCTCCGGCGCCGGCGGTGTGTTCGACGCCAGCGGCAACATCGTCAAGGGCTTCGACGGCACGTCGGTGGTGCAGGCGCACATGACCAACTCGCGCCTGACCGATCCCGAGGTGCTGGAGTTCCGTTTTCCGGTGCGGCTGGAGAGTTACGAGATCCGCCAGGGCTCGGGTGGCGCCGGGCGCTGGCACGGCGGCAACGGCGGCGTCAGGCGTGTGCGTTTCCTCGAGGCCATGACCGCCAGCATCCTGTCCAACGGGCGCAAACACGGCGCCTTCGGCATGGCCGGCGGCCAGCCGGGGCAGGTGGGCCGCAATGTGGTGGTGCGCGCCGACGGCCGCATTGAAACCCTGGACCACATCGGCCAGGCCGAGATGGCGCCGGGCGACATCTTCGAGATCCACACGCCGGGCGGCGGTGGGTTTGGCAAACCATAAAAACCACCCCCGTCCAGGCTCACTGCGTGTAGCCTGTTCCCCCCTCAAGGGGGCGGCGCCTGCGGTCCGGCAAAGCCGGTCCCGCGGCGCCCGCTTGCCCTCAGGCTGCGTTGTTTGCTACAAACATGGTCTGGCCGTTACCTGATGGGCGTGGGCAGCTATCAATTCAGGAGTGCAGAAAAAATGGACACCGCGTTTCTCGACAACTACCGCTTCCTGGCCCGCTACAACCGCTGGATGAACCAGCGCCTGTACGCCGCCTGCGAGTCGCTGGGCGACGAGGAGCGCAAGCGACAGCGCGGCGCTTTTTTCGGCTCCATCCACCACACCCTGACCCATGTGCTGCTGGCCGACAGGCTGTGGCTGCAGCGTTTTGCCTCGCAGCAGACCTGCTTTGCCGCTCTGGATGCGACAGCGCTGGCCTTGCCGCCCGGCGTGGATTACGTCAGCGTCGATGCGTTTCCCGACTGGGCCGAATTGCGGCAGGCGCGCGACGCGCTGGACCAGCGGATCGAGTCCTGGGTCGCTGAAATGACACCGGACTTCCTGACCAGCACCATGCGGTATGCGAATACCAAAGGTGTGCAGCGCGCCCACCCGGCCTGGCAGGCGATGACCCATTTTTTCAACCACCAGACGCACCACCGCGGGCAGGCGACCACGCTGCTCATGCAGGCCGGCGTGGACGTCGGCGTGACAGATCTGGTGGCGTTGCTGTGATTCCTTAACAGCAGCCCGCCGGCCCGCACACGCCGGCATTGCCGCCCGGCGCGCCGTCGAACGGCAGGCTGGTGCCGCAGCCTTCAAAAATGCCGTAATGCGTGTCGAAGTTGCCGATGAAGCTGAAGTGCGGCGCCAGCCGCGTGCCCTGCAGCATGTGCCAGGTGTTGCCGCAGACCGGAAACACCTTGCCGGTCTGGATGTCGTGGTGTTTGTCGAGCACAAAGCGGCCGGCCTGGCCCGGGATGCTGCCCTGGTAAATCACCGCCTGGCCATAGTCCTCGCAGGCTGATTCCAGCGCGGCGAGCTTGAACAGCCGCCAGGTGGCCGAATAAAAACGCAGGTTGCCGGTGCGCGCCGCGAGTTGCGGGTCGGTGATGTCCAGCGGCCGGTCTTCCACCAGGCGCGGGTCGGCAAAACCGTGGCTGTGTGCCAGGCGTTCGAAGTCTTTCCAGTACAGCGCGCCCCCCAGGCATTCGCCGTACAGCACCGGGTCGTTTTTCACAGCGGCCGGTACACGCCTGTCCGCATACACATCGGAAAAATAGAACTCGCCCCCGGGCTTGAGCAGTCGCTGCACGCCGGCCAGCACCGCGTCCTTGTCGGGTGAAAGGTTGACCACGCAGTTGGAGACGATCACGTCGAAGCTGCCGGGCGCCAGGCCGAGCTCGTCCAGCCGCTCGATGTAGCCATGCAGGAACGCCACGTTGTCATAGCCGAACAGCGCCGCATGGTGGGCCTGGTGTGTGCGCGCCACGGCCAGCTGTTCATCGGTCATGTCCACGCCGACCACCGAGCCGGTGGGCCCGACCAGCTGGGCCAGCGCGTACACGTCGCGGCCCGAGCCGCAGCCGAGGTCCAGCACGCGGCAGCCTTCGAGCAGCGGCGGGCAAACCAGGCCGCAGCCGTAGTACCGCGACAACACCTCGGGATGAATGCGCGCCAGCAAGGGCTTGAGCCACTCGGGCATGCTGCTGACGTCGCAGCAGGCACTGGTCTTGAGGTCTGCCGTTCCCTGCAGCTGGCGGCCGTAGTAGTCGGTGACGATGTCGTAGGTGTTGCTGTCGTTGCGCATGGGCGTTCTTCCGGAAGTAATTGCTATGAAATCAGGAGCTGCTGACGCTTGTCGTGATTGGGCTGGAGGCCGATTTGGCTTGATGTTTCGGGCGCATGAAGCCGGCCGGCAGGTGAGCCAGGTCGGCCGCTTCGTCGATGTCGTGCAGCACCGGGCCCTGCCAGACGCGCAGGCCCAGCGCGGCCAGGCGCTGCAGTGTGTTGGCGGTGACCGCCGGGGTGCTCCACGCCATGTCCGTGAATATCGCGGGGCAGGGTGCCTGCAGGCCGATCAGCACATAACCGCCGTCGGCCACGGGCTGTAGCACCGCGTCGTGCTGCGCCAGTTGCCGGGCCGCCTCGCGCAGCTGCGCGCTGTCCAGTGCCGGGCAGTCGGTGCCGATCAGCAGCACCGGTCCGGACGGAAACGCCAGGGCGCGCCGCATCGCGCGGTCCATGCGTTCACCGAGGTCGCCCTCGCCCTGGGCGGTGCAGGTCACCCCGGCAGGCGGCGCCGCACCGTGCCAGGCCGGGTCACCGGGCGCCGGGCTCATACACAGCTCCACCGCGTCCTGTCCGGCCGCCAGCGCCTGTTGCAGCGTGTGGTCCAGCATGGCACGCGCCAGCGCCGCCGCACCGTCCGCACCGAGTGCCGGAATCAGCCGGGTCTTGACGGCGCCGGGCTGCGGTGCCTTGGCAAAAATCACCAGGCGGGTCACCGGTACAACTCCGCCAGGTGCTGTGGCGAAACGCCGCGCCAGTAGGCAAACCGCAGCCGCCACATCAGCAGCACGGTGCGCCAGACGCCGCGGCTTTCCCAGCGCCGGCCCGATGTCTGCACCTTGGCCCTCAGGCAGGCCGGGCGCGACAGATGCAACAGGCTGCGGGACATCTCGATGTCTTCCATCAGCGGCTGGGCCGGGAAGCCGCCCACGGCCTCGAAGGCCGCGCGGGTCATGAACATGGCCTGGTCGCCGGTGGCGATGCCGGTCAGCCGCGAGCGCAGGTTCATCAGCGCGGCAATCAGCCTGAGCATGCGGGGCCGCCCGCTGATGGCCACATCAAAACGGCCCCAGACGCGCGCGCCGCCGGCCAGGGCTTCGCGGATCAGTTCGTCGGCGTTGGCGGGCAACCGGGTATCGGCATGCAGAAACAGCAACACATCGCCGTTTGCCTGCGCCGCGCCCGCGTTCATTTGCAGCGCGCGGCCGCGCGGCGCGTTGACGACCTGCGCACCGCCGGCCTGCGCCAGCGTGGCGCTGGAGTCGCTGCTGCCGCCGTCGGCCACGATGATTTCGGCGCCGCCTGTCCGCAGCGGTGCCAGCGCCTGCAGTGCCGCGCCCAGGCCGGCGGCTTCGTTGAGCACGGGCAAAACGATGGAAAGGCCGGATGCCGCCATGATCGGTCGCCCCACGTGAGGGCTCAGTGCTCCAGCGCGCCGCCGCAGCTGCTGCCCTGGCCGGCGGTGCAGCCATAACAGTGGCCCGCCACGCGGATCGGCTGCTCATCGATCCCGCTGACCAGCAGCTCACGCAGATGGCGCTGCAGCCCCGAGGTGCCCAGCGGCAGGCCGAGCTGCTGGTTGAAGTCGCAGTCCGACAACCAGCCCTGCCAGTCCACGCTGACCGTGTTGCGGCACATCACGCCGCCCAGGTTCTGTTCCTGAAAGCTGCCCTTGAGCAGCTCCATATAGCTGTCAAACGTGCCCTTGGACACCAGGGTCGAGCCAAAACGCTGGATCGGCATGTTGGTCAGCGCATACAACTCGTTGAAGACAATGCCGAAGTGCTCGAGAAGTTCGCGTTTGTAGTCGGCCTGCAGCGCCTGCTGCTCGGGCGGTAGCGACGGGCCTTGCGGGTTGTAGACCAGGTTCAACGACAGGCCGGAGCCGGTCTGGCCATAACCAAGGCTGTTGAGTTTTTGCAGGGCCGCGATGCTGAGGTCGAACACGCCCTCACCGCGCTGCTTGTCCACATTGGCGGCCGAGTAACAGGGCATGGAGGCCACGATCTCCACGCCTTGTTCTGCCAGGAATTCGGCCAGCCCCTCCTGCCCGGGCTCGAACAGAATGGTGAGGTTGCAGCGGTCGATCACACGCACACCCTGCGCGCGCGCGGCACGCACCAGCTCGCGAAAGCCCGCATGCAGTTCAGGGGCGCCGCCTGTCAGGTCCAGCGTGCCCAGGCCGCGTGCGGCCAGCACCCGGGGGATCAGCGCCATCGTCTCGGCATCCATCATTTCGGTGCGGTTCGGTCCGGCGTTGACATGGCAATGCAGGCAGCTCTGGTTGCACTTGTAGCCGAGGTTGACCTGCAGGGTGTCGAGTTTCGCGCGGCGCAATGCCGGGAAGGGCGTTTTTTTCAGCAGGGGAAGGGTGTCATGCATGGTGGGTCCGTTCGGGTTCAGGTCAGCAGCGCGGCCAGGCGCGCACGCACATCGGGGGCCATGGCGTCGGGCTGGGTGACCAGCGCGTTGTGCAAGGCGGTGTGGGCCTCGCTGGCCGGTTGTTCGGCGCCCAGCAGGCGTATGACCTCGGCCACCACCTGCTGGGCACGGCCGGCGTTTTTCAGCAGGTTGGCCAGCGCCATGTTGGCATTGACCTGGGCCTCGCGCGGGTGCCAGCAGTCGAAATCCGTCACCATGGCCAGCGTGGTGTAGGCGATTTGCGCCTCGCGCGCGAGTTTGGCTTCGGGCATGTTGGTCATGCCGATCACGCCCGCGCCCATGCTGCGGTACCAGTGAGACTCGGCCAGGCTGGAAAACTGCGGGCCCTCGATACACACATAGGTGCCGCCTTCGTGCAGATTGACGCCGTGGCCGGGGGCATCGGCGGCCAGCACGCTGCGCACCGCACGCGCCAGCAGACCGGCGGCGGCGGGGCAGACCGGCTGCGCCATGGACACATGGGCCACCGCGCCCTGGCCGAAGAAGGTGCTGTCGCGGCGTTTGGTCAGGTCGATGAACTGGTCGGGCAGCACCATGTCCAGCGGCTTGAAATCCTCGCGCAGCGAGCCCACGGCCGACACCGAGACGATGTAACGCACGCCCAGCTGCTTCATCGCGTGGATGTTGGCGCGGTAAGGCACTTCGAAGGGGAGCAGGCGGTGGCCACGCGCATGACGCGCCAGAAACACGGCGGGCACGCCGTGGACGCTGCCGGTGACCAGCACATCGGAGGGTGCGCCGAAGGGCGTGTCCATCACCTGTTCCTGCGCGTTGTCGAGCGCGTCCATCTGGTAGAGGCCGCTGCCTCCGATGATGCCTACCAGGGCCTGGGTCATGGGGGGGATTTCCTTGTGGGGGGGGTGAATGTCAGGCTCGGACAGTGATTTTGAGCGGATTTTGCAGCAAGCAGTGTTAGCCTCGCGTTAAACCCGCTTTCTGGCTTGGTCGCCCCCGGGCGGGATTTCTTACACCGCGCGGGTCTGGTGTTGTAAGAATTGGCGTTTTCGCCCGACTGAATCCGCAGAACAACCCGAGAGGACGGCCGTGAATTCACGCAAACTTTTCATCGCCGTGCTGCTGCTGGCGGGCATAGGCGCCTTTTTTGCGCTGGATCTGGGCCGTTATCTGAGTCTGGCCTTCCTCAAGGACAGCCAGTCGTCTTTCCAGGCGGCTTTTGAGCAGAAGCCGGTCTGGGTGACGCTGGCGTTTTTTGCCGTCTATGTTGCCGTCACCGGCCTGTCGTTGCCGGGTGCCGTCATCATGACGCTGGCGGCCGGCGCCGGCTTCGGCCTGGTGCTCGGGACCCTCGTGGTGTCTTTCGCCTCGACCCTGGGCGCGACGCTGGCCATGCTGGCGGCGCGTTACCTGCTGCGCGACAGCATCCAGGCCCGTTTCGGCAAACGGCTGGACGAGATCAACAAGGGTATCGAGAAAGAGGGCGCGTTTTACCTGTTCTCGCTGCGGCTGATCCCGGTCGTGCCGTTTTTTGCGCTCAACCTGCTCATGGGGCTGACACACATCCGGACCTGGACCTACTTCTGGGTCAGCCAGCTCGGCATGCTGGCCGGCACCGTGGTCTATGTGAATGCCGGCACGCAGATCGCGAAGATCGATTCGCTGCAGTCGATTGCCTCGCCGGCGCTGATCGGCTCCTTTGTGCTGCTCGGTCTGTTGCCGCTGGTCGTCAACAAGCTGCTGCAGTTTTTCAGGCGCCGCCGGGTCTATGCGCGCTGGGCCGGGCAGCGTCCCGCGAAATTTGACCGCAACCTGATCGTGATCGGCGCCGGCGCCGGCGGCCTGGTCACCGCCTACATCGCCGCGGTGGTCAAGGCCAGGGTCACACTGGTGGAAGCCCACAAGATGGGCGGTGACTGCCTGAACTATGGCTGTGTGCCGTCCAAGGCGCTGATCCGCAGCGCCAAACTCGCGCACCAGATGAATCATGGCGCCAGTTATGGCCTGAGCAATAACACGCGGGTGTTCAGTTTCAGGGCGGTGATGCAGAGGATTCAGGCGGTCATCCGCGCGATTGAACCGCATGACAGCATAGCGCGTTACACCGGCCTGGGGGTGGAGGTGCTGCAGGGCCATGCGCGCATCGTCAACCCGTGGACTGTCGAGATAACGCTCAATGGCGGCGGCACGCAGACCCTGACGACACGCAGCATCGTGATCGCAGCCGGTGCCCGGCCGCTGGTGCCGCCCTTGCCGGGACTGGAAGAGGCGGGCTACGTGACCAGCGACACCCTATGGGAGGCCTTCGCGCAACTCGACGAGGTGCCCCGGCGCCTGGTGATTCTCGGTGGCGGACCGATAGGCTGTGAACTGGCGCAGGCGTTTGCCCGGCTGGGCTCGCAGGTCACGCAGGTCGAGATGGCGCCGCGCCTGATGTTGCGTGAGGACGAGGAGGTGTCGGAACTGGCGCGCCAGGCGCTGGCCGCGGATGGTGTGTCGGTGCTGACCGGCCACAAGGCGCTGCGCTGCGAAATAGCGGATGGGGTCAAAACACTGGTCGTCGAACACGGCGGCAGCGAACAGCGGCTGGACTTCGACCAGCTGATCTGCGCCGTCGGGCGGGTCGCGCGGCTGGAGGGTTATGGGTTGGAAGAGCTCGGCATCCCGGTGCAGCGCACCGTGGACACCAACGAGTACCTGCAGACCATCTACCCCAACATCTACGCGGCCGGCGACGTGGCCGGACCCTACCAGCTCACCCATGTGGCGGCGCATCAGGCCTGGTATGCCGCGGTCAATGCGCTGTTTGGCGAGTTCAAGATGTTCAAGGCCGATTATTCGGTGATTCCCTGGACCACCTTCATCGACCCGGAGGTGGCGCGTGTCGGCCTGAACGAACAGGAAGCGCGCGAGAAAAACATCGCCTTTGAAGTGACCCGTTACGGCATGGACGACCTGGACCGTGCCATTGCCGATGGCGAGGCGCGCGGTTTCGTCAAGGTGCTGACGGTGCCCGGCAAGGACACGATTCTGGGCGTGACCATTGTCGGCACCCATGCGGGCGACCTGCTGGCCGAGTATGTGCTGGCCATGCGGCATGGGCTGGGACTCAACAAGATTCTCTCGACCCTCCACACCTACCCGACACTGGCCGAGGCCAACAAATACGCGGCCGGCGAATGGAAACGCGCGCACCAGCCGCACCGCCTGCTCGAATGGGTGCGGCGTTACCACGACTGGAAGCGGGGTTGACATGAGGACCTGGCTGGCTGTGTTGTTCGCCGGGCTGCTGTTGCCCCTGGCTCAGGCGCAGGCGCCAGGCCCGGCCCTCAGCGCGTTTTCGTCGACCAGTGGCGCCGAGCCGCCGGCGCCCTGGCGCGTGGTGGGTGTGCCGGGCGGCAAGATCCCGCTAACCCGCTACGCCCTGGTCGAACTGGACGGACGCAAGGTGCTGCGGGTGGAGGCGTCAAAGTCCTATGGCAACCTGGTACATGACTTGCCAGCGGCGGTGCCCGAGGCCGGGCTGCAACTGCGCTGGCGCTGGCGGCTGGACGAGGCGCTGCGCGGTGGCGACCTGCGCCGCCGTGAGGGCGACGACAGCCCGCTCAAGGTGTGTGCGCTGTTCGACATGCCGCTCGCCGGGCTCGGCCTGATCGAGCGCAACCTGCTGCGCTTGGCGCGCGCAGCCAGTGGCGAAAAATTGCCGTCGGCCACCCTGTGTTACGTCTGGGACGGCTCGCTGGCGCCGGGCACGCTGCTGCCCAATGCCTACACCACGCGCGTGCGTTTCATCGTGCTGGACAGCGGCGAGCAGCGCCTGGGCCAGTGGGTGAGCCATTCGCGCGATCTGGGCGCGGACTTCCGCCGCGCCTTTGGCGCGGAAAGCGAGACCGTGCCGCCGCTGCAGGCCGTGCTGGTGGGCGCCGATGCCGACAACACCGGTGGCCGCAGCCTGGCCCATGTCGGGGATGTCACACTGTCTCCATGACATCCACTTTGAATGCAAGCCCGGGCTTGAAACACCTGGTGCTGCTGGGCGCCGGCCACGCCCATGTGCATGTGCTGCACAGCCTGGCGCAAAACCGGCCAGCAGACCTCAACATCACCGTCATCGCTCCGTATCCGCGCCAGCTGTATTCCGGCATGGTGCCGGGGTTCGTGGCCGGGCATTACGCGCTCGACCAGTGTGTCATTCCGCTGGTCGGCCTGCTGGCGGGCTGCGGTGCACGTTACATCGAGGGCAGCGGTGTGGCCCTCGATGCCGGGGCAAAAACCGTGACGCTGGCCAGCGGTGAGACCGTGGCCTGGGACTGGCTGAGCCTCAACACCGGGCCGGTCATGGACCGCGAACGGATCGAGGCGGACATGCCGGGCGCGCGCGAACACGCCTTGTTTGTGCGGCCCATCGAAGCCTTCGGCCAGTTGTGGCCCCAGGTGGCCGCTTTGGGCCGCAGCCGGCCGATTCACCTGGTGGTGGTGGGCGCGGGCGCGGCGGGGCTGGAACTGGCGATGGCTGCAGCCCATGCGCTGGGCGGCGCCGGCTACCCGCCGGGCGGCCGTGTGAGCCTGGTGACCGGCGGCCCGCCACCGGCCTGGAACTACCCGGCCGGTGTGCAGCGCCGCGTGGTGCAGGCCCTGCGGCGCCTGCAGATCACGGTCTTGCCCGACGCCTGTGTCGGCATGTCGGCCGGGGAAGTCCGGCTGGCCGGCGGCGCGCGCCTGGCCTGCGACGCCCCGGTGCTGGCCGTCGGCGCCCAGGCGCCCGGCTGGCTGGCCGGCAGCGGGCTGGCACTGGACGGGGCCGGGTTCGTGGCCGTCAACCGCTTTCAGCAAAGCACCAGCCACACCCATGTGTTTGCGGCGGGCGATGTGGCCAGCCGTGTCGATGCGCCGCATCCACGCAGCGGCGTCTATGCGGTGCGCGCCGGGTCGCCGCTGCTGGCCAACCTGCGCGCTGCCTGGCAGGGCCAGGCCTTGCAGCCTTACCAGCCGGCTGCGCGCACGCTCAACCTGATTTCCTGTGGCGGACGTCATGCAATCGCCGCCTGGGGCCGGCTGCACGTTGAAGGGCGCTGGGTGTGGCAGCTGAAAGACCGCATCGACCGGGGCTTTGTGGCCCGGTACTCTGCGCCAGCCTGACCCGGAGCAGTCGCTGAGTTGCTCTGTTTTTGATAGCTGCCTGCGCTGGTGGGATCAGGGCTGGAGGCCAAAACACATGAAAAAACCCGCACCAGGCGGGTTGATTCGCAAGCGCGGCGCGCTTACTTCTTGGCGGGTTCGGTCTTGGCGCCGGCTTTGACCTCGGCCTTGGCGTCGGCTTTGGGTGTGACCGCAGCCTTGACGTCTTTGGCGGTCTCCTTGACGGCGTCCTTGGTGGCAACGGCCGCACCCTTGACCGCGTCTTTGGTGGCGACCGCCGCATCCTTGGCTTTTTCAGTGACGGGTTTGTCGGCCTTGACCTCGGCTTTGCCGCCGGCGCGGTAGCTGGCGCCGTTGACGGTCAAGCCTTCGGCCGAGAATTTCACGGCGCTGTCGGTGCCCACGCCTTTGACGCGAGTCACAAAATCATTCCAGTCCTTGAAGGGCGCTTTTTTGCGCTCGGCCATGATCAAGGCCGATTTGACCGGGCCGATGCCCTTGATGCTGTCGAGTTCGGCCGTGGTGGCGGTGTTGACGTCGACGGCAGCAAAGGCCATGGCGACATACATGGTGGCGACAAAGGCCAGCAGTTTCTTGAACATCGGGAAGCTCCTCGTGGTTGTGGAAAGCAGTGAGTCGTGCTGCGGCGCAGGATCTCCTGGATGTAACGGCTGTCGCAGCCCCCAGGTTGACCCGTCGGCTGTTTGCGCTGGATCAAGGCTGCAGCTGCAGGCCAAGGCATAAGCTGCAGTATCGCCACAAACAGGCCTTCCGGCAGAGACCAGGAGCAGAAAATGCCCACTCGTTTGAAAGACTTTGCAACCGCCATGGTGACCGTGGTCGAGCCCGAAACGCCGGCATCTGTGGCCGCCCAGCTGATGCGCAAGCACCATGTCGGCGCGCTTGTCGTTGTTGATGCGGCGCAAAGGCAGCACCCGGTGGGCATCCTGACCGACCGGGATCTGGTGCTGGCCCTGATGGCCGAGGGACTGGACCCCGAGGTATTCACCGTCGGAGACATCATGTCCGTCGAGCTTGTCCAGGCGAGCCCCGGGATGGACGCGATGGACGCGGTGGCACTGATGCGCAGGCACCGGCTGCGCCGCCTTGTCATCGTTGACGAGGCGGGCCGGCTGGCAGGTGTCGTCACGATGGAGGACATCCTGGCCCTGCTGACACGGGAACTGGCCGACCTGGCTGCCGGGGTGATCGGTGCCAGGGACAGGGAATTCGAGCAGCGCGCTTGAGGAGAGCCCATGATGACCAGGACCTGGCTTGTTGTTCCATGGATGGTTCTGGCCAGCCTCGCGGGGCCGGTGGTGGCCCAGATCAAAAAGGATGCCGTGCGCGGCGAACTTTTGTATTCGACACATTGCATTGGCTGCCACAACGCCCAGCTTCACTGGCGCGACAAAAAGGCGGCGAAAGACTGGGCCAGCCTCAAGGCCGAAGTCGAACGCTGGCAGAAAACCTCGGGGCTGGGCTGGCGGGAGGAAGACGTGACCGAGGTGGCGCGTTACCTCAACGCCCGGTATTACCGGTTTCCCGAGCCGCGGGGCGCTGGCGCCCTGACGGCGGAGGCGACCGAAGCGGCACACCCCCGCTGACGGTCGCCCGGCGCCGGCCGCTCAGGCGGGAGTGGCTTCGCCCCGGGTCAAGGCACGCATATAGGCCGCCACACCGGTCTGCACATCCGCAAAGGCATGCTGGCAACCGGCCGCGTGCAGCGCGGTCAGGTCCGCCTGGGTGTAACTCTGGTATTTGCCGACCAGCGCCGCCGGGAAACCGATGTAGTCGATCAGGCCGCCGTGCGTGGCTTCCTGCAGGGTCAGTGCTTTTTCGCCCTGCTGCTGGCGCAAGGTGTTGACCACGGCAAGCGCCACGTCGTTGAAGGGTTGGGCCTTGCCGGTGCCGAGGTTGAAAATGCCGCGGGCCTCGGGATGGTCGAGGAACCAGAGGTTGACGGCGACCACGTCGTCGATGAAAACGAAGTCGCGCATCTGCCCGCCGGGGCCATAGCCGCCATACTCGCCGAACAGCTTGACCTTGCCTTCGGCGCGGAACTGGCTGAACTGATGGAAGGCGACGCTGGCCATGCGGCCCTTGTGCTGCTCGCGCGGACCGTAGACGTTGAAGTAGCGAAAGCCGGCGACCTGGGCCTGCGCCCCTTCAAAATGCGCTCCGAGTTCACGCCGGAGCTTCTGGTCGAACAGCAGCTTGGAGTAGCCGTAGACATTGAGCGGCTTTTCGAATTCGCGCGACTCGCGGAAGGTGTCGGATCCGCCGTAGGTGGCGGCTGACGAGGCGTAGATCAGGCGCGTCTCCTGGGCCTGGCAGGCGTCGAACAGGTCGCAGGACAAGCTGTAGTTGTTGTCCATCATGTACTTGCCGTTGGTCTCCATGGTGTCGCTGCAAGCGCCTTCATGGAACACCGCCTCGACATCGCCGAAAGCCGCTTCGGCAAACAGCTCGTAGAAATCGTCGGCGTCGATGTACTCGGCAATCTGCAGGTCCGCCAGGTTGCGGAACTTGTCACCCTGGGTCAGGTCGTCGACCGCGATGATGTCGTCGATGCCGCGCGCATTCAGGCCCTGGATGATGTTGGAGCCAATAAACCCGGCGGCGCCGGTGACGACGATTTTCATTGGAAAAGTTCCTCGTAAGTGACGCTGGCGGTGCCGAACTTGCCGACCACGATGCCGCCGGCGCGGTTCGCCACCGGCACCGCGTCGCGCATGCCGAGGCCGGCCGCCAGCATCGCCGCCAGGGCACCGATCACCGTGTCGCCGGCGCCGGTGACATCGAACACCTCGCGCGCCAGCGCCGGCACATGCATCTGGCCCTGGGCGTCGAACAGCGTCATGCCTTCCTCGCTGCGGGTCAGCAGCACCGCCTGCAACTGCAGGTCCTCACGCAGCTTCTGGGCACGTGATTGCAGGTCTGCCTCGTCGTGCCAGAGGCCGATGACCTGTTCGAGCTCGGCGCGATTCGGCGTGATGGCGGTGGCGTTTTTGTACCGGGAATAGTCCGAACCCTTGGGATCGACCAGCACCACCTTGCCGGCGGCGCGGGCCTGGTTGATCATGAGCGCAATGTGTGCCAGTCCGCCCTTGCCATAGTCGGAAAACAGCACGGTGTCATGTTGCGGCAGCAACTGGTCGAAGGCGGCGGACTGCGACGCCAGCACCTCGTTTTCGGGGATGTTTTCAAAATCCAGCCGCAGCAGCTGCTGCTGGCGGCCGATCACGCGCAGTTTGACCGTGGTCTTGAGCTTGGGATCGCGGCCGAAACAGGGCGTGATGCCGGAGGCAGCGACCAGCGCTTCCAGCTGGTGGCTGGCCTCGTCGTCGCCGACCACGCTCAGCAGCGAAGCGCGCGCGCCGACAGTCACGATGTTGAACGCCACATTGGCCGCGCCGCCCATGCGTTCTTCCTGGCGCGTCACGCGCACCACCGGCACCGGCGCCTCCGGCGAGATCCGGTCCACTGCGCCATACCAGTAACGGTCCAGCATGGCGTCGCCGACCACCAGCACACGGGCCTTGGCGAGTTGTTCTCGGGACAAATTTGAAGATGTCATGTTGAGAGAATCTTATTCAAGCGGACGCCGCGGAACCGGCTTTGCCGGGCCGCAGGCGTCGCCCCCTGCAAGGGGGAGGGAGGCGAAGCCTCCACGGGGGTGTGCCATATTTCCGACGGGGGTAGTCATAGTTCCTCGATCCGCCGCGCCGGATAGCTGTCCCAGGCCTGGCAGCCGGGGCAGTGCCAGAAATGCTGGGTGGCCTCGAAGCCGCAGGCTGCGCAGCGGTAGCGCATCAGTGGTTTGGTGGCCTTGTCGAGCGCGCGCTGCACCAGGCCGTGCTGTCGCTCGTCGCCGAGCTTTTCACCGGCAATCCACTTGGCTGCGGCCACCAGCGAGGCTTCCCGCTCGAGGTGCTGCACATAGCGGTCGCGCGGCTCGCCCGGCCCGGTATCCAGCTTGATGATGGCTTCGATGACATCGATGGATGGCATCGCGGCGTAGCTGGCCTGCAGCAACTCGCGCGCCGGCTGCTGCTGGCCGCCTTGCTGCGCGATGTTGCCCAGCAGGCCGGCAGCCAGCGGCAGCGCCTGTGGCGCGGTTTGATCGAGCTTGAGCAGGGTGGCGAAGGCGTCGGCGTGCCGGCCCAGCTGGTTTTGCAGTTTGGCCAGGTCGATCAGCGGGCGCGGTGAGGCGGGCGCGAGCGCGACGGCCTTTTGCAGCGTGTCCAGTGCCTGCGCCGTGTCTCCCGAGGCTGACGCCGCCTGCGCCTGCTCGCACAGGTAGTGGGCCTGGCGGCCGCTGAAGCTGCCGTGGCTGGCGCTGTCGAGCTTGCCGGCGATATCGGTGGCGTGGCTCCAGTCGCGCGAACGTTCGTAGATCGACAGCAGAGCCAACCGGGCTTCTTCCTCGTAACTGGTTCCCTCGAGCTTGCGCAGCGCGACTTCGGCGCGGTCCAGCAGGCCGGCCTTCAGGAAGTCCAGCGCCAGCGCGTGCTGTGCGCGGTCGCGCTCGGGCTGGGTCAGGTCGCCACGCGACATCAGGTGTTCGTGCACGCGCACCGCGCGTTCGTATTCGCCGCGGCGGCGAAACAGGTTGCCGAGCGCGAAATGCAGCTCCGAGGTGTCGGGGTCGTTCTGCACCGCCTCGATGAAGGCATCGATGGCCTGGTCCTGCTGCTCGTTGAGCAGGAAGTTCAGGCCCCGGAAGTAGGCCTTGGGCGCCTGCCGGTTCTCGATGCGCATCTGCCTCAGGTCAAGGCGGGAGGCCAGCCAGCCGAGGGTGAAAGCGATGGGAAAGCCGAGCAGAACCCAGGTGAAGTCAAAGTCCATGGTGCATGGTGGAGGGGTTCTCGCTGAGCTGGCTCTGCTGGCTCAGGCGTGTGCTCCGGCGCTTTTTCCACCAGCGCGGCATCATCATCAGGATGCCGGCTCCCAGGCCGAACGCAAAAGTCACCAGCACCACCAGCACCAGCGGCGCCTGCCACTGTGTTCCGAAAAAGAAATTCACGGAAACGACTTGCTGGTTGTTCAGCGCGAACGCAAAAAGCGTAAAAAAAATGGCTGCCTTGAGCAGCCACATCAGGTATTTCACTTGGCGTCCCCAAAGTAGCTCTGGCGATTGTAGCCAGCCGCGGGGGAGCGCAAGCCTATTTGGACCGGGAAACCAGCATTTCCTCGGTGCGGGTGTCCACCGCTTCGCGCAAGGCCTTGCCTGGCTTGAAGTGGGGCACGCGTTTTTCCGGGATCGCCACGCTTTCGCCGGAGCGCGGATTGCGCCCCATGCGCGGCGGGCGCCGGTTGATCGAGAAACTGCCGAAGCCCCGGATCTCGATCCGGTGCCCACGCACCAGCGCGTCGCTCATGGCGTCAAGAATCGTCTTGACGGCATATTCGGCGTCGCGGTGTGTCAGCTGGCTGAATCGGGCCGCCAGTTCTTCGACAAGATCGCTTCGGGTCATGGAAATTGGGGGACAGCGAAATGGCGTGCCGTTCCTGGGAGCCGGCACGCCATGGTCGCGGGGTCCGTTTACTTCTCGGTGTTGTCCAGCTTGGCGCGCAACAGGGCGCCCAGGCTGGTCAGGCCGGCGCTTTCACGCGAGGACTGCTGGCTCAGGGTTGCCATGGCTTCCTGCTGGTCGGCGTTGTCCTTGGCCTTGACCGACAGCTGGATGTTGCGGGTCTTGCGATCCACGTTCACCACCACGGCGGAGACTTCGTCGCCTTCTTTCAGCACGTTGCGCGCGTCTTCGACGCGGTCACGGCTGATTTCGCTGGCACGCAGGTAACCGATGATGTCTTCGCCCAGATCGATCTCGGCGCCCTTGGCATCCACGGTCTTGACCTTGCCGGTCACGATCGCACCCTTGTCGTTGATCGACACGAAGGTGGTGAACGGATCGGAGTCGAGCTGCTTGATGCCCAGCGAGATGCGCTCGCGGTCGACGTCCACAGCCAGCACGATGGCTTCGACTTCCTGGCCCTTTTTGTAGTTGCGCACGGCGGCTTCGCCGGGCTCGTTCCACGAGAGGTCGGACAGGTGCACCAGGCCGTCGATGCCGGCAGCCAGGCCCACAAAGACGCCGAAGTCGGTGATCGACTTGATCGGGCCCTTGACGCGGTCGCCGCGCTTGGTGTCCTGGGCAAATTCCTGCCACGGGTTGGCCTTGCACTGCTTCATGCCCAGGCTGATGCGGCGCTTGTCTTCGTCGATCTCGAGGACCATGACTTCAACTTCGTCGCCCAGGGTCACGAGCTTGCTCGGTGCCACGTTCTTGTTGGTCCAGTCCATTTCGGACACGTGGACCAGGCCTTCGATGCCGGGTTCGAGTTCCACAAACGCGCCGTAGTCGGCGATGTTGGTGATCTTGCCGAACAGGCGGGTGCTTTGCGGGTAGCGGCGGTTCACGCCCATCCACGGGTCGTCGCCCATCTGTTTCAGACCCAGCGAGACACGGTTTTTCTCGGTGTCGAACTTCAGGATCTTGGCCACGATTTCCTGGCCGGCCGTCACCACTTCGCTCGGGTGACGCACGCGGCGCCAGGCCATGTCGGTGATGTGCAGCAGGCCGTCGATGCCGCCCAGGTCCACGAAGGCACCGTATTCGGTGATGTTCTTGACCACGCCCTTGACGGAAGAACCTTCCTTGAGGGTTTCCATCAGCTTGGCGCGTTCTTCGCCCATGGACGCCTCGACCACCGCACGGCGTGACAGCACGACGTTGTTGCGCTTGCGGTCCAGCTTGATGACCTTGAATTCCATGGTCTTGTTCTCGTAGGGAGACAAGTCCTTGATGGGGCGGGTGTCGATCAGCGAGCCGGGCAGGAAGGCGCGGATGCCGTTGACGAGGACGGTCAGGCCGCCCTTGACCTTGCCGCTGGTCTGGCCGGTGACGAATTCGCCGGATTCCAGGGCTTTTTCCAGGCTCATCCACGAAGCCAGGCGCTTGGCCTTGTCGCGGGACAGCAGGGTGTCGCCATAACCGTTTTCGACGGAGTCGATGGCCACGGAGACAAAGTCGCCGACCTGGACTTCGAGTTCGCCCTGGTCGTTCTTGAATTCTTCGAGGGGGACATAAGCCTCGGATTTGAGTCCGGCATTGACGACCACATGGTTGTGGTCGATACGCACGACTTCGGCGGTGATGACTTCGCCCGAACGCATTTCGGAGCGTTTCAGCGATTCTTCAAATAGGGCGGCAAAAGATTCAGACATGGTTTTCCTAGTCCGTAGCACAGGATTCCGACAGCACCATTGCTATCGTTTTTAGAGCTGACTGCGGCGGTTTGGTGCGGGTGACCGCGGTTAAGTTAATGATCCTGCCGACCGAAGCACTGGCGTGCCTACAAACATGTATGAGGGTCAGAAGGGCCGGGTGCCTTGCCAGAGTTGCAACACCCGGTTGACCGATTCTTCAATCGACAGCTCGGAGTTGTCCAGTAGCGCAGCGTCATCAGCGGGTTTCAGGGGCGCCGCCTGCCGTGACATGTCACGGGCATCGCGCGCCTCCAAATCCTCTTGAATGCCTGCGATTGTAGCCGAAATTCCCTTTGAAATCAACTGCTTATAGCGCCGTTCGGCGCGTTGCCGGGCACCTGCTGTCAGGAAGATCTTGAGTGGCGCTTCCGGGAAGATCACGGTGCCCATGTCACGGCCGTCGGCCACCAGGCCTGGCAGTCGCCTGAACCCGTGCTGCAGGTCCACCAGCGCCAGCCGCACGGCGGGCAGGGCCGACACGCGTGAGGCATTCATGCCGGCTTCCTCGGTGCGTATGGTTTCCGTCACGTCCTGCGCGCCCAGGAACACCTTGCCGTCCACGAAACGCACCGGCAACTGCCGTGCCAGTTCTGCAATCGCCGGCTCCTGCGCCGGGCCAATGGCCAATCCCGCCTGGGTCGCGGCCAGCGCGGTGATGCGGTACATCGCGCCGGAGTCCAGGAAGTGGTAGCCCAGTTTTTGGGCCACCACGGCGGCGACCGTGCCCTTGCCGGATGCGGTCGGGCCGTCGATGCAGATCACGGGAACCAGGTCCCGGGCGGTATGGGTCACGGAAAAGAGGGTTTCAAAGTAGTCGGGAAACGTTTTTGCTACGCATCGCGGATCCATGATGCGTATCGGCAGCTGCGCCGGATTGAAGGCGGCCAGTGAAAAACACATGGCCACGCGATGGTCGTCGTAGGTATGGATGGGGGCGCTGGACCATTTCACCGGCGGCGTGATCTTCAGGTAGTCGGCGCCTTCCTCGACGGTCGCGCCGAGCTTGCGCAACTCGCAGGCCATGGCGGCGATGCGGTCGGTTTCCTTGACGCGCCAGCTCGCGATGTTGCGCAAGGTGCTGGTGCCGTCGGCGTACATGGCCATCACGGCCAGCGTCATGGCCGCATCGGGGATGTGGTTGCAGTCCAGGGTGATGGCCTTGAGCGGCCAGGCGCCGCGGCGGATGCGCAGGCTGTTGGCGCTGGCTTCAATCCTGGCACCCATCTGCCGTGCTGCCTCGAGGAAACGGATGTCGCCCTGGATGGAAGCTTCGCCCAGCCCCGAAATTTCAATGCCGTTCAGGCTGTCAGCGCCCGCGCCTATGGCGCCTAGCGCTATGAAATAGCTGGCGGACGAGGCATCGCCCTCGACGTGGATGGCGCCGGGCGAGCGGTAGCGGCTGCCGGCCGGGATGGTGAAACGCTGCCAGCCTTCGCGCCGGACCGTGATGCCGAAGCGGGCCAAGAGGTTCAGGGTGATCTCGATGTAGGGCCGCGAGATCAGCTCGCCGACCACATCGATATGGATATCACGGGTGGCCACGAGCGGCAGCGCCAGCAACAAGGCCGTCAGGAACTGGCTGGAGACGTCGCCACGCACGCGAATGGGGGCGTCCAGCGCCAGCTTCCCGGTGCGTATGTGTAGCGGCGGAAAACCTTCTGCGCCAAGGTAGTCGATGGCGCAGCCGAGGCCACGCAGGGCATCAACCAGGTCGCCGATGGGCCGCTCGTGCATGCGCGGCACGCCTGAGAGTTCAAAATCGCCGCCCAGCAGGGCCAGCGCAGCCGTCAGCGGCCGCATGGCGGTGCCGGCGTTGCCCAGGTAGAGTTTCGCGTGTTGCTGCACCGGCCGGTCGCCCAGTCCGGTGATCACGGCGGTGCTGCCGTTTTCCTCGACACCGCAGCCGAGTTGCCGGAGGGCGGCCAGCATCACGGCGGTGTCATCGGACGCCAGCAGGTCGTGCACCGTGGTCTGGCCCGCGCTCAGGGCCGCGAGCAGCAGCACGCGGTTGGAAATGCTTTTGGAGCCGGGAAGGTGGACGGTACCCCCCGCCCCCGTCAATGCTGGAATATCCAGGAAGGCGGTATCGAACATCTACTTAAGCGATTTCGGCGAACTGATGCGCCAGTTGGCGCGTGTGTGGCTGGCCTGGTCGATGCGCTCTTCCAGCGTGTCCCCGTCCGCGGCGCCAATCAGTTTTTCCAGGTCCTGCAGGGTGTTCTGGAAGATCCGGGATTGTTCCAGCAGTTCTTCCTTGTTGGCAACCAGGATGTCGCGCCACATCTTGGGATCGCTCGCGGCAATCCGGGTGAAATCCCGGAAACCGGGGCCGGCCAGCGACAGGTAGTCCTTGCCCTGGGCCTGGCCCGAGATGCTGTTGATCAGTGCAAAGGCAATCAGGTGCGGCAGGTGACTGACGGCGGCATAGGCGGCGTCATGCGACTGCGGGGACATCTTGATCACGTTGCAGCCCAGGGCGGTCCAGACGTTGACGGCCTTTTCCAGCTGGACCGTGAAGGTGCGTTCAATCGGCGTCAGGATGACCTGTTTGCCGAAGTACAGGTCCGGGTCGGCATGTTCCACGCCGGAGACTTCCTTGCCGGTGATGGGGTGCGCCGGCACAAAACATCCCAGGTGGTCGCGCAGAACGCGGCGCGCAGCATCCACCACATCACGCTTGGTCGAGCCGACGTCCATGATCAGCGTGGTCGGCCCCACCAGATGGCGTATCGCCTTGAAGGAGGCTTCGGTGGCCGAGACTGGCACCGCGAGCAGCACGATATCGGCGCCCGACACCGCCAGCAGGGCGGACGGGGCTTCCACGTCGATCACCCCCATCTGGCGCGCTCGCTCGGTGGTGGAGGGTGACTTGCTGTAGCCGACCACACGCTTGACGAGGCCGGCGCGTTTGAGCGCCAGCGCGAACGAGCCGCCCATCAGGCCGCAGCCTATCAGTCCGAGTTGCTCAAACATGCGGGAAGGCCGGGTTGGCTTGCAGTTGCTTCATGAAGTTCAGTCGCTTGCAGGATAAGTGCCAAGCACCTTGTAAAAGGCGCAGAGCTGCTGCAGGTCTTTCAGGGCGGCGGCTACATGCGGCTGCGAGGGGTGGCCCTGAAGATCGATGTAGAAAAAATACTCCCACTGGCCCGATCGGGCAGGGCGGGACTCGAAACGCGTCATCGATACGCCATGGGTTTTCAGCGGAACCAGGATATCGTGCACCGCGCCCGGCCGGTTCGGCACCGAAACGATCAGGCTGATGCAGTCCTTGCCCGAGGCTTCGGGCGCGCCCAGCACCTGCGGCAGGCAAATCACGGCGAAGCGGGTCCGGTTGAAGGCGTCATCCTGGATGGCCAGTGCGCCAATATGCAGGCCGAATTCGGTACCGGCACGTTCGCTGGCGATGGCGGCCCAGGCCGGGTTGCCGGCGGCCAGGCGCGCGCCTTCGGCATTGCTGGACACCGCGCGCCGTTCTGCGCCCGGCAGGTGGATGCCCAGCCAGCCCTGGCATTGCGCCAGCGCCTGCGGATGGGCCAGCACCACCTCGATGCCCTCCAGCGAGGGCGACAGGCGCAGCAGGTTGTGCCGGACCAGCAGGCTGATTTCGCCGATGACGTGCAAGGGGGAGCTGAGGAACAGGTCCAGCGTGCGTGTGACCACGCCTTCGGTGTTGTTCTCGACGGGGACCACGCCGAACTGGGCAGTGCCCGAGGTCGCGGCGCGAAACACTTCGTCGAAACTGGCGCAGGGCACATGTTCGATGCTGGAGCCGAAAAACTGCACGGCGGCCTGTTCGCTGAAGGTCCCTGCGGGCCCGAGGTAGGCCACGCGTTGCGGTGCTTCGAGTGCGCGGCAGGCGGACATGACTTCGCGCCAGATATGCGCAATGCTGTCGCCCTTGAGCGGGCCGGGGCTGGCCGCCTGCAGGCCGTGAATCACCTGGGCTTCGCGCTCCGGACGGAAAACCGGCGAACCTTCCAGTCGCTTGATGTCGCCGACCTCGTTGGCCAGGGCCGCGCGCTGGTTCAGCAGTACCAGCAGCTGCTGGTCCACGGCATCGATTTGCTGGCGAAGTTGCGGCAGGGTCTGGGTCATGTGGGTTGGGTGTCAGACAGGGCATTGGCGACTGGCCTTGGCGCGCCGCCCCGCGAGGCGTGGCGCCAAAGCCTGTGCGCGAGGGCTATTTTTTCTGGGGCTGCGGCTTGGCGGCGGGGGCCGGGGCTGAACCCACAATCTTGCTGGCGGCAGCATCAAATTCCTTGGCCCGCGCCTGGATGTCCGACTGGGTGCTTGCCACGAGTTTTTTCACGAACACATCCACCAGTTCCGGGGTGGCGGCCTTGTATTTGCGGATGACCGGCGACTCGAAAAAGGTGGCGAGTTGCCTGAGTTCGTCGACGTTGAAACGCTCCATGTAGGCGGGTATCAGCGCCTCGCTGTTGGCCTGGCCGACCTTGGCATTGACGATCTTCCTGGCGTCCGCGGCGAATTTGGTGAGTTCTGCATTGAACTCCTCCGTGGCCTTGGCCTGCCTCGCCTTGGGCACGCTGCTGTCAAAGCGCGGCGCCCAGCCAGCAACGATGTCCTGGGTGGCAGAGCCGACCAGTTGCCCGATCAGGCCGTCCAGGTCGGCTTGCTGCAGGGCAACCACTTTGGTGGCCCACTCCAGTTTTGGGTCGGCGTTGGTGGTCTGGCTGGCGGCGGAGAACGTACAGCCTGCGATGAGCAGGGCTGTCAACAATTTTTTCATTCAGTGGTATCCGGGTTGGGGGTGTTGGCAGGATCGCCGTCAATGTCGTCCAGTGTCGCGTCGTTTTCGACAATGCGTTGCAGGCCGCTGAGCTGTGAGCCCTCGTCCAGGCCGATCAGGGTGACGCCCTGGGTGGCGCGGCCCATTTCACGTATTTCGCTGACGCGGGTGCGCACCAGCACACCCTTGTCGGTAATCAGCATGATCTCATCATCCACATGCACCAGGGTGGCCGCGACCACCTTGCCGTTGCGCTCACTCTGCTGGATGGCAATCATGCCCTTGGTGCCGCGGCCGTGGCGGGTGTATTCCTGGATGGAGGTGCGCTTGCCGAATCCATTCTGCGTGGCGGTCAGCACGCTTTGCGCCTCGTCCTCGGCGACCAGCATCGCGATCACGCCCTGGCCATCGTCGAGCATCATGCCGCGAACGCCGCGGGCATTGCGGCCCATGGGGCGCACGTCGTTTTCATCAAAGCGCACAGCCTTGCCGCCGTCGGAAAACAGCATCACGTCGTGCTTGCCGTCGGTCAGCGCGGCACCAATCAGGTAATCGCCGTCGTCGAGGTCCACCGCGATGATGCCGGCCTTGCGCGGGTTGCTGAAGTCTTCCAGCGGCGTCTTCTTGACGGTGCCCATGCTGGTGGCCATGAACACATACTGGTCTGCCGGGAAGCTGCGTTTTTCGCCCGTCAAGGGCAGCACCACCGTGATTTTCTCGCCTTCCTGCAGCGGGAACATGTTGACGATGGGCCGGCCGCGCGAGCCGCGCGAGCCTGCCGGCACTTCCCAGACCTTGAGCCAGTAGAGGCGGCCCCGGTTGGAAAAACACAGGATGTAGTCGTGGGTGTTGGCGATGAACAGCTGGTCGACCCAGTCGTCTTCCTTGGTCGCCGTCGCCAGCTTGCCGCGGCCGCCGCGTTTTTGCGCCCGGTATTCGGACAGCGGCTGGCTCTTGATGTAACCGGTGTGCGACAGCGTGACCACCATGTCGGTCGGCGTGATCAGGTCTTCGGTGCTGAGGTCGAAGGAGCTGTGCTCGACCTGGCTGCGGCGCGCGCCCAGCTTGGTCTGGCCGAATTCCTGGCGGATGACCGACAGCTCTTCGCCGATGATGGTCGAGACCCGTTCCGGCCGCGCCAGGATGTCGAGCAGGTCGTCGATTTCCGCCATGACTTCCTTGTACTCTGCAACGATCTTGTCCTGCTCCAGGCCGGTCAGGCGTTGCAGGCGCATCTGCAGGATTTCCTGGGCCTGGGTGTCGGACAGCCGGTACAGGCCGTCACCCCCCATGCCGAATTCCTTTTCCAGGCCGTCGGGCCGGTAGTCGTCGGCATTGACCACGCCCCCATCGGCGCGGGTGCGTGTCAGCATCTCACGCACCAGACTGCTGTCCCAGGGACGCAGCATCAGCTCGGCCTTGGCGACCGGCGGTGTCGGCGCGTTGCGGATGATGGCGATGAAGTCGTCGATATTGGCCAGTGCAACGGCCAGGCCCTCGAGCACATGGCCACGCTCGCGCGCCTTGCGCAGGGTGAACACCGTGCGGCGCGTCACGACTTCGCGGCGGTGCGACAGGAAGACCTGGATCAGGTCTTTCAGGTTGCAGAGCTTGGGCTGGCCGTTGACCAGCGCCACCATGTTGATGCCGAAGGTGTCCTGCAACTGGGTCTGCTTGTACAGGTTGTTCAGGACCACTTCGGGAACTTCACCGCGCTTGAGCTCGATGACCAGGCGCATGCCGGACTTGTCGGACTCGTCCTGGATGTGGCTGATGCCCTCGATCTTCTTTTCATGGACCAGCTCGGCCATGCGTTCCTGCAGCGTCTTCTTGTTGACCTGGTAGGGAAGCTCGTCGACGATGATGGACTGGCGCTGGCCCTTGTCGATGTCCTCGAAATGGCATTTTGCGCGCATCACGACCTTGCCACGGCCCGTGCGGTAGCCGTCCTTGACGCCGTTGATGCCGTAGATGATGCCGCCGGTGGGGAAGTCGGGCGAGGGAATGATTTCCATCAGTTCGTCGATCCCGGCCTGCGGGTTTTTCAGCAGGTGCAGGCAGGCATCGACAACTTCATTGATGTTGTGCGGCGGGATGTTGGTGGCCATGCCCACCGCAATGCCGCCGGAGCCGTTGATCAGGAGGTTGGGAATGCGCGAAGGCAGGACCAGCGGTTCCTTTTCGCTGCCGTCATAGTTGGGCCCGAAGTCGACGGTCTCCTTGTCGATGTCGGCCAGCATTTCCTGGGCGATTTTGGACAGCCTGACCTCGGTGTAGCGCATGGCCGCCGCGCTGTCGCCATCGACCGAGCCGAAGTTGCCCTGGCCGTCGACCAGCATGTGGCGCATCGAAAAATCCTGGGCCATGCGCACGATCGCGTCATACACCGACTGGTCCCCGTGCGGGTGGTACTTGCCGATCACGTCACCGACGATACGGGCCGACTTTTTATAAGGCCGGTTCCAGTCGTTGTTCAACTCGTGCATCGCAAACAGCACGCGCCGGTGGACCGGTTTCAGGCCATCACGGGCGTCCGGCAAAGCGCGACCGACGATCACGCTCATCGCGTAATCAAGGTAGCTGCGCCGCATTTCTTCTTCAAGACTGATGGGCAGGGTTTCTTTGGCAAACTGGGTCATGGAGAGGCCTGAATTGGGAATGGGCAGTGCGCTCGAAGAGCGAAGCCTGCTGATTTTAAGGCCTGAATTCAGCGCAACCCGGGTGTGGCACGCCCGCAACAGAAAACAAAGAATCTTGATTCTGTGTCGGACGAAGCCGATACCGCGCTTGAACCGCGAATGAGCTATGGCACAATAACTGTAACGCTTTGAGTGATGGTCACTCACGGCGTGTATCCAATCGCAGCAAGTCTGCGGCTTTTCTCTAGAGGAGAACCATGAAGAAACTCAACAAAGTGGCAATGTTGTTTGCTTCCGCAGCGCTTGCAACCGCCGCTGGTGCACAAACAATTGACAACTGGAAAAACGGCACTAACGAGCTGGTCTGGAAAAACGGCACCAACGAACTGTGCTGGCGCAATGGCTTCTGGACACCGGCTACCGCCGCTCCAGGCTGCGACGGCGCTATTGTTCCCGCAGCACCTGCAGCAATGCCTGCTCCTGCCGCCGCCGCTCCTGCCCGTCCTGCTGCACCGGTTGCTCCTCCCGCAGCTACCAAAGTCACTTACGCCGCTGACGCGTTCTTCGACTTCGACAAGTCTGTGCTGAAGCCTGAAGGCAAAGCCAAGCTTGACGACCTGGTCGGCAAGATCAAGGGCATCAACCTCGAAGTCATCATCGCCGTCGGTCACACCGACGCCGTGGGTAGCGACTCCTACAACCAGAAGTTGTCGGTCCGCCGCTCCGAAGCCGTCAAGGCTTACCTGGTGTCCAAAGGCGTGGAACAGAACCGCGTTTACACCGAAGGCAAAGGCGAGAAACAGCCAGTTGCTGACAACAAGACCGGCGAAGGCCGCGCGAAAAACCGTCGCGTGGAAATCGAAGTGGTCGGCACCCGCGCCAACAAGTAATCCTTCACGGATCGCTCAAAAAACCGCGCTACGGCGCGGTTTTTTTATGCCCGGGCGATAATCCAGCCATGCACACCACTGAAAACGCAGACCCGGCCGAACTGGCCAAATTTTCCGATCTCGCCCACCGCTGGTGGGACACCGAGAGCGAGTTTCGCCCCCTGCACCAGATCAATCCGCTGCGGCTGGGCTGGATTGAGAGTATTGCGCCGCTCAAAGGTCAGCGGGTTCTGGATATCGGCTGCGGCGGCGGCATCCTGGCCGACGCCATGGCACGGCAGGGCGCGCAGGTGCTCGGCATCGACCTGGCGAGCAAGGCCCTGAAAGTCGCGCAATTACATGCCCTGGAAGCCGGAACCCAGGGCGTGGACTACCGCGAGATCAGCGCCGAGGCCCTGGCATCCGAGCAACCGGGGAGTTTTGACGTGGTGACCTGCATGGAAATGCTCGAACACGTGCCTGATCCCGCATCCGTGGTGCGTGCCTGCGCCACCCTGGTCAAGCCAGGTGGCCATGTGTTCTTCTCGACCATCAACCGCAATGCCAAGGCCTTCGTTTTTGCGATTGTGGGGGCCGAGTACGTGCTGAGCCTGCTGCCGCGCGGGACCCACGAATACGCCAAATTCATCAAGCCCAGTGAGCTGGCCGGTTATTGCCGCGCTGCGGGCCTGAACCTGCAGCACACCCGCGGCATGGAATACAACCCCCTGAGCCAGCATTACTGGCTCAGCGCCGACACCAGCGTCAATTACCTGCTGGCCACCCAGAAGGTTTGAGATGTTTCACCAGATAGAAGCCGTGCTGTTTGACCTGGACGGCACGCTGATCGACAGTGCGCCCGACCTTGGCGCCGCCGCCGACAAGATGCGCACCGACCGCGGCATGCCATCCCTGCCTCTGGCCGACTACCGGCCCATGGCGGGCGCCGGCGCCCGCGGCATGCTGGGCGTGGCTTTTGGCCTGACGCCCGATCATGCGGATTTCGGCGCCCTGAAGGAAGAGTTTTTCACCAACTACGAAGCCTGCATGACGGAGCGCACCTATGCGTTTGACGGTGTGGCCGAACTGATTGCCCGGATCAGCGGTGCGGGCCTGAAGTGGGGCGTGGTCACCAACAAGTCGGCGCGGTTCACGCTGCCGCTGACGCGCCGGATGCCGCTGTTCGTCACCGCCCAAACCATCATCAGCGGCGACACCACGCCGCATGCCAAGCCGCACCCGGCGCCCCTGCTGGAAGCCGCGCGCCAACTTGATGTCGAACCGGGCCGCTGCGTCTATGTCGGCGACGACGAGCGCGACATCGTGGCCGGCCGCGCCGCCGGCATGCCGACAGTCGCTGCCGCCTACGGTTACCTGGGCGCCACGGCCGACACCCAGGGCTGGCAGGCCGACGCCACCATTGTTTCGCCGGTTGCGCTCTTGAATTTGCTGCGAATGGCTTAAACTAGTCCGCTTGGGGCTGCATTGGTTTCGACGTGGGTTCGGACGCGGTGTGGTGCATGTCGAGCTGAATGTGCTCGTAAAACTGATTCAAACAAACTAACTGCAAACGACGAACGTTTCGCACTCGCTGCTTAATTGCCAGTGAGCTTTACAACAGCAGGCCGATGGGCTGGGCAAGGGGTGTTTAGCGCAAGTTAAATGCTCCCGGCTGTAAAGATAATTTCATCGGCTGGCTCCGGGCTGGGTACCTTAACCCGGGGCAAGAAAATAGGGTGCTGGCGTCCTGTGTAGCGTGCGACTGCGCGACACAGGTGGCGAGACTCAAATCAGACCGCTAAACATGTAGATCTGCCCGAACAAGGCTTGCGGACGGGGGTTCAAATCCCCCCAGCTCCACCACTATAACGTCCAAGGCCGTTTACTGAAGTTCAGTAAGCGGCCTTTTTCATTGGGAAGTGCTTAAAAGTTGTGCAATTAAGTACAGCCAGATGCAGCACTATCCAAAGCAAATACGGGGAACAAAGCGGGGAACAAGTGACAGGATTCTTTTATAATTGATACCTGTTCCCCGGTTTGCTTTTTGAGGGTTTGCTATGCTGACTGACAGGCACTGTAAAAACGCTGAGTGTCCGCCGGACAAGAAGCGCGCACGGTTTGCCGATTCAAGAGGGTTGTATCTTGAAGTTAGCCCAGGCGGGTCGAAGCGCTGGTTTTGCAAAATCTATGCAGACGGCAAAGAGGGGCGGATGGCACTTGGCGGCTACCCGAACGTCAGCCTCGCTGCCGCGCGCGGCGCGCGCGATGCAGTGAGGTTGCAGAAAGCAGCTGGCCTAGACCCAATTCGGCTTAGAAAAGTTGAAAAACTTAAATCCACAAACCCCCAAGGCGATACGTTCAAGGCGGTAGCACTTGAATGGTACGCAAAGCAGGCCCCTGATTGGAGCCCTGCACATGCACACCGTTCTCTAAGGCAGTTCGAGCGTGATCTGTTTCCGTGGCTGGGTGAGCGTCGCATACAAGAAGTAGAAGCCGTGGAGCTGCTTGCTGCTTTACGAAAAGTGGAAGAGCGGGGCGCCGTCGAAACAGCAGACCGCGGCTTAATGCTGGCGCGCCAAGTGTGGCGTTATGCGTCTGCCACAGGTAGGGTAACTAAAGACATAACGGCAGATTTAAAGGGTGCGCTGACACCTTACCGAGGCACCCACTTCGCGGCGATTACCGACCCGAAGCAATTGGGAATATTGTTGCGTGCAATCGATGCTTACAAGGGTGGACCAATAGTGCGTGCAGCTTTGAAGTTGGCGCCGATGCTGTTTCAGAGACCCGGTGAGCTAAGAGCAGGGGAGTGGTCCGAAGTGGACCTCGACCAAGCGATGTGGGAGATACCGGCAGCCAGGATGAAACGGGAGAAGGCCGGGAAAGAAAATGGGCCACCTCATTTCGTTCCGTTGCCACGCCAGGCTGTCGAAATCTTGCGTGAACTTCGCGTGTACACCGGTCATGGGCGGCTTATGTTTCCCGGTGAACGCAATCACGATCGGCCAATATCCGAAAACTCTGTGCGGACTGCTCTGATTGCGATGGGCTATACGTCCGATTTGCAAACGTGGCATGGCTTTAGGGCAACAGCTAGAACCATGCTGGCCGAGCGGCTGGACTGCGACCCTTTGGTGATCGAGGCCCAACTAGCTCATGCGGTGAAAGATGCCAATGGTCGAGCCTACAACCGCACTCAATATCTGAAGCATCGGGCTGAAATGATGCAAAGTTGGGCGGACTATTTGGACAGGCTTCGTACAATTTCTTAGCGGCAGGGCTTTCATTACGCCAGCATAGCCGGCGCTATGCCGCTTTTGCAACCGAGCAAATACGACATGGCCGGTGACCTACAAGGCTTGCACCTGTTGTTGAGAGCTTTGGTGCTGCAACCACTGTTGATGAGAGTACGACAATTTTTGCAGAGGTATCCTACTACATCGGGACCGTTGTGCGGCAACACGTCACAGCCTGAGACTCGAGGTCCATAAACAGTGCAGCAGACTTGGAAGCCGCAGCCATTGCTCTTTTCGTTTTAGGTGCTTATCCCGGAATTCACAGACCATTGATACGGGAATCCCAGACCAGCTTGCTTGAAATGACCAGTACTTGTTTTTGGAAACCAACCAAGGCATCAGAGAGGAATCGATCGTTAATGGACGACTGCTTCCGACGACACAGCCGGCATTAAAGACCATCAAGACGCCGTCTATTACCAGACATTCAGGCGCTCACTAGATCGAACCGCGAATGGATAGATCTGCCGTTGTTTTTTCGGTGGTCTAAGGGGCAAGACGTTGCCTTTGTAGCGATAGCGGCTGAATCGGGCGTTTGCCGCCGAATCTGTGTCTAAACTATAGTGCTAAAACCACTTTTTAGGTTGCACATGCAGGGAGAGCCGGAGTTCGCCAACTCGGAGCGGGTAGACGCGCCGAATAATTTGTTCGGCGGGTCCGTACCGATACGGGCCGCACTCCACGAGTTGCGCATGAGGCTGCTGGACCTGACAGGCCGCAACCGTCTGGTGAACTTCAAACACTCCGCTGGTAAATCGCTCCAATTTGTGCACACCAGCATTGACGCCACGTTTCAACGCATCATGGCGGATCAGGCCAGTCGCGTCACTATTGCACCGGTACCGGAGCCTGATAGAAAAGACTGGGTTAGCGTCAACGGGCGTTTGTCTCGCCCAGAGGCTAAGGCGCATGCGGTCCAAATGGGCATAGACCCATCCTACGAACTCATGCGGCCCGGTGGGCGTGCCACGGTGGGCGTTACCTCTGGCAATCAGGCCAAAACGCTTTTTTACGCAGATGACTTGGGCAAGCACTGCCGCAAGTTGGAGCGTGATGCCAAGCTGGCCATTGAGGAAACGGGCGCGAACATGCTCTACCTTGTCATGGGTTTTCTGGAGTTTCCAGAAGCGCCAGGAAGCGACAAGCTGTATCGGGCACCGTTACTGTGCGTACCGGTCGCCATGAGCAAGACGGAGGAGGGGCAGTACACCACCTTCCACCTGAACCACACCGGCGAGGAGTTGGCCGACAACCTTTCATTGCGTGAAAAGGTAAAAAGAGATTTCGGCCTGCTCTTGCCGGAGTACGACGCAGAAGGCGACGCATCGCCCGAGGCCTATTTTGAAGCAATTACGCAAGCCACCGCGTCGCTTCCGAATTGGCGGGTGCGCCGCATGATGACCCTCACGTTGCTGTCGTTCAGCAATATGCTGATGGTGCGCGACCTGGACCCTGAACAGTGGGCTGCTCCCAATGTTGAGTCTGCATTGCTCTCCCACCCCCTGGTGCGGCAGGTGTTTGAGGGAAAACCTTACACCGGCGAGTCTGGCTACGCAACCGAATTTGCCATTGATGACCACCCCAAAGCAAACTTGCCCCTCATATACGACGCTGACAGTTCGCAGCACAGCGCGTTGATCGATGTCCTGGAGGGGAAGAACAGAGTCATTGAAGGGCCACCAGGTACTGGGAAGTCCCAAACCATTACCAACCTGATAGCGGCGGCTATTCAAAGTGGCAAGAAGGTGCTGTTCGTTGCCGAAAAATTGGCCGCATTGCAGGTCGTGAAGTCGCGGCTCACGCAGGCAGGGCTGGATCCCTTTGTGCTGGAGTTGCACAGCAACAAGGCCAACAAAAAGCAAGTTCTGGATGACTTGGCTGCCCGTAAAAACTTGCGGGTGCAGGAGCACCGAGAATTGCCCGAGCTTTTGCAGCGGCAAGACGCCAAACGGCGTGAGTTGCAGTCCTATAACGAACTCATGAAGACTCCAGTAGGTGCAGCCCTGAATCTCAGTTTGCACCAGGTGATGTGGCGAGCGGAGCGCCACCGTGTGCGCGGTGCGCAGAGCGCCGCAGCGGTGAGTGATCTCTACTATCCATTGGCTCTTCAGACCAGCTCAGCGCAGTTGGCGGCTATTACGGACAGCTTGAAGTACCTGGCAGAGCAGTTGGGCCCGGTGGGAACCTATGGCCCAGAGCATCCTATGTGGGGCTTCTTTCCGTCAGAGTTCAAGCCGCAGGACGACCAGGTGGTGCAGCAAACGCTGGAGCAATTCCGTCCGAAGTTTGACGGCTTTGCCAAGGCTTCCGCCGAAGCAGCTGCCTTTTTGGGTGGCACCAGTATCAACATGAGTGCGCAAAGTGCAGAGCGGTTGATAGCAGTGCTCTCCAATATTGCACCTGCGCAAAGTGATGACATTGAGTACCCCATGTTGCCAGTGCTTTTCCAAGAGGCGGATGCCCTTGGAGATAAAAGCAAGGCGGCGCTGGACGACCTGGCAGCTCGCCAATCTGCGCTGGACACGCTGGAGCAGGAACTGCGCAAATGCCTGCTGTCTTCTGAGCCTGCAACCGCGGAGCTGGCACAAATTGCGACAAGTTCGCTAGCGGCGCTGGAGGCCCTCGGGTTCGCCAGTTTTACGCAAGCACAGCTTATCGCTCGCAGAGACTCTGTTCAGCAAGCATCCGCAGCCGCGAGTGCTGCCCTCGCATTGCTGGAGCAAGTGTCTGCTAGTGCTGGTTATTCCTTTGTACCAAGACAGTTGATGGTGGAGCGCTTTAAGGAGCTATTTCCAGCATTGATTTCAGCGCCCTTGGATGTGTTGCACTTACGGCATTCCGACATGCGTGTACCAGGTACGGTAAAAGTATTGGAGCAGGCCTTGCAGCGCCTGGACGAAATTGAGCGCAGGCAGCTGGAGTTGGGCGCCGTTTTTTATACAGACGCGATTCCACAAGACGCAGAGATTCAAAAAGCAGTAGACACCTTGCGACAGGGCGACACCTGGTACCGCGTATTCCAAAGTGATTGGCGCCAGGCAGTCAAGCTAAACCGCATCATTTCACGCGATAAGAGCAAGAAATCCAGTGGTCAGCGTCTGGCTGAGTTGGAACGCTTATTGCAGCAAGGCGTCCAACGCAAAGCTTGGATCGAAGATTCGGCACTGCGAAAGGCGGCGGGTGCAGCGTTTGCAGCCGAAAAAACGCCGCTGTCCGAGCTTGCGGAGTGTGCACGTTGGGTGGATGCTACGGCGCGTGTGCTGGAGCGGCTGGAAATTAGCCCAACGGATATCGATCCTTTGGTCATCGAGCGCCCAGCCCTTGTCAGGCTTTTGAATCAACGCACACAAGTAGACGGTGCGCTGGAGGCGTTGAAAAACTTTGACTCTCTTCGGTCTGGTCTGTTGCACATCAACTCAAAAGAGCTGGAAGGGCATTGGCTCACTGAGGACTGGCTGGAGCGGATCCGCGCGGCGGATACGGCCGGTGCAGAGCTGGAAACTGCGATTGAAGTTTTAGCCCAACATGTGCGCGAACCAGTGCAGGCCAACGGAGGCCTCAGGGCTTTGGTGCGAAGCAGAGAAGTGGGTGCAATGGCTGATGCATTGGAGAACCATGCACAGGGCATTCAACTGCTAGGGAACCGGTTCGCTGGGAGGGCCACCAACCTGGCCAAGTTATTCAATACCCACGCCTACGGGCGACAGATCAAGGGGGCTGGTTTGCCCGCTCGCATCGAGCAGGTGCTGATTGCCGAAAACTGCACGGCCAACCACCATCAACTCAGTGTTTTCATCGACACCATCAACGCTGGCTGGGCAGACGTTTCAGCGTTCAACCAGGCGATGGCCCAGTTTGGTGCGTTTGAGCCCACGCAGTGGACCGATCCGGGCAAGCTTTCTACATCAGGGTACGCGGCGGCCCTGGCTCAGAAGACGGGGATTGCAGCAGATCATGTGTCTGGATTGTTGCCATGGGTGCAGTATGTGAGTGCGCGCAGGGAATTGGTGGGGATGGGGCTTCGGGACTTTGTGCAGAGGATGGAGAGCGGGGCGGTGCAATCCCATGCACTGAGCGAGGTGTTTTCTTACCGGTTCTACGCTTCATTGGCGCAGGTGGCTTTTGAAAAGTCGGCGGTGCTCAAGCAGTTCAGTGGACGCCGCCACTCTTCGCTGCGTGACGAATACGCGCAGTTGGACAAGCAAATCATTCAGCTCAGGGGCAAGCAGGTCGCGGCTGATTGCCTTCGCGCAAGCGCACCGCCCGCAGGCAGAGGCGGGGCCAGAGTTGACGACAAGACAGAGATGACGCTTTTGACTCACTTGTTTGCGCATCCAAAGTCCAGAATGACCATGCGGAAAATTTTTAAGAAAGCGGGTCACGCCGTTCAAGAGTTAAAGCCATGCTTCATGATGGGGCCCCAGGCAGTCGCTAAGTTTCTGGAGCCAGGGCATTTGCATTTTGATATTGTGGTGATGGACGAGGCTTCGCAGTTGCGCCCGGAGGAAGCCATTGGTGCCATTGCCCGAGGCACGCAACTGGTAGTAGTGGGTGACCCGAAGCAGCTTCCACCGACTTCATTCTTCGCCAGAATGAATCCGGCCGATGGGGATGATGGCACCGGCCAGTTGGCGACCTCGGATGCTGAAAGTATTCTGGATGTCTGTACTAGCCACTTTCAGCCATTGAGAAGCTTGCGGTGGCATTACCGCTCCAGGCATGAGTCGTTGATTGCGTTCTCAAACCATTACTTCTATGGTGGGAAGTTGGTTGTGTTTCCATCACCGTACCCCAAGAGCAAGTCTCTGGGCGTGCGCTACCACTATGTCAGTGATGGGGTGTATGAGAACAACATGAACCACGTCGAGGCGCGTAGGGTGGTTGATGCGGTTGTCGAACACATTCTTCACCGTCCGAACGATTCGCTGGGGGTTGTGACGCTGAATGCCAAGCAGAAGGAGTTGGTGTCTGAGATGCTGGAAGAGCGTTTGCGCTCTTTGCCCGAGGCGATCACTTACAACGAGCGATGGGATGCCTTGGGCATGGGCTATTTCGTCAAGAACCTAGAAAACGTGCAGGGTGACGAACGCGATTGCATCTTGATCTCTACAACGTTCGGCAAACCCAAAGGAGTTGACGTTGTACGGCAAAACTTTGGACCAATCAGCCGAGAGGGTGGATGGCGGCGCCTGAATGTCTTGTTCACGCGCGCGCGAAAGTCGGTGGCGGTTTTCAGCTCCATGCGTCCTGAGGACATCGTTTCGGATGCGCAAACCCCAGAAGGAACGCGTGCACTGCGCAACTATTTGGAATACGCCCGCACCGGTGTCATGCCCATTGAGCGTGAAACCCATCTTCCACCGGACAGCGACTTCGAGGTGTCGGTTATCGATGTGCTCAAAGCCAAGGGGTACGAAGTGACGCCGCAATTGGGGGTGGCAGGCTTTCGCATTGATATTGGAGTGAAGCATCCGGACCATTTGTCCGGATACTTGGCGGCCATTGAGTGCGATGGTGCAAGTTATCACTCTGGCCAGTCCGTACGGGACCGAGATCGGATTCGCCAGGAAATTCTGGAAGGTTTGGGCTGGAAGGGGCGCATCTGGCGTATATGGTCTACCGATTGGTTCAGAAACCCACGCACGGAGACGGAGCGCTTGATGAGCTTTTTGCAAGGGCTGCGCAATGCCCCCGTCCCGGAAGAATTTCGTGATGACCCACTAGGCAGCGACTGGGTGGAAGAACCACAACGGGGCCCTAGTCCTAAGCAGGAAGACTTTGCTGCAAACGCAGTATTTGACGATGAAGATGAACTCAGCGTATCAGTGGGGGACTTGGTGGGATACATTGCCGCAGAGTCACCAGACCAGGTGCTTCATGTGCGTTTGACTGCGCGACAGACAGACCCCGCAACGGGGCTTGTTGCAGAGGCCACCCCTTTGGGGGCCGTGCTTCTGGGAGCCTCCGTAGGAGATACCGTAGTGCTGCGTGTACCGGGGAGGCCAGCACAGACATTCACGGTCAAAAGCATCAAACGGCAATCCACAGTGGAGGAGTGAGTAAGGCATGGCAAGCAATCGTCCCTATATGTCGTTGAGCGCGGTCCAGCTACAGGATTTGTTTGCTCAAAACAAGGAGAGTGAGAATGTACTCAAGGCGATAGTGCGAGAACTTAAGCACCGAACTACGCCTTCAGCCGTAGCTTTGCGAAAAAAGGTAGAGGTAGCGCTGGCCATTTTGAGTGGGGAAGCATCGCCCCATGTACCAGGTTTGCCTAGTCACCAAATGATCAACTGCCGGAACTGCGACACCACTCTGCGAATCCCTGTTAAGGACGGGAATGTGACTTACGTTTGCCCGAGTTGCAAGTCTGATTTTGAGGTTGTTGGGGCTGGTGGCGTTCTACAGGTGACCTGGATAGAAACAAGGAAGGGAAGCACAAAGTCAGAGCCGGAGATGAGCGACGCAGTGGCTAGATCGCTCTTGGGAGTGAGCGCACAGGCGGGTTTTCCTGACATTAAAGCTGCTTGGCGCAAGGCATCACAGCAGTATCACCCTGATAAGCACCAGGGGCTTCCGGAACGCCTGAAACAAGCGGCAGAACTTGAAATGCAGCGCATCAATGAGGCGTATCGTTTTCTTGAACGCGCAACGGCGGATGATTTTTGATGCACGCGCTTTCTCTGTCCAGCAAGGCATTGTTGTCGCGGCTATTTGAGACCTGTAAAAGCAGCGGCGACGCTGTTAATGCCCGGCGGTTTGCTGTTCGCAAAGCGGATACTGCGAATGGCGGCAACTGGCCCGAGAGGAGACATGTCTTCGAAGCAGGGTGCCGGCTATTGCGAGCGTGTGAACGTCGAACGAACGACTCAATTTTTTGCCGAACGCTCTCAGTGACTGCGGTCGACCTTCGGAGTGGCGGGCAGCGCATCACCCCGCTCCTCACTGCGGATTAGGTTTGGACCAGGACGGGGTACTTTGCCGCTTGCGTCTGCTCCCCATCGAGTTCACTTGCCTGTAGCACTTTGAACTTCAACTCCCCGCAAACATGGCGCACGATGAGGTCTACGTCGGCCAAGATCTGATCCACCCGTGCGCTGACAATCTTGCGGGCTACCTCGTCTGAGAGCGGGGCTCCCCGCTGTGCTGCCGATAGGAACTCGATGGCGAACGCGATCGCCCTCGCCGTACGTGCGGACGCCTTGAGTGCCGCAGCGTTTGGAATATTGTTGGTCAGTTCCTCGACTGCTTCCGGTGTCAGCATCTCCCCGCGCCCGTACCTCATGACGCTTTCCGCAGAGGTACTCGCGCCCATTCGAGCCGGGATCGACGACAGATTGTCCCCCCTTACAAGGTTCATCACGGCGTTCAGCCAATTCTTGAACGGATGCCCATCGGGGCTTGCAAGATCCCGTAGAGCTGGGCTGTGCTGTCCGCCTGTCTGGAGATTCAGAAAGAATTGCGCACCGATTGTGACCATGCACACGCGGTCGATCAGTTCAGCCTCAGGTCTGCCCAAGTCGCATGGCTGACGTGACCACCAGTAGTCGGAGGCGGGAACCAAGTTGCCGCCGCAGCAGACGCACGGCACTTTGCAGGCGTGCACCCAAGACACGAAGCGGTATGCTACCCCTTCTGCAACAGACGCGATTTGCACCAATACAGACGTGGCAGGATCTCGAATGATCGAGGCCACCGCCTCCAGCTCTCCATTGTCTAAACCGTGCTTGGACTTCAGGCCATCCAGAACACGCGAGGTCCGGACCTTTCCGAGCGCATAGTTCCGCAGATTACGGAAGTCCGTTTCACCAAACGTGCGCCGAATTAGAGCAAGGAACGATCTTCGGCCCGTAACGATCGCAGCCATGACGTCCACCGAAGGCATGCTTGGGATCTGCGGGGTCAAGCCCAAGGACGCCCCGTACATCCGCATCGGGCGGGTTAAGGTCACCTTCCACAACGGCACGGGTAAGGCGATTCCCAGCGGCAAGTCACGTTGAAGCGACGGAATTTCCATATTTCCTCAGTCACAACTCCCGAAGATCGGCAGGATTGGTATTGTGTCGCATGTAACGTCCCCATCGGGGGCTCGGCGACGCACACTAGGAGCATTCTCATGGCAAAAAATGGTAGCGCAGCAAAAGGCGGCGGCGCGAAAATGGGTGGCAAGGGCTCGGCGCCACAGCCGCAAGGTCCGGGCTACTTCCCTCCGGGGGGGCGTCCGAGCACAGTGCGGTTCGGCAAGTCCGGACACGGCAAGGGTAACCTGGCCCCGAAGACGCCGTTAGGTAGCTGACTCGCCCAGCGCACTGGCCTGTTAGATTTAAGTCGCGCCCTTGCCTCCTACAAGTTGGTTGACCAGGGGAAGCAACGGGCGCGTCCTAAAGAGCGCTCGCTTCTCTGCGGCGTGCTGCTCATACGCTAGACCTGATCCGTTGCTGTCTTGGAGTTTTGTGAAATCAGTGCCCGGTAGCCCGCTTCATGTTGAAATGACTTGACGCTGCATTACTTAAAAAGCGCCTCAACCTCGATCCAGCGCTTCTTGCTCGGCGACGAAGCCTGCCTCAAGCACGGATCGCCCTAGGTCGGGCCAGCCGGCTGCGCAAGCGAAGTGGTAGATGCGCTCAAGTGTCCGGGCCGAGGCCTTGAGTCGCATTGCAGTGGGCACATCGTCCGGTGACATCGCATAGGGCTGAAGCTTAAAGCCCGCTGCCTGGCAAACGGCCGCTATCGTGGATGCAATCCGAAACCCCCCCTCATCGACGTCCCCCCAGTGTAAAACGGGGGTTGCCGGCGGCAGGCTCTCCAGTAGACGCACGTACATTGCCCGCCAGGCTGGCGAGGGCATTCCTGCCGTGTAGACCAAAAGCGCTTCATCGTCCTGACGCCTCTTCGCCTCACTGTGAAACGTCGTCTTGTTCTCGATGGTGATGACTTCCGTGACTTTGCTGGCCACCCCCTGAATGGCCGCAGCTGGCAACCCCATGTAGGGGGCGTCAATCAGCCCGGTAGAGCGATCGCGTGCGATGTGCACCTGGCCGGCCAGCAGCACGGGATGCTCTTCCCGGAACAAGCCCAGCTCTTGCCACACCTGGGCCGCGGCCCTGGGGGTTACCTCAACGCTGCCACTCAGCAGGACGTCAAGCTGGGCGGTGAGCGCCTCAATCCGCTTGCTGTCGAGAAATAGCCGGGCGCTGAATTCACGCACCGGGGCGGCAATCACGTCCTGGCTACGCGTGGCGCAAGCCTGAATGGTCTTTGCTGCGTCGATCCATGCGCGCGTGTCCTGCGGGCCCAGGCCCCGCACCTTGGCCATGCTGGTCCAACACCCAATCACCTCCCGAATCACAGGAAACTCAGCCTGCAATGGCTCCAACTCGGAAACGGTCTGGGCCAGCTGGTCCGCATAGGTTCTGCGACCCAGAAACAGGGCGAGCGCCTGCACGTCCACCAGGGCAATGCGCTGAAACAGTCCGTCATTCGGATTCAGCTTGTCACGCTGCAAAGTGACGGCACCGGCGTCGCGCGCGGCCAGAAACGTCTCATCGCATTCCTGCTTATGCTGCCAGCTCCGTAATTCACTGTAGGGTTTCAAGTGCGTGGCTGTCAGTGCCGGTGCGCGCGCACGGGCGCCGGCGGCGTGCTTGTTGCCGGCGTCCAGCAGCTTAGCCAGCAAGTCTCTGGCGATGCCGCCGGCGCTCATGAGGCTGGGCTCGCTACAGGGCGTGCAATGGGCTCCTGCCGCACGGCCAGCAGCTCCGCTTCCAGCAGCTCGGGGTGGTATTCCCACATGTCCTCGCGGAACTGCTCTCTCATGGCTTCGCTGACCCGGCGTTCTTCCACCTGGATCACATGACGAGTTTCGTCTTTCATGATCTCGAAGTAGCGGTGCAGGAAGGCGGTCAGCGTGGGCAGATTCTCACCCGGGCTGGCCAGCAGCACCTGCAACCCGAGTTTTTCGAGGTAACGCATGGTGGCCACGATGTTGGGGGTGTCCATCTTGTCGAAGGCTTCGTCCAGCAGGATAAGCCGCAAACCGTCCTGGTTGTTCTCATCCATGCGGTAGGCCGAGGACAGGGCAGCGCCGGCGATCACGTATAGCGGCGCGCGGTGCTCGCCACCGGAGCCCGGGCCAATGCGCTTGCTCAGGTGTCCGATGGTTTTGGTGACACCGGTGACCGGATCATCAGTCTCAATTTCGATGTCGAACTCGAAAAACTCCCGGTAGTCATCCAGCGGACTTTTGACCGCGGCATTGCCCGTGGTGGTCTTCTCGCGCAGCAGCTCCGCGAACTGGGGAGGGATTTCCCCGGGCTCTCCAAACAGCCCGCCGTCGGCGCCGAAGTCGGCGATGTTCTCGATGAACTTCTTCAGCGGTATCAGGTCTGGGCGGATCTTGGCCTGGAACTGGTACCGCTCCCCATTGGTGAAGGCGGGGGAGGCCTTGAGCGCATCGTTCAAACGCTTGAAAGTGGTGGTCTGGTATTTGAGGTTGGCGTGCAGAGCCAGCGCCACGTCCTGCCGGAAGGTATTCTGCGACGCAAGGTAGGCCTCTTGGGCTTGATCCTTGTACTGGGGCAGCTCCGTGTTCTGCAGCCTGGTGACTTGCTGCTCCATCCAGGCCTTGGCTTGACGCCAGTCAGACGTCACTTCATCGCTGACGGCTTCGCGGTGGTCGGTCAGAAAGGTTCCCAGCAGCGTCTGGGCCGGGCCCAGGTGACGCACCATGGAGGCGTTGCAGCGCTTGGACTGGGATTCGCAGTGGTCGGCCATGGCCTGGTAGTTGTCGCCGTATTGCTCCAATAGCGGGTCCCAGCGATCGGACGCATAGCCTGGGTCATAGTCTGCATGACCACGGCAGGCCTCATGGGCTGTCCGCTTGCCCTGGAGTTCCAGCAGCTTGGCCGCGCATTCCTTGGTCAATCTGTCTAGTACCGTCTGGGCCCGTACAACGGCATCACGGGCATTGCGGGCATCGGTTTCCAGCTGCGGTTTGCGTTCCTGCACTGCTATTAACTTAGCACTCAGAGCCTGATATTCGGCGCTGGTGCTACCCGAAATGCGCTGATGGGCGAGCTCTCTTTCGATGAGCGCCTCGCCCAGCTGGGCCGCAACGCCAAGCAGAAGGCGCAGGGTCTCCGGCGATGACAAGCTCTGCACCGCCAGACGGATCCGCTCAATGTCTCCCTGGCGTCCTTGAAGGTCGGCTACTTTTCGGTTCAAGTCACGGGATTCGGCTCTGAGCCCGTCGACCTGGCCTTTGGCGCCGGCGCCGATCTGCAGGTCAGCCTCCGGAACCAGCCTCAGTCGCTCGAAGTCGCCGGGCCCCACCAGCATACCGTCCATGGTCAGGGTACGCTCGCCCCGCAACGCCTCCTGGGCGGTATTGGCGCGCTTGAGGTTACCCAGCTTGCCACGCAGGTAGGCCACAGCCACTTGGTTGCTGCCCTGTATCAGGCTGGCAACCGTGTCGGCCGCCGGCTGGCCCTGCCCAGGTCGCGCTTTGTCCGAGCGCACGATCTTGACGCCATAGATGGTTCGTTTGCCCTGCAAGGCCTGGTAGATGCCAAAGGCTTTTTGTTCTTCCTCCGAGTCCCGCAGCAAGATGGCTTCTACGTTCCTGGCCAAGTAGGCTTCGATCGCTGGCTGCCATTTGAGATCGGTCACCTTCACCAGGTCACAGACGGGGGTGGGGTGCAATCCGTGTTCCGCGAACTCATGCATCAGCCGGGCCGTAGGTTCGCTGACCTGTGCGCGGTTGGTGTTGGCGCGCTCCATGCCCAGGCCAATCGTAGAGAGCCGTTCTGTGGCGAGGCGGATCTGCTCCTTGACGACGTCGTGCTCCTCATTCAGGTGCGTACCAGCGGCCTTCAGCGCTTCTCCAAGGTCCTGGATTATTTGCCCAAGCTCGTCCTGGTCGACCCGGTTCTGCTCCCACGAGAAATCTCTCAGCCGCTGCGCGGCCAATGCAAGTTCCGGCTGCCACTGGGCCAGCAGGTCGTTGGAGCTGGCGTTTTGGAGCAACTGCCGGAAGTTGCGCAGCTCCTTTTTCAACTCTTCTTCCCGGCGAGTGGATTTTTCTTGCGCCTGCGCCAAGTCCTGCTGGGCGCCCGCATTCTCGGCATGGTCCGCATGGGCGCGCTGCAGGCCGGACAGTTGACCCACTTCGCGTGTCCAGGCCGTCAGCGCTTCATCGGCTTTCGTGCTGGCCTGGGTGCATTCCTCAACCACGACTTCCTGATCAAATTTCTCGGCCGTCAGCTTCTCGTGCGCCGCATTGCTCAGTTCGTAAGCCGCAGAGGCCTGAAGCCCGGTCCACGTGGCGGATTTGCGAGCCTCGGCCAGTGCAGCATCAAAGTTCTTGCTGACCTCCAGGCCTTGTTTGATTTTTTGCTCGACCCCCTCGACCAAGAGGTTGATCCGCTTGAAGGTCTCCACCAGCTGCTTGAACCGGGCGATGTTGGTGGGCCGGTCCTCCAGAACATCCTGGCGCACGATCTGGTCCACCGACTTGGAAAAACTCATGCGTAGCGCAAAGCGGAAGGCGCGCGCAAACGCGTCATAGGATGCCGGACCGGCCTTGCCACGCAGCATGAACAGCACCTGCTTGACGTAGCTCGCGCCATCGTCGAACAGCGGTTCCTCACCAGTGACTTTGGATTGCTCCAGCAACCGGTGGCGGAAACTGCTCCAGGGCAGGGGCATGGGTGCCCCGTCCACCGTCTGCAGGTGCTCGGACATGCTCAGCTCAACGCCGCGGATCACGTAGCGCCCAAGCACCTTCTCCGCCTCGTTGCTCAGAGAAGCCTCAATGCACACGCCCATGGAGACCGGCTCATTGGTCTCGGTGTCGCGCCAGACCAGTGTGATGTAGGTTGTGGCTTGCTGCCGCGCGCATTGTTCAATGGTGTCGCCATACTGACCGAGGCAGTAGGAGCGCAAGGTTCTGCTTTGCTGGTGCGATTTGTTGTCGGCCTGGGCATTGAAGTGCATCTGGTTCTTGTTGGCGCCCATCATGGCGATCTGCACCGCATCGAGCGCCGAACTCTTGCCACTGCCATTACGGCCGAACAGACCGGTGATTTCTTCCAAGCGGAATTCCTGCTGCTCGTACAGCAGGAACTGCACCAGTTTGACGCTCTCAAGCCGCTTCATCGTTCATCCCCTGGTTGTCTTCGATCGCCACAGGCTCGCCGGCGGTGCCATCTGCATGCGCCTCATCCCTGGCAGCTCCCCACTGCGCCAGCCGCATCAAAGCTGTTTCTCCCAGCACATCGACGATGGCCGGGCGAATGGCTACGCCACCAGCCGACTGCTCCTGCAGGGGGGTGAGATGGCCACTGTCATCGTCTTCCAGCCGCCGGGCGATGCCCCAGCGCTTGGCGGAGCGCAGCAGTGTGTCGAGCTCGCCTCGGGTTGGCAGGTCGCGCCCGGTCATCAGGTGGAACTTCTCTTGCAGCTCGATGTAGTCGCACAGGATCTCGCCATCTTCTGTGAGCCCACCCGCGCGCACGCCTTCGTCGTACAGGCCGCGCAACACCAGGGCAAACAGCGTCTGGGCCACGGTCGCGGTACCGGCCTTGGCGTGCTGCGGCAACGCGGTGACATAGCGCAGCTGCCGGTTGATCGACAGGGACACCCCCAGCGGGGCCAGAACCTTGGCGAACTCGCGCTCGTAGAAGTCCAGGATGGCATAGGTCACCCGACTGCTCCGATCGGAGTGGTAGATCACCTGCTCGGCCACCAGCCGGTAGGCGGCAGTTTCGAAGTCTTCGACGGTATAGATGCCATCCAACCGGCTGGCCAGATCCTCCCAATCCCCTGGGTTGCTCATTTGGTCTCCCTGTTTTTTGTCTGGCGTTTGCGCCAGCTGAGTGTGAATGGCTTGCCGCTCAAATACGGGTGCTCGGCGGCCTCGTCGCTGGTGTAGCGCAACTCCATGCCCGGGGCCGAAGCCCGGCCTTCCATTTCCAGCCGGGGGATTCGGGAGTTGGTGACCATCGCCACGCTGGTCAGGGCCTGGAATGCACGCAAGTCCTCGATGGACCCGCAAGGCAGGGCGTCGCTGCCGGCGGCGGCCGTGTCCTGCAGTACTTTCTCGGCATAGGCGCGCAGCTTCATGGGCGTGATGGAACGGCGCTCCTGGGCGCGGCGCACCAGGTTACCAATGGCGCGCGTGCGATCGGAGATGATCACCTGGCGCAAAGGCGTGGGCGCCAGCCGCGGCACCTCCTTGCGTGGTTGGGCCAGGCGGGCGCCACCCATCAGGGCATCCGGCGGAAAGACGGGGGCGACATCGATGTCAGGATGGGCAATCAACCGGTCCATGGTCTGCCGGAGCAGGTTGTCGATGGGGCGTATGGCGCGCAGCTTGTATTCCAGGAAGGCCAGCGCGCGCCGGTTGGCAACACGGATCTCTTCGTCCAGACGCTCCAGGTACTCCTCGATCCGGTCAAGTTCATAGAGGCGCTGCAGGTCGCGCTGGAAGGCGGCCTGGCCTTTTTTATCATCCCCACTGGAGAGGCGATTCACATACCAGTCCAGCAAGCGACTGCGCTGCTCTGGCTGGGTGTCGATGTCTGTGACGGCGTCCAGGATCTGTTGGCGCTTGGACAAGGGGTGCTCTCGGGTGCGCAGTTCCTGGTAGTCCCCAATAAAAACTTCTTGGATATACGAGGTAAAAAAAGAGCGAACATACTGGGCCGTGGTCGGCTGCGCGCCTATGGCCGCCATTAGGTCGCGCACATTGGTGCCGGTATTACGGATGTAGACCAACAGGTTGCGGCACTGCTCGGCCGCCTCCCGCAGCAGGTCGCCGCTGGCTTCGCCCTTGTGCACCTGGGCCACGGCGGCATCGATCGCGCGGATCTTTCCGGAAACGAACACCGGGCCCGTCTCGGCGAAGTTGATCAGTTGAGTCAGCACTTGGCCCACGGCCGGCGCCATGTTGACGGTCTTCTCGATCCCGTATTTCTCCAAGCGCAACCAGCCCGTCTCTACCAAGCGGTTGAAGATGCCGATGGCTCGGATGTTCAGGGGCGTGTCGGGCTGATCGTCGGACTCAGGCTGCCATTCGTCGGCGTATTTGAGGTGGTCCTCGATCTCCTGGGTGATCTCTCGCTGCAGGAAACCATGGCTGGGCGGTAGCGGCGCGTCGGGACCAAAGCGCCTGCGGTGTAAATGGCACAGCAGCGACCAGTATCCGTGCCGGTTTGGCGATGCCAGCGGACCGAAGAGCCGATCTGGAATGCGCTGGAAGAGAGCAATCGAAGCGGGCGCTACGCTGGGAACAGCCATTTGCGCACCTCATTGACGTTTTCGACAGCCATCTGGTACTCAGGCGGCAATTCCTTGGATACGTCCAGGGCAAGCCTTAACTCTTGAACGAGGTAAGGTAGCAAGGCGCCGCGGCAGGAATGCACACGTGCCGCAGTCCCATCAAAATACTCGCTTCGAACAAGATCCTGCTGCCCAGGCGTCAGCTTGGGATGCGCTTGGATGCGCACTTTCACCACGGCAGACCATTTGGCGTCTTCAGCTGACGAAGTCTCGGTTTTGTGTTCGAGCATGGAGATCTTCGCGATGCGTCCCAACACGAAGTCCCGGTAGTCACCTGTCTCCAGACAATAGCCGCGCATGTGCCAGCGCCGGCCGGCCTGGACTAGGCTGTGCGGCTCCACGGTTCGCTGGTGTGGCTCGGGCGTGCGCATGGAGCGGTATTCCAACTTCAATCGCGTGCCCTGCTCAATGGCCAAACGGGTGCGCGAGAAAACGTGTGAGTTCACGTGGGAGAAGCTCCAGGGAGCCACCGTGACCTGGCCCGCGCCAGGGTCGAGGTCCGCATGAATATCCGCCTCCGCCAAGTATGCCGCCAGACTTAGGTCAGACTTTCCAGCCTTGAGCTCAGCATTGGTCTCCCGGTAAGCGTCGTCGGTGACGTAATAGGACTTGCTCTTGCTATCCCATTCAAACCAGTGTGGGGCGTCTTCTCGGATCTCCCTGAGGAGCTGGCTTACCCGAATGCCGCTGAGGCCCAGGACGTCCATCAGTCGGCCGCGGCTCAGACGCCCCTCCCACAGAGCAATACGGCGTATGACCTTGTACCGGTTTTTTTCGAGCAAATTCGCATTCATCTTGATCGACAATGGGTGGCATAAAAAAATATATCATATAGAAAAATATATGTTTTAGGAAGTCGACTGTCTGCGGGTCGAAACCTCACCCAAAAGTTTGGGCCGACGGTAGGCAGTGTCCTTCCATGACATCGCTCCGCGCGTCGCCATCCACCTCGCGCATCTCGCGCGCTCGCAACGTAAAAGGTGTTCTGAAAAATGACCATCGTTGCTGGGCGTCGAATGAGTCCAGTGCGGCCGTGAGAGGCATATGAGCGCGTGATAGCTACTGGTTGGAGCCGCCGCATTCCAGCCTGTCAGCTTCACAAAAGGGTAAAACTCTTTCACTACCCAATTGCAGACATTTGCGGGTGAATGCTACGGACCCAACCCATCCTGTTAACGGGTTTTGCCTGAGCGCCCGCAATGCAGCGCAACCGGCCACAGGGAACACGACTGCGAATGTCTGTTGATGGCCAGGAGCAGCTTGGCGATCCCGGCGCTTGAAGGACAGGTTTAGATTGGATTTCAGTCTCCAAGGTTTTCCCCGTAGATGACCACTGACTCTTGACCTTGAAGTTCAAGGTTGGCCCATGCATCTGGTACCCCGATCTAGCTGGTTCGGGAGAATGCTTGGCCAGTCCGAACAACTTCAAACTGTATGACGTCGATGTCTGATCGAGGCCTTTGCAGCCCAAGCACGTCAACGAGTGAGTTTTACGTATTTCTAACATGCGTAAATAGCTACTTATGTCATCCTGAGGTGCGGCACCGCGAAAAAGCGATGCGGAGTGACAGGCAGAGCTTCAGGATACGCAGGTGAAGCGTCGGCTTTGACACGTGAATCGCCCCGTATTTTGAGGAGGCTCAAATCTCTGAGAGGATTGAGCCATGAACAAGACAAACAAGTTTTCACCCGAAGTGCGGGAGCGTGCG